>Ga0180438_10010351_pt1 | contig 11454 bp, 8 predicted proteins | sample SS_ome_12_FD_132455 | JGI IMG/M metagenome (GOLD analysis project Ga0180438, IMG submission 132455) | Hypersaline lake sediment archaeal communities from the Salton Sea, California, USA - SS_3_D_2 metaG | ecosystem: Environmental > Aquatic > Non-marine Saline and Alkaline > Hypersaline >...
AAGCGGGACGAAGACATCCACCTGATCCGCAAGTACATGCCGGTGCCGCGGCTGGATTTGAAGCCGATCGTGGCGTTGTACGACGAGATCGGCGACGGCGGCATCTTGCGGGGCTTTGTCTGGGGGGATCAGGTGGGCTGCTGGCAGCACGCCTGCTGCCTGATGGACGTCAACGAGCTGATCCTGCGGTGCTTCGACGTGCCCGACTGGGTGCATGAGTTCCTCGGCATCCTACTGGAGAAGAAGCTGCAGTTCGTCGAGTCGATGAAGGGGGCCCGCTTCGACCTGGTCGAGACGGGCGGGGGGGCCGCTTCGTCGACCGTCCTCTCGCCGCGGCTGCACGAGCAGTTCTGCCTTCCCTACGACCGCAAGATCCACGATGCCTTGCACGAGCTGGGGTTCAAGGTGACCTATCACACGTGCGGCGGCACGCTGGGCATCGAGGACCTGATCGTCGCCAACAGCTGCGACGTCTCCGAGACGCTGGCCCCCAAGAGCGTCGGCGGCAACCAGGAGCCGTGGCAGTTTGCCGAGAAGATCGCCGGCCGCGTGGCGATGATCGGCGGCGTCGACCAGCACAACGTCGTCACCGACGGCACGCCCGACGAAATCCGCCGCATGGTACATAAGCTCTTTGCCACCGTCGGCGCCGGCGGCGGCTACGTCTGCTCGCTCAGCGACCACTTCTTCGAGACTCCACCGGAAAAGCTCCGGTGCTTCGCCGACGCCGCGCGGGAATGTATCTACGGCTGAGCCCGGGCAGGACTTATTCGCCGGCGTCTTCGTGCTCCAGGCGGCGGATGGCGCTGAGAAACTCCGCCATCGAGGGGCAGCGATTTTTCGGCTCGGCCACGAGGCAGTTGTGGATCGCTGCGGCCAGGTCGGGGTGGATTTGCGGGCGGTGTCGGCGGATATCGGCCGGCGGCGTGTTGTGGCTCATGGCGGCGATCCCGCCCCCGCGACTGGCCAGAAAGGGCAGCGCGCCCGCGCACATCTCGTAGGCCGTCACCCCGAAAGCGAAAACGTCGAGCCGCTCATCGGTCGGCAGCCGCCGGACCAATTCCGGGGCCATGTAGTTGGCCGTGCCGGTGCGGTTGCCGGGCTGCTTGAACGGCGGCGTAGCCGGCACCGACAGCCCGAAGTCGGTCAGCTTCAGCGCCGAGCCATCCTCGGTGAAGATGAGGTTTCGCGGGCAGACGTCGCGGTGGATGAAGCCGGTCTCGTGGACCACCTGGAGCGCCTCGGCCACTTGGCGGAGGAACTTGACCCGGCGGCCATCGAGTTTCCTGGTGTCGCGGGAGGCCAGGACCCAGTTGAGGCCGCCGCCGGCCAGGTACTCCAGCACGAGGTATTGATCGCCGCGGGTGGTCAGGCCGTGCTCGAAGGTCTTGACAATGTAGGGGTGATCGAACTGGACGGCGATTTCGCCTTCGCTCGGCTTGTTGAGCTCTTTGAACCGGCCCTCGAACAGCGCCGTCTTTTTCGGATCGAGGATCTTCAAGCCGACGACTTCGCCCGTCTTCCGGTCGCGGGCCATGTAGAACTTGGACATCGAGCCGGAGATCGCCTCCCTCAACAGCTCGAAGCGGTCTTGCACGTCGAGCTTGGAGCCGGACAAGAGCGACTTGAGCCGGTCGAGAAAGGCCATTGTCGGAGAGGGGCTGGGGACGAGGGGCTAGGGATTAGGGACTAGAGTCTTGCTCCGGCACACCCGCACCGCGCGCGCATGTTGTGGAATGATGGAGCGATGGAATATTGGAATGATGGGATTCGGCACCGAGGTCCCCCAACATTCCATCACTCCATCATTCCAATAGCTTGCTCCCTGTTTGGCTGCGGCCAGCGGGACAAACGGCCAGGATAGCGACTCGGACCCCCAACCCTCAACCCTCAAACTCAACTATTTCCCGCAATAGTCGATGGTGCGGGCGATTTCGCTCTTGAGGTCCTGGCGGCGGACGATGCGGTCGATGAACCCGTGCTCCAGGAGGAATTCGCTGGTCTGGAAGCCCTTGGGCAACTCGATGCGGATGGTGGCCTTGATGGTTCGCGGGCCGGCGAAGCCGATCAGTGCCTTGGGTTCGGCGAAGACGACGTCGCCGAGCGAGGCGAAGCTGGCGGCCACGCCGCCCATCGTGGGGTTGGTGAGCACCGAGATGAACAGCCCGCCCGCCTTGTCGAACCGCGCCAGCGCCGCCGAGACCTTGGCCATCTGCATCAACGAGAGGACTCCCTCGTGCATCCGTGCGCCGCCGCCGGAGCCGGAGATGATGATCAGCGGCAGCTCTTGCTCGGTCGCCCGCTCGATCGTCCGCGTGAGCTTCTCGCCGACGACCGAGCCCATGCTTCCCATGAAGAACGCCGAATCGGTGACGCCGAAGGCGACGCGGCGGGCGCGGATCATGCCGGTGCCGACGATCACGGCGTCGCGGAGCCCGGTCCTTGCCTGCTCCTTGTGAAGCTTCTCGACGTAAGAGTCCTTGGCGACGAAGCCGAGCGGGTCGGTCGGCTCGAGGTCGGCGTCCCACTCCTCGAAGGTGCCCTCGTCGAGCACCTGGCGGATGCGCTCCGGGGCGGAGACGTACCAGTGGTAGTCGCATTCGGGGCAAACGCCGAACCGCCGCTGGGCCTCCTTGCGGAAAATGGTCGCCTGGCATCCGGGGCAGCGCTGCCAGAGTCCCTCGGGCACGCCCCGCTTGGTTCGCTTCAGTTGGCCCCGCGTACTGCCGTTATCAATGGCGCCGGCGGACATGGCAAGCTCCTATCCTTGGTATCCTGCTTGCAGCATTGCTTTTCGCTGGGAAAAGGAATCACTCCCTGCTATCCACTATCCACTATCCACTATCCGCTACTATGCGCCGGCTCGTTGGGTACGACCTGCAGTACTTCCCATCGTCCGTGCCCGGCGGCGGCCTTCCAGAGGTCTCCCAGCTCTCCGGGTTGGACGAAGCGCCGCACCAGGCTAGCCAACGGCTCCGACACGACCAGCCCGACCACGCCCGTCTTGTGCCGCTTCAAAAGCTTGGACATCGCCGCTCTCACCCGCCGGTCCGCCTGGTCGAGCATCTCGCCTTCGGGAGGGCAAGTGAACTGCGGGCAATCCTGCCACTGCCGATAGACCTTCGGCTGTTTGCGGCGGACCTCGTCGATGAGCATCCCCTGCCACAGCCCATGGTTCAGGTTGCGCATGCCGTCGAGCTTGCGGAGCCTGACGCCCAGGGCCTTGGCGAGGGCCTCGGCGGTTTGGAGGGCAGGCTGGCAGTCGGGGGCGTAGACGGCCTCCAGCTTCAGGTGCCGCAGCTCCTCGATCACCCGCGCCACCTCCGCGGCGCCGTGCTCGTTCAGGGGCACGTCCAGGTTGCCCTGGATACGGCCCTGGTTGTCGAAGTCGGTCGAGCCGGGGCGGATCAATATGATTTGCGGCATGATTACACTCGCACGTCTCTCGGGGAAATCGCCAGGCTCATCAGTTGCTTGAATCGCTTGCGATAGTCGTTGTTGCTCAACAGCGCGGTGCCAACGATGAAGAGGTCCGCGCCGGCACGGCCGCACCCGCCGATGGTCTCGGCGTTGACTCCTCCGTCCACCGAAAGCAGCACGCCACCGTCCGCGCGGCGGCGAAGGTGGCGGAGCTTCTCCAGCGCCACCGGCTGGAACGACTGGCCGCCAAAGCCCGGCTCGACGCTCATCACCAGCACCAGGTCGCACTGGTCGAGGTAGGGCTCAATGGCCTCGACCGGCGTGGCGGGTTTGAGCGTGATGCCGGCGCCGGCGCCGAGCTCGCGGATCCGCCCCAGAAGCGCCGAGGGGTCGCCCTCCGCCTCGACATGGACGGTAATCAGGTCGGCGCCGGCGGAGCGAAAGACCTCCAGGTAGCGCCCCGGCTGGGAGATCATCAGGTGGACGTCGAGCACCAGAGCGGTCACCCGGCGGACGGCCTCGATAATCGGCACGCCGAAGCTGATGTTGGGCACGAAATGGCCGTCCATCACGTCGAGGTGAAGCGAGCGGGCGCCGGCATCCTCCAAAAGGCGGACTTCCCGCTGGAGGTTGGCGAAATCCGACGCCAGCAGCGAAGGCTCCACGAGCGGAACCGCGTCACGCAATTCGGCAAGTCGCCGGCAAGAGTCCATACAAACAGCCCGGGGACGAGGGAAGGAACCAAACGATGGCAGAAGCGCCGCAGAGATGCTGCAATAAGGATTCAGGCGGAGCCAGTCCGCCTGCTCACTGGAGAGAACCTTCGTACCTTCCGGTGCACCGGCGACTCAGCGTAACTGCGGCCCGCCGCCTTCACCGAGGCTGCCGGACTGATCCCTTAAAAGCGTCGATTTTAACACGGTCAGTATCGGCCGTCTGCGCCGTTTTTTTTGAACAAACCATAAGTGTTTTCACGACAATCACTTGTGTGCGGCAAGTGAGGATCTTTCGGGCGACTTTTCCGGCACCTTTTGGGGCCGTCGCCCCACGCGAAAGGCTGTCCGGGAGGCCGGCCTAGCCCGGATTATTCATGGCCCCCGAATACCGCGGCAGTCTGCGACACACTAACCCGAAGCGCAAGCGAGGAAACTCCTTATGTACTCCTCGCTCGCGCTTCGGGTTAGTGTGGGGCCATGAATAATCCGGGCTAGCGGCGCTGAGGTGGATTGCGGCGCGGTCCTGGGCCGGGGTGCTCAGGGTCCATCGCCCAGCCGGTTTGCCCCGCCAGGTGGTCCAGTTCCGCGTCCAAATCGTCCCCCTCGTAGAACCAGAGATAGCCCGTCGCCTCGACCGCCGCAGCGGGCGGACAGTCCGGCAGCCCGGGATCGGAGTGCATGCAGGGGCACTCGGGATTGGCCCAGGTGCGGAAGCAAGGATTCCAGGCCGTGATGACCCAGCGGCGGCCGTCCTCCGATCGGCAGGCAACATAGGGATGGCGGTATACCTTGTTTTCGGAACTCTGGGCCTTGAAGCCGCCGGCGTGGCCGAGCATCACGCACATCTGCATCCGCAGGCCGGAGAGCGGCTCGGCCGTGCCGTTGGTCAGCGTGATTGCCATCCGCACCCTCTCCGGCTCGGGAGTCACCGTCACTTCGAAGCGGATGCCGTTGAGCAGGCGGCGCGAACTGGTGAGCACACCCTCCTTCCCCCGCCTCCATTCCAGCTTCTCCATCTCAATGCCGCGCTCGGTCCAGATCGTGGGAACGTGGGTGTGGGCGAGGTAGGTCAAGCCCAGGTTGGACCAGATCGCCTCGGGGACGTCGACGACCACGTAGCTCGCCGGGTCCCACGGGGTGAACACACTGATCTTCGTCTCTCGCTGCGGCCGGACTGCCCCGTCGAGGAAACCCAGGCGGGGATGGCGCCCGCCGGGATAAGGAAGCACCACCAGCGGATCGCCGGACTTTCGCGGCGGGCGGTCGTCGGCGCTGAACCCGAACCGCTCCAGCGCCGCGCGAATCTCCTCGCCCGAGAGCCCCGTCGCCGCCTGGATCTCTTCCGGACTGAAGCGGTGGTACACGTGCATGTTCGCAAGCCAATAGCGGAGTTCTTCCTCGTCGGCCGGCCGGCGGGCTTCGGGCGGCAGCGGCTCCGCCCCGCAGGCGGCGCCGACCGCGGCCGTGGCGGCCGGCAACACGACGAGCAGCGTCACAGCCCACGCCCGGTTGACAAGTGGACTGAGGAGGCCGCAAGGGGTGCCGGGCACAAGCCCGATTTTCGATCGCTGCGTCGGCATGGTTGTCTTCTCCTTCTTCGATCAGCGTGGCAGACTGCTCTCCGCCAGCAGCCAAGACGGGTCGAATCTCGCACACAGCATGCCCTTGAGCACGGCGCGGTCGGTGCGGTTCTCGTAGAGCGTAAGAATCGTGCCGTCGGCGGTGACGGCCACGTCGGAGTAGCCGCCGGAGCCGGCCGAGATCACGCGCCCACGGATCCAGGTGCGGCCGCCATCGCGGCTGACGTAGCCGGTCAGGTGTGTGCGATCGCCCGGCTTCTCGGCGGCCGGCTTGGTGTGCAGCAGCAGGTGGCCGTGTCCTGGCATGGCGCATTGGGTCAAGCCGGCGTTGCAGGGCGGATCCCGCAGTTCCTCCTGGCAGCCTTCTTCGTAGAACGTCTCGCCGCCGTCGCGGCTTCGCGAGTAGATCCGGCGGAAGGGGACGATGCCGCCGGGCAGCTCGCCTTGTTCGGCGAAGATCTTCTTCAGGGCGTCGTTCTTGCTGGTCGTGTTGCGGCTGTTGACGTAGACCTCGCCGTCGGCCGTTTCGGCCAGCGCGACCTCGCCGTTGCAGGAACCGAACTCTCGCAGCACCACGGCTCCCACGCGCCACGATTGGCCGTGGTCGTCGCTGTAGATGAGGCCGCCCTTGGCGCGCTTTTCGTACGTTCCCCGCTTGATCGTGCGGGCGGCGATCACCAGCCGCCCGGCGTGCGGGCCGTGCTGCAACTGGACGCCGTGATTGCAGTTCAGGGCCCCGCCGCCTCGCCAGCCGTCGGCGTTCGGCTCGGGCATGACCTCGATCGGCTCGGACCATGTGACGCCGTCGTCGCTGCTGGTGACGATCCAGAAGCCGCCGCCACGAGGCACCCAGGTCTTGTCGAACCACGTCGACCGCTGGGCGAAGGGAAACGTGATGAAGCAGGCGAAGATCGTACCCGTTTGGCGGTCCTCGACGAGGTTGCCGTTGAAGGTGACGTAGCCCTCGCGGAAATAGAGGGTCTCTTCCGGCTCGAACGTCTTGCCGCCGTCGGGGCTCCGCCGCAGGACGAGGCAACTGCGGGCGAAATCGTTGTCGGTGGTGCCGATCTCCCGCTTGCAGGCGGCCAGCACCGTGCCCTCGGCGGTCACCAGCAGGCTGGGGAGCCGGTACATCTTCGTCTCGTCGTTGACGAACACCGGCACGTCGGCTTCCAGGAAAGGCGCCACCGTCGGCGCCGGCGGCTCGCCGCGGGCAGCCGGGATGAGCAGCGCAAGGGACGCGACCAGCACGAGGGGTGCCGCGAAGGAAGCTCGTCTCACAACCTTTGCTCCTGCTTTGTTCGTTTCCCCTCTTTCCCTTTTTCCATTTTCCCTCTTCTTACGCCTCGCTACTCCGGGGCGCCGAGGAATCCCTCGTGGAAGAAGACCGGCTTGTAGCCGTGCTCGGTGACCCAGCGGATGGCCGTCTCGAGCCGCAGGGCATGATCCGGGACGTAATTGTGGTAAAACGGCCAAAAGTACTGCTCGTGGGTGAAAAGGTCCATGATCTCGGCCGTGTTCGGGTCCTCGGCCAAGGGGGCCAGGGTGGGCACGACCTTCTCGACCGGCGTGCTGTTGCAGACGATGTCCACCCTGGAAAAAACGATGCCGCTGGCGAAATCCATTAAGGCGTCGTGCCGCGAGAGGTACTCGGAGCGGTCGTCGTCGAAGAGGTAGTTGACGTCCCATCCGCTCGCCGAAGGGCGGAAATACCCGCTCAGCGCGCGGACGCCCCGCGCGGCCAGCGGCTTGAGGGCGGCCGGCTGCACCATGCCCCAGTGGATCACCGTCGGCGGGGCGTACGTCTCTTCCCCGGCGAAGCGGATGATCTCGGCGGCCACGAGGTCCAAGTCTTCGATCAGCTTCTGCGGCGAGGCGTGCTGGTAGGGCCGGGCCGGATCGTTGGCGTGGGCGTGGAAGGCGAGCTTCATCCAGTCGGCATTGTCGCGCCACTCGCCGCGGTAGTGGTCGGGAAACTGCGTGAGGTTGAAATCGTCGCCCGTCGTGTAGTAGATGTTCACCGTGAATCGAGTGCCGTACTTCTCGTGAAGGTCGCGGAGGATCTTCAGATAAAAGCAGTCGAAAAGCGAGGCGTAGCCCTTCTGGGCAACGTCTCGCAGGAAGAAGCTGTTGTCGTCGATCGAGAAGCGGTAGCGGGGAAACGAATTGCGGTCCCAGACGACGCGGACGCGGTGCTCGTGCCGGCCGAAGCTTCCCTCGCTCGTGGCCACAATCTCCGTCTCCCTGTCCCGCAGGACGAGCGGAGCGGCGAACGTGCCGCCTGCCCGGCGGGCGAGCGTGCCGCCCACCGTCACGCGATCGCGAAGCGGCGCGCGGCCGCGGACCTCGATCTCCAGCCCGCCGTCGACCGCCTTGCCGTGTCGGCGGTTGAGCACGGCGCCGTGGAACGGCTCTTCGATCGAGACCGATGCGAGCGCTGACGCGAGAGCTCTGGAAGGTGCTCCTAGAAGAACGCCGGCGGCGCCTGCCGCGACCGCCGCCAGCAAGTCGCGTCGATTCATTCGGACGGTCTTCATCGTCGTCCCCCTTCTTGATTTCTCAGCAGACGGCCAGTTCAGATATCGTGCAAACGAATGCGCATCAGGGCACGGCCGCCGTCGGTTCTTCGGCGGCGTCTACCGACTCGGTCACGGTGAGCTTTGCGGCCGGCAGCGTCGCCAGCAAATCAGGCAGGTCGTACGCCCTGAGCGCCCCGTGGACGAGGTTCACCTGCTGGTTCTTCGAGATCGGCGTGCGGACGACGTTGGACCAGGAGACCAGGCTTCCGTGCAACGTGAGCGAAGCGAAGAGTCCCGGCTCCAGCGCCGCCGCGTGCAACGCCGGCGGCCCAGTGCGGCCTGTGCTCCGCAGGTGCACGGCCCGCCGTCGGCCGTCGTTCTGATATCCGGCCAGGAAGCGCCCACAGACAATCACGTCCTCGGCCCGCATCGCCAGATACGACTTTCCCAACAGGTAGGCGATCGTGCATTCGCGCCACTCCGGCGGGAGGTATCCGCGGTAGGAATGCTTGCCGGCGGGAGCCGTTTCTCCCTGGCCGCGGAGGTCGACGGCCATCACCATTCGGCCCTGGCGGACGAGCGATTCGATCTCGCCGCCCGGGGCCGCCTCTGCCTCTTTGCCCTCGGCGTGAAGGTACAGGCACGCTTCGCCTTGGGGCTCGTCGGGCACGAAGACGAGGGCCGCCAGCCAGACGCCCGGCTCGGGCGCAAGGGCGATCTTGTCGATCCGGTAGCCCTCTCGCCGCAAGATGCCCTTTTGCTCCCACTTCGGCTCGGCAATCTCGCTCAGGGGGCGGATGCCGGTAATGCGGCGGACCGTCTCGAGCGCCTCGGCCGGCGGCGTCTCGCGCCAGAACTGTTCGCGCTTGGCGGCCAGCTCTTCTTCGAGTTCGACGTTCAGGTCGTACACGCTGCGGGCGCCGTCGAGCAGCATCACTTCGCCGCGGGGCGTACACCAGAGGTCTTCGTCCTTGGCGACCTCGAACTCCGGCTCGGTCACGGCGTCGTCGATTCCCAGCAGCCAGCGCCGCATCCAGCGGGCGGCCGCCTCGCGCATCGGCTGCGGAAAGCCGTGCTTGCCGTCCGTCTCCAGGAAGTCCACCCGCTCCGAAAAACCCAGCCGCGCGAAGCATCGCTTTGCCTGGCGAAAGCTGTGCCAGGCGCCGTCGATGTCGAAGTAGTCTTCCGTGGCCGTCATGATCAGGGTCGGCTTGGCGGCGCGCATCAGCACGTAATCGGCGTGGTCCATGCCGTAGGCGATCTGGGCGAAGATGTCTTGCTCGGCGTCCTGCGGGCCGATCGTCTCCAGCAGACGGCGAAAGCTGGTCAGGTAGCAGCCCGGAGCGGCCGCCACGATCCGGTCGTCCAGCGCCATCAGGTAACTGGTCAGGGTGCCGCCGCCGGAGATGCCCGTGCAGCCGATCCGGTTGGCATCGACCTCCGGCCGGGAGGCGAGGTAGTCGATCGCCCGCATCCCGTCCCAGATGCGGTAGGTGGCCGTATTGCGGCCCAGCAGGATCGCCCCCACGCCGGCCAGGTTGTGGCCCATGGTGCTGCTGGTCACGAGCGGCTTGCCGTCGGCGTCCAAGAGTTGGTGGCGCTCGCCTTGGTCGATCGGATCGTAGCAGAGCGCGGCCAGCCCGCTCTTGGCCAGAAGGATCGGCGCCCGCTGGTAGAGATCGCGCGCCTTGCCGTTGCTGCTGTGCCCGCACGGGACCAGCACGCCGGGATACGGCGGCCTGGCGTCGGGCAGATAGAGGATTGCGGTAACGTAATGCCGCGGCTGGCTTTCAAAGAGGATCTTCTCGATCCGATAGCCGTCGCGGCTCTCTTTGCCGTTTACCTGACCGCAGAGCGGCGTACGGAGCGGAAAGCCGCCGAGCTGGTCGATGAAGAACTGCCGCAGCCGCTTCTGGTAGGCGGCGATCTCCTCCGGCGTCAAGAGCTTTTCGAACTCCGCGTCGCGGCGGTCGCTCGCCTCGCGCACCAGCCGCATCAGGTAGGCGTGCATCATCTCGCCCGGCGCCGTGCCGTCGATCGCAGGCTCTAGCACGGTGAGCGTCTCGTCCGCCCCGGCGATGCCGCAGGCCAGAAACCAACCCGCCATCGCAGCCGCTACCCATCGCATGGCCAAGCCCTCCCAAGAAGCCCCGGAATGCCCAACGGCAGCTTACTCCGTGCCGAACGGGCCGGCAAGCGGGCGGACGGTTTTGCTTGCCACCGCGAGGCGTCCAGGTTACAAAGGGCGGCGAGGGCTGTGTTGGCCCGGTGACCGGCGGTCGCGCGTGGTCGTGTTGCTGAGAAACTTCATTTGTGAGGGAGATTCTGATGAGCGTCAGGTTGCAGTCTGCCGTCGGCGGTGCCAGCCGTCGCGATTTTCTCAAACGTTCGGCTGCCGTGGCGGCGGCCGCGCAACTTGCCCTGGGGCGGACGGTTCATGCCGCCGGCAGCGACGAGCTGAAAATCGCCCTGATCGGCTGCGGCGGACGCGGCACCGGCGCAGCGGCCCAAGCGTTGAACACCGCCGGGCCGGTCAAGCTCTGGGCGATGGCCGACGCGTTCGCGGACCGGCTGGAGCTGAGCCTGGCATCACTGACTGGCGGCGGCAAGGTAAGCCAGGGCAGCGCCGAGGGCCTGGCCGCGAAGGTCGACGTGCCGCCCGAGCGGCGGTTCGTCGGCCTGGACGCCTACCAGCAGGCGATCGACAGCGGCGTGGACGTGGTCGTCGACGCCTCGCCGCCCGGCGTCCGGCCGGCGCACTTCGAGTACGCCGTCCGGCAAGGCAAGCACGTCTTCACGGAAAAGCCGCTGGCCAGCGACGCCCCCGGCGTCCGCAAGGTGCTTGCCGCCGCCAAGGAGGCCAGGCGCAAGAACCTCAAGGTGGGCGTGGGATTGCAGCGCCACCACCAGCAAAGCTACCTCGAAACGATCCGCCGGATCCACGACGGCGAGATCGGCAAGCTGATGCTCCTGCGATGCTACTGGAACATGGGCAACATCTGGACCAAGTCCCGCAAGCCGGACGACACCGAGCTGGCCTACCAGCTCCGCAACTGGCAGTACTTCTATTACTTCGGCGGCGACAACATCGTCGAGCAGCACGTCCACAACCTGGACATCTGCAACTGGGTGATGGACGGCCATCCGGTCGAGGCCAACGGGATGGGCGGGCGCCAGCGGCGCGACGAGTTCCCCGACATGGGCATGGTCTACGACCAC
>Ga0180438_10010352_pt1 | contig 11454 bp, 10 predicted proteins | sample SS_ome_12_FD_132455 | JGI IMG/M metagenome (GOLD analysis project Ga0180438, IMG submission 132455) | Hypersaline lake sediment archaeal communities from the Salton Sea, California, USA - SS_3_D_2 metaG | ecosystem: Environmental > Aquatic > Non-marine Saline and Alkaline > Hypersaline >...
CGAATCTGTCCGAAAGTGGACGAAGTCCCTCAAGGAGCAGATCAGGGCTCATCGGGACACGATCAAGACGGTGAGTGGGGACAACCTGCCATCGGCGAGTGCCGTCTTGGAGCATGCTCAAGAGGTCAAGCGCCAGGCGTCGAGGAGCTGATCATGTTCAAGAAATGGTACTTCTGGGTAGGCATCCTAGTCTTTCTGGCTGCAGGCGGTGGCGTGCTCTACGGGGTCCTGACACATGAGGAACCAGGGTTCCTAGGAGTTTGTTGGGATGGCGTGAACGTCAAAGCCTATGACGATCCCCTCAAGGAGCCGCATCCAGAATGCACTCAGAAGTTGAAGTGGAAGAAAGAGCAGTTCCCTCTGACTTACTACATCGCCTTCGACAAGGATCACGAGGACTACATCGACTCGGTGATCAAAGGCGCTGAGATGTGGAACCGAGAGATCGGTCGAGAGCTATTCAAGAGAGTGGAACAGGAGGACTCAGCGCGCGTTCAGGTCACGTGGGGTGGGATCAGCGCCAAGGACCATCCAGGGGGCACTACGACGCACACAGGGAGTCCAGACGGGCCCGTAGGTGCCAAGGTGACTCTGAACAACCCCAGCGACATCCACGCAGTTTACCGCTACGCTGCGCACGAATGGGGGCACGTCCTGGGGCTGGCTCACGACGCCTTCCCGAGGTCGATTATGTACCCAACGCAGCCCGACGTGACAGACAAGATCGACTTCGTGCTTCCCTCAGACTTCGACAAGAAGCTGCTCAAGGAAGCCTATCGGTGATCTGAAGGACGGGCAGTTGTGGGGTATCCCTGCCCACTCCAAAGGGAAGCCTGGATCGCGTCAAGCGCATCAAGTAAAAACGGCCCTCGTCTCCGAGGGCCGCTAGGGGCGACCAGGTGGGTGTATCCAGTCACCCTCCACCACTTACCTTTCGGCAAGGCCAGTAGCCTAGCACATCCGGGCGATTAGTAGAACGGCAATCACACCTGCTTTACACGCAGGAGAAGGGGGTTCGATTCCCTCATCGCCCAAAGTCAGGTCGCGTAGCTCAGTTGGGAGAGCGCCTGGGTCACATCCAGGAGGCCGCTGGTTCGAGACCAGCCGTGACCACTATGCCCCCGTAGTCTAATGGATAGGCGCTCGGCTACGGACCGAGTTCATGGAGGTTCGAGTCCTCTCGGGGGTATGCCGCTGTAGTCCAACTGGAAGAGGCGCCTGGCTTAGACCCAGGAGGTTGGTGGTTCGAATCCACTCGGCGGCACTTGGCGGTAGGGAGGGCTTGGTGCCCTCACTCGTCTCATACGCGAGGAACGCCGGTTCGACTCCGGATACCGCCACTTGCTCCTGTGGGCCAACTGGAAGAGTCGCCTGGCTTAAACCCAGGATGTTGAGGGTTCGAATCCCTCCAGGAGCACAACGGGCGGTGGCGCAGCTTGGCAGCGCACTTGACTGGGGGTCAAGGGGTCGTGGGTTCAAATCCCACTCGCCCGACTACTTGCCGACGTGGTGGAACTGGTAGACACACCAGCTTGAGGGGCTGGCGGGACATATGCGCCTGTGGGAGTTCGACTCTCCCCGTCGGCATTACGGCCAGGTGGGCAAATTGGCAAAGTCGCTCGGCCCAAACCCGAGAGTTTTGAGGGTTCGAATCCCTCCCTGGCTAAACACGACCACGACCTTCTATTCTACACAGGAGTAGTTTGCCATGACGTGGCCACAACGGTAGGGGTGGATGATGCAACGAACACTCGTATTGGATATGGGGTACCAACCAATCAATGCTGTCCCGTTCACCAGGGCGCTGACCTACATTGCCAAAGGCAAGGTCGATGTCCTGGAGAACTACGAGTGTGACATCCACCCCGATTGGAAGATGCCTGCCGTAGTTCGTCTGACGCACTGGATCAACCCTGCAAGGCAGCGGGTGAAGTTCAGCCGTCAGAACGTGCTCGCTCGGGATCGGTGGAAGTGTCAGTACTGCGGTGAGCAAAAGAAAACTCACGAGCTGACCTTCGACCACGTGGTTCCGAAGTCCCGGGGCGGTAAGACCTCCTGGGAGAACATCGTCATGTCGTGCGAAACGTGCAACGCCACGAAGGCGGACCGCACTCCGCGCGAGGCAGGCATGACGCTTCGGAAGCAGCCCTACCGGCCGACCTGGCTCCCGTCGTTCAACATGACGCTGAGCCAGATCCTGAACGTGCCTGTGGAATGGCGCGATTACTGGACGGTGGAGCTGCGACCTTGAGCTAGCGGGGCTCGGCCCCGCACTGGAGGGTACCGGGCAGTGGTGCCCAACTCGGCTTGAACCCGAGGGTGCGCGAAAGCGTAGGAGTTCGACTCTTCTGCCCTCCGCTACTTACCTCACAGGGGTTAGCCTACCTCTGTTCCTTGTAAAGAGAGTACGTCATGCTGATTGTAAGGTGGGTTCCGCCCGAAGACCTGATGCGTGTTGTGAAGTCTGTTCTGAGCCAGAACCTCGGGGCCTGCGTGCGCCTGGTGCGCTGCCCGATCATGGACCTGCCAGAAGAACACCCTGTCGAGAACAGTCCCTACATTGAGGTTCATCCGGACGGCCTCATCGAGCTGTGGGAATTTGACGGCGAGAGCCACGTCTTGGCTCAGAGCATCAAGCAGGATGTGGAGTTGACTCCGGATCCCGAGGGGACTGGTTGCCACGCTTTTTTCTCCGTCGGCGAGCCTCGACCTTCTTTTCCAGCTCCACAGCCTGAGCCAACGCAGACTCCAGCCGTTCAACCTGGCGCTGAGCCGTGGATAGCTCCTGGTCCCACATCTTCTTGGACCTCTGCAAGATTGCAGTTGGCCTGAAATTGCGTAGGAGCTGCACCAGCTCGCCCACGTCGCCCATCGTCCAGTGGTTGATGTGGAGGCCCGAGGTCTGCTCGAACTCCCTGTGGAGGGCCAGCAGCTTGTCGTGAGCGGCCTTCCAGTGCTGGGCGTCAGCGTGCCCTTCCTTGAGTGCCCAGCGTCTCCCCTCCTCGAAGCCCTCCTGGTATTTCTTCTTCAAAATAGTGTCAGGCAGCCCACTTTTGTCACGGATGTTTCTGAGTACCGAGGCTATGAAGGGCCTGTCCAGGGGCTCTGGTTTGAGCTTGGGCGCCTTCTTGACGATCTTGAGCTTGTCCCCTTCCGGCCGGGCGAAGCCCCACGGATCCGGGACCTCTTCGAGCTTCACGATGTCTGGGTGACCTGCAATGATCCACCAGCGGTCGCAGAAGCGGTAGATCCCCTGCTCCTGTTTCTCGGGAGCCTTCAGTTCTCGGATCCAGTCCGAGCGGCGGCTCTTGAACTCGAAGCCGTGGATGACCAGCCCCCGCGAACGCCAGCAGTTCATGGCCACCGCGTCGGCTGTGCGGACTACGTAGCCTCCGGTGCCACGCCGGACCTGGGGCAATAGGACCCATTCTTGCTCGTTGTATTGGAGCTTGAGCTTGCTGAAGATGACCTCTTCAGCCCACCCCACCTTTTCGCTCATGCCGCTACCTTGATCTTCCAACCGCTGTGCGAGAACCACCAGTCCAGCAGCTTCTCATAGACCTCATCGCTGACGTTGCCGTGGTTCCCCGAGGGTACGTGCAACCTCAACCCGAGCTTGCGGGCGAGTCGGTGGACCGTTTGGACGTGGACCCCCAGGTCCTCGGCCACACTCCGGATGGACCGCTTGCCCTGGTTCCACTTGAGCCCGATCTTCTTGCAGCGGTCGCGAACGCCCCTGGGAGATCGGCCGATCTTCTCAGCCGCGCGATGGACACTCATGTGCGTGCAGAGGTTGTAGAGCATCCGGTCCTCTTCCCACGTCCAGTGCCGAGGGTCTGGCCCCTTGGTGATCTTCAGGCCCATCCGCTGGGCTCGGAGGATCACACCACCCTCGCTCCGGCCCATCAGTTTAGCAATCTGTCCAGCCAGGTGGGTCTTGACCAGTTTGCGTAGTTGGTCCCTCTCCTCGTCGCTCCAGTTCCGGGGGGTCTTGGTGCTGTATTCCAGACCAAACTTCTTGCACCAGTCCATCAACGTCCGCTTGGGGCGCTTCATGATCTCTGCGATGTCGGTGATGGCGACCTGCGGCGTCAGATCTCGGAGCGTCTGGATATCTTCGTTGGTGTAGGTGGGGCGTCGTCCTCCGTGCCCCCTGCGTGGTCCAGGCATCAGGCCCTCACTACGTTCTCCCCGTCCACCACGTTGCGCGTGTCCACGATGAGTTTGGCCTGCGCCTGGATCTCTTCCCAGTCGTAGGAGCTGTGGGCCGTGATGATCACCACCACGTCGAAGTCATCCAGGTCCGGTCTACCCTCGTAGGTGTGCCAGCTCCTATCGGTGGTACCTGGCATCTGCTCTACGTGGGGGTCATCGAAGTAGACGGCTGCCCCGAGCTTCCGAAACTTGTGGAAGATGCGCACGCCGGGGCTCTCGCGAGCATCCCCCACGTTTGGTTTGTAGGCTATGCCCATCACCAGGATCTTGGACTCCTTGAGCGACTTGCCTCGTTCGTTGAGGGCCAGCATGGTTCTCTGGACCACGTAGTCCGGCATGTGGTCGTTGATCTCTCCGGCCAGCTCGATGAAGCGTGTCGGCCAGCCCACCTCCTTGGCCTTCCAGCTCAGGTAAAACGGGTCGAGGGGGATGCAGTGGCCTCCTACGCCAGGGCCCGGGTAGTGCGCCAGGAAGCCGTAGGGCTTCGTCGCAGCGGCCTGGATGACCTCCCAGATGTCGATGGGGATCTCTGGGATGCTCATGTCGTGGAAGACGCACTTCAGCTCGTTGACGAGCGCGATGTTGACGGCCCGGAACACGTTCTCGAAGATCTTGACGGCCTCTGCAGTCTCCGAATTGCTGACGCCCACCACTTCTCGGAAGGCTGCTGCATAGAGAGCCTTAGCCACCTCGTAGCTGTTGTCCTCGACACCTCCCACTACCTTGGGCACCTCGCTGAGCAGGACATCACGGCCGGGGTCTACTCGCTCCGGGGAGTATGCAAGGAACCAATCGTCTCCAGGCGACAGGTACATCGAGCTGCTTTCTTCGAGAGTACAGCGTCCCCTGTCGAGAACAGGCAGCAAGATCTCACGGGTGGTGCCTGGATAAGTCGTAGACTCCAGCACAATGAGTTGGCCCTTGCGCAGCCGTTCACTGATCTCCTGCGTGGCGAAGATCACGGCCGACAGGTCTGGCTGCTTGTTCATCCCGAGTGGCGTCGGAACACAGATCAGGACTGCATCACATTCAGGGAGTGCGTGGAACCCAGGGCACCCGTAGGTCTTGAAACGCTCAGACCAGACGCTTAGCTCCTTCGTGGCACGATCCAGCGTGTGTTGGTCGCGGTCGAAGCCGACCACGGGAAAGCCTTCGTGCAAGAAGGTCTGGGCCAGAGGCAGACCGACATAGCCCATACCTAGCACTCCGATGGTATATTCGCGCTGCTTGATTTTCTCGATGAGGCCCTTGACAAGATCGTTCATGGGGAACCTCCATAGTCCCCCTTTACACCAAAGGCCCCACCGAAGCGGGGCCTTTTTCGATCTATCCGGCGCTCGACCAGTTCAACGGCGTGGCCTGCTGCCATTTTGCATACTTTACCCTTGACAAGTTGAAAGTCGAGACTACTATAGGGACATGCTAAATCGACCTTGACAGTCAGCCCACTGCGGCATCGACCCAACCCAACCACTCTCCAAAGCACGATCCAGTCACGCATTATGTGGCGGTCCGCGCGGACTTGCCGCGCGGTTTGCTCGCAGCTCAGACAGTCCATGCTGCCGGAGAGAGTGCTAATGACACAGTAAAACCCGGCACTTATGCCGTGGTCCTGGGCGCCACCGCCAACCAACTGGCCGAGTTGGAGCGACAGTTGGAGGTGGTAGGCGTCCGTTTCTCTGCGATCCGCGAGAGCGATCCCCCATACGAAGGCGAGCTTCTAGCGATCGGCATCGAGCCCCAGCTCAAGAGCCAGGTGCGCCGGTACGTGTCGAGCTTGCCGCTGTTGAAGTAGGAGGTGCACTTGTATATCACATGATTCATGCTTGACAGAATAGCTGTGTGTCGCGCTAGCTCACGTGGGAGAGCGCCCCTGCCTGTGGCTTGCCCTGACGGGGGAGAGTGTGGTTCAACTCCACGGCGCGGCGCTATGTAGCCCTTGACCCGAAAGGGGAAGGACCTGGGAGTGTAGGTCCGGGCTGCGCCACGGCCCTTGCTGGTGCCACCCTCGGGTGCGCCTTCTGCATAGGCCCTCGTTACCGGCTAGCAGGTGCGGGGGAACCATGAAGGAGGTAAGAAGGTTCGATTCCTTCTAGGGTCACTACATACGCGGGTAGCTCAGAAGAGAGAGCGTCGGCTTGCGAGTCGAAGGTCGGTGGTTCAAATCCACTCCCGCGTTTCATGCGCCTGCTTCGGTTGGAACCTCGGAATAAGGCCCCGGGGCTTCGGCGGTTCGAATCCGCTCAGGCGCTTTGGCGAGGTAGCTCAGTAGAGCAGGGAGCCCAAAAGGTTTCCCAGTCGCGTGGTTCGACCCTCGCCCTTGCCAACGAGAGTAATCGGTCCTTTGCGCAGAGGGCAGATGTCCGGTAGCTCACGGGGGGCAGCGTCTCGCTTGCCCATTACGCGGTCTGGCCTCTTGCCTTGTGCGCGAAGAACATTACAATGGGGAGGCCAAAGGAAGAAGCACCAGAGGCAGCCCTTAACTTGATGTTCCATGTAGGATAAGGTAGCACATTATCCCACACAGTCAAGAGTGCCCGTAGCTCAACGGCTAGAGCGCAGAGGATAAGGGACTCTGGGTTGGGGGTTCGATTCCCTCCGGGTGCGCTATGAAAGGAGGCCCGAGATGATTATGTGACCCTTCATGGGAGGAAAACATGTCATCTCGTGGTCTTGCTTACCGTCGCGCGGCCGACCGGCGCGCGAAGAACCACGTCCGGTACGTCCTCAAGTATGTCTGGGAGGAAGAGGCTGAGTGGATCACCCCTGAGCGGGTAGGTCGCGAGGCGTCTGTCCACCTCAAGCCTTGCTCCAACCCCTGGTGCTGCGGCAACCCCCGTCGAGGTAGAGGGTTGCACCAACGCCTGACGCTGGCAGAACTGCGAGTTGCTCTGGACGACGACTTCATCCTCAACGTGCCCTACTGGAACTCCGACGAGCGCCGTATGGACGAATGGTGGGACGACTTCGTGGGGGACGAGATCTGGGATTAGTCTCTGTATGACGGTTGAAGTCCGAGACGTTGGGTCTCGGCAGAAATTCCGTCCAGGAGAGACATCATGAAAGGTCAACTGTGCGAGCTGCAAGTGCTCGTGCATGGCAAGCCCGTGCGCGAGTACCAACACGATGGTCGGCTGTTCCTCGAAGGACGCAAGGGCTCCGACTTCACCATCCGACTCAAGAACCTCACACGGAAGCGGATCCTGGCGGTCATCTCGATCGACGGGCTTTCGATCATCACGGGTGAGGAAGCCAGCGTCAAGGAAGGGGGCTACGTGCTCAATGCACGCGAGACCTTGAACATCCCGGGCTGGAGCCTCAACAACGACGAGGTGGCAAGGTTCTTCTTTCACAAGGCGGCCGAGTCCTACGCGGCGAAGACTGGCAAGCCCCGAAACGTAGGGGTGATCGGAGCAGCCATCTTCAAGGAGAAACCGAACTTCACCTCAGTACTCCGAAGCACGGGTGGTGTCTCCTTCGACTGCTATCCTGCCAGCTACGATCCCAATGGCACTGCAAAGGGCCCTGTCTTCCAGACCTACTACTGCTCTCATAGCGTGGGTGAGGTCAGCGACATCTCAGTCACCAACAGTGTATCGCCTGACTGCGTGAACTGCAGCACCGTCGTCGAGCCCTCCGAGACCGAGCGGGGCGCCACTTCGGTCAACCAGGTCCAGCAGTCCATGACCTCGGAGATCGGAACTGGCTTCGGCAAACGTCAAGGGTTCAAGGTCCAGGAAGTGGCTTTCGACCGTGAAGGTCCCAACCCCAACGAGCTGTTGGAGATCACGTACGACACTCGTAAGGGTCTGGAGAAGCGCGGCGTGGACCTGAACTGGCGTCCCACCGTGGCGCGGCCGACGCCGTTCCCAGGCGACAGCCACTGCAAGCCCCCGGCAGGCTGGAATGGGTGATCCGTTACTAGCTCTCTTCATGGTGGGGCTTTGGGTCTGGGCCATTGTGCTCATCGCCAAAGCCCCACCGACCGACGGGCGAAGATCCTCAGAGGATCTCTGAGATCCTGACAGGATCTTTTTCTACTGATCAATGTATTTTTCGCTTGACGGTCCTGATCCACTCCTGTAGGGTGGCTGAGTTCTGTTGAGGTGGAGGTAGCGGTTGGTGTGGGGCGTACCAGGGCTTCGGTTCTGGGGGTCCCAAACCAAGCGGGGGAAGGTAGGTCGCCAGGCCCGGGAGGGAGCAACGACCATCTTCCAAGCGCGGTTGAAACACCAGTCGCCATGCTCTGTCCGGTGCATGTCACGCGGTCAGTCAAATAAGGCTGGCGGTCGAGGCGGCCGGAGCACAGGGTTGGTAGGGTGGCACCGTGAAACCCGGTTCTGAGCGGTGCTGTCGGTTCGCCGGCTATCCCTACGGGCTCTGACGCCGGGGTGCTCTGTGGGACGATGTAGCGGAGCTTAACGGAACTCCAAAGGGCCAGATGCCTTCGGGCGCCTGGCCCTTCGTCTTTCTAGCTCCCCAACCACACCTTGACGCGGTTTCTGGCCTCAGCGAGGTCTGTGGCCGTCATACGGCGGTTTCTGGGGCTCCCGGCGATGCCAGGATGTCCACCAGCTTCTGGTCCCCACAGCTGCTGTACCAGCTCTCTGGCGTTGAACTTCACCGCGTCGCTTTCTCGGCTGATGGTGATCGTTCCATTTCGGGTGCAGTAGGCCACGATCGCTTTCGCCGGCCCCGCTGGAGTCGCGTAGAGGTGGTTGACGAAGGTTGGAGACACCCGCACACAGCAGCCCTCCTCAGTCAACTCTACGAATGAATCCCGGGACAGCTCCTCTTCAGCCTCTCGGAACTTGGTCCCCGCATTGAAGCGCTGCGTAGCAGCTGGGTCACCAAACACAAAGAAGATCTGTGCCAACGTGGTGACCGCCTTGATCACCCAATCATTGATGTCGGTCACTGATCCATCACGCTTCGGGTAGCAAGGGTTCTCTCGTTCCCAGGCCCACCAGGCCCAGAGCTGTTGGAAGGCCACGTCATCGACCTCGTACTCGGCCAGCTTGTGGGCTCCATTGAGGTCCACGAAGGCGGCTAGCTTCCAGAAGCTCTGGTCCCCGAGCTGCCAGCCCTGCACCTGTGAGGCGTCGTTGGGGTTCTTCAGGTCAGGGTGTTGCTCGACCAACCGAAGCACCCCACCCACGCTGTCAAGATCGGTGTGGCTCAGGCCGATTGTCCGGGTCGCGTACACATCCTGGCAGATCTCGTCTGCCAGGTTCCCCTTGATCATAGTGGTCAGGCAGGGCGCTTCGTTCCCCTCGCGTGGGCCGTGGTGGGCCATCGTGAAAGCGTCGCCCTCGACCACCCGATCGCCGTACTCGGCCTCGATCGTCACCACCGGACGGGCAGCCTTGAGCCGGTCCGGGTCCGAGGCCATGACAAAGTGCATTTTATGTAATATTGTCGTGAGCTTGTCAAACATCAGTTCATCCTGCCTGAAATCGATCGCGTCGGGGTGCATGTGCTTTTCCTTTCCGTTCCTACCTCGAAGACGCCTGGGAGGCCCCCAATCTGACAGCTACGAATGCTTTTCTTTACATCACTCGCGTGCCCTTGACAATTACACTTTTTATGTTGATTGACACTTGACAATCAGGTCAATCTCAACCATACTATAAGAGTGGCACGGAGGTTCCTATGACTCATGACAGCGACACCATCGAGCGGCGCCCCGAGCTTCAGGTCAACTGCTGCTACTGTGGCCATGACCTGACGGACGCGCTCTCCCAGGAGCGTGGCTACGGTCCCATCTGCGCCAGCAAGTACGGCCGCTTTTTCGATACCACGGAGCCCAAGGCTGCGGACCTCGATGCTCGGATGGATGAGATGGTCGAAGCGACCGACCCCGAGCGGCGCCACGTTGCCGAGAACGCCCGTTCCTGCTATGCCACCGACAAGAAGCTGGCAGCCAAGCGCCTCGCCTGGCTGCTTTCGTTCGTCGGCACCTGCAACGAGACTGACTCTCAGCTCCGGGCTCTGGAGGGGCTGGGCTTCGTCGCGATGGCTGGTCTCATTGCCACGCAGCGTGACAGTGACGCGGTTCGCCAGGCCAGCAAGCGCAAGTGCCAGGTGACGATCATCGATACCCCCTACGGGCGCCAGATGGCTGTCAAGACTCCCTGCCGGCCCAAGGGTGACGGCATGGAACGCGAGCGCGAGCTGCCCGGGCGTCGCTGGGATCCTCGCCTGCGTGTCGTGCGCTACCCTCTGACCTCCTGGGATGCAGTGGCCGAATGGGTGCTGTCCTACTTCCCACTGAGCGAGCTGCCCGAACGTCCGACCGCCGAGATCGAGGCGGCTGAGGCCAAGGCTGAGGCCAAGCAGGCCGTTCCCAAGAAGGTGCGGCTGAGCCTGCTGTCGAAGCGGATCGCCATCGAGTCGCCCTACAATCGGGGATTCGTCGAGGAAATCAAGGCGCTGCCTGACCGCGTGTGGATGTGCTTGGAGTGTGGCAAGCCGGCCAAGCCCAAGTGCGAGGATCACCCCAAGGGTCGTCACGTGTGGACGGTGCCTCTGGATCGGGCCGACGAGGTGAAGGAGCTGGTCAAGCGCTACTACCCGGATCACAAGCACTGTGTGTCCAAAGCGCTGGCCGAAGCTCTGGCGGACGAAGACAAGAAGGTCAAGGCGGCTGAGGCGAGCGTGGCCCCTGTGATGGACTTGCCAGGTGGCACGCTCTACCCGTTCCAGTCGGCCGGCGTGCGCTACCTGGAGGTGGCCGATGGTCGGGCGATCATCGCTGACGAGCAGGGCTTGGGCAAGACGGTGCAGGCCATCGCCTACGCCCGTCGGAACGTCAACCTGACTGGCGGTGACATGGTGCTCTACGTTGTGCCCAGCAACGTCAAGTACAACTGGGCCTCCGAAATCTTCCACTGGCTCGCCGGGACCGAGCTGAATGACACCAAGCTGCTGCGGCGGATCCGTCGTGAGGGCTGCGTGCGGATCGACGGCGTGGAGGTTTCGGTGCTCTCTGGCAAGCCCAAGAAGGACGGGACGCTGCCTAAGAAGTCGGGTAGCCCGGTGGCCCAGCACGTGATCGTGAACTACGACATCCTGAACAGCTGGAAGGACCTGCTCAAGGCAGCGGGCTACAGCATGGTGGTGGCCGATGAGGCCCACAACCTGAAGAACCAGAAGGCAGCCCGTAGCAAGGCATTCGAAGAGATCATCGAGGGAGTGGCCAAGCTGGTGTTCTTGACAGGAACTCCGGTGCTCAACCGA
>Ga0180438_10010354_pt1 | contig 11453 bp, 11 predicted proteins | sample SS_ome_12_FD_132455 | JGI IMG/M metagenome (GOLD analysis project Ga0180438, IMG submission 132455) | Hypersaline lake sediment archaeal communities from the Salton Sea, California, USA - SS_3_D_2 metaG | ecosystem: Environmental > Aquatic > Non-marine Saline and Alkaline > Hypersaline >...
CCCCACCAGGGAGCCAGCCACAAGCCACCGGCCATCACGCCCAGTGGATATACCACTGGTGCCAGGGCCGGCAGCAGGAAATGCTTGAAGCCGTGCAGGACGCTCGTCTGAACGGCGCTGATGCCGAAAATCAGGGTAGAGACCAGCACCAGGCGCATGAGGGTAACCGTGTCGGCCTGCTGGACAGGATCAAAGCCGGGAGCGATCAAGGTCCGCACCAGCCACGGTGCCAGGATGCCAGCCAACAGAGCCAGCACGCCCACGACCAGGACGACCAGGTTGGTGATCGCGCTGGCCAACCGCCAGGCCCCCGCGATGTCGTCCTCCGCCAAAAAGTTGGCGAAAACCGGGATAAAGGCCGTCGCCAACGCGCCGCCAGCGACGATGGCGAACAGCAGGTCGGGCAGTTTAAAGGCCGCGTAGTAGGTGTCCAGGTTGGCGCTTATGCCGAACTGGCGAGCGATGACGATGTTGCGTCCAAGTCCCGCCACGGCTGCCAGGGCAAAGGAAGCCATGACCACCAGGGTATTGCGAGCCAGGTGACGCTGACGGGCCGATGCTTCAAGTGTCACGGTGCGTTTAACTACCTTCCGATTTACGGTCGAGGCTCCAAGCCAGCCAGGACCTCTGCCGCTTCAGCATAGTCCGGGTTCAACTCCAGGGCTCGCTGCCATGCCTGTCGCGCGCCAATGAGGTCGCCTTGGGCTTGGAGCGCCATACCTTTCCAGTAATAGATTTCTTCGACAGAGGTCGTGGTCTGGATCGTCGCGTCGGCCAGGGCGACCACTTCCTGATAGCGGCCTGTCTCGTAATAAGCCTGGAAGGGGCCGAACTGGTACCATAACATGCGCCACGGTAGACCAATCTGCCGGGCGTGGTCATAAGCCGTTGCTGCCAGCTTGAAGTGGCCCAGGGCTACCAGATCGCTGCCCAGGTTGAACCACGCGAACGGGTCGCCGGGCCGCTCCTGAGTCTCTGCCCAGGCATGCTGCAGCGCCCGCTGCCACATGGTTGCATCGTCCATGTCCTGGCCTGAAATGCCCTCAACGGCCGGAGCGAATTCGTCGGTGTAAATCAGGACATAGGTGCGGTTGAATACAGCCCACAACCGGTCCATCTCGTCGTAGGGCAGGCGGATGCCGGCGTAAGGCTGGCTGAGATCGACTCCCCTGCTGTCGTAAGAATCGTAAGCGATCCATTCCCTGGTCACATCGTCATAACCAACCAGCAGCCGATAGTGCCCCATACCGTCATCTGGCTCCGGCTCGTGCCAGGTCTCTATCAAGACTGGAACGTTGTTGCTCAACAGCAAGCGCAGGCGGTCGGCGTCCCCGTTGGCCCGCACGAGAGCGTTGAAACCCTGCGAGCGGGCAAAGAGGGCCATTTCTTCAGGCCCCACGTTCTTGTCATCTTCGTAGGGTCGGAGGGCAGCCCCCACGTCCGCCTGGCTCAATGGGCTGCCGTAGTAGCTCAAGTTCATGGCCAGAGTGGCTGGCCCGCAGTTGTTCCAGGTTTGCCAGGCGTGGGCCAGGCCAGTCAACTGCACGCTCGGGGCCGCCGCGCGCCAAGTCGGCATCGGTGTAGCCAGGTCGCTCTGGTCCGCAGCCTGCCCCGTTGTTGTCGCATCGCTGATTGGGGCAGCCAGGAATATGTCGCTGTCTGCCAGAGATGCTACCGCCTCGTCGTTTGCTGTGACAAGTGGGGTAGGAACAAAATCCGGATGGGGCCGGTGCGCCATGACTTCGCTGCGCACCCGACGAATGAGGTTCGCTGTGCCACCGTATCGTACTGTGCCAACGACAAAGACCATGGCCATAGCTGTAAGTGCAACGCTGAACAGGGCCAGGAGGCCCGACAGAGCACTGGTTCGCGTCAAGACAAAATCTCCTCAAGTCTTTCTTCGATAAAGGTCGAAGGATCGGTATAGCCCGCATCGGGAGCCGGAAAGTCGTCGGGATGTTCCGGGTAGGTGTATCCACGTCCCGGCGTGCTGCCGTTGCAAGCCGGGTAGGATGTATAGATGTCGCGGGCGTCATAGAAGTAGCGCATCTCAAAGTGCAGATGGGAATCATCATCTCCCGAGGGGTTATCCCCTGGATATCGTCCTGTATACCTCATGTACAGCACCGTGCCCAGGCGTTGTCCGCGGGTGACCACTTCTCCGGTGGTGACCATCAAGGAGGTGTCGTCAAGGTGACTGTACACCGAGTACACCTTCTCTTCAGACGGAAGCCTGTGCTCGATGATGACAACCAGCCCGGGATAGTTCGTGAACGGATTGGCATAGACCACTCTCCCATCGGCCACTGCTGTGACTTCTGCTCCTTTAGTGCTTTCGGCGTCCTCTCGGTATAGGTCCTCGCCAGCATGATAGATCTTGTGCCAGGCTATGCCGAAGCAGGTAGTGCCCACCAGTTCCGGGTTCATGATCCCATAGTCGGTGTTCTGGATCAGCTTCCCATCAACGTAGGTTATTCTTGGGGTATAGCTCAAGCCGTCGCGATAGCCCAGCGGGGGGCTGAAAACCTCGGCCACCGGCAACAGCTCTTCCGCTGTCTCTAAAGCCGCGCTGGGCGAACCTGGCAAAAGGGGCGACATGAGCAGCATGCCAACGAGCGCCAATGCCGATAGGAGCCCTGTTTTCCACAGCTTGTAACCTTCGCAAGGGTTAGAAACCATCAGTCGGTTGGTCCTTCACTCGCAATAAACGTCTCAAGGACTTGATAAAAAAGTTCTAGGGTCTGGGGGTCCACGCACGTGGCCGCCATATCATGTACCGGGGCAGCGATATAGACCCTGTCTTCATGAGGGATCACGATCGAAAAATCGCTGCTGCCCTCCGCACAGGAGGTCCTAAAGCCCGTCTGGCTGCCCACGGTCGTGGGTTCGAGTTGGGCCAGCCACTCGTCCAACGATAGATCCTGGGGGCTGCTCTCGTAGAGTTGCGCCAGAACATCGTCCATGCTGAACGAGTCAGTTATGGGCACGACGTGGATGACCATGCCTTGATAGCCCATCACGTCGGGCATCCGGAATTGAAGGCGTATCGTGTAGGTCCCGAGCCTGCTTTTACCGGCCTTGATGTCAGCATCCGCCGGGTAGCCGAAAGCGCACTCGGCCTCGGGATCGCAAAACACGAGCCAGTCTTCGGGAATGGTCGGCGTCGGAAGGGGTGTGGCCGTCGCGGTTGATGCTGCCATCAGGGTAGTCGTCGTTAAAGGTCCGGTCGCCGCTGGCGCCGGTTGCGGTGTACAAGAGACCGCTGTCATGACCAGCAGGACTGCGCCCAAAGCCCAGGCCTCGATGACTCTACTCTTTCCGTTGAAGATGGTTTTCATCAGTTACCTCTGCGCCGCAGGAAAAGGCAGGCAGTCATTATAGCACAACTGCTTCAAATTTTCAAAGCTTTGGAATGCCCATAACTCAAATGTAAAGTGTTTTCCCCAGCAGAGGCGGCTCCCACGCCGCCGGCCGCCGGGCGTGGGAGCCCGGCTTGCTTGACAAAACTTATGCAGTTTGGAAGCAGCACAAAACCCTTGGCAAAAGTCAGAGCCTGTGTTATACTATTAGTATCAGACAACCATCGCCCACACTGCAAGGTGTGATGACTGCCTTTGAGGGCGGAGGGGAAGCCATGACGGATCCATTTCCAGAAAAGTTCGGCAAATACAAGATCGTCGAAAAAGTAGGACAGGGCGGCTTTGCCGACGTTTACAAGGCCGTAGACACCACCCTCGACCGCACCGTGGCCCTCAAGTTCCTGGAACCACGGCTGTTACGGGAGCCCACCTTCGTGGAGCGGTTCCAGCGCGAGGCCAAGCTGGCCGCCAACCTCAAACATCCCCACATCGTGTTTGTGCACGAGTTCGGCTGGGAGGCGGGCACGGCCTACATGGCCATGGAATTCCTGGAAGGCCGGACCCTCAAGGAGGTGGTTCTCAAGGAAGGGGCTTTGCCCCCAGCGCGCATCCTCAACATGGTCAGGCAGATGGCCTCGGCACTGGACTATGCCCACGGGCGCGGGCTGGTGCACCGTGACATCAAGCCCTCCAACATCATGGTGGGGGCCGACGACCACGTGACGGTGATGGATTTTGGCATCGCCAAAGCCGCCACCCAGACGGCTTTGACCACCACCGGCCGCATCTTTGGCACACCGGAGTACATGTCGCCGGAGCAGGCCGAGGGAGAGGAGGAGCCGGACGCCCGTTCCGACATCTACTCGCTGGGGGTGGTGGTTTACGAGATGTTCACGGGCAAAGTGCCTTTCAGCGGCACGACGCCGCTTTCTGTCATGCGCGGCCACGCCGACAAGCTGCCACCGCGGCCTTCGGAGGTCAACCCCGCTGTCTCACCAGCGGTGGAGGCCGTTTTGCTGAAGGCCCTGGCCAAGAAGCAGGAAGCGCGCTACCAGAGCGCGGGGGAGATGGCGGCGGCGCTCCGGCAGGCGGTGAGCGGGGCTGTGGTGGAAGCTGAGAGGGCACGGGCCCCGTCGCCAGTGGTTCCTGCCCGGCCAGCCCTCCCCTGGAAATGGGTGGCGGGAGTCGGGGCTGCTGTCGTGGTGGTTGTGGGACTCATCATTGCGCTAAAGAGCGGGGGCGGGCCAACGGCGAAGCCGACATCTATGCCGGAAGCGGCCGCATTGGCGCCGACGGCTACTGCGACGACTGCTCTCACCAAGACACCTACCCCTGTTCCTCCGACCAGCACGCCGCTACCCCCCACACCGCCGTTCACCCCACTGCCGCCGACGCCCTCTGCCACGCCGGGCATGGTCTACGTCCCGGCTGGCGAGTTCACCATGGGCAGCGACGAGGGAGACAGCGACGAGAAACCGGTGCATACCGTCTACCTGGACGCTTTCTACATTGACAAGACCGAGGTGACCAACGCCCAATATCAGAAGTGCGTGGAGGCAGGAGCTTGCCAGGCGCCCACCATCTGCGACTGGGGAGAGCCGACCTATGGAGATGCGTCCAAAGCAGATCATCCAGTGGTGTGTGTGAGCTGGGACGGCGCAAAAGCGTACTGCGAATGGGCAGGCAAGCGGCTGCCGACGGAGGCAGAATGGGAGAAGGCGGCGCGGGGGACGGATGGGCGAGTGTATCCGTGGGGGAACACCTTCGACGGCAGCAGGCTGAACTTTTGCGACCGCAACTGTGAGTCTGATTGGAAGGACAGCGATGCCGACGATGGCTATGCCCAGACGGCGCTGGTGGGTAGTTATCCGCAGGGGGCCAGTCCGTACGGCGCGCTGGACATGGCGGGCAATGTGGGGGAGTGGGTGGCCGACTGGTACGATTCGGGCTATTACAGCCAATCGCCAGCCCGGAATCCGCCAGGTCCCGATTCTGGCGAGTCTCGGGTGCTGCGTGGGGGCTCGTGGAGCGGTGCTCCGCTCTACGTTCGTTGCGCCATCCGCTTCTGGATCAATCCTGACCTCCGTTACAGCAATTTGGGTTTCCGTTGCGCCAGGGGTTCTCAATAGGGGGCAAGGTGCGACGCACTTCCGAAGTGCGTCGCACCTGTGAGAGCTGGAAGCCTGAAATCGTCCGAGCGTCACTCCAGGATCAAATCGTCCAGAACAACGACCCCCAGTGCTGGTGCCAGGCGATTCAGCGCCCGGTCATTGGTCACAAAGGCCGTCGCGCCATGAACCAGGGCTGTGGCAACCTGTAACGCATCGGCCGGCCGGAGGCGATAGTGGGCCCGCAGTTGTGCCGCCCGACGGGCCACGTCCCGGGTCACATCAGCCAGGATAAGGTGTGGAAAATGGACCAACAAGGCTTCATACTCGCGGGCCACAGCCGGCCGGTCTATCTGCCAGGGACGGACGGTCAGTTCCATCACCGTGACGGTTGAGGTGATGGCGGTCCACTGCCCAGCCTGGACACCAGCCAGCAGTTCTTGTGTCAACGCCAGGTAGCGGGGATGAGCCTCCAGGTGATAGATGAAGATGGCCGTGTCCAGGCCGATGATAGCGTGGCTGGCTAGCCGCTCGCTGAGACGTCCCATGCGTCCCGCTCCTGCTGAAGATAGGCCGTTGTATCCAGACCTTCCCACACCTCCCGGTGCAGGCCGGCCAGATGGGTAGCATAATCTTTGGGTTGAGGGAGCAAGATCAACAACCCATCTTGAACGTCTACCAGCAGGCGATCGCCGCTTTGGATGTTTAAGCGTTCGCGAGCTATGCGAGGCACGACGATCTGATGGCGACGGCTGACCTTGACACTTGCAGAATGAGACATGGCACCCTCCTTACAAAGCGATTTCGCCATTTTGCTTAGTATAGCACAGGTTAGCTGAATAAGCAAGTGAGACAAGTTCATTCCTGACCTGAGGGTAAGTATCCGTGGAGGTCAGCCTGGCCGACTTACCCGGCCATCGTCGCCCAATATGCTATGAAGACAAGGCAGAGGAGTTGCATCCTCCTGATGAAGAGTAAAGAGCCTGAAACGCCAGATGTGGCCTCTGAAGGCAGAGGGGGAGAGAGCGATGACCGATTCGGTTCCTGAGAAACTGGGCAAATACAGGATCATCGAGGAAGTGGGGCGAGGTAGCTTTGCCGCTGTCTACAAGGCGGTGGACACCACCCTGGAGCGCACCGTGGCCCTCAAGGTGCTGGCCCCCCATCTGCTGTGGGACCCGGCCTTTGTCCAGCGCTTCCAGCGCGAGGCCAAGGTAGTGGCCAACCTCTACCACCCCAACATCGTCACCATCTACGAGGTAAGCCAGGTCGAGGGGGTCTATTTCATCGCCATGCAGTTTCTGGAGGGGCGGACGCTGAGCCGGGTTCTGGAGGCAGTAGGGCCGTTGCCGATTTCGGCGGTGCAGGTGATCCTTGAGCAGATCGCTACTGCCCTGGACTATGCCCACGCTCGTGGCTTTGTCCATCGGGACATCAAGCCCAGCAACATCATAGTAGCCGATGACGGGCGGGTCACCCTGACCGACTTTGGGCTGGTCAAGGCTGGGGAGGGGACCCAGCTCACCGCCTCGGGCGTGGTCTTTGGCACGCCGGAGTACATGTCGCCGGAGCAGGCCGAGGGGAAGGCGCTGGATGCCCGTTCCGACATCTACTCCCTGGGGGTGGTGCTGTACGAGATGTTGGCCGGGCGGGCTCCCTTCGTGGCCGACACCACCCCGGCGGTGATGTACAAGCACGTGCACGAGCCCCCGCCGCTGGAGGAGTTGCCCTCCGACTTGTCCCAGGGCGTGGCGGCTGTGGTAGAGAAGGCCCTGGCTAAGAAGCGTGAAGAGCGTTACCAGAGCGCGGAGGAGATGGCGGGGGCCTTGGCGGCGGCCGTTGAGGCGAAGGCAGAGCCGAAAGTCGGGAGGAAAGAGAAGCTTGTTGCGCGAGGCAGCCTGCCCATCTGGGGCTGGGGGAGCATCGCCCTGGTGGCTGCGCTGGTCATTGGGGTAGCGATTTTCCTGGCTATCCAGGGATGCGAGCCGACGGCCATGCCGATGCCGGCAGCGCAACCCGCAACTCGGACTGCGACTGTGACTGCCACAGCAATACCGATGCCGCCGACCGATACGCCAACATCTACATCAACGCCGACCAAGACGCCGACGTTGGTGCCGCCCACTGCGACGCCCGTTGTGCCCACGCCGACGCCAACGCCGCTGCCGCCGACCAACACGCCAACGAATGCGCCGACCAATACACCCGTGCCAGTGTCCCCAACCGACACGCCGACTCCCTCCGCTACGCCGGACATGGTCTACGTCCCGGCTGGTGAGTTCATCATGGGCAGCCATCAGAGAAGTAATGAACAGCCGGTGCACGCCGTCTACCTGGACGCTTTCTATATTGACAAGACGGAGGCGACCAATGCCCAATACCGGGCCTGTGTGGAGGCAGGGCTCTGCCGGGCGCCTACCATCTGTGACTGGGGAGAGCCGACCTACGAAGATCCATCCAAGATAGATCACCCGGTGGTGTGCGTGAGCTGGAACGACGCGAAGGCGTATTGTGAGTGGGCGGGCAAGCGGCTGCCCACCGAGGCCGAATGGGAGAAAGCAGCGCGGGGAACCGACGGGCGGACGTATCCCTGGGGTGAAGGGATAGACTGTGACCGCGCTCAGTATAGTGGATGTGGTGGCCAGACAGTGCCGGTGGGGAGCAAGCCGAAAGGAGGCAGTCCGTATGGGGCGCTGGACATGGCGGGTAATGTCTGGGAGTGGGTGGCCGATTGGTATGACTCAGGTTATTATAGCCGATCGCCTGAGCGTAATCCACTTGGTCCCGATTCCGGTGAGTTGAGGGTGCTGCGAGGGGGTTCGTGGGTCTATATCCCTACCAGCGTACGTTGCGCCATCCGTGACTGGTACATCCCTGATAAGCGTAGCAGCGGCGTGGGGTTTCGTTGCGTCAGGGGTTCTCAATAGAGGGGACAGGACCATGTACGTTGAAGATGTCATCTGGGACGAAGACAATGTGGAACACCTGGCTGTCCATCAGGTGAGACCTGAAGAGGTGGAAGACGCCATCTGGGATGATCCCTATTTTGAGCGGCGCCGTGGTCGCCAGCGCTATCATGTTTATGGACAGACCTCTGGCGGGCGTTACTTGTTCATGGTCTTAGACAGAGAATACGATGCCGTGTTTTACGTCGTCACGGCGCGGGACATGACCGACCGGGAGAAAAGTTACTATCGGCAGAGAAAGCGATGAAAGGATAAGGTGATCATGACCAGCATACCAGAAATGACAAGAGCCCAGGAGGGCGAGTTTTGGGCAACGCATGATGCCACTGATTATCTAGACGAGATGGAGCCTGTGGCAGTGACCGTCGGGCCGCGTCCGCGAAATCATTGTTCCGTATGCGGCCGGGTGCTGCTTTCCCGCTATGTTGACGTGGACTTGGCTGGCGGCCTGGCGCAACTGCGCCGGCTGCGCCAACTCTACTGCCCTGATGGACACGAAAGCCGCCTGGCCCCCGAAGCGCAGCGCCTTGCCGACGCGGTCGAAGCGGTTTTGCGTCTGACTTTGGTCCCTGTCGGTGCGAGGTAGCAACGTCACCTGGCCTCAGTAGATCACGATTTAAAGCTCGAAGCGGACCACAGTCCGCGTTTAGAGCGCTGGACTTTAGTCCGATAGGAGCAATTTGTGATCTACTGAGCCTCCCACAGGTTGCGCAGAACGAGTTCTGCTACTCCGCCAGCAGGCCAAGTTCATTCTGTTTTGAGGATGAGTACCCGTGGATATCAGCCTGGCCGACTTTGACCCGGCCATCGTCGCCCAATACGCCATCACTGAACAGGACTTGCAGCGGGTTGCCCGCTACGTCCAATTGTTGCAGGGGGAGGATGCTCCTACCTTGGCTGACATGGCCGTGGGCGGTTACTATGGCACCAGCGCCCTGCTGCACGAGGTAGTGGAGTTGCGAGTTTTGCTGGAGCGGGAACCGGAGCTTCTGAACTGGCAGGGACACGCTGTCCGTCAATTCTTCCACGCCAATCCAGATGCCCACGCCAACGCTTTAGTCGTAGAGCATCGCTATCTTCAGGTTTGTATCAAAGACGTCTTCGGCCAGCGGCTCTCTCTGGAGGCTCTGGTAACAGCCAACGCAGGCCAGCGCGATTTCGAACTGTTGCTGGCGTCAGATATTCGGGTGCCTGTCTTCGAGCCCTCATTGACGGAAGTGCAACGGGCGGAATTGCTCCTGGAACGTTTGCGTTCTCTTGGGGAGGTGATGAAATGAGAGTCAGATACCGTCTAATTGAAAAATATTACCCTGGCGAAGGTTGGGACACCTGGGGCGCTCTGTACGAGAACTGCAGTGGGAGATGGGTTGACCACCCGGTGCTCATTATTTCTATCCCCGACGACGACCGCCGTACCGGCCGTCATCTGGAGAAGCGTATCGTCGAGTTGGGCATCCACATCGGGGATGGGGAACGGCTGGTGGACGAGACCTATCCCATCCGTTTCCGGGTGTCGCCCGACATATACCTTGTTGAAGGGGAAACCTACCGGGAAATCTGGTGGAAACTGTGGGATCGCATCTTCACAGTAAGGATCAGTCAGGGTGAGAGGGCGCGGGAACCCGGGGATATAGGGAAAGAGTATGCCGTAGCCGAGACCCCTCATCTCATCCGAGAAGACAAGGCAGAAGAGTTGCATCCTCCTGATGAAGAGTAAAGAGCCTGAAACGCCAGATGTGGCCTCTGAAGGCAGGGGGGGGGGAGAGCGATGACCGATTCGGTTCCTGAGAAACTGGGCAAATACAGGATCATCGAAGAAGTGGGGCGGGGTAGCTTTGCCGCTGTCTACAAGGCGGTGGACACCACCCTGGACCGCACCGTGGCCCTCAAGGTGCTGGCCCCTCATCTGCTGTGGGACCCGGCCTTTGTCCAGCGCTTCCAGCGCGAGGCCAAGGTAGTGGCCAACCTGGACCATGCCAACATTGTCACCATCTACGAGGTAAGCCAGGTCGAGGGGGTCTATTTCATCGCCATGCAGTTCCTGGAGGGGCGGACGCTGGGCCAGATTCTGGAGGCAGAGGGGGCGTTGCCGGTTTCGCGGGTGCAGGCCATCATTGAGCAGATCGCTGCTGCCCTGGACTATGCCCACGCTCGCGGTTTCGTCCACCGGGATGTAAAACCCAGTAACGTGATCGTAGCCGACGACGGGCGGGTTACCCTGACCGACTTTGGGCTGGTCAAGGCCGGGGAGGGGACCAAGCTCACCGTCACGGGCATGGTCTTTGGCTCGCCAGCGTACATGAGCCCGGAGCAGGGGCGGGGTAACGCTGTGGATGCACGCAGTGACATTTACTCTCTGGGGGCCATGCTTTTTGAGATGTTGGCCGGGCGGGTGCCTTACGAGGCCGAGACACCTATGGCTGTGACCATCAAGCACATCACTGACCCGGTTCCCCGACCCACAGAGTTCAATCCTGCCATTCTTAAGTCGGTAGAGCGAGTGATTTTGAAAGCGTTGGCCAAAGACCCGGCTGACCGTTACCAGAGCGCAGGAGAGATGGCGCGGGCCTTGACGGCAGCCATCGAGGCAAAGGTGGCATTGAAGGTCGAGAGGGAGAAAAGACCTGCCGTTGTAAAGGAGCCAGAGCCCGAAGTGCCGCCGCTGGAGGTGATGTTCCCCGCCACCTTGGAGCGCGTCCAGCCCTTCGAGCCAGAGATGGTCCTCATACCCGCCGGCGAGTTCTCCATGGGCAGCAATCTCAGGGTGGACAAACACGCGGGGGATGAGGAGCGGCCTCAGCACGCTCTTTACCTGCCCGACTATTACCTGGCCAAGACGCCCGTGACCAACGCCCAGTATGCGGCTTTCGTGCAAAGCACCGGCTATGCCCCGCCAGAACATTGGGAGAAAAGGATATTTGGAAGGAAACCGCCCAAAGGCAAAGAGGATCATCCTGTGGTTAACGTTACCTGGTATGACGCCGCGGCCTACTGCAACTGGCTGGCTGGGGTCACCGGCA
>Ga0180438_10010355_pt1 | contig 11452 bp, 11 predicted proteins | sample SS_ome_12_FD_132455 | JGI IMG/M metagenome (GOLD analysis project Ga0180438, IMG submission 132455) | Hypersaline lake sediment archaeal communities from the Salton Sea, California, USA - SS_3_D_2 metaG | ecosystem: Environmental > Aquatic > Non-marine Saline and Alkaline > Hypersaline >...
ACTTAGTGGTGAAGCATGAACCAGTCTCCGGTTACTCGTAAAATTGTCGTGGTTTTCATCGCAGTGGGCGTTGCGCTGCTGCACTTCCTCACGGGTCCCGGCTATCGTGGCCCATTTCCGGCGTTTGTGAATGGTTACCTGATCGATATCCTGCTTCCCTTTGCCATGTACCTGGTTCTGGGTGTCGCCAGGCAATCGATTCTGCGCAGCGGTTTTACCAGAGGTATCTTCGTATTTGCGATTGGTGCTATTACGGAAACATTACAGTATTTCGGTGTACCGATCTTTGGCCGAACCTTCGACTGGCTGGATTACCTGATGTTCGGCATCGGGATTGGGCTTGGCGTCGGCTTTGAGAGGGTTGTTTTGTCGAGAATTCCAGCAGGGCTATCCGCTAGGCGGAATAATAGCATAAAATAGAAGGAGGCAAACTCACCGTTGAATTTTAGGAAGCTCGCAGTTCATTAATCTCTTGTTAAACTGTAAATATAAATTTCAAGAGGGAGTGCTATGAATTTACCAGTATTCAATGTATTAACAAAAAAGAAGTATTCCTTATTACTTGTATCAACCGTTTTCATTCTATCTTCTTATGATCTTAGCATGCCATTGAAGCAAGTGAAATCTTCCCAAATTAAACAAATTCGCCATACTAAAAAAGGCCATCATCCGCCAGGTTTCAGTTTCAATCAGCATCAACAAAACTTATTTAATACTTACATTCAACGGATTCAAGATTTTCCAAATTTTACTAGCGATGAACAATCGCCTATTCAAATTGAATGGAAATATAATCGAACCTCTTCGGAATTAACCAATCTGATAAAAACAAATCATCTGAAGGAGATTGCTGGAGATGGAACTGAAATCGATTTATTTCTGAATCTTATGGAATGGGTGCACCGTGCCACTCAAAGTGAGGAAAAAATCGGAAATCCTGATACTTTAAATGCCGTCGCAATTTTAAACTATGTCAAAACACAAAATCGAGCCTTAAACTGTAGAATGAAATCAATCGTTTTAAACGAAATTCTCACTGGACTTGGCTATTACTCCAGGAGAATTTCTTGCAAGCCTTCTCAATTTGATGGTGACTCACACTCAATTGTTACTGTTTATAGCATGACCCTTAATAAATGGATCTGTTTGGATCCTACATTTAATACTTTTTTTCATGATCACCTGGGCAATATATTGAGCTACATTGAAATACGTAATACCTACCGCAGTGGTGTAATACCCCGTTTCCGCTCTATCAATATCAATCCTAAGGGTCCTTTGATGTTATCTGGAATTGAATTTCAAAATTATGATCAGTGGTATGGTGTGTATATGGCAAAAAACTGTTTTAAAGTCTCATGTCCCCAAATTAGTAAATTTGGCTATGAAAGCTCTGAATCGCCTAGACGGGTATACTTGGTCCCTTTTGGGTACTCTCTTGAAAATCAGGAAAAAACTAATTCATTATTCACAACGAATAGCAATAGTTTTTTTCAAAAACCATATTAAAATACTGCTGAAAAATATGATTCAAGCGTTACCTGTACCAGAAGCGAATGCGAAGATTTTTTGGCGTATTTATGACTTGTGTTGATATAGAACTCAACAATCATTGGGGTAATGAGAATGTATTTTTTTATTGACTTTATATGACAAAATTGGTATATCTTATGATAATTTTAATGAATAGAGTATTAAATTTTAGCATAATTAAGATTATTAAGCGGAATAAACTCCCCCATTTCAAGTATGGAACCAATTATTTGTATAGTGATTGAACGAAAAGTCCCTAAAATGTCATTCTGAGGCGGTTTTTGCCGAAGAATCTCTTTACGTCAACATACTTATATACAGAATGTTACCGCTCAGAGATTCTTCGTCGCGGAGTTTATCCTGAGCCTGCCGAAGGGCTCCTCAGAATGACAAAAAATTGACTTTCCGTTCAGGCACTATATATGTTTTGTATCACCCCCTTTAGAATTATCCAAATCGACAAAAATAAATTTTTCAATCAGAAGGAGTTTATATGGAGCAGCTAATCCAATACAATCGACGAAAATTTATTCAATCTATTTCAAGCCTTTTTATTGGAACTCACCTAATAGCTGCCAGCGGCTATCCCCAGAATAATAATAAACAAAATCTCTGGGATGAATTCACTGAAGAAGAAAATCAATTAATACAATCATCTTCAATGGCGACGGATATCTTGAATTACCCGAAGCAAGGCTTTAATTGTGCTGGTTCAATAATAGCTTCCGCATTAACATATTTGGGAAAAAGTGATGAAATTTCTCATGTTACTGCTTCGTTTGGAGGGGGAATTGGACGCGCCGATCTGTGTGGTCTTTTGACCGGCGCGCACATGGCCATTGGTGTCGCCTCCGGCTTGATGCATAAAGATGTAAAGCAAAGACAAAAATATGCCCGCGAGATTTCAAACAAATTTTGGGACTGGTGGGAAGCATTGGCACCGATCCATTGCAAAGAATTAAGACCGAAGTATGATCAAGCCGGCTATTCCCGAATGATTCAACGGGTGGCGCTGAAAGTAGCAGAATTAATTAAACCGGCACTTTCACAGTAAATTGGTGCGGAAGGGAGCTGGTTGAAATCTAATTTTCAGAACACCTCATCAAGTTCGTTTAGTGGTAGAGGAGTCGAAAAGAACGATTTCCCTACCACTCACCAACATTCCCTGCCTCCCATTTTTTTTGAAACCTTAGTGAAATGAATAGCTATATTTAGTCATTTTCAGGAACAGCACGGTTGGTGGCCAGACAAAACGTTAGTTTCCATGAAATCGCTTATCACAGACGGTTTGGTAACCGTTAAATACGAGTGTAAATATCGCGGTTATTTAAACGTTTTCAGCGAAATCATAGCGGAAGGGCAAGAGGTGATGTCTCCAACGGTAAGCTTCTTTTGTACTCCATGACCGTAATCTGACATTCTGAATAGTGGTCGTCGTTCATGGCATTGAGATAATAAGGATGCTTCTGGAATTCGGCTCATTTGGGATTTAGTGGTTCCGAACCACTATGACCAGCCCACGCCTTGCTCACTTCGGAAATGAATGGTCAGTGCGGATAAAGGATTTCGGTTGCGGCAGGCGGTCCATTTTGTGTTGCGGGGATGGTTGTTTTTAATGCAAGAAATAAAAGCACAGGCCAGAAAAGAGTTTGCGGAACAGACTGCCGGGTGGGAGTAGGGCGATTCAATTCTAAGAAGTAATGATTTTAATGAAATTTTTGACAGGATTAACCGGATTTACAGGCTTCTTAAATTCGTTTATCCAGTTCATCCTGTAAATCCTGTCAAATTTTTATCGGAATTGTGGAAGCTGAACAAGTCTTGGGGGAACGTGGACGGATTTTTTTCCTTGACTTTATCTAACAAAATCGATATATGATATTATAATTTTAAAGTTAAAAACAAATAAAAATAAGGTTTTAAAAAAGGAGAATTATCAATGAAAAATCTGAACCGATTTGTTGCGTGGCTTGGCTTGTTTGCCGTAATGCTGTCAATAGGGATGGCTTCACAAAATGCTCATGCATCCAATGCAGAGGGGCAACTTACTGTAGCTGGCAACAATGTTCAGCTTCAACATGCTTATGCGATGGCTCAACCAGGCTTTTTTGATAAGACCAAAGAAGATATCGTGGTAATCGTTACCAATATCCCGCTTTCGGATAAGGCAGTTGATGATCAGTGGGAGCGGAGTACTCTGGTAGGCGAAGGAACTCTTAAATCGGTGGAAATCACTATCGATTCAAAACAACAACCCATATCAGTCAGTTTCAAGCATCCTGCCTTTAAGGCAAGTCCAGGCGGATTTTCTTCTAATTATATTTTAGAACTTAAGACCTTTAACGAAAAGAATGTGGAAGGAAGAATGTACTGCAAAACCGAGCAGGAATTTTTTGATACAGTCTACACCTTTGATTTCACATTTAAGGCAGAGATTCGGAGAAAAAAGAAACTGCCACCTCCCACAGAAGCTGAAAAAGAGGCGGCTGCAAAGAGTCCTCAAGCCGCAGTTTATCTGGAGTTTGTCAAAGCGGCGAATGCCGGAGATGTTGAGACGCTGAAAAAAGTTCTGGCGGCTGATGTCGCCAGGGGACTTGATGGGCCAGATAAAGAGGATATGTTGGAATTTATGCAAATGGGCAACCCTTCCAATGCAGAATTTCAAAGAATAACGGTGAAAGGAGATAGTTCGACTTTAATGTTGAGTGCTCAAGATGAAGGACATGAGTTAAAGGGAACAATTGAGTTTATCAAGGAAGGCGATCAGTGGAAAGTGATGCTGAGCAGTTGGGAGGAAGAATAGACCGATCCGTCTGAAAGCAACGAAAAACGCACAATGTTTGGAGTTCTAAATATGAACACAAAAATAAAATGGATTAATGTTATTTAGACGCTGTTTAATCACTTATTAGTATCTGTTGGGAAAGGGTGCCTCGGCAGAGCCTATTATAACAAGACAAAAGCATCCAATATCATTATAGGAGAGCAACGATGGAAAAGAAAAGACAGAAGCGGGTGTTGTGTGTGATTCTGTTCAGCTTGTTGGTTGTATCCACTGGTTCTATTTCCGGTGAAAAATGGAAGCAGCAGGATTTTATAGACCATTGGAAAAAGGTCAGAACCTCGGTTGTTGAAAAAAACTTTGAGGAATTCAAAAAATTGACGATTCCGACGGATTCCGTGGAAGCAGAAAAGATGACCAAAGAAGACTTTGCCGAGTTTGTAGAATTCTTTTTAAACGACGCATTCCCCGAATGGGCATCGGTAAAACTCCTGAAGTTCGACCAGAAAGACAAAGCGGCAATTTTAGTGCTCCAACTCCATATTGATAATGAGGAGTGGAAAGATTGGCTTGCCCTCTATGCATACCGGTTCATTCTCACTAAGGACGGATGGAAGTTGTCAGGAGAGCTTTACGATAAATCGTTGGACAAAACCACTGATGCCAAGGAAAATCAGCAACGAATCGAAAAGGAATTGAAAGAGAATCCTGAGTTACAATTAAAAAAGGATTAAGCGGTCACCATTACAAATTTTTATCGGAATTGAGAAAAGTGAGCAAGCCTGGGGGAAGGGCGATGGATTTTTTTCTTGACTTTATATAACAAAATTTATATATGACTTCGTTGATTTAATCCGTTTCACCCTTGCGAAGGTTTAGAAATTATCTATATGTTGTTTAATAAGAATGTCATTTGCCTATATATTGAATTTGTCATCGTATCGAACCTTCGCAAGGGTATTAAATCAAGAGAATCATAAATGTCATTCTAGTTTTAATTAATGAAGTAACTAAATATTTTAACTGAAAAAGTGATCATGAAGATTCCACATCCTATTCCATATCAAGGGAGTAAAAGAAATATCGCAAGGTATATATTAGCATTTTTCCCTTTAGATATTGAGACTTTAATTGAACCGTTTTCTGGATCAGCAGCTATAACAATAGCTGCAGCTCAAATTGGTAAAGCCTCGCATTTTCATATTAATGATATTAATGAACCGCTAATTTCACTCTTTCATGAAATTGTAAATGATCCCCAAAAGATATCAAGTAATTATGAAAGATTATGGAAAGAGCAATTAGGACATGAAAGGGAATATTATAATAAGGTTAGAGATTTATTTAATAAAACTCACAAGCCTGAATATTTTTTATACTTATTAGCTCGATGTGTGAAAGCATCAATTCGTTATAATGCTAGCGGAGACTTTAATCAAAGTCCAGACAATCGAAGGAAAGGACGAAATCCAAAAGAAATGAAACATGATATTTTTGCAACATCTCATTTATTAAAAAATCGAATTACAATTACAAGCAGAGATTATAAGGAAATTTTTTCACTTGCATCATCAAAGGATTTAATTTATATGGATCCACCATATCAAGGTGTGTGCAGTAATAGAGATCCTCGTTATATAGAAGGAGTAATGTATGACGAATTAATTGAAGAACTAAATAAACTAAACACAAAGCAAATTTCATATATCTTAAGTTATGATGGGAGACGTGGCGGTATAACTTATGGAAATTCTTTACCAGATTGGCTCAACCTCTATAAACTTGAAATTAAGTCTGGAAGATCATCTCAATCAACATTGTTAGGTGGCAAAGATTATACTTATGAGTCTTTGTATCTGTCCGAAGCACTTGTAAATCGATTACCTCAATCAATAGATGAAATTATGACCAGTTTTAATTCTCAACTTGAACTGACATTTTAAAATTGGAATCAAATATGAAGAGTAATAAAGTACCCGATGAAATATTAAAAATTTTAGATACAATCACAAACAAACGTGCCAAGGTAGTTATTCAACACATTTTAGATAAAGGTTTTATAACAACAGAACAACTTGAAAAAGATTATGGATATAATCACCCTCCCCGCGCGGCACGAGATGTGAGGGAGTCGGGTATTCCTCTTGAGACTTATAGAGTGAAATCGAGCGATGGAAGAAATATTGCGGCTTATAAATTTGGTGATCTTACAAAGATTAAAAAAGGGAAGTTACATGGTAGACAAATATTTTCAACGGCATTGAAGAAAAAGCTTTATAAAGATGGTGCTGAAAAATGTTATATTTGTTCTGGACATTTTGAAAAAAGATATTTACAAGTAGATCATCGTGTTCCCTATGAAATAAGTGGTGATCCACTCAATGCAGAACAAAATTTATTAGATTTTATGCTATTATGTGGTTCATGTAATAGAGCTAAATCTTGGTCTTGTGAGCATTGCCCTAACTGGTCAGATAAAAAGTCATCAAAAATATGTAAAACCTGTTATTGGGCAAATCCTACTGATTACGTCCATATTGCCTTGAAAGAAATAAGACGTTTAGATTTGCAGTGGGAAGGTGATGAAATAAAAATTTATGAAAAGTTAAAATTATATGCAAAGAAATATGAAATAGATTTGCCTGATTTTGTTAAGAAAATTGTAGCTAGAGTTTTAAACAACAAGTAAATTGGAGTATACGAAAGTGCTCCTAATGACCCACCTCAGTGCGGTGATTTTTCGAACGTTCTGGGGATTGGTTAAGTATTGATGCCTTTATTATGGTTTGGTGCGAATGCATCGGCGGGCAGCACAGCACTACCGTTAGGTGCCAGCAGCTAGCTCAATACAGAATCTAAGATTGAAATGTCAGGAATTGGTTTGCTAAATGAAAAGCCGCTTCACGCATCGTTGAAGGAGTGGTATGCCCAGCCGGGAGATCAGTTTGAAGTAACGGTCGATGGATTTGTGATCGATATCGTTCGTGATGATCTATTACTGGAAATCCAGACCGCCAATTTCGCGTCCATCAAGTCGAAGCTCAGCGAACTTGTACGTGCCCATCGGGTACGATTGATCTACCCGATCGCCCGGGAGAAATGGATTGTCAAACCAGCAAAGGACAACAGTGGGGGAATAAGCCGCCGTAAATCGCCCAAGCGAGGACGGGTGGAGGAATTGTTCCGGGAAATGGTGAGCTTCCCCCACCTGCTTCTGAACCCCAACTTCTCACTCGAAGTATTGCTGATAAATGAAGAAGCGATCTGGCGTTACGAGGGGAAGGGGAAATGGCGTCGGAGAGGGTGGATCATTGAGGAGCGTCGGTTGCTTAGCGTTGTAGAGCGAAGGCTGTTTGGGAAAGCCGCCGATTTCCAGGCGCTTCTTCCTGAAAAGATTGGGGAATCATTTACCACCAGTGACCTGGTGGTGGCAATGGGAATGAGGCGACAATTGGCGCAGAAGATGGCCTATTGTCTAAATAAAGCGAGACTGATCGAGTTAATCGGCAAGCGGGGGCGGGCCAATCTATATGAGGTTGCTGGCACCTAACCGTTTTCTACAGCAGAGCAGCTTCGCGCCCCGCTGAGAAACGTGTTGTCCCGCCTTAGAAAGAAGCATTTAGATGAATCAGATATTTCCTTAGTCGTTAGGCTTAATGAGTCTTGGGAGGCAAGCAAAATGACAAAACAAAAAGTTGGCGTGGCACTCTTTTGGATTGCTGTGGTTTGGATCATATCCTGGGGAGTGATTGGATCTATCTTTTTTACCACGGCTAGTAGAACTATGACAATGGATGAGCTTAATCAGACAATGTGGGCGCCTAGCGAACCTTGGTTCTTTGTGTGGGGGATTCTCGGTGTCCCGGTGGGGGCGTTAGTCGCATTTATCGGTGTGTTGCTCCATTCGGGCGCAAAAGGATCGACAGTTTGGAAGTATGGGCTAGTGGTCTTTCTGGCACTTGTTTTCAGCATGTCAGTCGGGCGTATTGGGCATTTCCCTCCGGTGTTCGGATTCGGCGGGACTTTGATTCTGCTGTTCTTCATCGGGATACTGAGGTTATGGGCAAAAGAACGCATTGCTCTGAAGGAGGCGACTGCAGCAGCCGATCTTAAGCTAACCGGCTATGTATTCTTCTTGATCGCAGCATGGTTCACTTGCGGATTTACTGGCATGCATTTTTTGAAAGCCTATGAAGGACAGACCCCAACCACGCCCCTGCTCATTATGGTTTTGTCTGTCATGGGATGGTTTTGTCTATTCCTGGGTCATTACAAAGCACGTAAGAAACAGGATTAAGCGGGATCATGCAATATTTAGCGTGAACAAGTACAAAGCCAGTGTTTCTTGGAAACCCGGACTAAGAACTTGCTTATTCGACTTACGAATCAGCGAAGACATTGTCACTAGATCGCCTAACGAAGAAATCAACCTAACTGGAACATCATTGTATGAACCTAACCAAATCGTGCGACACAAACCATTCTTCTAAATTCTGCAGAAATACGATCCGCAGTTTCCAGCAGGTTATTTCTGAAGTTATGCCTGATAAAATATTTGGAAAATTGAGTTCTGGCAAAAAATTGAAGAGAAACAAATGGACAACACGAAGGTAAATGAGGTACTAGGAAGAGTTTACTTACGTCACAAAAATATCGAGGAAGCAACCAAATGTTTTGAAAAAGCAATTAGTCTGAATGCCAAGAAAAATATTCTGTATGTGGATTTAGGAAGGTACTACATGATGCAGGCAATGCAAAATCTTGCGAAGCTTGATTCACTGGCCCCCCTGATAAAAAATAAAAATGTGATATTTTATAATTAAAATAGGCGGATGTTATGATTGAAAAAGTTCATCAACACATCGTGAATGAGTTGCAACAAAGCTCTCGAACCGACACAATTTTCGTTGTGACTGCTGTTTTATTCAACCTCATAGTACTGGCTATTAATTCATCAGTTGCCAGTAGTGCAGCATCTGAGAAGGCGAGCTCAAGTGATGATTTTGTGCTTATCGTTTTCATAATCATGGCCATTATTGTAAACAGTATAGCAGTCGCGGCATTGTACACTGGAAAAAACACTAGGAATAAACTACTACAGGGCCTCCTATCTATGTATCGGGATAACGAAGTGGATAAATACTACGATTCTTCACTATTGAACAATTATGGCAAAAGGTATTTTCTCTTCACATCAGTCATATTATGTCTAGCAATAACATCTATCATAGTACCATTAGTCATTCGTTTTTTGTGATTATGTATTAGAGTAATCTGCATTCCCATCCCGAAGGATTGTTGAGAATGACTTAGAGTAAGGGGCTAACCAATGCGTGCACTCGACGCGAGGGCGGTTCGGTAAAAATCCGAACGGTCGATCCAACGGCGGAAGTTTGGTGCATAGCTGAAAGTCGTAGAGCGAAGGCTATTTGGGAAAGCCGCCGATTTGCAGGCGCTTCTTCCGGAAACAATGGGAGAATCATTTACCACCAGCGACCTGGTGGTGGCAATGGGAATGAGGCGACAATTGGCGCAGAAGATGGCCTATTGTCTAAATAAAGCCAGAGTGATCGAGTTAATCGGCAAGCGCGGGCGGGCCAATTTATATGTACTTGTAGGTACCTGACATCGTTGGCATCAAAAAAGTCAAAATGATTAAAGTCAAGATCATTAAAAATAATGAGTTGATTGCATTTATTTGATGTACAAGCGAATAAATTCGGAAGTACCTTTTTAAATATGCAGAAATATTGTAGCGCATTACACAAAAACCACCACAATCCAATAGTCCCATTCGCCCGAACACCGGAAAGAACCAACCGTAACTCAGACTAGAAAACAGAGCCGTTAAAACTGGCTTCCATGAAAAACCAAACGAATACTCCCCCAAATCGACCCCATTAATCCAGGCTAATGATAATTCGGCGCTTGAAGCGCGTGGATCGCTTTTTAGGTTGATTTATTGGGATTTAATTGTTAGAATTTTGTCTATAAAGGTATTAAAAAAGTATCAAAATCCCCTATCGGAAAAAAACGTTTTTTGCAAATATTCAAATTGGTGCAATGGGATTATTTGAATTCAGGTTGGTTCTAATTCCGGAGATTTACAATGAATCCAAATTTAATAGATCGTCGGGAACGGGCGATGGACCGCGCGGATCGCGCCCTCGATGCCGCATGGCCCGAAAGAAAAGGAAATGACTATGTTCGCGAGATGCAATGGGTAGCTAAAGAACTTGAAGAAGTCGCCACGGCGATGAGCAGAGAGGGTAGCGAGCTTGTCGAACAGAGTCGCACCTACAGTAATTTGGGAAGCGTATACTCTGACCTCGCGCCGGCTTTGGGTCAGAAAATGCTTCTTGAAGCAAGAGCGGCTTACCTTAAAGCAGAGGCGCTCCTAAAAGATTGTGATGACGAGCTTGCGCATGCCAAGCTTAATTTCAACTTTGCCAATACGCTGAGGCAGATTGATCCGAATAACCTCGAACAGCTACAAGAGGCGAAGCGTCGATTTCTTTTCGCAAAAAAGATTTTTGCTGAACAGGCGCCTCAATATATGCAGCAAGTAAATACGGCTCTGTGGTCTGTCGAGAGTCTGCTGAAAATCGCCCCTTTAATTAGCGAAGTCGATCGGAACTACGCCGAAGCGGAAGCCCTTAAGGAAGAATTAAAAAAGGGTGCAAATCTCTCGGAAATTATCATGAAGGCCCGTGAAATAATGAAACAGGGTGGTGGTGTTCATGGATTAATCGGCCGGGTGCAGGCTTTCTTGAGCCAATTGCCACCGGAACTCCAACAAAGTGAAAAGTTCACCGAGATTCGTCAAAAGATGGACGCTTTGACAGAACTTGCACTCGGAGGAGGCCCAATGGATAGTCAGGAAGCCCAAATTGTGCAAATGCTGCGAGATCGGATTGAAGCGGAATTGCAGCAGGGCAACGTAAGCGAGGATCGGGCCGAAACCATGCGAGGACTCCTGGGACAACTCGGTACTGTCCTCTCTGGCGACGATGAAGACGTGCAGGTGCTTATGGAGAGAGTTCGGAAGCTGCGTGAAACTGCCGAGGCCCGTTTCGATACCCTTCATTATCTCAGTCACGGAATTCCCCGACCTCCGGAAGGCTCGCGCGCAGCGGA
>Ga0180438_10010356_pt1 | contig 11448 bp, 9 predicted proteins | sample SS_ome_12_FD_132455 | JGI IMG/M metagenome (GOLD analysis project Ga0180438, IMG submission 132455) | Hypersaline lake sediment archaeal communities from the Salton Sea, California, USA - SS_3_D_2 metaG | ecosystem: Environmental > Aquatic > Non-marine Saline and Alkaline > Hypersaline >...
CCGGAGTGCTACGGCACCGGAGCCCAGCTGTCGGGCTTCGACGAGGAGCAGACAGGAGAGGAAATTTGGTGGAACGAGTGGTGGGAAGGGCCGGAGCGGTACTGCCTGGAATGTGGCGGAACCCGGCTGAGGCCTGAGGCCCTGGCGGTTCGCTTTCGCGGTCGTAACATCTCGGAGATTACGGCGATGTCGGTGAGGGCCGCGGCCAGGCACTTTGCCGCTCTGAAGCTCCGCAGCCGGGAAGCGGAGATCGCCAGGGATATCCTGGCGGAGCTGCGATCCCGCCTCGAATTTCTCTGTCAGGTCGGCCTGCCCTATCTGTCCCTCGACAGGTCCGCTCCCACCTTGAGCGGCGGGGAGGCACAGCGCATCCGCCTGGCCTCCCAGCTGGGATCCAATCTGCGGGGGGTGTGCTACATCCTGGATGAGCCCACCATCGGCCTGCACGCTCGGGACAACCAGCTGCTCCTCGATACGTTGGGGCATCTGAAGGACAAGGGGAACACGGTGGTGGTGGTCGAGCACGACGAGCAGACGATCCGCCGGGCGGAGCATGTGATCGACCTGGGACCGGGAGGAGGGGTCAACGGCGGCGAGCTTGTCCACGCCGGCACGGTAAAACAACTCCTGCGAAAACGATCCTCCCTTACGGGCCGCTACCTCAACCATCCCCTCCGGCATCCCCTCTCGGCTCGAAGGGGCGGCGGGACCGGCGGGCGGAGACTCGGAGGAAACGAGCCCCGGATCGAAATCGTCGGAACGCGGCTGCACAACCTCAAGAATCTTCGCGTCCGTTTTCCCCTTGGCCGGCTGATCTGCGTGACCGGAGTCAGCGGCAGCGGCAAGAGCACTCTGGTTCGGGATGTGCTGTATGAGAATCTTCACACCCTGGTGGCATCCCGCCGCAGCCGCCGAAGATCTGCAGGCTCTTCCTCCTCCCCGCGACTGGTCGGCTGTGAGCAGATCCTGGACTGGGATCAGATCGGCCGGGTTCTGGAGGTGGATCAGACGCCGATCGGCAAGACTCCCCGTTCCTGTCCCGCTACCTACGTCGGCTTCTGGGATGAGATCCGCAAGCTCTACGCCCGCACGGCTGAAGCGCGGATGCGAGGGTACACACCCAGCCGCTTCTCCTTCAATGTGGCAGGCGGCCGCTGCGAGCAGTGCGCGGGCCAGGGGGTGCAGAAGATCCAGATGAGCTTCCTGCCCAATGTGAAGGTGCTCTGCGACGTGTGCGGCGGCAGGCGCTTCAACTCCGAGACCCTGTCGGTGCTCTACAGAGGCAAGAGCATCGCCGATGTCCTGGCCATGAGTGTGGATGAAGCTGTGGAGTTTTTCTCCGCCCATCCGAGCATACATAGAGCCCTGGGGCTGCTGCAGGACGTGGGCCTGGGCTACATCACCCTGGGGCAGCCCAGTCCTACTTTGAGCGGCGGCGAGGCCCAGCGCATCAAGCTGGTTACCGAGCTGGCCAAGACCAAGCTTCCCCCCCTCGATGCTTCGGGCAGACCAGTTCAACCCGCCGAAGCCGTCTCAATCCGGCGGGACGGCGCGCGCACGCCGGCGCATACCCTGTACGTGCTTGACGAACCGACGATAGGTCTGCACATGGCGGACGTAGAAAAACTGATCCGGGTCCTGCAGCGCCTGGTGGATGCCGGAAATACGGCGGTCATCATCGAGCACAACCTCGACATCATCGCCGAGGCGGATTGGATCATCGATCTGGGTCCGGAGGGAGGGGCCAGGGGCGGCCGGATCGTGGCCAAGGGCATTCCCGAAGCCGTGGCTGCCGGAGCCAACGGATCCTATACGGGGCGTTTCCTGGCCGAATTCCTGCAGGAGCGGAGCAGGATGATCGCCCCGGCAAAGTAGATTTGGAAGCGGCTCGGGAGCGGCACTACCGTGCCGTTTCAGGCGGCCTGGTCGCCAACCTTGTGAGCTTTGTGGGGATGTTTTAACACCGCGGCCTCTTGGCTCTCCCGTTCCAGAGCCCGGTACATACCGCTGATGCTCCGCTCCAGGTACTCCTTGATTCGCATCCTCTCTTCTCCGAACGGAGCGCTGGGGTCGAAGCGGATCGGATCGCCCACGCGGATCGCTCGAACCTTCTTGTTGATCGCCACCGGATAGAAGGTGAGGACCTTGTGGGTGGTATCGTACAGCCACTGGGCCATGCGGATGAACCCGGTGTTCAGCATGCACAGTTCGTCCTGCTTCTTGCTCTCCTCGTTCTCCGGAAAGACCAGCAGCGCTCGTTTCGATTTGAGATAGGTCAGGCTGATTTCGAAGGTTTTGTAGATTCCGCGGCTTTTCCGGTACACGGGGATCGCCTTGAGGTAGGACATGAGCTGCACGCAGATGCGACCGATGATGCGGGACAGTTCCCGGCCCACGAAGGACCGCAGCTTCAGTTCCTTTTCCACGAAATCCTGGCGGACGTAGGCGGCGCAGTCTTTGAGATTCGTGACTTCCTGGACGACCCAGGGATACAGCTTGTGGGTGAGGGAGCTCATCAGGGCAAGCGGACCGAAAGAGCCCAGATGGTTGGCTACGACCACCGCATTCGTGCTCTTCAGAACTTTCTGCACGCCCTCGATATGAGCCTTGACATAAAAGACTTTGATGATTTTCGCCACCAGCGTCCATATCACGTTGCTCATCCGGGTCCCCCCTCGCAACTTTGTACCTCGCCTATCTAAATACTAATTCGGTTTTCCCCGGTTAGCAACCTTGTTTTCCTCATCTTGACACTCCGCCGTACTTCGGCCCTCAATAGAGGCATGAAGGAAAAACAAGAGAAAACCGGGCGGCCGCGGCGCTACGCGCTGCAGCCGCCTGCGGGATTTGCCAATACCGAGCTGGCCCACGGTGTAGCCCAGCTTCAGGAGATGGCCGAGCGGGTCTACGACCAGATAGTGGACCTGCCTCCGGAAGCGTTGGACTGCACGGCCAACGATAGCCCCTTGAGCATCACCATGCTGGTACTTCACATGGCCTGGGCCGAGGCCTGGTGGGTGCGGCGCATCGCCGGGGTGGAGATCCCGGATTCCCTGAATGGGGAGATCCAGAAGGGAAGCCTCGGCAACATCGGCGAACCTCCCCCCTCCGGCTATACCGCCTCCACCCTGATCGAGATTTGCCGGGGTGTGCAGCGGGACTACTCGAAACCGAACCTGGCCCAGATCGAGGATATCGACGAAGTTCTGGAAAAGGACGGGGTGACTTTTTCCGTACGCGGGGTTGCGGGTCAGCTAACCTGGCACTGGATCTATCACTCCGGCCAGATCGGGCTGCTCAGGCTGCTTTGGGGTTCGGACTACCGTTGGACGAGCGAGGACGTCGTGGTCTTACCGCCGCGCCTGAAGGGGTGAGATTATGGTGGATGTGAAACAAGCGGTCAGCAAGGCGATGGACTATCTCAAGGATATGTACCAGATCGAGCAGTTCAAGGATGTGCTGCTGGAAGAGGTGGATCTGTCGGAGGACAACAAGTTCTGGAACGTGACAATCGGCTTCACCCGGCGGCAGGATTCCACCTCCGGCGGGCCTATGGCCACCCTGATCGGCCAGTCCGCGGAGTTCAAACGGGAGTACAAGGTCTTTCAGATAGACGCGCAGAGCGGGGATCTGCGCTCGATGAGGAGCAGAAAAGGGGAGTAGTGGAGCGCCATTCGATCAGCCTGCTCTTTCCGGAGGGCGGTCAAGCCGAAAGCAGGGGCTTGGAGGAACGCAGCGCCGTCGATCTGGACCTTCACACCACGATCGCAGCGCTCTGCGAGCAACCGGATCAGCAGGAATCGGTCCGGCAGATCCTCGAGGCGCTCTGCCAGGATGCGGACACGATCCGCTACCGTCAGGAGGTCCTGGCGGATCTTCTTGCAGATGACGGCCTGGCCGCCGGACTGGAAACCCTGCTTCCGGACATCTGTTCTCTCACCCGTTATCATCTTCCCCGGGACAAGGCGGAGATCCTATACGAGGTGACCTGGCGCCTCGGTGAGCTGGAGAGCTACTGCGAGTGCCTGGACAGGCTGGCAGCCATCTTCGACTCGCACGGAGGGGGCCTCGAATCCCGAGCCTTTGCCCGGCTGCGCTCCTACGTGCAGGCGGTCAGAGAGGATCCAATCTACCAAAACCTCCGGAGCGAGCTGCCCGATCTGATGTCCCGTGTGCGCGGAATCTCAAGCGTAACGGTGGGCATCAATCTGGATCAGGACCTCCAACCCCAGGCAGCCACCCTGCTTCGGATCAACAAGAAACGCTTTCACGGTTCCTCCGGCACGCTGCTGGGACGCCTGTTCGGCGGGAAGCAGGCCGGGGAGTGGGAGGGCGTCGCCCCGCTACATTCCATGCCCAAGGCCGAAGGAGGAGAACGATCGCCCTACGTTCGCCCGATCATGGTTCCCCTGTTCCGGGATCTGTCCGATATGCTCGGCCGGAGCTGCCGCCCCATCGCCGCCGCCCTTGAGCGCTACGTGCAGATCAACGGCAGTGTCCTGGCGGAGATCGGTGAAGAGCTTACCTTCTACCTGGGAGCACGGCGCCTGATCCGGCGCATTCAAAGCTTGGGGCTTCCCCTGTGCCGTCCCCGGATTGCCCCTGCATCTGAAGGAGCCTGCGTTCTGGAGGAGGGCTACAACCTCAACCTGATGCTGCGCTTTTCCGCTCAGGGAACGGCGGATGTGGAGGAAAGGATCGTGCGCAATGACATCGAGATCGGGAAAGACGGGGATGTTTTCGTGCTTACGGGACCGAACAGGGGAGGCAAGACCACCTACATGCAGGCGGTGGGGCTTGCCCAAATTTTGGCTCAGGCCGGGCTGTACGTGCCCGCCCGGGCCGCCAGAATCAGTCCGGTGGACGGCATCTATACCCACTTCCCCGCAAAGGAGCACCCGGAGCTGGACACGGGCAGGCTGGGCGAGGAGGCCCAGCGCCTGCGGGAACTTTTCGCCGCAGCCACCTCCGGCAGCCTGATCCTTCTCAATGAATCCCTTTCCATCACGACTCCCGGAGAGAGCCTGGTCCTGGCCCGGGATGTACTGCGTGCCTTGAGCTTGCTGGGCGCCAGGGCTATCTACACAACCCACCTGCACGAGCTGGCCCGGGAGGTGGGACGGCTGAACAGGGAAAGCCCGGGTCGGGGAAGGATCGCCAGCCTTGTTTCACTGGTGGAGGATGAAAGCGGCGGCCGAGGAGCCGCGGACAGCGGCCGGGAGGATAAAACTCCGCAATCGGTGCGGCGCACCTTCAAGATTCGGCCCGGGAAACCCGCCGGCTACAGCTACGCCCGGGAGATCGCCGCCAAGCACGGGGTGAGCTACCAGCAGCTGGAGGAGCTGCTGCGGAGCCGGGGCTTGGTCTCCTGAGGGGTAGCAGCGTGCCGGCCGCTTATTCGAACTCCTCGATGCCCAGCTCCTCCAGCTTTTCCCTCTTAGGAATCCCGTTACGGTCCCATCCCATGAGATCGTAGTAGTAGCGCCTGGCCGCTTCCATCTCCTCGAAGTTCAGGGCCTTGTCCGCCAACGCACCGTCAGGGGTCGGTTCGAAGAAACGCTCCGGGAGTTTGTCCTGCTCGGCCGTGAATCCGGCCTTCAGGTTGAACAGGCGGCAGAGGGTAAGCACCCTTTCGGCGACTCGGATCTGCTCCATCACGGTTGTTTCCCACCCGGTCACCGCGGATACCAGCTGGACGATATGGGCAAACGAGTAGGGAAGGAAGTGGCATAGCAGCAGACAGTCGGAGACGATCCTCTTGCAGTGGTGAGCCTTGAAATAGGCGATCTTTCTGGGGCCGCCATCCTCCAAGGTTGTGGGTTCCAGTCCCAAAGGCAGAGCGTCGTCCAGGCTCATGGCGAGCTTCGTTCCGTAGCCGCTCATCAGGAGGTCCATCATGTTATCCATGTGATCCGCTCCGTGGGGATTCACCATGTACCCCAACCCAAGGCCTTTGCTCAATCGCGGCTCATGCATAGGAATCTCCAAACCCTTGACCTGCATGGCCAGCTTCTCCGCTCCCCGCCCGATCCGCCCGGCCGCTGCAGCCGATCCTCCGGCCAGGAGTTCGCCGATTCCTTCCCGCCGGATGATGAGCTCGATCACCTCGAGCATGGCCTCGGCATTGCCGAAGCGGAGGTCGATTCCACCGGTGTCTTCCCCGCTCAGCAGGCCCTTCTCGAAGCACTCCATGGCAAAGGCGATGGTCACACCTGTGGAGATCGTATCCAGGGAATAGGCGTTGCAGAGGGCATTTGCCCTGGCAACGGCATGCAAATCGTCGATGCCGCAGCAGGAGCCGAAGGCACCGATCGTCTCGTACTCCGGTCCGCCGTACTCCCTGTCCACGGTGTAGGGCTCTTTCACCTCCACGACTTTCTTGCACTTGACCGGGCAGGCAAAGCAGGCCTCCATGCCCACCCGGATGGTTTCCTTGATCCTGGTCGGTGATATGCTGCCGACGGCGGGGAACCGGCCTTCCCGGAAATTGTGGGAGGGCAGGTTTCCCGCCTGTTCGAAGAGCTCCATGGCTCCACCGGTTCCCAGCTCGCTGTAGCCTTTGACCAGGTCCATGTTCTCTTTCAACCAGGTTCCCACCCGGCGAACGCCTTCGCGGTTCACGACCGGCGGCGGGTTGTCCCCTCTGACCGCAACGGCCTTCAGATTCTTTGAGCCCATAACAGCGCCCAGGCCGCCCCGTCCGGCGGCATCGTGGGTCCCGTGCATGATGCAGGCGAAGCTCACCAGATTTTCGGCGGCCGGTCCGATCAGGGCGATCCTGGCGTTCTCATCCCCCACCTCGGAGCGGATTGCCTCCTGGGTCTCTTTGGTCCTCTTGCCCCAAAGGTGGCCGGCGTCTTTGATTTCAACCTCTCCATTGTGGATCCACAGATACACGGGTTTTTGCGCCTTTCCTTCGATGATCAGGGCATCGAATCCGCTTCGCTTGAGCTGAGCCCCCCACCATTCGCCGGCCTCCGATTTTGCAATGCCCCCGGTCAAGGGGGATTTGGCACCAACGGCGTGGCGGGCGGCTCCGCCCAGTGAGATCCCGGTCAACGGCCCCGCGGCAAAGATAAGCTTATTTTCCGGGCTCAGCGGATCGATATCCGCCTGTAGCTCTTTGAGCAGATAGTAGATGATGAAGCCCGTTCCGCCGACGTATTTCCGGCAGAAGGTCTCTTCGAGAGGTTCTGTCGAATTCTTTTGCTTGTTCAAGTCGACCCGCAGGAGCTTTCGGTTGTAGCCGCCGGGAAGTTGCTCATCCATGGGATCACTCCTTGATGTTCGCATGTAGAATCGAGGGGAATGTTAGCACATCGGCCTGGTTGTTTGTAGGTGGATGCCGGGGTGAGGGGAGCGCCGGCGCGGCCGGTCCCCGGCAGTCACGACCGGGTTGCTACAGCGAGAGGTTACCGCGGATTCACTGGCTGAAACTCGCCGTTTCTGCTATCAATGATCAAGCCGGACGAAGAAGGTTTTTCAGGTGATCGGCCAGCGGGATCCCCCGGATTGCCGATCCCCACGGCCGGTTCCACAATGCAGGGTGGCGGAAGGAGGATACGAGGTGGCGGTAAAAGAGTTACGCACAGGAGGCAGGGCGGTCGGAACCATGGTACGTCTGGTCCGCAATCCCGGAATCGCCTGGATCGCCGGGCAGGCGGGATTGGATTTCATAATGCTCGACCTTGAGCACGGCTCGAGCTCCCTGGAAACCCTGGCCGACGTAGCGGCGTGCGGACGGGGAGCAAGCGTGGAGATATTCGTGCGCGTCCCGGAGCTGGCCAGGGGCTACGTGTCCCGAGCTCTGGATTGCGGCTGCACCGGCGTGATGGTTCCCATGGTGGAATCCGCAGATGAGGCGGAGCTTCTGGCCGGCTGGTGCAAGTTTGCACCCGCCGGGAAGAGAGGCCTCGGCAGCATCGGCACCCACACAAACTTCGCGGCTGTGAGCGGCGGTGAGGCGTCCGGCTTCATGTCCGCGGCCAACGATCAGGTGCTGGCCATCGCTCAAATCGAAACTGAGGCGGCGGTCGAGGAGATCGAAAGAATTGCCGCGGTTCCGGGAATCGACGCCCTGCTGATCGGACCGAACGATCTGGCCGTATCGCTGGGGTACACCGGGGATGTGCAGAATCCCGAGGTACTGGCCGCTATCGACAAGGTTGCCGATGCGGCCCGCCGGCACGACAAGATCTTCGGGATGCACGGTCCCGACGTCCTGATGGAACGCTATCTGACCAGAGGCATTCGCCTGATCATGAGCAAGCTGGATATCAACATGCTCTTGGGCGCCATGGGGCAGATCGCAGCCAAGTGGAAAAACGGATGAGCAGTGATGGCTGATCGAAGCATTAGGACCCATCGCTTCAATCCGACCGAATATCACCTCACCCTCGGTCCCCACCCGCCGATCTTGGAGATCGCGGACGGGGATCGGGTTATCACCTCTACTGTCGACAACCGGGGCAGGGACGCTTCCGACCGGGCAATAACAGCTCCCGGCAATCCCCTTACCGGTCCCTTTTATGTAAGAGAGGCCGAAGCGGGAGACACCCTGGCCGTTCATCTGGAGCGGATCACCCCCAATCGCTCCATCGGCCGCACCCGGAGTACGATCGCCCCCCACGTGCTCGATCCGGGGTGCGTGGAGGCATCCCATGGGGGATCCGAACCGGGAGAGGAGCTGCTGGAGTGGCGAATCGATACCGGCAGCTGGACCGCCACCCTGCTCGCCCCGGCTTTCCCCAAGGGTCAGCTGGTCCTCCCCCTGGATCCGATGGTCGGCTGCCTCGGGACCGCTCCGCCCAAGGGGCAGGCGATCTCGGCGACAACCGCCGGCCGCTACGGCGGCAACATGGACTACCGTGGCTTCAGAGCCGGTACAACGGTCTACCTGCCCGTATTCGCCCGGGGAGCATTGTTCCACCTGGGGGACGTTCACGCCCTCCAGGGGGACGGGGAGATCGTCGGTACGGGGATCGAGGTGTCCGCCGAGGTGGAGTTCACCCTCCGGCTCATTAAGAACAGGAGCATAGGCTGGCCCCGGGCCGAGGACCGGGACGGCATCCTGACAGCGGGAAACGCCCGCCCCCTGGACCAGGCGCTCCAGGAAGCCACCACCGAGATGCTGCGCTGGCTGGTCGAGCTCGGCCTGGAGGAGAATCTCGCCCACATCCTCCTGGGGCAGTGCGTGCGCTACCAGGTGGGCAACGTCTTCGATCCCGCCTACACAATGGTATGCAGGCTCAGCAGGAGCCTGCTCGAGAGTGCAGGCCTGGAGAGTTCAACAAAGCCCTAGAACCCCCGATCCCCTCCGGTCAGGCCGCCCAGACCCTGGAGGAAGCCGCCGCGCCGGCTCTCACCGCGGTTGATGCCGGATGCGGCGATCACCCGGTCGGCCAGGCGGGAAAAGGGAAGGGTCTGCATGTACACCACTCCGGGCCCGGTCAGGGTTGCGTAGAACAGGCCCTCACCGCCGAACAGAGCGGTTTTGAAATCCCCGACGAACTTGATGTCGTAGTCAACCTGTTCCTCGAACGCAACCAGGCAGCCGGTGTCCACCCGCAGGGTCTCCCGGCTCTGCAGGGTCTTCTTCAGAAGGGTGCCTCCGGCGTGGATGAAGGCCAGCCCGTCTCCGCTCAGGCGCTGGAGTATGAAGCCCTCTCCGCCGAAGAAGCCCGCCCCCAGCCGTTTGGTAAAGGCTACGGAGATGTCGATGCCGTAGGCCGAGCAGAGGTAGGCATCCCTCTGGCAGAGCATCGGACCGGTTTCGTGCAGCGCAGCGGCCAGGATCTTGCCGGGATAGGGGGCGGAGAAGGCCAGCTTCCGCTTTCCGGCGCTCTCGTTGTAAAAGGTGGTGATGAAGAAGGATTCCCCCACCAGCACCCGCTTCAGCCCCTTCATGAAGCCGCCGCCGGTACCTGTGTTCACCCGAATCCCCTCTTCCAGAAACATCATGGCCCCGGCCTCGGCCTGAACCGCCTCCTGAGGATCCAGGGTGACGATCACCGCCTGCATGTCGTCTCCCGCCAGCTGGTAGTCGAGTTGATGTGCTTTCCCCATACTCTCCTCCTTCTCTGCTGTACTGTAGCCGCTTCTCCCATGCTTTTCCATCCCCCGTGGCATTTGAAGCGTTGTGTCCCACGTGGCGTTATTATAGAAGAAAAAGGGTGATTCGTTGTAACCTGTATGGAAGGGAGACATTCATGCAGAAGATCGACTTCAAGAAGAGGCTGAAACAACTGTACAGCGCGCCCGCCAAGGTGCCGGTCATCGTGGAGGTGCCAACGATGAACTTCATCATGATCGACGGAACCGGGGACCCCAACACCTCGGAGGAGTTCCAACGGGCCGTGGAAGCCTTGTTCTCGATTTCCTACGCCCTTAAATTCATCATCAAGAAGGGGCCGCTGGCCATCGACTACGGGGTGCTTCCCCTGGAGGGGGTCTGGTGGGCCCAGGACATGTCCGTCTTCAAAGCCGGGGACAAGAAGTCATGGAAGTGGACCCTGATGATCATGCAGCCGGAGTATGTGACTGAAAAGCTGTTTGAACAGGCCCTCGAGCAGGTGAGGCGAAAGAAGGATCTGCCGGCTTTGGATCAACTGCGTCTCGAATCCTTCCGCGAGGGCTTGAGTGCCCAGGTGCTGCACGTCGGCCCTTTCAGCGAAGAAGCACCGACCATCCAGCGGCTTCATCGCTTCATAGAGGAAAACGGCTACCATCGGAGGGACAAACACCGGGAGATCTACCTGAGCGATCTGAGAAGGACGGCTGCGGAAAAGCTCAAGACGATCATTCGCCAGCCCATCGAATAGGTCTTCCCCTCAACCGAACAGCAGGCCCTGCAGCTGCCGGGCGTTCTGGATCGCCTGAGCCCGGCTGTGGTTGTTGAAGATCACCAGCAGCAGCCGGGCCTTGGCCAGCATCCGTTCGATCATGGGCAGCCACTCGGACAGCTCTTCGGGGCTGTACAGGTAGTCGTAGCGGCTGACATTGTCCCCCTTCCACCAGTTGGCCGCGTTTCGCCCGTGAAAGCGCAGGTAGGCAAGGTCGGAGCTGACCACCTCGGTGGGATCGGGAAGCTTGGGCAGCCGGGGTTCATCCACGTTGACCAAAGCGGTCTTCACCTTTCTCAGACCCTGGTACACCGAGTCCCGCTGCCACTCGGCGCTTCGGAACTCCACGGCCTTGGGCAGGTCGGCGAAGGACTCGCAGAGCCGCTGCAGATGCCTGCGGGACTCGGGGGTGTAGTGAAAGCTGTAGGGGAACTGCAGCAGGATTGCGGTCAGCCTGCCGGCCTCTACCAGGGGCTGGATACCCTGTTTGTAGCGCTCGACCTCCTTGTGGAAATCCTCGCCTATCTTGTGGGTCAGGCTCTGGTGCGCCTTGATGGCAAAGCGAAAGTGCTCCGGTGTTTTCTCGATCATGCGCTCCAGGGTAGAG
>Ga0180438_10010357_pt1 | contig 11447 bp, 10 predicted proteins | sample SS_ome_12_FD_132455 | JGI IMG/M metagenome (GOLD analysis project Ga0180438, IMG submission 132455) | Hypersaline lake sediment archaeal communities from the Salton Sea, California, USA - SS_3_D_2 metaG | ecosystem: Environmental > Aquatic > Non-marine Saline and Alkaline > Hypersaline >...
CTTGAACTACGTCCCCCCGGCCTGGCCGCTCCGTGGGGGGAGCGACCGGCTCGCGGCCCGGTCGAGAAAGGAATGGGAGAAACTGAAGGCGGGCGTAGACGCGGGCGATCCGGTGCCCATCGGGCTGGTCTACGCCACGAAGCACATCACCGACAACCATCAGGTCCTGGCGATCGGCTACGATGAGGAGAACGAGGCCCAAAGCACAATCTACGTGTACGATCCGAACTGCCCCGACACGCCGTCGACGATCCGCCTTCAGTTTGGCGAGCACGCGCTCGACGGAGGGGGAAGCTGTGGCACAGGACCGCCGCTGCGCGGCCTGTTCTGCGAGATCTACGCACCTGCCGATCCGACCGAGGCACTGGAGCCATCTTGAGCGATCAAGCAGGTGACGGATCTGGCAAACCAGGCCCGGCGACTTCGCCGCAACCGCGCAACTTTGCTGTGATCAGTGTGTTACAATCTTATCCGACGTGTGTCAATTCGAATTAAGGAGGCAACAATGGACTTGGGCAAAATGATCAACCGTGTAACGCGAGCAGCTATGCTCGACGTCAACCTCTACGAAGAGGTAGAGGCAGACACGAGCCTGAACCAGGAGGCGCTGATCGTCGTCATCCTCGTGGCTGTCGCCGGTGGCATCGGCAGCTTCCTGGGGCAAGTGTTCGGTGGGGAGATTGGGCCGGCGGTGATATCTCTGCTCGTCACCATCGTCCTCGGGGTGGTCAGCTACTACATCTGGGCCTACGTCACCCACTTCGTTGGGACGCGTCTGTTCGACGGCACCGCGGACCCCGGCGAACTGCTGCGCACGCTGGGATATGCCAGCGGACCCCGGGTTCTGGCTCTACTGAGCTTCATCCCATGTCTAGGTGGGCTGGCGGGCCTGGTCGGCGCCATCTGGGCCCTGGTCACCGGTGTAGTCGCCGTACGCCAGGCGCTGGACTTCGACACGACCAAGGCCGTTCTCACCTGTATCGTGGGATGGGTGATCGCCCTGGTCATCAGCATCGTCGTCGGGCTGGTGTTCGGCGTGGGTGCATTCGGGCTGGGGGTGTTGGGCAGCGCGCTCGGCGGGGGGTAAGGAAGAGGACTCAGCGTAGGCCGGGCGGAAAGGGCAAAACGCCACAGCCCGGCCTACGAGCCCCTTACCCTTCCACCCCTTCCTGACCCCGTACCATCGCCACCGCCCCGGCCACGCGTGTCGCCGTCCCTGGCTCCAGGGGCACGTGCGCCTGGATGCCGACCAGCACGTCACATTCGAAGCGGGAGACCATCGCCGCAGCATCCATCGGGTACAGCTCTAACGCCAACAGGAACTGGCCCGGACTGACGATGGCCACGTCCCGATAGTGGTGCATATCCAACAGGTCCCGGTCGCTGCTGACCAGATAGTGGACCTCTCCCTCCACGGCGCAGGCGAGGAACTTGTCGTCTTTGGGATCGCGACAGGCCCCATTGATGCGTAGAGCCCCGGACACGTGCTGTGAGAAGCGCTCCAGACCTCGCACCAACTCGTCCAGTGGAGCCACCGCCAATTGCCGTATGGCCGGCCGGGCCAACAAGGCAGCCAGTTCGGCCCGCGTGGCCGAGGAGGAAAGGAGCGTGAACGTGCCGCCCCGCCAGTGTGCCACGACGCGACGCATCAAATCTCCGCGGGTCAGCACGTAACTGACCAGTGAGCTCGTGTCAATGACCGCACGCAACATGGCTCATCCCGAGGGGCTGGCGACTTCCTCGCGGGCGCGCTCGATGATGGCGAGCACCTCCTCGTCGCTCAGGGCCACGTTGCGCTGGGCGTTGTGAGCGGCGGTAGCTTCCAGCCATTCGAAGAACGCCTCCCGCTCCTCCCGAAAGCGCTGAAACAGGCGATATTCCTCAAGATTGACGATCGCCGCCTGGGGCCGCCCAAAGGTCTCGACCACGTAGGTCGCGCGCTGCTCCCGCACCGCTTGCAAGATGTCTGTCAGCCGCTGGCGCAGGTCGGTCGCGCCGACGCTTCTCTCCATCGATATCCTCCCATAGCGATTACAAGGTTTATAATCATTCTAAACCTGATGAACTCTTGTGTCAAGTTGTACCAGGGGAAAAGGTCCTCCGACCTGCCACGCGTAGCCCTGCCCCCGACCGCCAGACAGGTCCGGCGATCGCCCCCGGAGAATTCCTGCCAGGACAAGTCTGTGTTACAATGAAGGCAAGACTTCGCGGAGCATCTCTATGAGTAATAGCAGCATCAAGGAAGTGAATCGAGAACTGGCGGCGCTTCAGGCCCAGATGCGGGCCTGCCACCGCTGCCTGGAAGCGGAGTATCCCATCACTCCCGGCGCGGTGTTCTCCGGACCCGCCTCCGCGACCGTGATGGTCGTGGGACAGGCGCCCGGCGTGACCGAGACACAGGTCGGCCGGCCCTTCAACGGGTCATCCGGACGGCGGCTGTTTCGCTGGCTCGCCCGGGCCGGCTGGGGGGAGGATGAGTTCCGCGCGACGCAGTATATGACTGCCGTGACCAAATGCTATCCTGGAAAGGGGTCCGGCGGGAAGGGAGATCGGGTGCCCACCCGGGCCGAACAGAAGTTGTGCGCTGCCTATCTGGAGCGCGAACTGGCACTGGTGCGCCCCAAGCTCATCATCCCTGTGGGCGGACTAGCCGTGCGTCGCTTCCTCGGGCGGGTGCGATTGGGGCAGGTCGTGGGAGGGGTCGTGCAGGATGAAGAGAGCCGCTGGATCGTGCCCCTGCCCCACCCCAGCGGAGCCAGCCTGTGGCTCAACCGGGCCGAGAACCGGGAGCTGGTGACCCAGGCCCTGGCCCACATCAAGCGGCTGCGCCGGGAACTGGCGATCGATTCCTAGCGCGCCGCAGCGGGAACAATCCGCTGCCTCACCCACCAACCCGGCCGAACTCGCGGGCCAGTTGTTCCACGCTGAGGTGGATCATGGTGGGCCGTCCATGCGGGCAGGTGCGCGGGCTGGTGCACTGCTCGAGCGCACGCACCAGCTCCTCCATCTCTGCCTGCGCCAGCACCTGGCCTGCCTTGACCGCCGCCTGCTTGCAGACCTGGCGCGCCACGGCCTCCTCGACCGCGCTCTCCAACGGCGCATCGCCCATCTCCAACGCCGCCGCCACGTCCTCCAACACCTGGCGTGGGGTTGTCTCGGCGATGATGGCCGGGAGCGCGCGCACCAGTATCGTCGCCCCGCCAAAAGGTTCCACCTGGAAGCCCAGGTTGGTCAATGGCTCCAGATGTTCCCTGATCAGGCTTGCCGCCTCGGCCGTGAGTTCTACCGGTTGTGGCTCCAGCAGCGCCTGCGAAGCGACGGCCGCCCGCTGCCGCTCTGCCAGCAACTGCTCAAACAACACCCGCTCGTGGGCAGCGTGCTGATCGAGCAGGTACATCCCCGCCGGGCCCTCGGCGACGATGTAGGTTGTGCCCAACTGCCCCACCACCCGCAACGGCGGGAGCTTGCCCGCGGGCGGCGCCGTATCCCCCCCGGTTGATTGTGCATCCGCCCGCTCTGCCTCAAGGCGCAACGGGCCACCGGCCGGTCGCAGTCTTAGCTGGGACAGCCGCTCGTGGTGATCCTCTTTCCACCGGGAAGGAGAGACAGGCCAGGAAGTCGGGGGGTGGGCAGCGACGGGCACGGGGGATCGCTCAAGCAGCGTGTGGCGCACCGCCTTCTGAACCGCACGGAAGACCGCGTCGCCATCGCGGAAGCGCACCTCCGACTTGGCAGGATGGACGTTCACGTCCACGTCCTCCGGCGGGAGCTGCACCATCACTACCCCCAATGGATAGCGCTTGGTGGGGAGAAGCGTGTGATAGGCCTGGATGATGGCGTAGGTCAGGCGCCCGTCCTGCACCCAACGCCCATTGACGAAAATCGTGATGTAGCCCCGATTGGCCCGGTGCAACGATGGGGGGCCGGTGAAACCGGTGACCTGGATGCCGGACGCCGGGCGCGGATCGGGGGGAACGATCTCCAGGAGAGCTGCGCCGATTTCCAGCCCGTGGACAGCGATGAGCACATCGCGCAGGCGGTCGTTGCCCGGCGACTGGAACGTGGACTGCCCGTCGTGGAGCAGCGTGAAGCGCAAGGCCGGATAGGCCATCGCGTAACGGGTGAGCCAGGCGTCGATGTGCCTCTTCTCGGTCCGATCGGTGCGCAGGAACTTGCGGCGGGCCGGGACGTTGAAGAACAGGTCCTCCACCGTCACAGCCGTCCCCGGCGGCCGCCCGCTCTCCTGGCGGGCCACCACCTGGCCTCCCTCCAGCCGCAACAGCGTCGCCGTCGGCGCATCGGCCGTCCGGGTGACAAACGTGAGCCGGCTGACGGCGGCGATAGAGGCCAGCGCCTCACCCCGGAAGCCCAGCGTAGTGATGCGCGCCAGATCGTCCGCCGTGATCAGCTTGCTGGTCGAGTGGCGACGAAAGGCCAGCTCGGCCTCCGCGGCCGCCACGCCAAGGCCGTCGTCGGTCACGCGGATAAACCGCTTGCCGCCGGCGCGGGCCTCAACCCGAATGTCCCGTGCGCCGGCGTCTATGCTGTTTTCGACCAGTTCCTTGACGACCGACGAGGGCCGTTCTACGACCTCGCCAGCGGCGATCTGTGAGGCGACCTGTTCCGACAGCACACGAATGGGCATGGAGAACCTCCGCCGTCCATTTTATCACACAACCTTCCTCAGGCAAGAGCTGAGAAGTCCTGCAATCTCACCCCACCCGCCTCCAGCCTGAAGAACCATTTGACATTTCGCTGCGCCTGGGGTAGCATGACATTGGTCGTGCTAGACGGGGAACTGGCGGTGCCTTGTACCCGCAATCCGCCATAGCGGGGTCGAATTCCCCTCCGAGGGTTGAGTTGCCTGAAACTGCCGGGATCGAGCGGTGATGAAGACTGGGTCCTGCGCGGCAGGAGCCTCTGAACCCCGTCAGGTCCGGGAGGAAGCAGCGGTAAGGAGCCCCTCCTGGGCGCCGCAGGGGTGCCTGGTCGGAGCCGGTCGGTCTGGGTAAGCCGGGCGGCGTGATTCGACGGGGGGTGCACGACCACTCGACAGAGGAGGCGGCGGCGATCCCGCCGCCTCCCTTGCACAGATTCTATATGGAAACTACAGCGACCTTCCCGTTTACCCCCTCGCGCGTGCCAAGGGGGCTCAAAGCATTCGTGGCACTGACATGCATCGTCGGCGTGCTGGTGACCGGCTATAAGGCAACGCTTACGCCGGTCACGCTGATTGTGGATGGCCAGGAACAGCGGTTGCGAACACATCAGGACACCGTTGTCGCGCTGCTGATGGATGCCGACCTGTCGCTGCACCCAGAGGACATCGTCACGCCAGCGCTGGATACGACTCTTGAGCCGGGGTTGACCGTGAAGATCCAGCGCGCCCACCCGGTGACCATCAGCGCCGATGGGCACAACGTACTGCTCCACACGCACGCCACGTCCGTCGAGGCAGTGCTGAAGGAAGCGCGCGTATCCGTGGGGCCGTACGACGAGGTGGAGGTCGAGGGAGCGCTTCTGCCCACCAGCCAGCCGGCTGCGCCTGTTTCGGCGAACGCCGTTACGCAGAGCTTGTGGGCACAACGCCCAGCCGGGCACTCCATCGACGCGCGGGACGCATTCTCACGGCAAAACATCGCCGAGTCAGCCAAACCGGCCCGCATCATCGTCCATCGCGCTGTGCCTTTCACGCTACACGAGGATGGCCAGGCGGCGACGCTATACACCACCGCCTCCACCGTGGGGGAGGCATTGCGCCGGGCAGGTCTGACGCTCTTCCTGGCCGACGGCGTCCGGCCAGGGCTGGGAGAGCGGATGTCGGCGGGGATACACCTTTACGTCGATCGCTCCATACCGGTGGTCGTGCAGGTAGACGGCCGGACGCTTCGCACCCGTACACACCTGGACCGGGTGGACGATGTCCTGTCTGAACTGGGCATCGTGCTCACCGGCGAAGACTACACAGCCCCCCCCCTCGACGCCCCTCTGGGGGAAGAGGCTGCGATTCGGGTCGTGCGCGTCAGTGAGCGCTTCTTGATCCAACAGGAGCCCATCCCGTTCGAATCGGCGTGGGAACCTGACCCAGACCTGGAGATCGACCAACCTCAGCGGGTGTTGCAAGAAGGAGTGCCAGGCGTCTTCGAGCGGCGCGTCCGCGTGCGCTACGAGGACGGGCAGGAGGTGTCGCGGGAGATCGATGGCGAGTACGTGGCGGTTCCGCCCACGACGAAGATCGTTGGGTATGGCACTAAGATCGTCGTGCGTACACTCGACACGCCGTCCGGTCCCGTCGAGTACTGGCGCAAGATGCGCATGTTGGCGACCTCCTACTCGGCCGCTACGGCCGGTACACCCAAGTCGAGCCCCTGGTACGGACGCACAGCGACGGGCATGCAGATGAGACACGGCATCGTCGCTGTAGATCCGCGATTCATCAACTTGCGCAGCCAGGTCTACGTGCCCGACTACGGCGTCGGCGTCGCCGGTGACACCGGCGGCGGGATCAAGGGGCGGCGCATCGATCTGGGATACGACGACGACAACCTGGTGCTGTGGTACCGGTGGGTGGACGTCTACCTGTTGACTCCGGTGCCCAGCCGTATCAACTACATCCTGGACTAGGCCCAGCCGATGGACGTACGCAGCGTGTTGGGGGAGTGGGACATCCAGCCAAGCAAAGGGCTGGGGCAGAACTTCCTCGTCAGTCCGGCTGTGCTTGACAAGATCGTCGCTGCAGCCGAGTTGACCCGCGATGACATCGTCCTGGAGGTAGGTGCGGGGCTGGGGACGTTGACGGAGCGGCTGGCCCGGTACGCGGGACACGTGATCGCCGTCGAATTGGATCAGCGGCTGATGCCTGTGCTGCACAGCGCTATGGTCGACGTGGAAAATGTGACGCTGATCCAGGGCGATATTCTGGCGCTCGACCCGGCCGAGTTGATCAGCGCCGCCAGCGCGCGCCACCCGTCGCCCGACGCCCAGTACAAAGTCGTCGCCAATCTGCCCTATTACATCACTTCAGCGGTGTTGCGCCATCTGCTGGAGGCCCGGCTGAAACCGCAGCGCATGGTGATCACCGTGCAGCGAGAGGTCGCCGAGCGCATCGTCGCCAAACCGGGGCAGATGAGTTTGCTGGCCGTAAGCGTGCAGTTCTACGGACGAGCGCGCCGGCTGTTCCGGATCCAGCCGGGCAGTTTCTACCCATCGCCGAGTGTCGAATCGGCGGTGGTACAGATCGACCTCCACGCTGCCCCCCCCGTGCCGGTGGAGGCTGCAGATGCTTTCTTCCGCGTTGTGCGAGCCGGCTTTGCCCAGCGGCGTAAACAACTCCGCAACACGTTGGCCGCCGGGCTGAGGCGGTCCCCAGCAGAAATAGAGGCCACACTTACGGCGGTCGGCGTGGACCCCCGCAGGCGCGCTCAGACGCTCAGCCTGGAGGAGTGGGGCAGCATCACCTGCGCGCTGGGCGACCTGTATGATGGCCAAGGGAGGTGACGGCGATGTCTTACCAGGAACAGAGACACAGCAGGGAGCGGACGGCAGCCTCCAAGAGGACAGACACCCTGTGTAACCGGACGAACGCCTACGCTGCCGGGAGACCCAGGCTGTACGGGGGACGCACGGGCTTCGTGATCGTATTGGGGCTCGTGCTATTGGCGGCAGGATGTGTTCGCTTCACGTACGACGAGGGGCAGACAGCCGTTCCGGACGCCACTGCATCCGCCACGCCGGCTTCCGTCGCCGGCGGTGGCACTCCGCAGGTTGAACCCCAGGACACACGACCCACGGACGGTGCGCCCACGCCGGTGCCGACGATGTCCGGGCCGACGACGTTGCGCATCGATCCCTCCGTCGTGAATCTCGCCGTCGGCGAGACGCGGCTGGTGCAGGTGTGGCTCGACAACGTAGAACAGGTGAACAGCGTCGAAGTGCACATCGGGTTTGATCCCCGCTGCGTGCGGATCGAGGATTCCGATCCGGACGCGGAAGGGATTCAGATCGGCGCCGGAGTGCTTCCGATGCCCACGCAGACGATGCAGAACGTGGCAGACAACGGTGCTGGCGATATCTCCTACCAGGTCGCACAGGCACCGGGGGACCCGGCGAGCGGAAGCGGCATGGTGGCCTCGTTCGTGGCTCGGGGAGTGGCCGAGGGGGGCAGTCCCTTGCGGTTCACCACCGTCGAACTTCGTGGCCCCGACGAAGGTCTGCTGCCCGCGCCGCAGCAGATCGACGGGATGGTCGTCGTCGGCTCCGGGGACGTCGCGCCCGGGCAGACGGCCACGCCGCGCCCTGCCACCATCCCGACCAGCCCCGCGCCAACCGTGCCCCAGGAAACCGTCTACCACACCGTGCAAGCGGGCGAAAATCTGTTTCGAATCGCCCTGCGCTACGGCACGACCGTGGAGGCAATCGTCGCGGCCAACCACCTGCCCGACGAGGGTTCGATACAAGTTGGACAGGAACTGCTCATCCCGGCCGGTTCCCAGATCGGCGCCGACACCTACACCGTTCAGCCCGGCGACACGCTGTACTCAATCGCCCGCCGCTTCAACACAACGGTCGAAACGCTGGCCGCGCTGAACGGAATCGCCCCGCCCTATGCGATTGAAGTCGGCCGGGTGCTGAACGTCGCCCCGTAGGGGGTACGGGAAGAACCGTTTCTCCCCATTCTATCCACCGGACTTGCCAGGCCGGTGAGAAGGGGTGCATCAGTCGCTCGTTTCGGGCCACACCGGGACGAACATCCCCCATTGCTCCGGCTGGGGGCGGATGAACTTCTCCAGCCAGAAGGTCACGCGGCGCATATTGACCCGTAGATCTTCTTCCGCGTCACCGGTGCGGATCATCTCTATCGGCGGCGAGACACCAACCTGGTTGACCCCGTGCGGACGCCGGTGTGCGCCGACGACGACGATGGCGGCATCGGTCTTGAGGGCCAACCGGACGTGGCCGGTCGGCAAGGGAGCCGGGCGACCGAAGAACTCGACCCAGTGTTCCTCGTCGCCCACGGGCCGGTCCACGCCCGTCAACAGGATGCCACCGGCCCGCAAGCGCTTGATCGCCTCCCGCAACGCAGGGATGCTGATGGACGTCAGGTACAGCCCCTGGCTGGTGCGCATGTGGTCCATCAGGTCAAAGCCACCGGCCGGCGGAGACGCGATCCCCAGGATCTGTATCTCCCATTTCTGGGTCGCCAGCGCCAGCAGCCCCACGTCAAAGTTGCCTGTGTGTACGCCAACGATGATCACCCCTTTGCCGCGCTGATGCGCCTGCCCGATGCTCTCCCAGACTTGCGGCAGGATGTGAACGGCTGCGTCCAACGCATCACGTCCCTGGCCCACCAGGTGCCACAGATCATAATTGTTGCGGGCGGTATTGTGAAAGACCTGACGCGCCATCCGGTGTACCCGTTTTTCATGCGCCTGGGGTCCCAGCACCTGGCACAGGTTGGCGTAGACGATCCAGTAGACGCTCGGCTTGAGCCAGTTGATCAACCCGGCGATCAAGCCAGCAATCGCATACCCGACGGATGGGGGCACGTGCCTGGCGACCCACATTCCCAGGCCAGTGACCTGACGACTCCCGAGGATACGCTGGAACAAGGTCGTCCGGGGTTCGCTTTCTGAACTGGTGTTTGGGCGAAGTTTGTTGTTCATACCGATGCGGATTTACAGATGTACGGATCTACGAATTCACGAATCTACGAATTTACGAACTATCCTCAACAAATATGGACTCGGCGTGCTCCAGTAACTGTTCGATCCGCTCCGGATCCACTGACTTGGTCTCCAGGTACTTGGCCAGTAACTCACGGTCAGTCATCTCCTCCGGGGCCAGGTCTCCCAGCCGCACCCGGGTCTCGCGCTCGACCTCGCGGTTGATCCCGCCGACAAAGTAGGCATCGGACAACAAAGCCCGGACGTCCCGGTCAGCCACCAGGGGTTCCTGGTCAGCCCGCAGGCGCAGGATCAGCCGCACGACGGCGTCGTTCAGATCGTAGGCGGCGACCTTCTGCTGCAAGTCCATCAGCGGGTTGACCGCATCGCGCACGTCGGCGCGGACGGTGACGAAGCGGCGGGCATTCACCTCTACAAACTTCCACGTCGTCTCCCCCCGTGCCAGTTCCACCCAACAGAATCCCTTGGGTTGGCTCTCCTCGCCGAAATCAATCCGCTCCAGGCTGCCGGCGTACACGATGGGTGGGTGGCCATCGTCGTTGAGACTCTGGTGTTTGTGGACGTGGCCCAGCGCTACGTAGTCCCAGGCCGGGTCGGCCAGGGCCGATTTGAGGACGACCGCATCCCGCCCGATCATGACACTCCGCTCGGAGCCAAAGGTCGCGCCGGAAACACTCACGTGGGCGGTCAGCACCGCCGGTGTCTCCGGATCGAGTTGCCCCGCCAGCGCCTCAACGTTGCGGGTGACCACGTCCCGGAGCACCTGGTCCAATTGCTCGATGGGCAAGCCGCGGTACTCGTCGCGGGCCAGGAGACGTTGGCGGACCGGATAGGGGACGGTGGCCACCTGCACGGGGCCGTGACGGGTCTCGACGCGGTGCACCCGCTCGTCCCGGCCCACGAAGACGTTGGGCACGTCCAGCGTGCGAAAGATGTCCACGCTGGAGGCCCGCTGGGTCATCGTCGGCAGATCGTGGTTGCCGACCAGCAGGACGACCGGCACCCCGGCGTCGGCCAGCCGTTTGACGCGACGGGCAAAGGCCCGCTGGTAGGTGGGCGTGGGGTTGCGGGTCTTGAAGGCGTCCCCGGCAAAGATCACCAGGTCGACCTCGCGCTCCAGCCCGTAATCGATCACCTCGTCGAAGCAGTGCAGAAAGTCCAGCACCCGCCCGTTGACGCCGGTGGCCGGGTCCAGTCGACCGTAGTTTTCCATGCCGATGTGCAGGTCTGCGAAGTGCTGGATGCGAATCTTGGCCATCGAAATCTCGCTACTCCTGTGCAGCGACGGCGCGCGATCATCCCCGGCGCCCATCCGTCGCCTGCTGCGGTATCGGTTCCCGATTATAGCTCAACGCCGATCGAAGCACAACCTTTCTCTGTTTCGGGGGGGAGGTGTGTTGGGGGATGATATTGCATGGGACGCCCTCGAGACGAGGGCTGGGAGCCAGGGAGGCCAAGCGTGGTCCTGCATAGGGCACCCTTGAGACGAGGGCTGGGAGCCAGGGAGGCCAAGCGTGGTCCTGCATAGGGCCCCCTTGAGACGAGGGCTGAGAGCCAGGGAGGCGAAGCCGGCGATGGGGGTTGGCGATGGGGGTTGGCAATGGCATTAGGTGACGAAATCCGTTATAATGGGAGGGCCTGGCAACGGCACGATCAGACCCGATGGAGGTTTGGCAGATGAGGTTCCCTCGCCGCAGTGGCATCCTGCTTCACCCCACGTCGCTCCCTGGCCGGTTCGGAATCGGCGACCTGGGCGACGCAGCA
>Ga0180438_10010358_pt1 | contig 11447 bp, 16 predicted proteins | sample SS_ome_12_FD_132455 | JGI IMG/M metagenome (GOLD analysis project Ga0180438, IMG submission 132455) | Hypersaline lake sediment archaeal communities from the Salton Sea, California, USA - SS_3_D_2 metaG | ecosystem: Environmental > Aquatic > Non-marine Saline and Alkaline > Hypersaline >...
GTGAACCAAAAAACTTGAAGAAAACGGGTTTATCCATAAAAGAACATCAACACCTTTCTACGGAGCATCAAGTAAAATTAAAAGATTTTGCTGACGATAACGACTTATGTTTTATGGGAACCCTTCAAGGATGGAAACCAAAGGAATATCTTGAACACCTTGACTTGTTACAAGAACGAGGGATATTAACAGAAATAACGGGAGTGGGGTCAATTTGTCGAAGGGCGGCTACATTTAAAATTCTTGATGTATTACGAGTTATAAGAAAGGCCACCCCCTCTTGGGTGAAACTTCACGGCTTTGGTGTAAAAAAATCTCTTTTAAAGTATAAAGAAACATATGATTTGCTTTATAGTGTTGACTCAATGGCATGGAGCTATGCAGGGAGAAAGGCGGGGGAAAAACGGGTAGGTATTGGTGGAAACTTATTTGGTAAACCTTGTCTTGTTGATGAAAACAAAATGTGTTACAGACATACTGATGATTGTGCAAACTGTGAACGATATATGTTAAAGTGGTTAAATGAAGTTGAAAACCTTATAACAAAAAACAGCAAACAAACACAATTAAAAAATTATTTTGGGGATAAATAATAATGGTACGCATAATATTAGACTCAACGTGCGGTTATAGAATTATGTGGAGAAAAAATATTCCGGACAATTATGTAGGCATAGATATACGTCCAGAAGTTAAACCAACTATTTTAGCAGATACAAAAGCACTTCCCATAAAAGAAAAAAGCATTGATTTTATTTACTTTGATCCACCACACCACATTCCAGCAAAAGGCTTTTGGGGAAACAAAAAATATGGGGTCGGACTTACAACAAGTCAAAAATATAAGTTATTCGTGGAAACAAACAAAGAGTTTTTTCGTGTCATCAAAAAGGGAGGCTACATCATTACGAAACTATGTAATATGCCAAAAAATAGAGGTTTTATAAATCAACATATGGATGAAGCCCTAGAAAAAGAGTGGAGTAACTTCAAACTTATTAAAAAATGTGAGAGACCAAGTAGGGGAACCAGCTCTAAAGCAACCCTTATATGGTCAATATTCAGAAATAATAGTTCTATTTAAAATGTCAAACCATGATTCTTGATGCTACTGCCGGAAACCGCATGATGTGGGCCCATAATGGTAAACAATCAGATTATATAGTATTCATGGACAAAGAACCAAATTTGGCGATACCACCAGATGTTCTAGCGATATGGCAATATTTACCATTTCGAGAAAAGGTTTTTGATTGTGTTATATTTGACCCACCCCATAGTAGATTCGGTAAAAATAGCATCCATCAAGACACAAAAGGAATCCGTGGACGGTGGTGGGGCAATCTATCAAGAAGATGGCAAATAGAGTTTTATAAAGCAGGACAAGAATTTATGAGAGTATCTAATATTTTATGTTTTAAATGGAATGAAACAAGTCACTTCGTTGACAAGATTTTGGCCTTGTTTAAACCGTGGGCAGTAAAATATAAGAAGAAGTATAATTCGACTATGAAACGCGGTAAATCTACGACTTGGTGGATAACGCTAGAACTATCTTAGTTGTACTTGAAATGTCATAACAGTTAAATACTAGACACTACAAGGCTTTAATATGGGTATAATTCTCTTCGTGCTGTTCGGGATGACACTCTACGTCCCAGTTGGGCCTCAATGGACTTTCCCGCATAACTAGATGAAACCAAGTTGTTACACCGTAAACCAGTTTTCTGGGTTCTATTCGCCGCCGCTGAGGGGATTATCTTATTAATATGTGATACCCATTAGTAAATGATAATGCACGGGGAACCAAGATGAGTGTGAATGTGAACGATTTGATGGATGATCTTGAGCAGGATGTAAAGGTTATGATGGTGGACGGCAAGCTAAAGACCATACGTGAGATACTTGACAGCATCTTGACGGATTCAAAGAAAAAGCGGCGTTTCTCAGCGAGGTAAACAACATCCACACATTAGGGCTTTTACACCGTAATCGTTAAATATGTTTAACCTACAGTATAATTGATGGAATCCTTCTATGATACAGTTGAGGCCGACATACATCAGACACACATAATCGTGAATGCTAAGGCTGGGCACGGAAAAAGCCACGCCGTAAAATCAATCATAGCGGAGTTAAAGCGTCGAGATCCAAATCTCATAGTGAAGGTCTTTGACGTAAGTTTTGCGTGGTTTGACAGCGCACCTCTACCATACCATCAGAGAATTACCACCGAGAACTGGGTTAACGCCTTCAACCAGGATAACTGTGTCTACGAGATGGGTGACTTAACCGAGGATACCCGTCGCCTATTCGTTTCCTTTATCGTGAAACAGGATTACACGGTTAGGCGGAAGATCAGGGAACTCTACGGCGAGGAGGGGTTGAAGAGGATGCCTTTTATAGTCTACGTCTTCGAGGAAAGCGACACATATTTTGACAGCACATCCCTAAACAAGAAGGATGATGCCTCTGCTACGCTGCGTGACTTCATCAAGGTGGGCCGTAACTTCAAGTTAAGGGCGTTCTGCGTAGCCACGACTTGTGTGGGGGAGTTGGGAACCAAGCTCCGTCGTAGAAGTGAGCACCTCATTGGGAGGGTGATAAGCGACGGGGATCAGAGGATGTATAACCGGAAGCATAAGGGTGAAGGTTTGGGTGATAGGGCGGTGAGGTTGGAGCGGTTTCAATGGATGTACTGCAATGGAGAAAAAGTGATAGATTTAGTGACCTTCCCGTATAGACTGTTTGACCCTCCCAAGGAGTATGTGCCTAACTTAGACGTTAGCATAGTTAATGCTGAAGTGGTTTTAGAGAAACACGCCGAGGAGAAACGGGTGAATCCGTTGCGTAGGTTTCTCTTTTGGGGCATAATGGTTGCCCTCGTAATCGTTTTTCTTTTATATAGATAACCTCATCAATCGTTTTTAGGCATAATATTGGTGTCACTCATCAGTGGTGCCGCTTATAAGTAGGGTTTTCGCGGACAGATAAACGGAAATAAAAAGATTATAAACCCCCCCGTACCTATAAATATGAGAAGCATGTCCTATTGTACCGTCGCTAACGTGCGGAGCATAATAGATACAGACATCACTGACCCAGAGATAACGAACATCATAACGTGGGGGGATGACTGGGTTGACAAGAAGGTGAACTCGGGCGCAGCTACGGCGGTGTTCCTTGAAAACCTTTGTGCCACCTATGTAGCCTACCGATGTGTGTTGAAAGATCCTGACGCGCTGAGGCTCGGTGAGTTATCCACTGATTATGGTAGCACTAAAGATCGGATTAAAGCAGAGTTAGATGAGTTACTATCGTTGGCTGGTTTGGGGATGGCTTTCACGGCTGCCTCAGAGTCATTAGCGTAACTACTAAAACTGATATATAACTACGGGCTGAGGCGCATGTTCAAGGTAATTATTATTAATTATCGTATGATCTGCCAACGGTAGTAAGATCGTAATAGCCACCCATGGACATAATCAAACAGTGTCACCCATCCCCGTCCTAAATTAATTGGAATGGTTGACGCAAATATGATGAGGGCGATCATCACCCAAATTAATTTTACTTTTTTATTCATTTACGGCACGGGTCTATTCCATGGATATCTATATCTATCTTTCAATGCTCTTGTATCCCAGCTTGCTGCCGTGGGGCGGCCTAACCCCTTGAACCTAGCATCACTGATATACTGTGTTCCGCCAGCATGATAAGCGTTTCTTACCAAGTCATACTCGGTGAGGTATGTATAGCCAGGAAGGGTGCTTTCATCACTGTTTTTCACGAGTTGGTGGTGTACCTTGAAGATTCGGTATGTGGTGGGCCACACTAATCCATAAGTGGGGGCAGTTACGTCTATAGTTTCGACGGGGTATGGTGTTCCTGTTTGACCCGTGGCGATTACGTGGATAGATTCCTTTGGAAGATTCAACCTTGCCAACTCCGCTGTTGTGAAGGCGTCCAACTCTACTTGGTTTTTGATGTCTTGTCTACGAATATACGTCATACGTGTTCCATAGGTTGCCACGCTAGTCTGAATGCTGCGGACATCTATGTTAGGAACTCTGAGACAATCAACGATAAAGTACCCGTTCTGTGGATATGTAGCCCCAGCCCCCGTTGAGAAAAACGTTATTGCCCTTATATCACTCCAGTTAAATATTGGCGGGGAAACAAAGTTGAACTCATACCATATTCCCCCCGTTGATGCTGCTAATGCAGGCTCAATCGATGTTTCTGCTCCAACGGGAAAACCTACAGTAACCCACTCATTAGCCGTTGGTTGATCAGTACAATTTCCACATTTTGTGAGTGGGAGCGGAAAAGCACTCCTATAGAACTCAATTGTACGTCCGCCGTTATCGGTTAATCTTATTCTAACGCGATTAATGGCTACGTTTTGCTGAGTCGTAAGATAACTATAACTACCACTCGAAGTTTCACTCATGTCTAGTCGCCCCCAAGTAGCGTCATAGTCATACCGTGGAAACGTTAGGTCTATTCCCAGTTGGGCGGCTACAACGTTAGGCTGTGTAGCCCGTATCGCCCCCTTTCCACATACAAAGATAGTGGCATCGTCTGTGATGACGGACGGTGTTGGCGGAGTGGCTGCCCATGCTGCCGCGTTTAAATCAGTCCAATGATCGTTAAGTCCGCCCGCAGTCGCCTCAACGTGGTTCTTTACATCAAAACCCATCTCTTCGCCGAAGGATTCAATCTTTATAATGTTGGTTCCCTCAACCAACACCACGCCCGATGCCACACCGCCAGGAGTGGTATATGTCAGTGTCGCGTTTCCAGCGAAGACATCGTTTCCAACATAGAAATCCCTGTTGGTTCTCTGGCATATATCCGTTATAGCATCCACTAGATAGGTGTGGTCAGCTTCATAGTCAATGTTACCGGGAACGCCGCCAACAACGTTTATCGTTAGTTCACTTGGAATTATATCGAGAAGAGACGTGGGGGGAGGTATGTTTCCGTCGATAATTAAATCGGCCCGTATGTTAACGTAATCCTCTGTAACGTAGTGTTGCGCCAAGTCTAATCCACGGTTTCTGCCGCTGATTTTATAGAAGTCCGCTTCCGCCCCACGACCCATATAATGCTCCACATTGTCCACATACCCACGCATTATATCTTGTGCAACCCCGGCGGGGTCATCAATCATGATGGTGACTTGCATATCTGTGGTTATGGCGTTAACCGCAGGCCATCCACACCCTGCATCGGGGTCTACTATGACTTCCCAGTTACCGATGCTGTTTGCTTCTTGCCATGTATCCATTTGGATAACGCAGTTATCGTATGGTACGCCGTTTACGACGAAGGTTGCCGTTGGTCCAGTCATCCTGCTCTCCTCTTGAACTCTATTTCCCACGTCTTCATTAACTTATCGTATCCCTCTTTAGTCAATCCACGTTCTTTCATTATCCATCTATCATATTCTTGTTGTTGACGTTCAATTCTCTTTTGACGTTCTTGTATCTGTTTCAAAACAAGAATGGTGGTGGCTACAACCGTTAATAATAAATTGATGTTCCCCGCTTCGTAGCCCCGAACCATACGACTTAATCGGAAGTAAACCTGTATGGCTTCCCTCATACCAGGAACTTGACCAAGGATAAGACGTAGTTCTCTGTTGATACCTGGAAGACCCTTTGCTCCAGCCCTTCCGCCTAATCCCGTGTTTGTTGCCTCGTTTGTCAGGGCTACGACTTGCTGTACCTTCATTATGGCTTTATCTAGGTCAGTGTCATCGATGATGACTTTGATTGTGTCTGCTTCACTCATCCCGCCAAGTCACCTATCTCCCTCATCAGCCGCTCCGCTAATACAAATAGGTAATCATTAAAATATGCTATGCAGCGACATATTCCACGCAACCAACTATACTCCGGCATCTCGTGAACGTTGGGGTATATAGCGTTGTTCGGAAGATCAACTATCGGGTGTGTCCTATGCCACTCTGGGAGAACTAGGGGGATGACGATACCACTTAATCCTGATCCGAAGTATGATTCAAAGGATTGACATACGGGACAAACCTTGGCATCGTGCTGGGTTTCATAGGTCCATGTCTCGTCCGATTGAAACAGTTTCCATCCATCCACTTTACGGTATGAGGTGACTGCTTTTGCCGCTAAGAGTTTACGGTACACCTCGTCTAGAGAACCAGATAAGACTACGGGCAAGCGGCTTCACCCCACCAAAAATTCCAGTTCTCGTACTTCACCGGTTTCTCTGGGAGCATCATCTGAGCCTCAATCTCATCCAACTCCATGTTTAAGACATGTCTCTCAGAGAGCCCCTGTCGCAGATAGAGTTGGGCAGTAAGAATTGTACGGTAGATTAAGGCTTCCTCTATTCTTCCCCTTTCCTCTAGGGCTTGTATCATCTCCCGCAACTTCATTGTATTCTCCTATGGGTGAGTTATCGCCTTGTCACAGGCGACAAGTATCCGATACTCGATGGTGTCCCGATCCACGTCGTCGTCTATCCGCCCCTGCTCCCTGTTGATGATGTAAGCTACCACGGGGTCTCCGCCGCTGTACGTCCATACCTCCGATGTAGCCGCACCGTCGGCGAGGGTGAAGTCTACGTGGAAGTCGGCTGGTATGACTGTGTTTGCCGTCGTGATGTCGATGTACGCATCGAATATATCTGTCTCGCTATCCACGACTATGGTGAGGATGCGCCAATGCTGGTCTTGTTTCAAGTCGAGTCCTTGGAACGTGTTTGGGATGAACTGGGGGGTCATGTTCATAACGAAGTCGTCCTCGTAGCGTAGTATGTTCGTGGCGATGTTGCCTCGTGTGAAGTTGTCTATCCGCATTATCTTTACCGCCTCCTCGTTAGCCCCTGGGTCATATACCTCGGCGGTCTGGTCTTTGCCGCGTTCCTGTAGACAGATGAACTTGAAGGTGGTTGTTTGGTGGCGCGTCCCTATCTCGTTGTTGATGTTCGCCGTCTCGCCGATGCACCACACCACGTCCTCATCTTCATCCGCGTAGGTGAGACAGGTCTGGGTGCCGTCGGATTCCCTTATGTAGACTTTAAGCCACTCTATTGAATCGTTATCATCGTCACACTTTATGGCTCTGCTCGCCGCAACCCCTGTCTGAACTTGCTGGGTGTACGCCCAGTAACTCGTCGCATTGTTCTTGTTGGGAAGCCAGTCGGTGTCTAGCACCATCTCCATCTCCCAATATTTGTGGTTGTGATGAACCCCTAGCGGGCTGAAATCGTTGATGAACAGGGCTGGGTCAACCATGTCACCGTCAGGTGATACAACTCTATCCGCCCACGACACCACGTTGTTGATGCTCACCTTGTTGTCAGTGTCGTACCCGATCTCGACCCATTCGACTTTATCGTAGCGAAGGTTTACAGCTATCTCTCATCACCCAGTTGTGTAGTCTAATGTATATACAGTGACCCAAATATTTATACCTCCACTACGCTGAGTGGAACCAGCCTCACTAGCAATCATCAACGTGTATGCTGGAACAGCCGCCACCGCGCTCTGAGCGTCCGCCTCTATCGCCGCCCGCAACGCGGTTCGCGCCTTCGCTTGCATCGTGGAGGCAGTGCAGACGAGGGCGCCTAGCGGGGGGATGCGTTTATCGGTGGAGACGACGGTGATAGGGTAACTCATCACATAGTGAACAGGTACGTCCTGTATGGGTCGGATGCTTCTGACGCGTGGCTCTCCGTAGAGGAACAGCACGTCAACGTCCTCCGTGTAGAACAGGTATTTCAAGTCCTCGGGGCCACGTCCGTAGAGGTGGAGGTCATATGCCTCTGTCGCGTCGTCGTCTTTCGTTATCGGGTTCGCGGTGATATATGTGTCCGAGATATTTTTTATGAGATACTTAGGGTCAGTGATCGCCATATATTGATACCTCCGCCATAACTGCGTGCTGGTAGCTTCGTTGCCCCGTCAAGTAGAGACGGTATTCAACGCTCTCTACCTCATAGACTTCTCCATGGTAGTCTATCTGGTCCCCCTTCTTTATCGGTGCCCACGTGAAAAACTTTACCATTCGCTGCGTTAACCGTGTGTCGCCTACCTCGACTTCTCTTGTGCTGACATGTTCCTTTATGATCTCGATGTTATGATCGCAGAGAAAACAGTCGGGGTCGAAACAGTCACAGTCAAAACATACCCCGGTGACCCACGTTATCACTGGGAACCCCATGACGGCGCTTCGTGCACCGAGTTGGCGGCTCCGCCATACTGCTGGCTCCCCCATTCTCTTAATAAATGAAGAAGCTAGAAGAGACATCTTGTATCACACGAAGGAGACTGTCACGGTTGGTGCTGCCCCCGTAAAGGCACCCCAGTTAAGCTGGAAGCCGCGTGGCACGTACATATGGTCGATTGTACTCAGCGCCGCCTGTAACACGTTGTTTCCGCCGGGGTCTTTTAGCATTATCGCACAGTCCGTGTTGCCGCTGTCTGTGCTGCTTATTTTGATGTCCATCCCTGAAACCGTGTAGTCCGTGTTAGCGGCTGGGGTGGCGGCTGCGCCGGATACTTCGATTAATCCGTTTCCCGCGTCGAACGGGTTGGCGATGTTCCCCACAGGATTGTAGCCGAGGTTGTCTCTGAACATCGACCCTGAGCCAGCATCTGCGAACTCTGTCGTCGAGTCTAGTTCGTTGTACGCTACCACGGTGTCTGACGCTGAGGCTTGTATGTCTACGCCAGTACCCACGCCTCTAAAGTGGTTGGCAAGTATCTTTGTATCAGTTGCCTCTTCAATCCATATTCCGGTTCCGTCCTCGCTGATATAGTTGTTCGTTATCTTGACGCCCGTAATGTCGTTGGCGCTTCTATTAAATATCTTAATGTTTCCGCCACCAGCCGGAGCATCCTCGAATGAGCAACCTATGAGCTTGTGATCAGCCCACTCTTCCTTTGTCCCGCCCTGTATTTCAAGGTTCCATGCCCCCGCGTCATTGGCTTTCTCAATGACGCATCCAATTAACACGTTTCCTGTTCCTTCACTGATTATTCTCATGTTGGTGGTATCGTTAAATCTTAGGATGCAGTGTGTGAGGACCGCGCCGTTAACCTCTGAGAGTACCCCAATATCGTTACTGTCTACGTAACATCGGTTCATGTCTATTCCCCATCCATCAGAGAGGTGGATTCCTGTGTCGTTGCTATTTGCTACTCTAAGGTATTGAAGAGAACAGCGGCGTCCCGTTTGAACGTCTAGAATGGTTCCGTCTAAGTCGTTGCCGTCGAGGGTCATCTGTGTTAAGTAGATTCCCTCTGTCCATGCCACTCCGGGAAGAATGGTAATTGTTTTATTGGCGGTGGTTCTACGTAGAGTTGTCGAGTCAACGCCTGCACCTATAATGTTTTTTCTGTCATCTATGGTGATGTCATCGTCCCACTCATACACGCCTTCTCCGATGCAGATGCTCCCCCGATCAAGAGCATCTATGGTTGCCTGAAACACGTCTCTGAAGTTTGTTCCATCCACCGTTCCAGCGGGTAGGTTGTTCGGTCCCCCATAGGCAAGGGCGCCAGTAGTTCCGTTCTCAGAGTAATAATACGTTCCATCAGTATAGATGGCATAGGTACAGCACCGCCTCCTCCTTCCGAGACCGAGGAACCCGTCCTCAGCCACTACCTCATCCCAGTAGGCACACGTTATAGGTGCGTCTGCGCTTGTATGAAGAGTCATTCTACTATTATTTGTTTTTTAATAGATAAAAAGGATTGTCAACTCATCAACCATAGTTTTCGCGTCACATACTGGTCTTCCGCGTCCTCCAACTTACAGACGGTCTTGTTGCTCTGTGGTTCGTACACCCAATAGTCACCATCAGAGTCACGGTACACGTTATAAGCATGTTTTCGGCTCCATGCAACCATGAAAGCGCCCTGACGACTCAAACCCGCTTTAGCGAAGCACCCTGAAACCAGTCCAGCCATAAGAAGCGCCCACGTATCGCAGTCCGCTATCTCCCTTCTCCACCGAATTAATACTGCTTTAACGTTTGGTTGAACAAGTTTCAAGATACTCAACCAGTCCTCCTTCGGGTAGACATGGTATTCAAGGTCAGCCATAACGCTGTCATCCACAGGAAGCCCCTCCGTCCACGGGTCAAACACCTCATAATTCTCTGTGAAGGGCGTTACGTCTGGTAACATGAGGGCATCCGCTAACTGACTCGCGAGTTGAGTTATCTGCTCAGAGAGATAGACTTTATCGCTATCACAATTCTTAACCAAGTTCGTCTTTTCTTTTAGAAGGTTCTGATAGTTGCGGCTGAGAATGTCTCGCTTCTTCGTCATGTCAACCAGATGCTTCTCCAGTTTCTCGGTTTTCTTTATGCAGTCACGTATCAAGATTTGGTGGACAACGACAATTAATCCTCCAAGAAAAAGGGTGAGATTCTTAACCCATTCTGGGGGTGCCAATCGAGTCACCCAGTGGGAACGTATTTGTTCAGTAATGCCTCTAACGCGTCAACACCTGCATACCCGAGAGCCATACAGCCGACGTAGAGAACGGGTTGAAGCCAATCCTCGGGAACGCTAATGGCAACGTCGAGAAGCCATAGAAGAACTCCGGCTACTGCGCCGATGAAGGTTTCTCGGACTACGCTGAACTCCCACTCTTTACCACCTGGGAACACGCCGTCTCGTTTCCATTGGGCAAACATTCGCCCATAGGTGCCTAGCACGGAGAACGCCACGCTTAGTAGTAGTACGGTGAATATTGCATCCATGTTTATCACTCTTTAGAGGTGGGTGTAGGTTAAAAAGTTTATTAATGTTTAACCGATAACCATATATACTTGGTGAGGAATATGTATATGATATAACTATGAGCAATGAAATCATTAATTGCTTCAACGGAAAACAATGCATCTACGACAACACGTGCCCCATGTATAACGCCGCCCTCGGAATCTGCCGACTAGAACCCCTCAAAGCCTATAAAGTAGAAGCCGTACCACCGAAGCAAAAGACAGTGATACCCCCAAAACCAACGCAGAGACAATCAGAAACTATCCCGTACCGAGAGGAGATACCCGAGATAATCTCAACGTGGGACGAAAACCAATATGGCAAATCCGCGAACAGTGCAGACTACCCTGAACTCGTAGCCGCGATAAAAGCAAGCTATCAAGGCAGACTGGACTATGGTGACTTCTACTTCAAACTAGGCGGCAACAACGAAGACTTCATCAACTATAGCGATAGAACGTTCCGCGACCCAAATGGACCACCGAGCGAGGGACAGGTAAAACTAGCTACAACTAGAAAACTCATTGTTCCAGCGAACGCCACCAAGAAGGAGGTAAGCGTCCTCATCTCCGAAGCGGAGCTAGAGAAGCGTCGCAACAAATAACCCTTTTTTACACCGTAAACGTTATATAGATGAACCACCCCATTACTTCTTAGAATGAATATA
>Ga0180438_10010360_pt1 | contig 11446 bp, 9 predicted proteins | sample SS_ome_12_FD_132455 | JGI IMG/M metagenome (GOLD analysis project Ga0180438, IMG submission 132455) | Hypersaline lake sediment archaeal communities from the Salton Sea, California, USA - SS_3_D_2 metaG | ecosystem: Environmental > Aquatic > Non-marine Saline and Alkaline > Hypersaline >...
CCGGTGTACCGGTGTGGAAGTGCGGATCGGCCAGGTGCTGCGTGAATGGCAGCGCCCATTCGGCCTTGCGTGCCACCGCCGGCAGTTCGCGGTACATGTTGAAGATCTCGCCTTCATCCAGTCCGAGTGATTCGACACAGTACTGGTAAGCATGGGTATGCACCGCTTCCTCGAATGCCTGGCGCAGCAGATACTGGCGGCACTCCGGGTTGGTGATATGCCGATACACGGCCAGCACCAGGTTGTTCGCAACCAGCGAGTCCGCGGTGGAGAAGAATCCCAGATTGCGCTTGACGATGGTGCGCTCGTCGTCGGTCAGGCCGTTCGGGTCGCGCCACAGCGCGAGGTCGGCTGTCATATTGATTTCCTGCGGCATCCAGTGGTTGGCGCAGCCGTCGAGATATTTCTGCCAGGCCCAGTCGTACTTGAACGGCACCAGCTGGTTCAGGTCTGCGCGGCAGTTGATAATCTTCTTGTCGTCGACCTGGATGCGCTCGGCCCCCATTTCAATATCCTCCAGGCCGGTGCCGGCAAGGTCGGCCTCGACAACGGTGTCGTCGACGCTCTCGCTCGCCGGCATCACGGCCGGGCTGGTTGGGGTGTCCTGTACAATCGGAGGGACCGGGTTGACCACGGGCGCTTCGCCCGCCGTTCTCATCAGGGCATCATTGGAAACGATGCCGTCGCCGGCATGCGGGTGTTCCTCTTTGCGCTGCGGTTTGAAGGCGGGTTCGTTGAATTTTGCGAGCGGGTCTTCCCAGTTAAGCATTCTCAGTTACCTCTGTTGCTTTGTTATTTTTGTTGTTGGCCGGATTCTCCGATGAATCCGACGAGTTCCGTATGGGTTCAAGTATCAACCACCAGGGTTTTATCGCTGATGGCGCAATCGAGTGCCACGTTGTACGCGTTCGCGTAAACCAGATGCGCAGGCCCTGGTGGTGGCAGAAGTGCGCGATTTCATCGCGCCCCGGCTGTTTCAGTATCTGCAGATCGTAAAAAACCTGTTTCAACTCGGCTTTGAGACTCACTACCCGGTGTCCTCCCGGACGCCACGTTTATGGTGTCGCTCATGGTGCCCATTGTTTTTATTTCTAACGGACCCGCTCCTGAAACAGCACGTCTCCCTACTGGCACGCCTCGCAATCCGGATCGAGGATCGAGCATGCCTTGGGTGCTGCCGGGACTTCTTCGGCAGCCGTATTTTTCACCGCGTTCAATTTGCTTGCGCGGTCTGCTTCCATGGTTGACTTTTCTACATGGGTCGCGCCCATGGAGCGCAGGTAGTAAGTGGTTTTCAGGCCGCGCACCCAGGCCAGCTTGTAAAGCGAATCGAGTTTCTGGCCGCTGGGTTCCGACATGTACAGGTTCAGCGACTGTCCCTGGTCGATCCATTTCTGGCGCCGGGCGGCGGCCTCGACCAGCCAGCGTGGATCCATCTCAAACGCTGTCTGATAGAGCTGCTTCAGGTCTTCCGGCACGCGGTCGATCATCTGCACACTGCCATCGTAGTACTTGAGGTCATTGGCCATGACTTCATCCCAGAGACCGCGCTCGCGCAGGTCCGCTATCAGGTAGGGGTTGACCACGGTGAACTCGCCGGACAGGTTCGATTTTACGAACAGGTTCTGGTAGGTCGGCTCGATCGACTGGCTGACGCCGCAGATGTTCGAAATGGTCGCCGTCGGCGCGATTGCCATGGTGTTGGAATTGCGCATGCCGACACGCTGCACGCGGGCGCGCAATGAATCCCAGTCGAAGGTATGGCTGCGGTCGAGGTCGAGGTAACTGCCGCGTCCCTCGGCCAGGTAATCGATGGAGTCGATCGGCAGTACGCCCTTGCTCCATAGCGATCCCTCGAAAGACGAGTAGCGGCCGCGTTCCTCGGCCAGATTGGTCGAGGCCTTGATTGCAAAGTAGCTGATCGCCTCCATGGTGCGGTCAGCGAACTCGACCGCGTCTTCGGAGGCATACGGTACGCGCTGCTTGTACAGTGCATCCTGAAAACCCATCACGCCCATGCCGACCGGGCGGTGTTTCAGGTTGGAATCGCGCGCCTGCGGAACGCTGTAGTAGTTGTAGTCGATCACGTTGTCGAGCATGCGCATTGCGGTGCTGATGGTTCGCTCCAGCTTGACGGTATCGAGGCCGTTTTCGTTGATATGCGCCGGCAGGTTGATGGAACCCAGGTTGCAAACCGCGATTTCCGTATCATTGGTATGCAGCGTGATTTCGGTGCACAGGTTGGAGCTGTGAACCACACCGGCATGCTGGTTGGTGTAGCGCAGGTTGCACGGGTCCTTGAAGGTGATCCAGGGATGGCCGGTTTCGAACAGCATGCTGAGCATCTTGCGCCAGAGAACGCCGGCCTTGATGGTCTTGAACACCTTGATATTGCCGCTCGCGGCCATTGCTTCATAGCCGGCGTAGGCCTTCTCGAATTTGCTGCCGCAGAGGTCATGCAGGTCAGGTACCTCGTCCGGTGAAAACAGGGTCCAGTCGCCATCTTCGGCGACGCGCTTCATGAACAGGTCCGGTATCCAGTTGGCCGTGTTCATGTCGTGGGTGCGACGACGGTCGTCACCGGTGTTCTTGCGCAGGTCGAGGAATTCCTCGATGTCGATGTGCCAGGTCTCGAGGTAGGCGCACATTGCACCCTTGCGCTTGCCGCCCTGGTTCACGGCCACGGCTGTATCATTGGCGACCTTCAGAAACGGCACCACGCCCTGTGACTTCCCGTTGGTGCCCTTGATGTGTGCACCCATGCCGCGCACGCGGGTCCAGTCGTTGCCCAGGCCGCCAGCGTATTTCGACAGCAGTGCATCGTCCTTGATCGAGCTGAATATACCGTCGAGATGATCCGGCACGGTGGTCAGGTAGCAGCTCGAGAGTTGCGGGCGCAGCGTGCCCGAGTTGAACAGCGTCGGCGTCGAGCTCATGAAGTCGAACGACGACAGCAGCTTGTAGAACTCGATGGCGCGTTCCTCGCGGTTGATTTCATTGATCGCGAGGCCCATCGCAACACGCATGAAAAAAGCCTGGGGCAGTTCGAAGCGGACATTGTTCGAGTGGATGAAGTAGCGGTCGTACAGCGTCTGGAGGCCCAGGTAGGTAAACAGGTGGTCGCGTTCGGCGAGCAGCTGTTTGCCAAGGTGATGCAGGTCATATTCCAGCAGGCGGGCATCCAGCAGTTCAAGATCAACAGCGCGTTTGATGTATTTGTCGAAATAATCGGCGTACAGGCCGGACATCTCGTGCTGGGTCGCGTGTGTCAACCGGTTGTAAACGAAACTGAGCGCTTCGGTTCGCATATCGTCCAGCAGCAGCCTGGCAGCGATATAGCTGTAGTCGGGCTGCTTCTCGATCATCGTGCGCGCGCTCATGACCAGCATGCGGGAGACGTCTTTCTCCGGTACACCATCGAACAGGTTGCGTTCGGTGTCCCGCAGGATCGCCGCACCGTCGACATCGCTCAGGTTTTCGCAGGCTTCGTTCACTATTGCCTGCAGGCGGCGTTTGTCCAGCGGCTGTCGGCTGCCATCGGGCAGCGTGACTTCGATTTCCGCCTCGCCGTCTTCCAGTACGTCCTCGATGACCGCCTCGGTATGCTGTTCGCGGGCGCGGGCATGTTCCTCGCGGTAGATCACGTAGGCGCGCGCGACCCGCTGGTGACCGGACCGCATCAGGGCGAGTTCGACCTGGTCCTGTATGTCCTCGATATGGAAAGTGCCGCCATCGGGTATGCGTCGGGTCAGTGCAAACTCGACCTGCTCGGCGAGTTCGCTGACGATTTCGTGTATGCGGCTCGATGCGGCCGCGTTACCGCCCTCGACCGCAAGGAACGCCTTGGTCATCGCGATCGCAATTTTTTCACGATCGTAGGCGGTCACTTTGCCGTTTCTACGGATCACCCTGAATCGGCCCGGCGCCGTGAGGGCTATATTTGCGTTATTCGCTGCTGTTGAGTTGTCGAGTTGAGGTTGATTCTGTTGATGAGTGGTTGATGTTGTTATTTCCATTCCCTATCCGTTGCCCTGAGGTTGTCGTTGTTTTTATGCGGGCTACTATAGAATGTGGTTTGCGCCCAAGTCAAGCACTATATCTTGTGTATAGATTGGTGGAGAAGGGTCGAAAAAGCTGTGGATAAAATTTGAAAAAACAAGCCGCAACAACGACTTAGAAAGTGGTCAAAAAATACGTTTTAGAACATAAGAATTTGCCCATATAAAAAATTTTTGCCCTCATTTGCGCAATTAATGAGAATTATTCACGAAACTTTAACGCCCGTGTGGTAGGCAGGAACTGCATCGCTGTGGACATGCTGTTATGATGGCCGCAGACAAACTTGTGGATGTCGAATGAAGATCTTTCTGGCTGTAATCGTAGTCGTCCTTTTGCTGGTTGTCGCAACCCTGTTCAAGAACCACGCGCCGCTTTTTGACCCGCCGGGACCGAAAAAAAGACTGGCTGTCTACCTGACCACGAATGTAGCCCAGACTGCGGACGAGCATCCGTTCCCGGAACTTCGCACACCTGTATTCGACGTCGGGCCGGATCAGCTGTACGACGCGGTAAAGGAGGCCGCGATCGAGCTCGGCTGGTCGATCCTGGACAGCGACGATATGGAATGGCGTCTCCACCTGGCGGCAAAAACCCATTTTCTTCTGTTTGTTGACGATGTCAGGGTGGAGATCAGGCCTCAGCTTTGCGAAGACGGCGTGATGCGAAACGCGCTGCGTATCCGTTCCCAGTCACGGCTGGGCAAAGCCGATTTCGCAGCCAATGCCGACCATATCCGGCAGCTGGTGAACCTTGTCAACAGAAGGCTGGAGCTCGGATTCAACAGCTGAACCGGCGCCGATCGCGTTCAGCACAGTGTTCAAAGCGGCCGCTGGTTCCAGCGTTTCTGCCATCGCCTGGCAAACGGCAGGTGCCTGCCGTATTCGTAGATCGCGAGCCCCCCAAGGATCAGGCCCGTTCCCAGCCAGACTCTCGAGCCGATCGGTTCGTTGTTGAACAGTGCGCCGACCAGCAGTGCTGTGACCGGTGTGATCAATGCGATCAGGGCAACCCGTTCGGCGTTCAGGGTTTTCAGCAGATAAAAGTACAGCGGAAAACCGATAGCCGAACCCAGGATCGCGAGGTAAAGGATCGATAAAGCCGTGATTGTGCCGACCTGTTGCGGCCAGCTTTGCGTTATCGCGAAGTTCATCACAAAAAGCGGGGTCGCAACCATCAGGCTGCCCGCGGTAATGGAGATTGCCGGCAGGTCGGTTTTCAGCTTTTGCAGCAGCACAGCGCCGAGCGAATGCGCCACCGTGCCCGCAGTGATCCCGGCTACACCCATCCAGGCGGCTTCGGTCAGCGACAGTCCCTCGGCAAAGACCACTGCCAGGCCGAGCAGTCCCAGCAGCATGCCGAGCAACCGTCCGGGCGTCAGGCTGTTTTCGTGCAGTATCAGGCTGGCGAAGAGGCTGGTGATGATCGGGGCGAGGCCGAAGATGACCGAGATCCAGCCGGACGGAATATATTGCGCCGACCAGTAGACCAGGCTCATTGCGATGAATATGGAAACGCCGCTGACCAGGTAGACCTTGCGTGCGTGCGGGTTCAACGGCAACGGCAGGCGTTTCAGGCGGACGATCAGCAACAGCGCCAGCAAGCCGACCAGCATGCGGGCGGCGACACCGAATTCATAGCCGACACCGGCGCCGCTCCACTGGATTGCCAGCGGCGTGGTGCTCCATATCACGATCACGGTCAAATAGGCTGCGGGTACAGACACAGCGCGTCAGTCCTCCTCCCGTGCCGGAACACGGGCAAAAAAAAGGCCGCTGGTGGTTAGTCAGCGGCCTTTCAGGTCAGAAATCTGTATTCGTTACAAATCAGGTGCAACAAAAGACCGCCGTTTGTGGTGCCATACGGGCAGCACGGACATGCGTCGAATCAGGGCGGTAGAGTTTGTTGCGTACATGCAGGCATGCTCGCCTGTTTTATCGGGCTTGTCAATCAATAAACCCGGTGTGCGCGAAAACGAATAAAAAAAGGCGGTGCCGTGTATCCACGGCACCGCCTTCGCGACACAACCAATCTGAGAATTGGGACAGGAGCCAACACTATACCCCATGGCCTTGAGCTAAGCAGAGCCACCTGTCGCCAACTACGTTACTACTGAAGTCGCCCGGGGTAATTGATATGAGTCAAGAAATTGCTATTTTTGCCGGTCGGCAGGACCGGGCCGCCGTTGAAGCCGGCCGTGACAGGTGTTCTCGCCAGGGCGCGGGGCTCGCAAAGGCTTTTTTGTTGCAGGGCACCCAGAGGTATCCTCTGTCTTTCTGAAATAACATAGAGCAAATTCCTGGCGATCCCGGTGCCCTGGCGAGGTTAAAAAACCGGGAGAGTTGTCAGATTTCGTGTGGGTGACAAGGCGTCCCGCAGAGTCAACCAGTGCAATTTAAACCTGCTAAGCCTTGTTGCCCGACTTGCCCGCGCGCGCGTATTTGACACAGCTCAGGTTGCAGCCGCGAACCGACCTGGTAATGACGTCGATGACCTTGGGCCGCGGAAAAGACACGCGCCACGCCAGCGCCACGGTCCGATGCGGCGCAGGATTGCTGAAGCGGCGGATTGTCAGCAGCCGCTGCGAGTAGCTGTGGGCGCCGGCCGCGGTGCACGGCAGTACAGTGATGCCCAGGCCGGACACGACCATGTGCCGGATCGTTTCCAGTGAACTGCCTTCTATGGTGTGCGGCAGATCGCCTATCAGGCCTGGTTTGGGCACACAGGCCGGGCAGGCTTCCAGTACATGATCGCGGAAGCAATGGCCTTTGCCGAGCAGGAGCACGTTTTCATCTTCCAGCGACGATGACGTGATCGTCTTGCGCGCGGTCAACGGGTGCGAGGCCGGCAGCAGCACGACGAACGGTTCATCGTAAAGCGGCAGGCTGACGACGCCCTGTTCGGAAAACGGCAGCGCAATCAAGATGACATCGAGATCGCCCTGCTTCAGCTTCTCTGTCAGCACCGAGGTGTAGTTCTCCTCGACGACAAGCGGCATTTCAGGCGCAGCTTTTCGCAACAGCGGTATCAGCTCAGGGTAGAGGTACGGTCCGATGGTATAGATCGCGCCGATTCTCAGCGGCCCGGCCAGCTGGTTTTTACCTTGCTGTGCTACCTGCCTGACGTTGTCAGCGGCCTCCAGGGCCTGCTGCGCCTGTTGCACGACGCGCTCGCCGACGGGCGACAGGGAAATTTCACTGCTGCCGCGTTCGAAAATGGAGACGCCGAGTTCCTCTTCCAGCTTCTTGATCGCGACGCTCAGTGTTGGCTGGCTTACGTGACAGGCTTTGGCGGCCTTGCCAAAGTGTCGTTCGCGCGCCACCGCGACGATGTATCGCAACTCGGTCAGTGTCATTTCGTGCCTCCCTGCTAATAGCTTAAAGCAATCCCTTGTCTCATAACAATAGAAATTGTAAATTACTTGCCGGCTCCGGCCGGAATCTTTTACAAATCGCTGTACAGCGGCTTTGTTCTGGATTTATCATGATAGGCATACGGTCCCCGAACCGCGGCCAAAAAGCCCGTGATTAAGCGTAAGGGGCACTCGAACTGTTTTTTATGGAATGGCTATGGATTTGACAGCCCTTATGATATTGCTCGCGATCGGCGCCATAGCCGGCTGGCTGGCTGGTAAATTGATGAGAGGCGGCGGTTTTGGTCTGCTGGGCAATATCGCGATAGGCATTATCGGTGCCGCTATCGGAACCTTCGTTTTCGGCCTTCTGGGTATCACGGCATCCGGGTTTATCGGCGAGATCATTACCGCGACGGCGGGTGCGGTATTGTTGCTGTTCCTTGTGGATTTGATTAAAAAGGCCTAAGTCGAATATATAAAAATAACTGCAGGATCGCTGGCCGCGGCAGTCTTTACCGGGAGCAGGCCGTGTGTAGCCTGATCACAGATCTTTTCTATGATGTATTGACCTCTAGTAATTTCGGGAATTCATGCAAATGATTACAGTTGAAGAGTTTATGACAACCGATCTCCATACCATGGGCGAGTCTGATACGATCGAAGACGCCAGGAAGATCATGATGGAGAAGAATATTCGTCATATCCCTGTGACCGATGAAGGCGGCTCCCTGCTGGGACTGGTTACGCAAAGAGACATTCTCGCTGCGACCGGGCCGGACTGGATGACACAGGGGGGCGATGGCGCGAACGCAAGCCTGTCAGACATCATGATCAAGGACGTCAGCGTTGTTCACGGAACCGACTCGTTGCGTACAGCCGCGATCTACATGCAATCACACAAGTACGGCTGCCTGCCGGTCCTGTCAGACGGCCGCCTGGTTGGCATCATCACCGACAGTGACTTCATCTCGATTGCCATTAACCTGATCGAGCAGGCGGAGCTGAACGAGGAGGGACTGGGCGAAGGGGAACTGGGCGAGGAGGACATCATATAGTCTTCCGGCCGGCAACCGCTAACCCTGGATAGGGGCCGGCCTGTAAACAGCCGCTCTGTGATCCGCCAGCTAATTGCAGTGCTTCTGCACCATGTCCTTGGAAAGCTGGTACGCGTAGGGCGTAATTCTGCCCTCTGCATAGTATTTTTCCGACAGCTTCAGGTTTTTCTTTCGCTTTTTGCATTCCGCGGACTCGCCAGCACCGGTGTCTTTCACTGATTGCGGATGCGTATTCGCGCAGATGTTGCAGCTTGCGATGGAAAGAAACGGGCTGGACTTGAAGTTCGAGGGCTCGAGACTCTTGCCGTTTTCAACAACGGTATTGTGCGCCACGTCATCCGCGAACCAGGTCACCCTGGCGCAGCGGCTGGTATTGGTCTTGATCTGAATATCGGTGCCGGCCGGCTTGATCATGGCGCCGCACTGGTCGAGCAGTTTGGAGCAGTCACATCCGGTGCCCGCGAAAGCCGATAACGAGAACAACGCGGCGGCGGTCGATACGATCAAGGTCAAGGCAAATCTCATGTCCAACTCCAAAGGTAATTATTTTTATATAGCCTGTTTTGTCATAGTTTCAATATCGCGCCTGGCGTCATCTCGCCGTTTGCCGGGGTGCTGCGGCAGTCCAAAGGGTAAAAAAAACCGGACGTATCAGAATATGACAGGGCCCTTATCCTGGCAAAGCCTTGCAGTTATTGCAGCCGGGACAGGATCGTGTACCGGGAAACCACGGTGTGTTCAGGCCTGCTGTAAGGACCATGGCTCGCCAAGGACCTGGCGGCGCGGGCGCAATGGGCCGCAATTCTGTGGCAAAGCGCGCTGAATTCATGTAGATTTGCCATCGAGTGGTCGCAAGGGCGCTTTAGACAAAATATAAGAGACAGGTTTGAGGAGATCAGAATGCGGTTGAGCAAACACAAGTATCTATGTTTTCTGGGAATGGCCGTTATCAGCACGGGTTGCAGCCAGCAGGTCAGTTTCCAGAACGACGTTAATCCGATCCTGCAGCAGAACTGCCTGTCCTGTCACGACAGCAACGGGGAAGGGGTAGCGGCGAGCGGATTCAGTGTGCGCAGCTATGATGACCTGATGAAGGGCACCAAGTTCGGCAAGGTGGTCGTGCCCGGCGACAGCCTGTCCAGTTCCCTGTACCGCCTGATCGATCACCAGGCCGATCCCAAGATCCAGATGCCGCCGCATCACGACGAGGCGCTCGCATCCGGAAAGATGAGTTCATTGTCCGGGGAGCAGATCAACACCATCAAGACCTGGATCGACCAGGGCGCGAAAAACAACTGATTCGGGTCGCCCAGACTCCGATTGTTGCGGCGTGATACAGTTCCTGCCGCATCCTGCGAGTCGGTGATTACGAGGAGAGAATCACTACCTGTAGGAGCGGCTTTAGCCGCGAATGACGCTGAATACCCGCATCCGTTGAATACTTGAAGTAAAAGCCCGGCGTTGTTGAATTGCTGAAAACCGTTCGCGTTTCTGGCGTTTTTCGCGGCTAAAGCCGCTCCTGCGGTTTACCCCGAAACTGAAGACTAATTTCTCTCAGGCAGTTTTGCCCTGCGCGAAAGCCTTGATCTTGATGATCAGGTCGGATTCATTTGGCGGTTTGGTCAGGTAGTCGCTGGCGCCCTGGCGTTCAGCCCATACCTTGTCGGTATCCTGGTCTTTGCTGGTCAGCATGATCACGGGAATGTGACTGGTCGCCGGGTTCCTGGTGATCTGCCGCGTGGCCTGAAAACCGTTGAGCTTAGGCATTACCACATCCATCAGAATGATGTCGGGTTTTTCGTCAACAGCTTTCTGGACGCCGATTTCGCCATCTTCCGCAGTAATGACTTCATAACCGTGCTTGGTCAGCACTTTGGAAATCACGTTCAATTGCGTCGGCGAATCGTCAACGATCAATATGCGAGTCATCGTTAGTTGTTTATTCTTGTAGACGTAACTACCTTATAGCCCAAATCGCGCACAATAGCGAAGTGTTTGGCAGGTTTTTTGCGCGGGCCAAAAAACCGGTGATCCGCCGCCAGCGCTGGCTTTGTCCTGAAAACGGGTGGCGTGCGAGGCGCAATTTTGTTCATCATTCTGTACAAAATGGTGTAAGTTACGCATATTTTTCACACAGGCACAGGTGCGTTGATGGACTTCGACCAGTTATGCGAATACGAGATTGAAAACGAACTCCAGGTTGTCGATATCGAACACGGCTTCACCTATATCGAGATCAATAATGCCAGGGCCCACGCGACGATTTCGACCTATTCAGGCCAGGTGTTGTCCTACCGGCCGAAAACCCAGAAAGAAGACCTGCTGTTTGTCAGCGACAAGGCTTACTATGAAGAAGGCAAGGCGATCAAGGGCGGTATTCCGGTTTGCTGGCCGTGGTTCGGTGCGGACCCGGAAAACCTGGGAAGACCCGCGCATGGCTTTGTGCGAAATCGCCAGTGGGAGGTCACCGGCAGCGCTTCGCTCGACGACGGTTCGACCCGGGTTGAACTCGGCCTGGTGGACAACGACGAGACGCGACAACTATGGCCGTACCCATTCGAACTCCGCATCGAAATAACGGTCGGGGATACCCTCAGGGTCGCACTGGTTACACGCAACACGGGCAGCGAGAGCGTGACCATCAGTCAGGCGCTGCATACCTATTTCTACGTCGGCGATATAGCGCGGGTGCAGGTGCTGGGGCTCGACGGCCTGCAGTATCTGGACAAGGTCGATGGCTTTACGGAAAAAACCCAGGCAGGCCCCGTCACTGTCGATTCCGAAGTAGACAGAATCTATAAGGGTGTTGGCGGCGAACTGGTGATCGACGATGCCGCTCTGGGGCGCAAAATCCGGATCGCATCCCGGGGCTGCAGCACCGCGGTGGTGTGGAATCCGTGGATCGAAGTCGCGGCCTCGATGGCGGATCTTGAAGATGACGACTACAAAAAGATGATCTGTGTCGAAACCGCGAATGCCG
>Ga0180438_10010363_pt1 | contig 11445 bp, 10 predicted proteins | sample SS_ome_12_FD_132455 | JGI IMG/M metagenome (GOLD analysis project Ga0180438, IMG submission 132455) | Hypersaline lake sediment archaeal communities from the Salton Sea, California, USA - SS_3_D_2 metaG | ecosystem: Environmental > Aquatic > Non-marine Saline and Alkaline > Hypersaline >...
ATCACAAAGCATCTCCAATTTTTCCTGGGCTGCATTCGGATTATCCTGGAATCTTGTTTCGAAATTGACAACCGCAAGAGATGGGGCAAAGCCGCCATGAACAAACTGCATGAAAAGAAGGAATATTCCCAAGGCCATCGGTATAACGCTTAAGCTTTGCATTCCTTTTAGCATTTTAGTAAGGTAGTTGTCTGTTTCGCTCAGGATAAATGCTATTCCCCCTCCAATCAGGTATGCGGCATAAATCGTGTATTTTGCCTTTATTATACCAACAAGGAAAGGTGGGAATATCGCGATAATCAGGAAGAGAGTAGGCGCTATAATCCCGTGTTCTTCGTCTTTATTCCTATATATCCAGTATGTGGCAGCAAGAATGAGCATAATTGGCCAGACCAAGAGCAGGGTATTGTTTTTCCATTCATATATAACATCTGAACCAAGAATAAAATTTATCACAGAAACGGCAATGTTATTCAGAAGATTGGTTATAAACCAGAAGGGTATAAACAGCCATGAAAGACCTGTTCCCAATATTTCGTAAAATGATGACAATGCTTCCAGAGCATCAGAAGATGAAGAAAGAACAGCAGTTAATGGTGAAAATACATCCTGCACTATGCCAGTGTAATCAAGCGCAACAAAACCAATAGAGCTGGAGAGATCCTTTCCTGCAGGAGCCTGTTCCGCAACTGTTCTATATAGAGGAGAGGTATATTGTGCCGACTGAAAACCTGAGCGGCCTATTTGTTTTATTGGCTCGCCAAGAGGAGATAACAAAAATACAAACATCAAAATAAGAAAGATGCCTGCAAGCAATCTTCTGTCAATTTTTATCGATGAAAATCCAACGTTTATGCCATAAAGTGCACCCAGAATTACAAAAGTGATGACAGCACTGATAACAGCATATAAAGTGACTCCTGCCGTATAGAATAATGCTTTTGCAACAAAACCACCAAATATTCCAATTCCCAAAGCAATAGAGTTCAATTCAAGAAGTTTAAGGATTTCCTCCTGTTTTGTATTTTTCACGAACATGAAGAGGCCATAAACTGCCCAAAACAATATAAGACTCGTAGCAGCAAGAAGATCTGAAGAACAACCAAGAGAAAGAGCAAAGAAAGCAATACCTGCCAATACTGCAAAAATCCGTTTCTTTTCCTGAAGTGTTAGTATATATAAGGAATAAAAGAATGGTAGGGCAAAAAAAGCATAGGGCTGAACCTCCTGCTCACCAGCCATGAGTTTGAATATGAATGTCGGCGCAAATGATGCTATTCCTGCACCTATTACGGCATATTCCCTTTTCATAATTCTTGAAAGCAATAGATAGAAAAAGAATACCGAAAGCATTGCGGCTATTGGGGGATAAAGCGATGCTATTACGGCAAGAAGCATATTGTTGAATTGGTTGCTTCCGTTGTACAACGAATACCATAACGATTCCATATATGAAAGTTCTGGGACTCTTCTGTGGCTTATAGTTAATTCAGGATACCATGCAGTCTGATCATCCAGGGGATTATGTCCATCTGTAATTATCTGCTGTGGGATATAGGTATAATAGTATGGGTCAAGTTCCTGGAAAACAGGGGAATAGCTTCCGAATCTTATCCAGAATGCAAGCAGTCCGAGAAGTACAATGGCAGCCATTATTCCTACTTTCTTCCAATTCAAAGATTTTATTCTTCGAGCAAGTTCGATTACTTCTTTGTCTGCTCTTTTCCATACTGAAAGAGCAATTGCAATAATCCAGAACAAACCTACAGTAAAAAGAGCAAGTTCATAGGTATATTTTATTCCGAATATCAGATAAGATAGAAATGGAATGGCTGGTGGAACGACAAAGCCTATGCCAAGACCAACAAATGCTTTTTCAATAATATTCAATCTTTCATTCCTTAAAACAGCAAATGCAATCAATATTCCGGGAATAAAAAAGCAAACTGTAATGAGTAACAGTAAAGTTAACGGATCAAATGCCAAAAACATAAAAACACCTAGAGATAATAAACGTCATCTTCAGTTTCGCCGAATCTTCTTTCGGCATCTTCCTTCTGGAACATATATGGTGATTTGACACCAGTTATTATTGCTGTTGCCCTTATTCCCTTGATTTCTGGATTGACTCTTGCACCTAGCTTTATCGACGCCTCATCACTGAAAGTTTGGGTTATAAGCTCTCCAACTTTTATAGAATCACCAAGCGACAGGTCAGGACTTCCTTCTATATGCAGAAGACAACCTTTTGCATCTTCATAGTCAACATCAAGCAGAGGATGCTGCAATGTATTCTTCACAACCTCTTCAACCATGTCATGGCCTGCTGCTTCACCTAGTGAAATCATCGAAATGCCTCCGCCTTCCATGACATTTTTCACATCTGCATAGTCAACATTAATCAGGCTGGGATAGGCAATAGTATCTGAAATTCCTCTCACTGCCCTGTTTGTTATGGAATCCGCAAGGGCAAATGCCTTGTCTATGGGAAGATTAGGTGCATATGATGCAAGTTTGTTGTTGTCTATAACGACTACAGTATCGCATTCCTTTGTGAGTGCCCTAAGAGCTTCCTGCGCTTTCTTAAGGCGCACTCTTTCAAGAGCAAACGGATATGTAACCATAGCAACCACTATCGCTCCCTGGTCTTTAGCTATCTGCGCGATTACAGGAGCTGCTCCTCCACCGGTTCCACCACCCATACCTGCACATAGGAATACCAGTTCGTTTTCGCCTATTTCTCTCTTAAGCATCTCCATATCTCCCTCGGCGCATTTTCTGGCAACATTCATATCACCGCCTGCACCAAGGCCTCTAGTAGTGGTCTTTCCGATAAGTATTTTTTTCTCTGATTTAACCATGTTAAGGTGTTTTCCATCAGTATTTATTGCGTATGTCTTAGCACTTTTCAGACCGTCGGTAACCATCCTGTTTATTGTATTGCAGCCTGCTCCTCCGACCCCTATCGCTGCAACTCTTACGCCGCTAATCTCTTCATCATCTTTAGAAACAGTACCTGCAGGCTCTTTTGCTGATTTTATGATATCATCGAACACATTATCACCCTTTTTTTGATTCCTTTACTATTATCGAAAGAAAGGAATATAAAAGAGAGTGACTAGCGCCCCAATTTAAGCCATCTTGCTTCGAGGAAAGAACGCATAAATGAGATATACTGCTGGGGTACTTTGGCTTTTCTGAGTGCTGCTTCCATTATAGATAATTCATCCTCTTCGAATGACTTGAACAGAAGAAGTGCTATAAAATAGATGAATACAGCAAGAACGAACATCAAACCGAATGCCACGAACTTTATCATTTTCTGGGAAAGTTCTCCTACCAGTTCTTGGCCCAGGTCTATTCCTGAAACATATACGTTAATTAGATCAGAAATTGCTCCTTTAAGCAGAAGCATAATTATAAGTGCCGCTATTCCGGCAATAATCGGCTTGTAGGTCTCTCGGGGAAATGAAAAATTGAAAAGTTTTTTTGAATAATAAAAAATCATTACGCTTAACAAAATAAAAGAAATCAACGAAGCAAGTGCTGCACCATTTATGCCCCACAAAGGTATGAATAGAAAGTTTAGTAGGATATTTGAAACAGCAGCTACTCCTACTGCTTTCATTTCAACAGCAAGCATCCTCATTGCGGAAAGAACAAATTGAGGCAGGAAAAAAACGGATCTAATAAGTAAACCAAACATAAAAAGCAATAGGACCATTTCGCCCTGGGCATACAGATCTCCATAAAACAATCTGAGGAGATTTTCACCGAATATTCCGATGACTAAGGCGAGAGGTATTATCAGCATAACAAGCCATTTCATTGACGTTTTTAGTATTTTATTAAGTTCTTCGAAATTATTTTGACTGTATAGTTCTGATACAACTGGGAAAAATATTCTGGCTACTGCAGTAGGAAATATTAAAACTAGTTTTGCCAGACCCAAAGCCATAGTATAAATTGCTATCTGGCCAAGGGCATCATCCATGAGATAACCCAACATAACCTTATCAGTGTACTGGATAAACATCCACATGGTGCTTATGAAAGTAACCACCAGGCCGAACGTGATTACTTCCTTGCTGAGACCCAACTGTTCGCGTAAGGTCATCTTTTTTTCTTCTTTTTCCCATGTTTTTATATCTTTCAATACATAATAAAGACCGAGAGGCAGCACCAGCGCGAATGAAATTAAAAATCCTATGGAAAGTGCTTCTGCATTGAAGCCTACAACATAGAGCGCTATAAGTGTCAATATAATTTTCATGAAATCCTGAATCGGAAGTATTATCTCTGATTCCATCATCTTTTTTCTTCCTCTGAGTATACCTCGGCTGGAATTGTCAATTTCCTTAAGTATAAGCCAGATACTCATCATTTGTAAAATAGGTGCTGCCGACGGCTGATTTAATAATGCAGCTATAGTTTCTGAAAGAAGAAATACTGCAACAGTGAAAATAATTGTTAGGAATCCGCCTCCAAAGTAACTTAATCCTATTAAACTTCTTAATTTTCCAAATTCCTTTCTCCCATACAGATAGGGAACATATCTGTTTAATGCATAAACGAGTCCAAGGTCAGTAAATATGTATAAAACTCCGACTACACTTAAAACAAAATAAAAAACACCAACTTCATCTGCGATGAGAAGTCTTGCAATTATGATTGTGTATATAAAAGACAGTAGTTTATCTGCCATATTAGAAAATAGAGCCCAAAATGAACCTTTTGCTACTGTCTTTGCCTGAATCATTGCTAACTTATTTCAGAATACGCTTTAAAACAGTTGGCAATTTTAAATTTATTTTGGTAGGATATTGGTAGATTACCAATAACTTTAAAAACCTAGCTGGATAAATAATCAACATGAAAATCGATCTTAATGAGATTATCCATCTGCAGGAAACTGCACTTACTGTCAGAGGCTCAAGAAGGAGGACTACAGTACCCGGAGAAATACTGGAATATTTGAAATTAGGTGATGGAAACAAAATACGCTGGGTTCTTCTTAAGGATGGGACCCTGCTTGTTTTTCCGGTTAAAAAGAAGTGAGAATATGCTGGATTACGCATTACTTGGTGGAATTGTTGTTTTGGCTTTTTTTGCAGAGCTTATAGATGCTGCTTTGGGAATGATGTATGGAACTATATTGTCTCCTCTTCTTATATTATTTGGCTTCGACCCTCTTATTACCGTGCCGGCATTATTGTTCAGCCAGGCGATTGGAGGTCTGGTTGCAGCAATCAGGCACCATGATCACGGAAATGCGAATTTTCATTTAAAAGGAGAGGATTTCAAATCATTTTTAGCTATAACTATTCCTGGTTTGATTGCAGTATGTTTCGGAGCATTAGTCGCATTGAATATTTCCAAAGAATTATTGAAATTATATATCGCCTTGTTGGTAATAATAGTAGGAATAGTCGTGACATTTAGAATAAGCTCCAAATTTTCATGGAAAAAGATAGGAATCATAGGATTCGTAAGCGCCTTCAATAAAGCATTGAGTGGTGGGGGCTTTGGTCCGTTCGTAACCGGGGGCCAGGTAGCTATAGGGCAAAAAAGCAAGAATGCGGTGGGTATAACCACTTTGGCGGAAGTTCCAATCTGCATGGGTTCATTCATTGTATATTTCATATTGGGAGGAGGGTTTGATTCCTGGGCATTTCTAGGAGCACTTGTAATAGGTTCCGTATTCGGTGGGATTATTGGTCCTAGAATAACCAAAATAGCAGACGAAGAAAAATTGAAGTTAGCTGTAGGCATATTTGCACTTGTGTCCGGTGTTATACTCCTGAATAATGTTATAAAAATAGTTTAAACTGCTGGAAGATGTTAAAATAACTTCCTAATTAGTTGATGTTATGAATGATGTTGCAATACTCTTTAATGGAGCGCATCCAGTTCACAAAAAATTTGGGGAATCTGTTGATGCCGTTCCATTTCATATAACAGATAGAGTAACCAAACAGCAGAATGCATTATACAAGGGATTCAAACTCATAAAAAATGTTTTTTCACTTCCCGAAAACTTCGATTTTATGCTGACCGAATCATGTTATTATTATCCGGCATTCAAGAGAAGACTGGGTGGAATGAGAAAAACAAAAATAATAAACATAAGCTGCGGTCCCTTGTTTTACCATGTTATAACCGGAAGAGTCGGAAAAATGGAGAAAAAAGTATTAATGGAACTGGAAAAAGAAATAGACGGACATATAGTTCTTGGAAAATATGGGGAAGAACTGGTAAGGAAGATAGATAAGGAAACACAGTTAAGGATTGCATATCCTTTCATAATATCAGAGAATTACAAAAGATTCAGCAGTGTAAAACCGGACCTGAATTCAAAAAATCTTGCGATAATAGCAACAAATGACTATGTTTGCAAAGGCTTAGACATAGCAATAGAAGCAGTAAAGATTGCATGGATGGAAGACAAGGAAATCAGATTGAATATTATAGGCAACATAAATAAAAAAACGATAAACAAACTGAGCGAAGGCCATCCTGCGATAAAACATCTGGGATTCATCTCAAATCTTCCTGAAGTATTAAGCAAAAATTCGCTTTACATCCACCCTGCAAGAGGAGATACTTTCCCAGTAAGCATACTTGAGGCAATGGCTGCAGGAGTGCCAACATTGGTATCAGAAGAAACAGGAACAAAGGAAGCAGTGGAAAAAGCAGATAAAAATTTCATAAAAAAGGCAGGGGCCGAAGAGTTTTCAGCATTTATACTCAATTATCTAAGCAAATCTGAATCAGAAAAAGAATTACTTTCAAAAAAATTCAGAAAAGAAAGCGAAGAGTATACTGAAGAAAAGAAACTGCCAGTATTCAGAAAACAATTTCTCTCACTGGCTTCAGAGCTTGATCAATAATTCATAGAAATCCGTTGGTTTTGGATTTTCCAGTTTTATATCTTTGTTGAATGACCAGAAACCGTGGTTTGAATGGTCTCCGAATCTCCCAATCGCTTTCATGCCATGGTCGGATATCACAAGCATCGTGTCTGCTTTTTCAGATGTCTTTTTCACTATCTCATCCATTTCCTTATAGATTAATTTCATCTTTGCCTTAAGCCCGAAACTGAGGTGCCCAATCACATCAGCGGCATTGAAATAGCCCATCACAATATCATAATCCTGCTCAAGGCTTTCAAAGAACTTTTCCTTTATTTTATTATGATGCGCGAAAACCATTTTGTCATATTCTTCTACAGTTGTCTTATCATCAAAAAAATCCTTCATTGCCTGTCTTTCCCTGTTATGCTGTTCCATATCCTGCGTATAACCGGGAACGTCTATTGCAATATGCTTGTTGAATTTTGAAAACAGCGTCTCTTCTGTACCAAGCTTGAATTTCCACATCTCTTTTTCAGCAAGTATCCTTTTTTCCTGGTTTTTTCCGGAAAGGAATGAAGACCATATAACCATCGTCCTGGGTTCCTCAAACTCTGAAAGGTCTGTTGTTCCGTAATTATCCTGCATAAGGTTCGGAAAACCAAATTCCTTTACATAGTCGTATTCCAACCCGTCTATTCCAACAATCACTATCATAAAATCACTCCAGATGCGTAACTATTCCGCCCCCCTGCACCAGCCCGTCTTTGACAAGCACGAACCTTCCTGTAGGCGGTATGTCATTGAAGTCATCAACTACAACGGGCGAATCAAGCTCAAGTGAAACCTGTCCTGCCTCAAGGCCTGCAAGCTCATCCGAATCCGTTCCTAAGAGCTCAAGGGTTGACGAATTTATCTTCCTTTCTATGTTTGCTATTCTGCATGTAACTTCCTGTGTTGTTGATTTGTAACTTATCTCTTCTCCTTTTTTGACCGGGTCGTTTCCCATCCAGAAAACATTCGCCTTTATCTTTGTTTTAGGCTCAGGCTTTGAACCGCTTCCGCATATCATGCTTCCGCGTTCTGCCTTTGTTTCCCTATCAAGGGTTATACCTGTGCTTCTCCCGGCTTCCGCCTCAGAAAGCTCTGGGCCGAAATTCTCTATACTTGCAACCGTTGCCGTTTCTCCGGAGGGCAATATGACAATGGAATCGCCGTTCTTAAGTTTTCCGCTTTCTATTCTTCCTGCATAAATCTTTTTGCCATCCATTTCATATATGTCTTGTACAGGGAATCTAAGCGCCCTTTCAAGAAGACTGAGCCTATTCCTGAAAGAATTGAGAGCATCGATAACTGTAGGGCCTTCATACCATCCTGTGTTTTCGGATTTGTTCACTACGTTATCCCCTTCCCTTGCGGATATAGGCATCATGTATGCGGGTTTTATACTGAAATTTGAAAGGAACCCCTCAAGTTCGGCCTTGACTTCCTCAAATCTCTCTTTTTTATATCCAACCTTATCCATCTTGTTGAACACAACTATTACCTGTTCTATCCCGAGCATGCTAAGCAGGTAGATGTGCCTCCTGGTCTGCTCTTTTATTCCTTCATCGGTATCAATTATCACCACTGCAGCATCAGCCTGGCTAGCCCCGGTAAGCATATTCTTTATGAATTCCTTGTGCCCGGGAGCATCTATTATGATATAATTTCTGTTTCCTTTCTTGAAGAAAATCTGCGCAGTGTCTATGGTTATTCCCTTTTCCCTCTCTTCATCCAAATGGTCCATCACATATGCGAATTCGAAAGGCTTCCCGAGCATCTGGCATGTGCTCTTTATCTCTTCTATTTTTTCCTCAGGAAGCGAATCCGTATCATAAAGGAGCCGTCCTATCAGCGTTGATTTTCCATGGTCGATATGACCTACAATTACGAAACTTAGGTATTCTTCCATATTCATCACCTACATGTACCCGAGCATCCTGAGCTTCTGCATCATGTATGCTTGCTCCTTGTCCTGTGCCCTTCCCGACCTTTCACCAACCTTGGTCGTTCTGAGTTCCTCCACAATCTCTTCAACGGTCGATGCTTCCGAATCGATGGGACTCGTGCATGGATAACACCCAAGACTCCTGTATCTTTTCCCGTTTTTGGAAAAATAAAGCTCGTTCACTGGAATGTTCTCTCTCTTGATGTATTCCCATATGTCAAGTTCGCTCCAGTGCAGTATCGGATGCACCCTGATGTGGGTTGCATTGTCCTTTTTAACAGTATACTGGTCCCACAACTCAGGCGGCTGCTCCCTGTAATTCCATTTGAAATCCTCATCTCTTGGTGAAAAGTATCTTTCCTTTGCCCTTATACCGTGCTCATCCCTTCTGATTCCCAGGAATAGTGCCTTGTATCCCTTCTCATCTATAAATTGCTTCAGCGCATTTGTTTTGAGTTGTGTGCAGCATTCAAACTTTCCCTTATCAGGGCCCATTCCCTCAGCAAGGGCCTTTTCGTTCTTTGCTACCAAAAGCTCCACACCCCAGCTTTCAGCATGCTTCTTTCTGAATTCGTACATTTCAGGGAATTTAAAGGTCGTGTCTATGTGTATGAATGGAAAAGGTATCTTCCCGTAAAATGCCTTTCTTATAAGCCATGCAAGAGTTGTGGAATCCTTTCCTATGGACCACAATGCCGCAACATTACCATATTCCTTATATGCCTCCCTTATCACATATATACTTCTGCTCTCAAGTTCGTCAAGCCTGTCCATAATTTCACCTATTGAATATAACCGAGCGACTTAAGCCTGCTCTTTATTTTCTCCTTATCCTGCCTTCTATCTGATTTTTTAGCTTCGTTTTCTTCATAAACCACTTCCCTCATCACATAAGTAACGAAATCAGATACTGAAGTAAAACCAGTGTCTTTTATCAAATCCTTTATCTTACCGTGCAGAGGAATAGGCAAGGATACGGTAGTATATTTTTTAGTCTCCATCATCTCCCTCGATTCTTAATTATATATAATTAGAATATATTTATAAAACTATTCCGCCGACTGAGTTTTTTTGCCGAATTTTTTCATTTTTACCCTATAAAGCAAAGTTTTCCGCTCTATCTTCTTTTTTTGCTGCATATGCTTTTCTATAATTTCCATCAATTTGGCTACTTCTGCGGGCCTGGAATCAGCTAGATTATTATTTTCCTTGCTGTCCTCAACCAGATCATAAAGCTGAATTTTGTTTGTAGTTAGGTTGTATATAAGTTTGTTTTTTTCTGTTCTTACACATATCTGGTTCTGTTTAATTATGGGATCTGAAGCTTCTGCAAAAACAAAATCCCTTTTTTCATTAAAAGGCAGCCCCATAAAGATATCAGGAATAGGAATCCCTGCGATACCAAGCAGGGTTACAGGTATATCTATATTCCCACGGATACCTTCCACATCTCCCTTTTCATAATTAGTTACCAAAGGAACATGTATGAGCTCATCATAAAGTTTATTTGAATGCCCGAGATTACCATGTTCAAAAAATTCCTCTCCATGATCTGAACAGATAAATATGTATGTTTTATCATATATACCTTTTTCTTTCAAATAACTTATCAGCTCGCCTACTTTTTGATCCACGTACCTTATTCTTTCATCTCTTAATCTTTTTACATCATTTATTTCGTGCTCACTGAATTCGTATTCGCCCCGAGCATGCCTAAAAATCTTTGAGGATATGTCATCATCGCCTCCAGGATATGGCATATGTACGTCCATAAAGTGAATCCAAACAAAAAATCGATCCCTAACCTGGTCCAGATATTTTTTGCTTAAGTCAAGCATTACTTTTCCGTCAATATAGGGCATCTCTGGACTTACCTTTATTTTCATAACAGGCCTGAGAAGCTTTTTAATTTTTATATAAACCCATTCGACTTTTCTGTAGTTTTTGATCCCCAATTTTGTTTGCAGTTTATCACGAAAAGACTGGGCAGTGGTTTTTTTTGTAATTCCTTCATAAAAAACATCGAACCCCTTGTCATAGCCATACCCTCTAGTAAGATATGGGTTGGAGTGAAATGCTGCAGTTGAGTATCCATCTTTCTTAAGTAATTCCGCAATTGATAGCCGTTCTCTTATGCCCCAATCATGGTAATCCCTAAACATCAGAGGATATGTGGAGGATAGAATTGACGGAAAAGATGCCCGTGTTCCCGGCCCCTGTGAAAAACATCTTTTGAATACTATCCCTTCCTCTGCCAGTCTATTTATATTTGGAGTTAAATCAGAGGCAGGATTTATGCACCCCACCTCATCTGCCCGAAGGGTATCAATTGAAATAAGTATCACATTGGATTTTTGCATCTTATCAGTCTCTCAAAACCGTTATTCTGTTAAAACACAACATTTTTAAAAATGGAAATACCTTAATTAGAAAGGGTTGAGAATGTCGTCTTTAAAAGAAAAATTGTTGGAAAATAAACTCACTATTGGGTCATGGATAACCATAGGACATACTTCGGTGGTAGAAGTTCTTCTTCAGTCTCCATTTGACTGGCTTGTAATAGATATGGAGCACAGTGCAATTTCGCTTGAAACAGCACAGAAT
>Ga0180438_10010364_pt1 | contig 11444 bp, 7 predicted proteins | sample SS_ome_12_FD_132455 | JGI IMG/M metagenome (GOLD analysis project Ga0180438, IMG submission 132455) | Hypersaline lake sediment archaeal communities from the Salton Sea, California, USA - SS_3_D_2 metaG | ecosystem: Environmental > Aquatic > Non-marine Saline and Alkaline > Hypersaline >...
TAATGATAAGGTTGTAGTTGCATGGGAAGATACGGGACGTGGGTTTTCGGTCACTTTGAAGACTGGAGGAAAAGAAATTTCTGAAGAAAACATTTCCCAACTAAAGACTATTGAATTAGACACAGAAATGGGCCCTATACGATTGCGCAAATTAACAAAAGAAATATTTGATAAAAACGTTAAGCCCATAGTTTCGGGAGGAGTAGATAATAGTTCAGATCAAGCAATTCAAGACCATTATCTCAATACCGATTTTTTTTAGTTGTTGATTGGGTTGCAGTAATTGAGGTTTTCATTCATTTGCGTTTCTTCCTCAATCGGATGGCTGCAGGTGTGATTTCAACCAGTTCATCATCTTGGATATAGTCGATAGCTTGTTCTAAGGTGAATTTGCGAGGAGGTGTGAGAATTATATTTTCATCACTGCCTGCTGCGCGGACGTTGGTGAGGTGTTTTTCACGGGTGATATTGACAGAGAGGTCGTTATCGCGGTTATGTTCGCCTACAATCATCCCTTCATAAACAGGATCTCCAGGGTTGACGAAGAGGGAACCTCGCTCTTGCAGGTTAAAAGCAGCATAAGCTGTAGCTTTACCAGAGTTATTAGCAACGAGAACGCCTTGATGGCGGGTAGGGATGTCGCCTTTATGGGGGGCATAGTGATCAAAAACAGAGGTGAGAATGCCTTGACCTTTGGTCATGGTTAAAAAGAGGTTGCGATAGCCCATAAGGCCGCGAGTGGGCATGTGAAATTCTAATTCTGTAGTCCCTCGAGAGGTGGCTTGTAGATTTTGCATGACTCCTTTTCGTTTGGATAGCTCTTCAATAATAGTTCCTGCAAATGTGTCAGGTACTTCGACAAAGACATGTTCGATGGGTTCGAGTGTTATTTCATTTTCGGTTTTAAGAATAACTCGAGGTTTGCCTACGCTCATCTCATACCCTTCTCTACGCATAGCTTCGAGAAGGACGGCTAAATGGAGCTCGCCGCGTCCACATACGGTAACAACGTCTTCACCAGATGTGTCAATATGAAGAGAGATATTCATCTTTTGCTCGCGTTGTAGTCGCTCTCGGATGGTGTGCATAGTCACATATTTACCTGAGCGGCCAACCAGGGGGCTGGAATTGACGCTGATGTCAATAGAAACAACGGGTTCTCCTATATGTATAGGGGGAAGAGCAGTTTCGTGATTTGAGTCGCAAAGGGTGTCGCCAATGGTGATCTCTCTGATGCCTGTAAGAAGAACAATATCACCGGTTGTTGCTTTTTCTAATTCAACGCGTTGAAGACCTCGATGGCCTTCGATTCGTGAGATGGTTGCGCGTTGTGTGTTTCCGTTATTATCGATGTGAGTTACATTGTCGCCTTTGCTAACGGAGCCTTGCAAGATGCGCCCACACGCTTTTCGGCCAACATGGTCGTCATAGGAGAGAAGGGTTGATTGGAACAGGAAAGGATCTGTTTCTTCACCAGTAGGGGGGGGGACATGGGCAATGATAAAGTCAAAGAGAGGAGTAATATCTTTTCTTGGATCCTCGAGGTTTTTAGTAGCAAATCCAGAGAGCCCAGAGGCATAGCAGTGGGCAAAATCGAGTTGTTCATCGGTTGCTCCGAGCTCAAAAAAGAGATCGAAAGTAGCCTCTAAAGCAAAGCTAGGTCTGGCATGTTGACGATCGATTTTATTGATAACAACTAAAGGAAGCAGACCCTTTTTGAGTGCTTGTGAAAGGACAAAACGCGTTTGTGGCATAGGCCCTTCTTGAGCGTCGACAAGAAGAAGTACTGAACTTACCATGCCAAGAACACGCTCAACTTCACCTGAGAAGTCGGCATGGCCAGGAGTGTCGATGATATTGATCTTATAATCGTGGTAGGGGATTGAGGTGTGTTTTGAAAAGATAGTGATGCCGCGTTCTTTTTCTTGATCATAGGAATCCATCATTCGCTCTTCGATGGTTTGATTGTCTCTAAAGAGGTGGGATTGTTTGAGCAGTGAGTCGACAAGTGTTGTTTTTCCGTGATCAATATGTGCAACAATAGCGATATTTCTAATTTTTTCTTTTGGGTAATTCATAAAAACCTGTTTTTATAAAAATAAATTATACACTTTCGTTTGATTTAAACACAAATGCTTCGTTAGGTAAATATCCGTTCTTGAACTTGAAAGAGATAAATATCTGAAATTTTCTCTTTTTCTGAATTATAAAATTGGAGATACTTAAGGTATTAAGGAGTACTTTAAGGGAAACATATGCGTGATATGGAAATAGGAATACAACGTGTTTCTTGTGCACAAAGGGGTCTTGACCGTAGGCTGGAGAAGATAGTTGCGCATCCGCTTGGTGGGGCAACCATTTTAACTTTGGCAAATATTACGACACTGATTCGTATTTTTGTGAGCCCTATTTTTTTGTTTATCTATCTTGAATATGAGGTTTTGGGTATTTCATATACAGTTCTTCCTTATTTGTTGCTCTTTTTCCTCATTGCTCTTGAGCTTTCGGATGCACTGGATGGATATTTGGCACGTAAGTATGATCAGGTGACTGATCTTGGAAAACTGCTCGATCCTATGGCAGATAGTATCTATCATATCTCTGTGTTTCTCGCCTTTACGCAACCCCCTGTCTCGCTTCCTTTGGTCATCGTCTTTCTCTTTATTTATCGAGATTCGGTGATTAGTACGCTCAGAACCGTCTGTGCGCTTAGAGGAGTGACGCTTGCTGCTCGCCCATCAGGCAAGCTGAAGGCAGCATGTCAGGGCCTAAGTGGTATAGCTATATCAGCGCTTTTAATTCCCCATTCAGTTGGTTCGATCACAACACAAACATTGACACAAATCAGTACATGGATTGCCCTTGCAACAGCACTATATGCTCTTTATTCAGGTGCTGAATATCTTGTTGCCAATTTTCGGTATGTTCGCCGTTCCATTATTCGTAAAAAAAGAGAATCAACTTTTGAGAGCGTTGCGAGTTAATTGATCGAGTTTAAGTGCTACAAGAGGATTTTGTGGGGGCTGCCCTGAAACAGTTGCTTCAAAAGTGTTGATAAATTCGTGGAGTTTGGAGGCTGGGTGGTAAGGATCTTCAATAACTTTCATAAATTTTTGATATTCTTTTATGGTTTTAGGTGAGGCGTTTTTTAGGGGCATAAGCTTGCTCATGGCTGCTAACGAATCTTGCAGATCTTTATAATGATCTTGATATTGTTGTCTTAAGTTGTTGTAATCATTTTGTTCTTTAATCAATGTCTTTAAATTCTTTAAATTGGCTGTTTGTTCTGGAAGCTTTTGTTTTTGTTCTGTAAGTTCTTGTTGTTCTTCTGTAAGCTTTTGTTTTTGGTCAGGCTGCAGGTCTTCTTTTTCGAGTTCTTTTTTATTTTCTTCTAAAGCTCGATTGTTTACTAATAACGCTTGTTGGTTTTCTACTAAAGTACGATCGATATCTTCTATATATTCTACTTTTGCATCCTGAGGCAGCTTGTTTTTTACCTTATCGATTTCATCGGATAATTCTTTTAGCCTCTTATGCATGAAATCAACTTTGTTTCTGAGAGGGCTTTCAATATCTTTAAAATTGGCAGAACGTAAGCGGATAATAAGATCAAGGGCTCTTCGTATTTCATGCATGAACATCTCTTCAGGATCTTTAGGGAATATATTGTTATCTAATAATTGAGTTCGTTGTGTTTGGCATGTTTGTCTTTTTTGATCACGCATAGGATATGTTACATTGAGAGGCGTTAAAGTTTCAGGATCTTGCTCAGGATTTGTGAGGCGCTCTAATTGCAATAAAGGAAGTCCCTGTCTATCTCCAAAGTTAATAGTAGAGATAGCTTTAGGGTGAACTCGTTGAGCACGTAGTGTCCAGGGTTCTCTGAGTCGTGGAGGAGCTTTACCATAAAGTGGGTCTTTTTCGCGGTATACCCGAACATTGAGAGGTCGCAAGGAACGTTCTGCGGACTTTTGTAATCGCCCACCTTTAGCTTCGGGGGTTTCTCTGAGGTGTTTGGGCAACAATCGTGCAGCTATTTTTTCTGTGGGTATATTTTGGGACAAGAGAAATCCGACGATGATGTCATGCCACCAAGGTGGGTTAGGTGTGAGAATGGATTTCCATTTATGCGTTGCTTGCATAGTGGCGGTTAGTGCGGCAGCACGGACAAAATTATTAAATTCTATTTCCTGTTCGGTTTCCGGTTCTGGTTCTGAATAGTTTTCTACAATTTCATCATAGTCAATGATATATTTTTTTTGGCCTACTTCTAGTTCACATTGGAGGTGAATTATAAGATTGCCGTCTTTAAAATCGCATTGTAGTTTATTGTCTTCAATTTTGGGTGTGAATTTCGGGATGCGGTTAACCTGATCAGCAGTATGATCTTCTTTCTTAAGCACTGCTTGAATAAGCGCATCTCGGGGGATGCAATGTATGGAGTTTCCGGATAGTTTTAAATCTCCCCAATTGTTATTGAGCCAGTCTTGGTCAATTTTTATGGTTTTTTGCTGGGGAAGTTGAGGTAATGGTTTGGCTTTTTGAGGGATAGGAGGCAAGGGCTTAGAGGGAGGCTCATTGGGGATGATAGGGCCAGCCATAAATATATCCTTTTTTTTTGTCTTATAATAAATAATTTATTTGCCGTAAAATAAAAAAAATCCAGTTGCAGGAAAGGACGAAGTAACTTAGAATTGTTTCATCAACCAATGCCGCGGGGTAGAGCAGGGGTTAGCTCGTTGGGCTCATAACCCAAAGGTCGGAGGTTCGAATCCTTCCCCCGCTATTTTTTCCGTTCTTGAATTTGAATGGGGTATATTGGCGGTATAGCTCAGTTGGTAGAGCAACGGAATCATAATCCGTGTGTCGTTGGTTCGAGTCCAACTGCCGTTATACTTGTCATAAAGTCATCTCTTGGTTCATAAAGCAAGGTATGAACAATTCATCTTTTGCCTCATTTCGGCTAAACGAACCAATTATTTTGCCCAAAGCCTTAGAGGGGTTTTCTTTTGGAACAGCCCCAGCGCGTTCAGTTTCTGTTTCTGAAGAAATAGCCTCTATTTTTCCCCATCTCGAGTCTCAATATGTGCAATCGATCCTTCGAAAAGGGGGCGAGAGGTTCCCTCCTTTAAAGATTGGTGTTGTTCTTTCTGGAGGTCAAGCACCAGGCGGACATAATGTATTGGCTGGAATTTGGGATGCGATCAAGCAAAGTGGTGGAGCACTGTTCGGTTTTAAGGGCGGTTTCAAAGGAATATTAACAGACTCTTTTCGTGTCTTAGAGGATGCTGAGATTAATAGCGTCAGAAATACCGGTGGCTTTGATCTTTTAGGGTCTGGGCGTACGAAGATTGATAGTGATGAGGAGATTAAAAGGGCTGTTGCTACATTACAAAAACACGAGCTTGATGGGTTGGTTGTTGTTGGTGGAGATGATTCCAATACAAATGCTGCTTATTTGGCAGAGAGTTTGCAAGGCAGGGGGCCGGTTATCATTGGTGTCCCCAAGACGATTGATGGAGATCTTCGAAGCTGTGAGATTCCGATCTCTTTTGGTTTTGACACAGCCTGTAAGGTTTACTCAGAAATTATTGGTAATATCGCTAAAGATGTTATTTCTTCAAAGAAATACTACCATTTTATTCGTTTGATGGGACGAAAGGCGTCACATATTACATTAGAATGTGCCTTGCAAACCCATCCAAATCTTGCTCTTATTAGTGAAGAGATTGCAGCGAATAATAGTACATTGCAAGATGTGGTCAAAGAGATGGCCGATTTTGTTGAAGAGAGGTATTCTCAAAACCTTCGGCATGGGGTAATTTTAGTACCTGAGGGGGTCATCGACCATATGAGCGACATGAGGAAACTTATCGCTGAATTAAATGAATTATTTGCTCCAAACCATCCTTTGGCCTCATTTATTCAGGAAAAAACATTGCCAAGTGAGCGTCTCGATCTTGTTTTAGCTAATATTTCAAAAGATGCCCGAGGGTGTCTCGCTTTGTTTCCCCGACCACTTGCTGAAACATTAGTTTATGAGAGGGATCCCTATGGCAATCCTCCTCTTTCGCGTATTGAGACTGAAAGAGTCTTTGCTCATTTTATCGATAAAGAGTTACGAGCTCGGGCAATGAAAAGTGGAAAAACGGTTCCATTTGCCTTTCAAACAACATTTTTAGGGTATGAAGGAAGATCGGCATACCCCTCATATTTTGATGCTCATTACTGCTATGCACTTGGCAAGCTCTCTGTTATTATGGTGGTGAAAAAATTAACAGGGTATATGGCAGCTATTCCCAATGTGTATGAGCCTGTTGATCAATGGCGTCCTGTGGCTGTTCCTCTCGTTTCAATGCTTTCCATGGAACGAAGATTAGGGAAGAATAAGGCGGTGATTGCGAAACAACCGGTTGATCTCTTCGGACCATTGTTTGCTCAATTTGCTGAGCAAAGAGACAGGTGGCGTCTTGATGATCATTATCAACACCCTGGACCAATCCAATATTGGGGTCCTAAACCGCTTGTTGAGTCGCCATGTATAAGCATAAGCAAGTAACACTATGGCAAGATATTCTAAAGAAAGTATAGAGCGACTTCGTGATGCTCTTGATATTATTGATTTAATTGGACGATATGTCACTTTGAAACGATCAGGAGCATCGTATAAGGGATTATGTCCTTTTCATGAGGAGAAGACTCCATCGTTTGTTGTGAATCCTGTGACACGGCGCTTTCATTGTTTTGGGTGTGGTGCCCATGGTGATCCTTTGCATTTCATCATGCACCATGAAAATATCGATTTTAAGCACGCTGTAGAGTTTTTGGCAGAGAGATATGGCATTCAACTTGATATGGTTGCTGGAGAGGAGAAAGGCGTTCCAAAAAAGCGGCTCAAGGATCTTTTAGAAGAGGCTAAATCCTTTTTCCATGCTATGCTCTTATACGCCGAGGAGGCACAAGAAGCTCGAGAGTATTTGGCAAAACGAGGGTTCTCTTTGTCTTTTGTTCAGTCTTTTGGTGTTGGATATGCTTGCGGGCAATTAAAACGATATTTGATTTCATTGGGCTATAATGAAGTAGAGATACGAGAAGCAGGTCTTCTCCATAGTTCTGGAAGAGATTTTTTTTCTGAGCGTATCACATTCCCTATTCTTGATAGTATGGGAAGCACAATTGGGTTCTCTGCTCGCAAGTGGAAAGAAGAGACTTTTGGCGGAAAATACATCAACACGCAAGAGACAGCCCTATTCAAAAAGTCAAAAATCTTATTCGGTCTTTTTTATTCCAAAAAGAAAATGATGCAATCTCGCACAGCCTGTCTTGTCGAAGGGCAATTAGATGCTTTGCGATTGATTGAGGCCGGTTTTGATTATACGGTGGCAACACTCGGAACAGCTTTCGGTCAAAGTCACGTTGATCAATTAAAAGGAATAGGCGTTGAAGAAGTCTATCTTGCTTTTGATCAAGATGATGCTGGAAGGGAAAGCTCTGAAAAAGCTGGGGAGCTATTGATGGGTCGAGGGCTTATGGTTCGTGTTGTGGAGTTTGCCAATTACAAAGATCCTGATGAGCTTCTTTTACAGCAAGGAAGAAGTGCTTTTTTTTATGCCTTATCTCATGCAAAAGAATATGTGCCGTTTTTGGTTGATAGTGAACGCCAGAAAAGAGATTGGAAAGTGCCTCAAAATAAAGATAGAGCCATTCGGAAAATCGCCAATAGAATTCGTCAGTGGCCTAGTCCTGTTTTAGTGCATGAGTCATTAAAGCAATTAGCTGAGTTGACCGAGGTACCTGAAAAATTTCTTCAAGTGGGCGAAAAAGTAGCGCCGGCTGCCTTCGTTCGTCCAGTATCCTTGCCTACAGTGCCTTCAGAAATGGTTGGAGAACTTGAGCTCATCAGATGGCTTGTCTTTGTTGGCAATGAAAAGCAGGAGATATTTCAATACTGTAAAGAGAATCTTACGCCTGAAGAATTGGCTTATGCGGCTCCAAAAAAGCTCTATGCGCATATTCTTGAAAGCTATACGAAGGGTGAAATTGTTGATAGCATGAATATTCTTTCTGAATGCGATACTGAAGAGGTCGAGGAGTTATATCAAAAGATTATGTCTCGACCTCAAGATGAGAAAAAGGCTATGCAGATAGTTCAAGAGTTGGTTCAGAAGATCAAACAGCACCATTGGTTAAAAAAGAGAGAGGCTATTCTTAAAGCCATGGAAGATCCTGAACGAACAGAAGATGAGCGTCTGGAATTAGCTCGAAAGTATTCTCTTTTAAAAGCATAAACGGTTGAGTTCGTCAATAAGTTCTTTGGCTGTCAGTCGTTGAGAGGGAGTATGTTTTATGAGCTGAACAATGAGCTTGTCAAATGGACGGGGAGATGTATTGAGCTTAGCGTGAACCTTAACGAGTTCATCGGTAAAAATGTCTGGGTCGTTCCTGATACAAGCATTATTGTGAGCGGTTTCTTGTTGTTTGTGGAGTTCTGGATGAATCATTTTCAATAGAGTTATTCCAAAAGACCACATATCAGCTGAAGATTCAACCTTGTATCCAGCAGGAGAAAACGAGATTTCTGGAGTTTTATAGCCAGGGGTTCCTCTTTCTAATATGGTGGTATTAATTTGAGCTGTAAGATCAAAGTCGATGAGAACAGGGGATAAATTTTTTGTTAAACAGATGTTTGCAGGATTAACGTCAAGATGGCACCAGCCGTTTCCGTGGAGCGTATTAAGAAGGTGAGCAAGTGAGCGGGAAAGATCAACAACTTCTTTGTTTGATAGAGATCGTTTCTCAAGTAGTTGTTCAAGCGTCAGTGGAAAGAAAGTTCCTAGTAGGCGTTCTTTTTGTGTTCCTTTAGAATAGTATGAGATAAGTTTGAAATGGAGAGAATTATTTGGATAGAGTTTCTGAAGGAACAATTCATTTTTTTCGAGCATATATGGTAAGGTTTTTACCACCCGATATCTTGCGAGTAATTCATTTTTACCATCCGATCTAAGCCATAATTTAAGTTTTACCTTTTTAAAGCCTCCTTCTCCAATCGGTCGTAAGGGAATAAGTGTTTCAAGTTGATCGGTCATTCTATATTGTATGGCAGGATGACAGGAATTCGATGAGATACATTTCCAGTTTGAATTTGGATCAAGAATTTTTAAAATTGGTTTCGCCCATTTTTGGGCATAGGTAATAAATGTTGCTTCTTCAGGGTGGTCTTGAATGGCCTTGGAAAAGGCCATATCAAAAGTGTTTGCGCTGTTATTATTTTTGCCATGGAGTACGGCGTCGCGATATGAAAATTGTCGAGCATAAGTCGGAAAAGTGTTCATTTTTGTTCCAGATATTATATTTTTACGTAAAACATTGTTTTTGATTTAGTAAATTAATTTTTCTAATTTAAACAAATATATCTTTGATTGTTCGAGTTTTTTTTGGGAATGTTGGAAACGGTTTCTTGCCAATCAGGTTTCATTCCGAGTTCTTCTTCAAGACAATCAATAGGCACTGAATTTTTTTCTTTTGCTGGTTAAATTTTAACAATAATAACGAGGTTTCTTATTTTTTTCAACTCAAACGGTTGTTTGATGAACAGTCATGTGCTTAATCATGAACAATGTTATTAACGAGCGCCTTCCAATCATCATATGAGAGGCGGCGTTCGTGGATGACTTCACCAGTGCATATTTTGTAGAGCAGGTAGGGAGCTCCGCAATTTTGACATTTCGTTTCTTTGCCAAAGGAACAAGCCCCTCGCTTATTCCATAGATCTAGACAGAAGAGAAGTTCCTCTCGAGCACAATCTTTTGCATCTTTCATGAGTTCTCCTTTTGTGTAAAGCTTGAAGCAATAAGTTTTTTACCATCTGCAAAGTATGAACAAAGAGAAATGATCTTGGACAGCAGTGACAAGCGGTTCGTGCGAAGAATTGGATCATCGGCAAGGATCTTTACTTGACAGAAGAGTGTGTCTATAGGTTGTCTGAGGTGGATGAGATGGTCGAGAAAGGTTTTCCAATCATGTTTTTGAGCGCATTCTGAGCAGATGTGTTCGGTTTTTTGAAGGAGGGAGTAGAGATCTTTTTCAGAAGCGTCTTTGAAGCGAGACGGGTCAATCGAAGGTGTGAGAGTGAGATCTGCTTGTCCATAGCATCGTTTTAAAACTTCAAGAAAGGCGGCAAATTCCTCAGCGCACTCTTTACATGCATCTAATGCAGTCAGTTTTAACAGAGCGTCATATGGATCATCAATATTTAAAGCGTCGATCAAATCACGTTTATACCCCATTTCTACAAAGAGCATTTTGGCGCGAGTTTCAGCGAATTGGGTGAGTGCTTGAATAGTTTGTTCGCGGTTTTCAGGAGTGAAGAGGTTAAGGGTTCGAGCAAAAAGTTCGTGGAAGGAGAGATGGATGTGGTGGGTTAATGCAATTCGAATGAGCCCAATAGCTTGTCTTCGAAGAGCATAAGGATCACTGGAGGATGTGGGGAGGAGGTTTACGCTGAAAAAACCACATAATGTATCGAGTCGATCAGCAAGAGAGAGAAGCATTCCTTCAGCGCTTTGTGGAAGAGCGTCTTTTTCATGCAAGGGGAGCCAGTGTTCATAAATAGCGGTTGCAATCTCGTTTGGAAGATTTTGTTCTCGAGCGAGCAATTCGCCAATTTTGCCCTGCAATTCAGGAAATTCACTGACAACTTGTGTGGCAAGATCAGCTTTAGCTAGTTGTGCTGCATGTAGACACGCATCGAGATTAGCTTGTGGGAAATAGGAATGCAGAGAACGTACTAATGTCTCTAAACGTTCACTCTTTTGCCAGAGCGTACCAAGATCTCGTTGGTAGATAATTGTTTTAAGCTTTTCTCTGAATTTGGAAAGAGGGATTTGAACGTCTTCACGCCATAAAAAATCGCCATCTGCAAGTCGAGCAGAAAGGACTTTGATATTTCCTTGCTTGATGAGATTACTAGGGTTGTTGTCAGCGACAATAATAAAATGATTTTGTAGAACGCCTTTTTGATCGACAAGGGGGAGATATTTTTGATGTTCAACCATTTCTGAGATGAGCACTTCTTTAGGAGCTTGTAACAGGGCAGCATCAAAGGAAACATCAACAGCTTGTGGCCATTCGCTTAAGTGAAGAAGTTGCGGCATGACTTTTGCCTTTTGAACGGCAGAAAGACCTGTGGAGCTTTCGATGTGATCGATTTGCGCGCTCAATTTTTCAAGTCGTTTCTTCTGATCGACGAGTACAAAGTTTTCTTCTAAAAGGCATTCATAATCGGTAGCAAGTGGTATTTGTAGAGTTTTGGGAGAGAGTTGTCTATGTCCCTGAGTTGTTCGTCCTGAAAGTATGTGTTCAAGAGAAAAAGGTACGATATCGTCGCCTAGAAGGGAGAGTATCCAGCGGATAGGCCGAGCAAAGCAAAGGGAGTGGTTTCCCCA
>Ga0180438_10010365_pt1 | contig 11443 bp, 9 predicted proteins | sample SS_ome_12_FD_132455 | JGI IMG/M metagenome (GOLD analysis project Ga0180438, IMG submission 132455) | Hypersaline lake sediment archaeal communities from the Salton Sea, California, USA - SS_3_D_2 metaG | ecosystem: Environmental > Aquatic > Non-marine Saline and Alkaline > Hypersaline >...
GGTTCCTCTTCAGCTACAGGCTCCGGTTCCTCAAAGACAACAGGTTCAGACTCCTCTTCAACAAGTTTCTCAAAGACGGGTTCCACAACTGGTTCAACTGCTCTTGGAATGTTGTCCTTGCTAAGGTTAACCATCTTAAACTCATCTTCACTGCTGTCGTCAGAGAGTGGGAATCGTTCATCAAGAGGGGGGAGAGACTGTGGAAGCTCGACAATGCTTCCACCTTCAAGATGCTCGATAGGTGGAAGTGGCAGCATTTCATCATCATCGCGTTCGCTGTCGTGAATGTGTTCGCTGTCGTGAATGTGTTCGCTGTCGTGAATGTGTTCGCTGTCGTGAATGTGTTCGCTGTCGTGAATGTGTTCGCTGTCGCCGTCAGAGGATTCAGCAGGAGGGGGGAGGATACGAGAGAAAGCGTCGGCCATAGACTCGCCGTGACTACTTTCAGTGTCAGAATCATGTGGTACTGGGTTAAAGTCGTAACCAGTATCAGACTTATCGTCTTCTTCTTCTGCCCTCTGCTCTTCTACATCTACCTTTTGCTCTTCTACATCTACCTTTTGCTCTTCTTCTTCTTCTGCCCTCTGCTCTTCTTCATCTACCTTTTGCTCTTCTTCATCCTTTACCTCCTCATGATCAGACTCCACGGGTGGTGGGATCACTAGATCTTCAACCTCATGGTCGTCGGTGTCAGAACCATAATCAACAACGGGTAGGTGTGTAACGTCTTCCTCATCTGCACCACCATCCTGATCCGTCTCTGTTTCAGGTTCGTCGTGAAGATAGCTCTTTAGAACCTCCTGGAAGGGCAGGAGACGACGAATAGCGGCCTCAACAGCACCGTCAATCAACTCTAGAGAGTCGCGCATCACCTTTTGAAGCTCTAGGTTACTCTTACTTTCACGATCAATAAGGCATGGGTTCTTAAAGAACTCACGTGCAGTTTCGACGTAAACACGGTGGATGAAGTGGTTAAGGTTAGGGATAGTGATGTTAAGCTTCCTCTTACGGTTGCTCATCTTAATGACAGTAAGAATCTTAGTGTTGGCCACAAATACGGCAGACATGAGATCAGCGAGCCAGTCACACTTAGACTCTGTGAGGATATTCTGTGTTTCTTGGTCGATGGTGTCCTGATTCCACTTTGGAATGTCCCGAAGCATGTTCTGGAACTCACGTACAGGTGCTTGGGGTGTTTTCTCCCTGGCTTCCTTATAAATTGCTTCGATCTTCGCATAGACATGTGGGGTAATAGTGGTACAAAGCTGCTTAGTGTAAGCATTCTTGGCTTCGACTAAGATATTAACGTTAACGTCGGCTGCCTCCATATAAACTTTTAATTAAAGTTTAAAGATAAGCGTCAAACGCGATTACAATTATTATTTAGGGACGCTCTTACTCGTTTTGTGTAAGTCAATAGTAATATCATTATAAAGATTAGGGTAATAGATATCTATCACCTTATTAATAGCAGCTACTTTAAATTCAAATAATTTAAAAGTACCATACACGATTACACAGTACCTTTTGGTATACACGATCACACAGTACCTTTTGGTGAATTACTCTATTTTATTCAAGGGCAGCAGCGGACCCTGTCTCTACAAATGTAAAGACGAATGTGTAATAAATAGTTAAACAAAACTAATAACAGCTCTTGGTTATCGAGTCTGTTAAAAAGTCCTAAAACCATACTTCACTCTTGGTTATCGATATGTCGTATAGTCCTTTTTAACTAAAACAGGTTTAAAAACTTGGTTTTAGGAACACCTTCTCTAAAACATATCACTTATATGTCAAACCTCTAAGTCAAAACAAGTCTTGTTATGATTTTTATAACATTTGAATTTTAGATAGCAGTGGGTTTATTCATTCCACCTTAAAAAAACTGAAGCTTTTGCTTGTTTACTGCCATGACTGGTAACCGGCACCTCCATCATTGGCGGCCATCGGCCCGTCATGGAAGCCCTCCTGTTGGTACTGTCCTCCCTCCTGTGCACCATATGCGCTTACATGAGGAGGTGCGTCGATACCGCACTGTCCGCCATCACAGCCTGCAGGAGGTGGCATTGGTGGCTCGGGGTAGTTCTGCATATGCTCCTGTCCAGGCATGGGCTCAAGCTCAGGCATCTCACCAAAATCCTCTTCATCTTCGTAGTCACCAAAGTCTTCGATGGGACCGTGCATCTGCTTTTCAAGAGCGAACTGAGAGGGAGGGGCAGAGCTTCCCGAGAAGAAGAAATAGTATCCGAGAACAAGGACACCGACCACAACACCCGCAATGATCATGTAGTGAGTGTTAGTGAGCTTAAGATTACCGAGGAAATTGAGCATGAGTATATCGTACCCTTCACAGTTATCTCAGGCAAAATGGACGCACTAGAAAGGTCTGAACCTTCTTTTCCCACTTAACGCACGGTATCCGTATTCTGGTTTATAAAGAGGTTGATAATCTGCACCGTCTCTTGATCTATAAAAGCAATTATCAGTTTTGATCTTTAGATTAAGTGCCATACAGAAGATAGAGCTATCTGAGAGATACACAGCCTTTGCATTCTCAATAAGTCTCTTATATTGAATTAAAGGCTTGAAAACAAACTGTTCGGCCTTACTATAGAATTTATGGTCTTCAGGGTAAATATTTCTACATAGACTTATAAATATAATATCATCGCGTGATACTTGAGCATGCTCTTCAACATCTTCTATCTTAAAGACCTCTCCCCATGAAGTACTGTTATGTATTACCAGATAATCTTCTTCTAAGGTCTCTCCTAGATCTGGTACATGAAAATAGTTCCAAAATACAGAACAGTCAACTTTCAAGTCATCGTAAAAATGAAACGGAGTAGGAGATCTATTTGGCATAATTATAAGTTTGTGTAGACCAGTTAGATAGAGATCATAACCTTCTGTCACCCTTTTAAAGTGTTCTTCATCACAACCTAATTTAGGACTGATATCTTCATCCTGATCAACACCGTAAAGGAAGATGCTTTGATCGTCTTCGTATATTTTTGCCATGTTACTCTTATTATTATTCTTAACTACAACAAGAACTTCATCATACTTAGTACTTAAATAACGCACTAAGCCGATAGCTGTGATGTTGTCACCTAAACCCAGATGTGTTAGTACAAAGGCTTTCTTCTTGTTGTACCCTTTCTGCTCCTTCAATACTGACTTAGCTAAGGTGTTAATCTTATTCTTAAGTCTAAACCTTCTATCATTATCTTCAATAATCTCCATACATAATCTATTCTTCTCCTCTACATTGTTTGAGTGCCTAAATGTGTCTTGCATATCCCAGATAGATTCATTAATCTGTAATAACAAATTGTAGTAATATAGATTACTATTTACAATATCTTTCAAAATACCTTTAAGAGCGTTAAACTCCTTCCTTACCTCGACTAATCTTGTCTGATCAGTAATCTTCTTTAGTTTAATTTCTAAAATAGTTAGCTTATCAACAGCTTCTCCAGTAGAAACTGGAAGAGTGATATTGTTTTCTGGTTTTAGTTTCATTAGATAGTATTTAGGTTGAACGGTATCGATAACAAACCCGTATTTCAAGTACAAGTTAAGAGCTTTATAATTATCGATATCAACAGTTAATTGAACATTCTGTAGTTGATTACTTTTAGAAAAGCTGACCAGGTAATTAAGTAGTTCTTTACCGTATCCTTTCCTCTGGTAATCGTCTAGCACCGAAAGACCAATCCACAAGTTGGAATCTTGGTCTTCATCAATATGTCCATATCCTACAGTTTTGTTGTCAATCACTTTAACAATAGTGATAACATGATTATGCATGATGTCTACAGTTCTGCTATCAAAGTATCGAAAGAAGTTTGAAGAGTTATTTTTTATAAACTCTTCAAGTAAGAAAGAGTTTTCTTTAGTAATATTAATAATCATATATTACAGTGTGTATATGATTATTACACAATTATACGTACAATTAAATTATTGTTGCATGCTGAATAGGTAAAATACTCTTGGAGAAGGAGATGATGATAATTTATCAACTACTATACAGTTACATGCTTCAAATGCTTTTAGGAAGTTATCTTCGTTGTAGTATCCTGGTATATGTTCGACTAGCAGATGATCAACTGCTAAGTTGCTTAACACCCTAGCGATTTTATCTAAATCTTTAGATGCTCTGTAAAGATGATGCATCACAGCGGGTGCAATAAGCAGTTCTGATCTACATCGGTCATAGATTGACCCATAAGCGTTTTTTTGACCATAAGATTTAGAGTTGTTAGTTTCGTTTAGTAAGTCGCAGCACAAGAAGGTAGCATTTGTACCAAGTTTTTTATTAATCTCGTTAGCATTATTAATAGCATTAATATCGTAATCTATGCCAACTACATTGGCATGTTTTGCTGCAGCAAAGCAGTACAGACCGTTATTACATCCTACCTCTACTACGGTTTTTGGTTTAAGCATCTCTATGGTGTTCATCACAGTTAAACTTTTAGTAGGATCTTTTGATCCACCACCATAAGTTTTAATAGAATTATAAAGTGCATCGTCCAAACAATTAGCTAAATACAAGAAGTTGATTCTATCTCCATGATAGTTTGTCCAAGTGCCATTGTGAGTGTCAACCGGTACTATACTTTCAACTATCACCCTAATATCTTTAAGATCGTTAGGGCATCTATGTAACTTATTTTTAATCTCATCACTATTTCTAACGAATTTTTCAGACAAAACCGGATTATGTGTATCAATAGCATCCCTAAAGTGTCCCTTAAAGATGGCTACCCAGTTTTGCTCTCTATATATTTCAAAGTCCCGAATATCGATTAATAAAGGCTTACCTCTTACAAAGGTTAGGTTCCATAAGTGTGTCCTGATGTAATAGCCGTTGGAATAACAGTATTCACACACTTCAAGCAGAAACATGAGAGCTTCTTTGAACTGTGTTGGCGTAAATTCAGGATATCTAAGAATATGATGGAAATATTCTGTTTCGTAATAGGACAGAGCGCTTTTAAATGTACTGTCATAATCTTCTAGCTTATTTACTGCGGGCCAATACTCATTCTCTTTCGATTTATAAAACTCTGATTGCAAAATATTATCATGTAATTTGTCAACTACACAGTTCACAGCTTTAAAATTAACATTATCAATCTCTACCCAACCGTACTGAGTAGCTATACAAGCTGGATGTTTTTCCATATTTATAACAGGTGTTTATTCTTTAATATTTGTAAACAAACACAGAGATTTGTTTTAGAGATTTGTTTTAATATAAATTAAAATGATCCCTATCTATCGACCTTATATCAGCAAGTACAAATCTAGTGCAATAGATACAATTAATTCTGAATGGATTAGTAACCATGGCATCTATATTGAACTAGCGAGTAATCTACTAAAAGAGATACTAGGTGTGAAGCACTGTATTCTTATGAACAATGGAACATCCAGTACATTATGTTTATTTAAAGCATTAAGATTTAAGCATCCGAATATTTCGAAGATCTATGTACCGAATAACGTTTTTGTTGCTCCATGGAATTGTGCTTTAACTGAGTACGATCAATCTCTTTTAGAGGTAATGAAGATTGACGAAGATACTTTTAATATCGATGTGTCCGAAGAGTATATTATGTCTCTAGAGCATGATGCAGCGGTTGTTATTGTACACAATCTGGGTAATATTGTGGATGTTCCTAGATTAAAGAGGATGCGTCCAGATCTTATTTTCGTTGAGGATAACTGCGAAGGTCTTTTTGGCAAGTACGACAGAGACAGTTACAGCGGTTCAGCAAGTTCTACTCTGTGTTCAGCAGTCTCATTTTATGGAAATAAGATTATTACGACTGGAGAAGGTGGTGCGTTTTTTACTAATGACGATGATATTTATAGGTACATTAAGTCGTTCTATAGCCATGGTATGACTACTAAAAGGTATATTCATGATATTATAGCTACTAATCTAAGAATGACTAATGTACAAGCAGCACTTCTATATGATCAGCTTACCGATATAGATCATATTCTTGAATTGAAAAGAAAAATTTACAACAATTATCTAACCATGTTTTCTAAGGTTGATGGCGTCAAGTTTATTAAAAGTGAACCAAACACAGAACATTCAACATGGATGTTTAGTATTATCATCGATAAAGAGAATTTATCCTATTCTGCACTGGAAGACTTCATGAGAGAATCAAATATTGATATTAGACCTGTTTTCTACGATATACATAGGCATGATCATCTTGTTGATATTTACAATCCGCATGGTAATAGCGATCATATTACTTCTAAAGCTCTGATGTTACCATCTTTCCCTCAACTAACTAAAAAAGAGCAGAAGTATATTGTTCTTAAAATTAAAGAGTATATTCAGAATCTTTAATCTAATAAATATATATAATGACTTTTGCATCTACTGCAACGTGGCTTAGTCTTTTTGTGCTTGCGCTTTTAGGAGTTTACGGAATGATCACCCTCGGAACCCAATTCCGTTACTGGTTCATTGTCATCCTCCTTCTCTTCCTTGTTGTCGGTTTCAACTAAAGTTATCAAGTATTTAGCCATAAAGTAAAATGTAGCAAAAGCAATACATAGTAAAACGAATGCACCAATCATTCCTTGAATACTTCCGGTTGCACCCATACTATGAAATGCTGCAATAAATTGTTCAAGAGGATAAGATATAATTCTTAAAATATTCATTATATGTTCCACTGGTAAATATAATGAAGTTAAATAAACATGTAAAATTTAATCTAAGATACTGCTGTGTAAAGACTTAGCGTAAGGGTTAGTTCTAAGTGCGTCCAACATACCTGCATCAAGGCGATTACTGATGTTCTGGTTAGGAACTGTAACCTTATAGTTTTGAGCACCGATGTTACGGGCAACTGGGATAGCTGAGTTGTAAGAAACCGGTGCATTAAGACCGCGTTCTTCGATGTGCTTAGAGTTAAGATCGCTGTACTTACTGGTCTGCATGTTAACAGAGTCCTGTCCAACAATCTGGCTAGGTCCGGCCTGACCGGCAAAGTGACTACGAAGTTGGCTGTTACGAACACTGCGGATCTCCATGTTCTCGGCGTTCTTACGTGACTGCTGCATACTGTTAACAGAGCTAGCACCACCGGTGTAATCGGTAGTAGTAAACTGCCTGTTAGTGTTAGGCAGATCGATCTGCTTAATGGTGTAAGCACCCCCCTCCTGGCCAGGGGCGGCACCACCGGTGTAATCTGTATGCTGTGTTTGACGATGTGTCTTCTTTGCCTGCTGTCCGTTACGAATCATAGCTGCACTCGGCTGGTTAGGCCCGACGTTACCGCTACGGTTGTTGTGGATAGTTGTTTCCTTAATGGTAGTTCTGGCAGTATCGTTTGGATCGTAAACATAGCTGGCCGTAGGACCACGGAGGTTACCGTCACCGGTATCGTGAAGGGTTGTTTCCTTGATGGTAGTCCTGGCTACGTCGTTCGGATCGTAAACATAGCTTTGTTCCGGTCCGGTGATGTTACCATCGCGAACTTCAGTAACAAGAGTCTCCTTAATGGTGGTACGTGCCTGGTGACTAGGATCGTAAACAGCACCGGCATTGACACCAGCCCCACCTGCAGCGACTTGACCACCCCAGTATGGGTTACCGATAACGTTAGTTTTCCTTGTGCGACGAGGTGCTTGTTTGTTATGTACGGCATGACCAATTCTACCAGCGCCACCAACACGACGCGACTCACCTGTGCAAGCACGAACGGTTTCAACGTTACGCATACCACCACGTCCATAATCACTAAGATCAATACTCTTACCACCACGTGAAACAACCTGTTGAGCGAGGTTCTGGTTCATGCTTTCCTGTACAAGTTGTCGTTGTGTTCCACCCATCTGCCACTGTCCAACGGCGTTGGCGTGACGAGGTCCGTCGGTCATACATTCGGTACGGGTACTGGCTTGAACCTTAGCGCGCCGGCTTTCTCTAGTTTGTGCGGCAGGACCGGCAGGGTTAATACGGCGCTTGAGTCCAGTTTCTTTACGGTTTTGCTCCCGCATAATAATTGTAGAGTTATGACGAGGTTTGCTGTATGCACCGGTAGTTGTGAAGTATCGATCTGGTGTGTTAATGTAGAAAGTGTCTGGATTCTGCTTCTCAACAACACCGATTTGACCACGGGTAAGTTCTTTATGACCAGTAATAACACGTCCCTGGTATGTAATCTTGGGATCGTTTTTAGGACGGAGTTCATCGACCGTTTTAGGCAGCACATAGTCACGTGTGTCGGCCTGCTGGAAACCACCGGAAGGTTCAGCTGTATAACCCTTGTTGAGACCGGGTCCTACTTGTTGCGGCTGAATCGGTGCCTCTCCGCTACGCTTAATAGAAGGAATGAATCGGTTTTGAACATCGCTCTGGTAGTTAGCCATTCCATAGGGGTTAGTGATGTTACCGTGGGGTTGGAACATCGGATGAATCTCGCGCTTATGCTGGTAGTTACGATCCTGACCTGTCCAGCGATCAAGCTTGGAGTGGGTTGCATCATCGTCAACGTTCTGCTTAAGGTTACCTCCGAAAAATGGTGTCATGTTGTTATGAACAAAGCTAGCGGGATTAATGGGTTCACCCGTAAGAGACATGCCCATACCGTAATCAAGAGGGGCACCAGCATTAGCTGCCTCCACCTGACTGGCCTTACTATCGTGGAATAGTCCCTCACGAGGGTTAGGATGCTCTACAAATTCCAGGGGAAGATTTCCACTATCTGCGTAATCCACCTTATTAAAACGAACAACACGACCATCCGGAGTAACCTGATCCGACATGTTCGGAACAAAGTTCTCCTGAGGTCTCTGCTGCTGTTGTTGCACATGTACAACAGGCTGTACAACTTCGTCTTTCTTAGTTACGACGGTTGCCCCCAAAAGAAGAGCTGCTGCACCAATGGCCAATTCCATTTAACAATATATTAACTTGTCAGATAAAATCTAATTGAATTAGAGTTTATTCAATAAGCTAGTGAGCAAAGAAGCTAACTTCGTTACTTCTGGAGGGACTGAACTTTGTTTCTTTGCTGATTGACAAGTCTCTTAAACGATGTCAGCGATGTTCATCGGAAGGTCTCCGATCTGTGTAGAGTAGAACTCCTCAAGATCTTTAATCTTATTCTCGTCATCGAATGTGCAGAAGTTAATAGCAGTTCCCTTACGTCCAAAACGTCCACTACGTCCGACACGATGGATGTAAGTCTCACGGTCCAGAGGGAGATCGTAGTTAATAACCAGGGAGACCTGCTGAACGTCGATACCACGGGCCAGAATGTCAGTAGTAATAAGTACACGAACACGACCATCTCGAAAGTCGTTCATGACTGCATTGCGTTCATCTTGACTCAAATAGCTGGACATTGCCTCAACTGTAAAGTTCTGTTCCCGCATGCATCGTGCGAGCCACTCTACCTTGTTCTTCTTGTTACAGAAGATAATCGCCTGTGTAATGGAGATGTTGTTGTAAAGATCGCAAAGTGTATCGAACTTATAGTCTTCGCGCTCGACGTTAACGTAGAACTGGCGAATACCTTCCAGTGTAAGCTGATCGCGCTTAACCAGAATATGAATGGGGTCGCGCATCAGCTTCTCAGTAAGCTCAAGCATATCTGCCGGGATAGTAGCGCTAAAAAGTCCGATCTGAACATCCTTGGGCATCTGTTGGAAAATTTCGTCGACCTGTTCCTGGAAACCGCGAGAGAGAATCTCATCAGCTTCGTCTAGAACGATAAGCTTGATCTCATTGGAATTCATGCGGCGGTTAACTAGGTTATCACAGATACGTCCAGGTGTTCCTACCACCACATGAGGAACCTGCTTCTCACTCTTGCCGCTACGGAAACGTCCTAGGTTACGTCCGCGACCAACTCCCCCGATCATGAGTTCAAATCGAATATCGGTGTACTCTGCGATAGAACTGATGACGCTTAGAATCTGCCTAGCAAGTTCACGGGTGTGTGCCAAAATAATTGCCTGGGTTGCATTCTGCACCGGATCGATCCTCTGAAGAAGACCGATGGAGAAAGTTCCGGTTTTACCTGTACCGGATTGTGCCTGAGCGATAAGGTCGCGCCCGCTGGCTAGCGGCACAATTGCCTGCTGCTGAATCACCGACGGCTTTTCAAAACCATACGCATAGATTCCGCGCAGGATCTCTTCCTTCAGACTCATGTCGTCGAAGGATTCAAATACTATAGTCTCGTTGTTTTCTGTCATAACTAGCTTATTTTTCTTAACAAACCTCTAAGTCTAAACAACAATTTCTGAAGAGGAGCCTAGCTTCTGGAGAAGAACCTCGCGTTCCTTACGAGTTAGCTTAATGGTTGTATAATCTTCATGTTCTTTAAATAGAAGAGTTCGTACTCCATATCCTATTGAAAAAGCAACTGAAATGAATGTTGCAAAAGTTCGTTGAGTTTTAGGATCCAAGCTACGCATTAGTTTATAGAAGAGGTATGATAAACTAGCAATAAGAAGAACGATAACTCCAAATATGACACACATTTTGAATAGATCACTCTCTCTTTTATGTTTTCGAAAGTCTTCTTTCAACCGCTGTAATTTTTTTTCCAAACACTGGATGTTTCCCTCGGGTACATCATCAACCATGTTATAATATTTAAACTCAAATAGTGTAACAGTACTAAACTTAATGAAAAGAAGGCAGGATCATAAGGAAGCGAATGCCCTTCTTAACTTAACCACAGCGTCCCTTCTGGTAGAGGGCAAGGTTGGGAGCAACGATGAAGGTGCTGCTGTCACCAACCTGCACCTGAGGAAGAGGGGTGTTAGCGGTGGCGGGAATCATTCCATTGATCTTAGGGGTGGGAACACATGGACGGTGGTTATCCTTGGCAACAGTGCGCGTGTCAATCATGAACTGACCTGGGAAAAAGACGTGCTCTTGGGGATTATGACTGATAGGATCGAAACGGTCGTAGCCGATTCCACGAAGGTTTCCTACTGGGTTGGAGTCACGTGTGGAGTCGATAGCGAAGTTGCAGCTACCGTAGCGCAACTCAGGGCCAGCACCTTGCGGCATGTACTGCATAGTAGGGCACTTACTGGCGGGACGGTTAATGTTTCGGAGGTCTGTCTCGTCGGTAACAGATCCGCGCATATACCCATCAACAGGACGCTGCATCATCACCAGAGGACTGTTAGGAATACACTGTGAGATATGTGCCATTGGAGGATCCAGCTGGTAATCAGCCATCTCCTTAGATGTTTTGAGATGGTCCATCTCGTTGCACTCATCGTACCTCTGTCGGTTAAAGGACATTATATTATCGTGCAAGATATTTATTATTTCACCAGCTAACTTAGCGACGGTTCATCATCTGAAGAAGCATCAACTGAGTCAGCTGTTGAAGGTATGCGGACTGGGTGGCAACACGTGCTGCGA
>Ga0180438_10010366_pt1 | contig 11443 bp, 7 predicted proteins | sample SS_ome_12_FD_132455 | JGI IMG/M metagenome (GOLD analysis project Ga0180438, IMG submission 132455) | Hypersaline lake sediment archaeal communities from the Salton Sea, California, USA - SS_3_D_2 metaG | ecosystem: Environmental > Aquatic > Non-marine Saline and Alkaline > Hypersaline >...
ACATTTCTTTTGAGAAACGTTATACATCTAACCAAAGAAGACATTCTTGCATAATAAAATCTCTCTTCATGGTGAGATTTTTACATCACCGGAAAAAGGTTTTCATTTCCTTGAAAAGTTTGGCGGAGGGAAGCTTAAGTATTTTTTTTGTGGGAAGGGAGCTCAGAAATGTTCGACCGTAATATTTAGTTGCAACGCGCCGATCAAAGATCAAGATCGCGCCCCTGTCCATGCGGCTTCTTATAAGGCGACCGAACCCCTGCTTGAACTTGATCACAGCCTGGGGCAGATCGAGTTCACGGAAGGGATCGCGCCCCTGGAGCTGCAAAGCCTCAGCCCGCGCCTGCAAAAGGGGCTCTGTGGGAACGCGGAACGGAAGCCGGGTAATCACCAGGCACTCCAGGGACTCCCCTTTCACATCCACGCCTTCCCAGAAACTCGCTGTGGCAAAGAGCACCGCATGTTTCTCCCTGATAAATTTCTGCAACAGCTTATGCCGGGGTTCCTGTCCCTGGCAATAACAGGGATATCCCATCTGCACGATCAGCTCCTCGAGCTGCTTGAACAGCTTATCCATAAGGCGATAGGATGTAAACAGAACCAGGGCTTTTCCCCGGGAGATATTGATCGCCTTCATAATTGCCGTTCCCAGGGCGTGGGGAAACCCTGGGGCTGAAGGATCGGGAAGGTCTGTGGCAACACCCACAAAAGCCTGGTTTTCAAAATCAAAGGAAGTGCCAAGCTTGCGTGTGAGAAGCCTCTCGAACGCGGGAAGGGGGGCATCCTTTTTCCTCTTTTCTTCGGGCTGGTTTGTTTCTATGGGGGCAAGCCCCAAAAGATCGATGATAAAATCGAACCGGTTTTCCACGGCAAGGGTGGCGGAGGTCATAACAACGGTATGATTTACGTCATAGATCGCCTTTCTCATGTTTTCGCGCACATCGATGGGGGCTATGCAGAGTTTAAGCGATTCAGGGCGTTTGTATTTTTCCGGTTTATACTCCAGCCAACGGCAATGCGCTTCGGCGCCGTTGTAAAAGTACCGCCAATGGGAACTGGCAAGCTCCAGGCGTTCTTTCAAGGCGCTGATTTCCACGCATGGTTCCCGAACCTCCTCCAGGAGCTTTTCAGGAAGCTGCTCCAGCTCCTCCAGGAGCTGCTTTAAGATCGATACAAAACGGCGAAGCGCGGTTGTTATGCGATTTTTGCAGCTGGAAAGGGCATCAGTCCAGAAAAAGCTCTCTTCAATTTCAGGAACGACCCGCAGGCTGATATTCTGTTCGAAATCCATTCCGCTCTCCCGCACCAGGGATAAAAATTCCCCGGTTAGGGTGCGGAATTCCGCCTGTACCAGGGAGGCTGTGGAATGAACCCCGGGAATGACCTGGTTCCGGATGGTTTCCACAAGCCGGGGAAGGCGCAGGGAGGAATGTTTTTTTTCAAGGTGAAAGAGTTTTTCCGAAAGGAAGGAAAGCAGACCTTTTTCGCGTTTTTCCTTCGGGCGGGAGGCGAGGCGCCTCAAATGATAAAGTATGCCGAACCGTGTAATGCGCACCGTAAAATAGTTGGTTGCCACCTGCTCGATATTATGCGCCTCATCAATTATAATGCGCCGAAAGGGGGGCAGCACTGCGGCAGCGGTGTAATTTTTCGTGATGCTTCTAAGGGAAAGATCAGCCATTAAAAGGTGATGGTTCACCACCACGATATCCGCGCGCGCAGCGCGTCGCCGCGCCTGGTAAAAAAAACACTCCTGGTAAAACCGGCATCGGGTGCGAAGGCAGGTATCGGGTTCGCAGCAGATTCTTTCCCAGATTTCCCTGGGGGGCGAGACGTTCAGATCGGAAAGGCTTCCATCGCTGGTTTTTCCGCTCCAGTCAAAGATCAGTTGGAAAACCTTCCTGTCTTTTTCGCTTTCCAACCATAAGCGCTCTCCTTTGACATAATTGGCGCGCCTCAGGCAAAGGTAATTCTGCCGTCCTTTCATGAGTTCGCTCTTGAAATCCAGTTTGCATTTATCCCGCAAAAGGGGAAGGTCTTTTCCTACAAGCTGTTCCTGGAGATTTATGGTATTGGTGGAAACGATCACGCGTTGCTTGTTATAAAGGCTCCACCGGATGGCGGGAATCAGGTAAGCCAGGGATTTTCCGGTTCCGGTGCCCGCCTCGATCACGCAGATAAGGTTTTCATTGAATCCCCTTATCACTGCCTTTGCCATATCGATCTGTTCCGGGCGGTGCTCATATTCCCTGATGGTTTTTGCCAGGGTACCTTTTTCGGAAAACAAGGAAAGAATTTCGTCTTTTTTCAAGAGTTCAATATCGGTTTCTTTGAACGCGCGAACCGTAATATGAAGCCCGGTGCACTCGTTATTAACAATATAGGAGCCTACGCCGAGGTCTCCGAGCGAACCTGCGGAATCCACATCCGCTTCGGATGGTTCCAGGTTTCCATCCGGGTGGTTATGGAGAACCACATCTCCGTACTCCACAAGGCGAAGGAGAACCGGAACCGCGTTTTTTCCGCCGAATGCATAGGCATCCACATCCGCAATCATCCCATTTTCATCCTGTTTGCCTATAAAAAAAACCTCTCCCCCGTTGTTTTCCCTGATGGTTTGGCGGATAAAGATTCGTGCGGATTTGGTGATGTGTTTCGATGCTTTCAAGGCAGTTCCTGTTTATTTTCCGGAAAATTTTTCAGCAAGGCGAATAATGGTTCGAATCCCCACACCCGTGGCGCCGGAGCGGAAATATTTCCATTCCTTTTCTTTCATTGCAGTTCCCGCAATATCCAGGTGAATCCAGGCAGCTCCCTCGGGTTTGAACTCGGAGAGAAACAGGGCGGCATTAATGGCTCCGGCTTGTCTAAGGTTTGCCACATTGTTAATATCGGCAAAATCGCATTTCAAATTTTTCTTGTATTCCTCCCAAAGGGGGAGTTCCCAACAGGGCTCTCCTGCCTGGTCCGCAATATCCAGGAAGGTTTTATTAAATGCGGGAGTATCCCCGAAAAGCCCGGAAAGGGAGCCTCCCAGGGCAACGATACACGCTCCGGTCAGGGTGGCGAGGTCAATGATATGGGTGGGGCTTAGGGTTTCTGCCATAGCCAGGGCATCGGTCAGGATAAGGCGTCCCTCAGCATCCGTGTTAATCACATGCACGGTTTTTCCGTTTTTTGCCTTGAAAATATCCCCGGGAAGGGTAGTCCGGGAGCCGATGACATTTTCCGCGGCAGGCACGATCGCAGTCATCTTCACCGGAAGCGAAAGCCTGCACGCCGCTTCTATGGAGTGCAGAGCTGAGGCAGCGCCCGCCATGTCCGTTTTCATCTCCCACATGCCCTTGGGCGGTTTCAGGCACATGCCTCCCGTGTCGAATGTGACGCCTTTGCCGATTATGCAAAGATGCTTGTTTTTAATCGCTTTTGCAGGATTATGGCTCAAAACAATAAGCCTGGGCGAAGGGGAAGAACCCGCGCCTACTGTTAGAAGTCCGTTATATCCCTTTTGTTTGAGCTGTTTTTCACCAAGGATACGGCATCCGAGTTTGTATTTTTTTGCGAGGGTGCGGGCATGCAGGGCAAGGGCTTCGGGTGTCATCACATTCCCCGGTTCATTCACAATATCCCGCGCATGGTTTACCGACTGGCAAACATGGCTTATGCGCTTTACCGAAACCTGAAGTTTCCTTTGCAATGAAGAGGGGCACAAAAAGCTGATGCTTTCGATCTTTGAGGAGTCATTATTCTTTTTTGAGAGATAACGATCAAACCGGTAATTCCCGAGGAAAATTCCTTCAGCCAGGAGGGGCACAAGATTCTTTGCTTCGGGAACATCAAGGAGAAAACTGATCCGGGTTTCGCCCATTTCTTCCGCTTTTTTCAGGGCTTGAAATGCAATGATCTTAATCGCTTCATTCCTGTTAAAATACTTGATGGATTCCACGGCTGCGAAAAAAAAGATTGAGGTTTTCGCTTTTTGCGGCTGAACAAAAAGAAGTGTCGATTTTGCTTTTTTCCTCTTGATATCCCTTTGTAAACGCTTTGCCAGATCAAGCGCCTCCTTGGGCAATTTGCTGAAATACAACTGCTTTTCATCGAACAAACAAACTATAACTGCCTTTTGGGGAACTCCCCTTGTAATGCTTCGTACATCAATTTTCATGGAAACCTCCCGGTATAGAATATGATTTCAGGATCATTCTTTCGCCATTTTATCGAGGAAATTGGCAAAATCCACTTCACTAGTATGAAGTCCGTGTGAATATACAAAGTCGCTGGCAAGGGTTGAGGCAAACAGGGCTTTCAAGTAAGCCTTGGGAAGACGATTTAAAATCTCCCCTATACCCAGCTTTTCGAGAAGAACCGCGGGAATGTGCGTGGCAATAACATTCTCCAGCAATTTCCTGTTTTTAGAAAGATCAGAGCTTTGTATGGAATCGATCAATTGATTGATTTTCAGGCTGAGCTGATCCGAAAGAATAGAGAAGGGAACGCCGTTTTCGAGATTTTCGCTCCACAGGATTTTGAACTCGCGCCGTGCGTTTTGCCGGATGCGGCTTATGACATCGGCTATATAGGCTTTTCTCAGCTCCGGAACCTGCTTTTTTTTCACGCAAAAAAGTTCGGTGTATTCTTCATTATCCAAAGCCAGGGAAGCCAGAACCTCGAGCGAGGAGGATGTCACACCCCCTTTATTGGCGGAAGCATCCTTGATGATGATACATCCTTTTTTCTCCAGTTCCAGCCTGGCTTCCTGTGTGAGAAAGAGGTTGGCGCCCTCAATAATCACCTTAAAGGAGACATCACCCTTTTCATCGAGGAGTCTTTTCCAGTTCAGGATATTAATGGAATGAGGTCGTCCCCCGCACGGCACGAACAAATCCGCCCTGGCAAAGTGGGAGAGATGGAAATAATTCCTGAATTCCGTTCCGTTGGCAATAAAGGTTCCGTCAAAAAGTCTTATACCCTTATCTTCGATCAGAACAAGAAATCCCTTTGCAGAGAGTTTTTTCCTGTCAAACTCCCTGACCATTTTGCGGTCCTTGGCAAGGCGCACAAGTTCGTCTCGATCGATTCCGTTTTCATCATAAAGCACACCGCTGCCATCCACCACGCCCAAATATATACTCTTTGATACCAGTATTTCATTGCTGCCCAGATCGCCGTCCGGACCCCCGGTTTGAATTTTTGTGGCATCTTTTTCTTTTAGTCCCATTTTTTTCAAGATGCGAAGTTCATACTCGTGCACGCCGGATGTGGTCATTCCATACAGATCGTGGGGTATGCCGCCATATTTCGGGCTTTTGCCCGTGGTAAAAGATTTCCAGAATTTATATCCTCTTTCCCGGGCATACTCGGAAGCCCAATCCATAAAACCGGCGGTGCCCTCGTCAGGACCGAGAAACAGAATTTCCTCCTTTTCATGGTGGTCCACGATTTCCTGGTCAGAAGGGAGAATGACATCGATCAGGGCGTCGATATACTTCTTAAACGCAGTTTCCGCGAGTTTCTGGTAGGGATAACCAAGCAAAATGGCGCCCTTGGCGCCTCCCTCGGGAATGTCCTTGTTTTTTTGCTGTTGGGTGTGCGAAAGGCGATAATTTTCATCAAAGATAAACTCTGCATTTTTTTCGTATTCCCGTTCCGTTCTGGAATGAACAATACGGATTCCGCCGCGCGCAATATCCTTGAAACGCACATGAAAACCCTGCATTTCCCTTCCCACGATGAAAAATATTCCGTAGGGAGTATCCGGGTAGTTCCTCTTGTCAAGCACCAGCGGAGACATCCGAAAAGAAAGCGCAATCTTCTCTTTTTTATAGAAATTAGTTTTCAGCACCATCTGGTTGAACCCAAGAAAAGTATGGATAATATTCTTGTGGATTTCCCGGGAGACTTCTGTCTCCATGATCCTCATGATCTCTTCCAGGGGTTTTTTGGGCTTTATCCTTCGAACATCCGGATTGAATCGCGCCTGGAAATCCGCATACAGGTTCTTTATGATCTCGGGATAATGATGCACCACCTCGCTGATGCGATCCGAAGTATAGGTATCCTTCACAAGGCGCAATTTCAGGAAACGAACGATACCGTGGAGTTCCGGATCCTTTGTGAGCGCCCTTTCAAGCTCCTCGATCCGGGTGGTATCCCCTGTCATGAATTGATGCGTGTAACGAACCAGGCAGCAGGCATACAGGTATTCCCGGGCAGTCAAAGTTCCCTTGATAAAAAGATCGTCCATGGGGGTTTTCCCCACAAGGGAGATCAGGCTTATATCCTCCTTCAAATTTTCGAGAACCTTGGCATCCTTGATATGGGGGAGGTAGAAGGAAAAGATGCGCCTTCCATCACGCATGGGTTCCACATATTTTCTCGTGGTAAAAAGCTTGTATGTGGTCATGACTTCCGAAAACTTGGAAAGAAAATCCTCGGAAGAATAAGGAGGAAGGGAAACCATGATTCGTCTTTCTTCTGTTCTGAGCTTTTGGGAAATGGTTACATAGGGATAGAGGAGTTTATAGGAAGCGGCGAAAACCCGCTCATAGCGTTTCATGGATTCCCGGGAGGCGGTCTCTAAAAAATCCAGGTTCATACCGGCTTCAAAATCCATGGGATCACCGGTGCGGGGGGAAAAACGCGGAGGGGAAACAAAGTACAAACGAAGGAACGAGGTGCCCATGTATTTGCCCTGGGTGCGATAGCATTGAAGGCGATAATTTTCAAAAATTCTGTCGATCCTTGTTTCAATCTCCGTTGTTTTTTCCAGGGTATCATCGACAAAATAAAGGGTTTCCACTTTGCGCTCACTGCGAATATCCACATCCACATCCGGGGAGCGGGTATTTTCCGCAATAATCTCGGCAGCTCTCAGAGTTTCAATATGCCTTGCCATAACCGGGATCGGCGTTGTTTGAAAATAATATTCCCCGATGCCCAATTTATCGAAAAACCACACGATTTCACTTTGAATGAGTTTTTTGTTGAAGTTGCCCCTTTTCAAAAGGAGTTTTTCCACTCCTTTAATATCCTCCGGTTTCAAGCCGTTCTTCTTTGCAAGGGTTTTATAATCCATGTTTTCTCTCCTTCTTTTTAATCCTGATCCTTCATAAAATCACACAGGAGCTTTTTTAAAATAAGAATAATCATAGAAATAGCTCTCAAAATGAACTTCGTGAAAAATCAGGATTCTTATCAAAAAATCTCTTTCAGGATCAGGATACAGGAACTGGTAATAGGTTGGATGGTTTTTCAGAAAAACAAGAATATACTTAGCCATTGAAACAAAGGACATTAACAAACGCCTAGTGTTTTCTTACAATTTCTTTGACTCGCATCAAACGGGTATTGTTCGAACGTTCCAGTTCATTCATACGCATCACAATATTGCGGATGGTTTCTTCAATTGTGGGGATCAGCACATATTCCAGGGCATTGACGCGCCTTCGTGTGGATTCGATCTCTCCTGCCAGGAGTTCCAGGCTGCGCCTTTTTGCTGCCAACTCTAAAAGCTTGGGAAGAACCTGTTTATACAAATCCATGGCAATATCCAGGTCAGCACTGGTAAAGGCATAGCCATACTGCCCTCCCCCCGGCTCCTGTTCCAGCTCGATCCCGGGGATAGGAACGCTCATGACATTTTCCCAGCTGACATTCACAGACACATGATGTTCCGGGCTGAACATGAGGGCTTCATGCAGATCGATCGGGGTCATCATGGCTCTGGCAAAAAGAAAATGGTTATGAGCTTTTAACAATTTATGTTCCACTTCCTCGTGAAGGGATTTGTAACCCCGGATCATCTTGAGGAAGCGTCGCATCAGTTCGTCCAGCTTGTCTTTGAGGAGTTTATGCCCGCGAATAGCCACGGCAAGGCGCTTTTTCAGGTTCATAAGCTCCATTCTTGTGGCGCTGACCTGTATATCCAAGGGAAATGCCTCCTTCAGCCAATTAAAAAAACCGTTATTCGGATTGATCCTTTTCTTTGGATTCTTCAGGCTGTTTTGTTTCCCGCTTGCTAGCTGCCCCGGAATCCTCTTTTTTGTCAGGAAGATATTTATCGATTAAATCATCCTTAATTCGTTTCAGCTCCGCTCTGGGGAGCTCGGTGAGAAGGTCCCATCCTATGCCAAGGGTTTGCTCTATGGAACGGTTTTCGTATTCCCCCTGCCTTACAAACTCATTTTCAAAGCGTTCGGCAAAGCGGAGAAACTGTTTATCAATCGGGGACAGGGCTGCTTCTCCCAAAATCGTGGCAAGTTCCTGGGCTTCTTTTCCCAGTGCATAAGCGGCAAATATCTGGTTTGCCCAGTCCGGGTGATCCTCCCTTGTGCGATTTTCGCCGATTCCCTTATCCCTTAAGCGGGAAAGCGAGGGAAGAACATCAATGGGGGGATAGATTCCTTTTCTATGAAGAGAACGACTGACAATAATCTGCCCTTCCGTAATATAGCCTGTAAGGTCCGGGATCGGGTGGGTTTTATCATCTTCAGGCATGGAAAGAATGGGAATTTGAGTAATGGAGCCCTTTTTGCCCTTTATCCTTCCCGCGCGTTCATAAATGGTGGAAAGGTCTGTGTAGAGATAACCGGGGTAGCCTCTTCTTCCGGGAATCTCCTTGCGAGCGGCGGAAACCTCCCTCAGGGCTTCGCAATAATTGGTCAGGTCTGTAAGAATGACCAGAACATGCATATCCAGGGTAAAGGCGAGGTATTCTGCGGCGGTCAGTGCAAGGCGCGGCGTGGCGATTCTTTCGATAGCAGGATCATTGGCAAGGTTGATAAAAAGGATGGCGCGTTCAATGGCTCCGGTATTCCTGAAATCCGTGATGAAAAAGTGGGCTTCCTCGAAAGTGATGCCCATTGCGCCGAACACAACAGCGAACTTTTCATCGCTCGCCAACACCCGCGCCTGGCGCGCAATCTGTGCGGCAATCCGGGAATGGGGCAAACCGGAACCGGAAAAAACAGGCAGCTTCTGCCCCCGAACCAGGGTGTTCAAACCATCAATTGCGGAAAATCCGGTTTGGATAAACTCGGAGGGGTAATCCCGGGTATAGGGATTAATCGGATTTCCGTTGATATCGAGCATTTGTTCGGGAATGATAGGGGGTCCCTCATCAATGGGGCGCCCCAGTCCGTCAAAAATGCGCCCCAAAAGGTCCGGGGATACGCCCAGCTCAATGCCATGCCCTAAAAAACGCACGGCAGACCCCTCCACACTCACGCCGGTAGTGGTTCCGAAGCTTTGCACAAGAGCCTTGTCCTGGTTGACCTCCAAAACCCTTCCGAGCTGCTTTTCGCCGGAAGGAAGCTCGATTTCCGCCAATTCCTCGTACTTGATTCCTTCCACGTTTTCCACCAGAATCAAAGGACCAACCACTTCACTTATTGTGAGATATTTTTTCAGGGTCACAGTTTGCCGACCTCCTCTTTAACCTTGTTTAAGAGTGCGTCAATATCTTGAAGGTTTTGTTCAAGCGTATATTTTGCCCGGGCGATCTTCTCCCGCAAGGGGTGTTCGATCAGCTGGCTCAGTTCCGCTCCCCGCTTCAGGGCGTTCATAAACTCCTCGTGAGCTTTCAGTATTAAAACAAGCAATTTTTGTTGTTTCTCAAACGAAGAATACGTATCGATTTCATCAAAGGCAATCTGGTGGAGAAAATCCTCCCGAATCGATTTGGCGCTTTCCAGGAGAAGCTGATCATGGGGTGAAAGCGTATCCTTGCCCACGAGCCGAACAATCTCCTCCAGCTCCGCCTCCTTTTCCAGAATCTGCATGGCTGTATCCCTCATGGAAAGCCAATCCATTCCTGTAACCTCGTTGAAATATTCCCTTAACGATTCCAGGTAAAGGGAATAACTGATAAGCCAATTGATTGCCGGGAAATGGCGGCGATAAGCCAGTTTGCTATCCAAACCCCAGTAAACCTTGGTTACTTTAAGGGTTGCCTGCACCACGGGATCGGAAAGGTCTCCGCCCGGGGGTGATACAGCGCCTATTATGGTGACCGTGCCTTCCCTGCCGTCGGTTCCCAGGCAAACCACCCTTCCGGCGCGCTCGTAGAACTCCGCAACCCTGGTGGCAAGATAAGCGGGATACCCTTCTTCTCCGGGCATCTCTTCAAGCCGCCCGGAAATCTCCCTTAGAGCCTCTGCCCACCTGGAGGTGGAATCCGCCATAACAGCCACGTTATACCCCATATCCCTAAAATACTCTGCAATTGTGATGCCCGTATAAATGGAGGCTTCCCTGGCTGCCACAGGCATATTGGAGGTGTTTGCCACCAACACGGTGCGCCGCATAAGGGGCTCTCCGCTTTTGGGGTCCTTCAGCTCGGGAAACTCGAGCAGAACATCGGTCATTTCATTGCCGCGTTCCCCGCACCCGATATACACGATAATTTCCGCATCCGCCCATTTTGCCAGCTGGTGTTGAACCACTGTTTTGCCGCTGCCAAATGGTCCCGGAATACTGGCGGTTCCCCCTTTTGAAACAGGGAAAAAGGTATCGATCACGCGTTGCCCCGTGGAAAGAAGCTTATCCGGAGCCATGCGTTTCTTGTAAGGTCTGGCTTTCCTTACAGGCCATCTATGATACATTTTAACCTGATGGAGCTTTCCGTTTTGATCCCTGATTTCAGCTACTGGTTCTTCCAGTGTGAAGCTTCCCGTTGAAATTGCAACCAGCTCCCCTTCTACTCCCCCAGGCGCCATGATTCTATGCTCCACAAGGGTTGTTTCCCGTACCACACCCAGGATATCCCCCTCGGAAACCGTATCGCCTTTTTTCATCCTGGCTTCGAAATCCCATTTGCGGGTTCGATCGAGAGAGGGAACCTCGATCCCCCTGGTGATAAGGTCTCCGACTTTTTCTGCAATGGTATCCAGGGGACGTTGAATACCATCGAAGATGGATTCAACAAGCCCCGGACCCAGGTCCACAGTAAGGGGCTCGTTAGTGGAAACCACCTTTTCACCAGGACCGATTCCTGCGGTATCTTCATAAACCTGGATGGAAGCCTCGTCTCCGCGCAACTCGATAATCTCACCGATAAGACCCAAATCTCCCACCTTGACCACATCGTACATCTTGGCTCTCTGCATCCCCTTGGCTACAACCAGGGGTCCTGAAACCCTGACGATCTTTCCGACAATTTCGTTCATGTGCGTTCCTTGTTTTTCCTTATTTGTGAGTATATTATTTTAAAAATCAAATCCTTTTTAAGCCTTATCCATAATATCGGAGATTCCCACTGCTTTTTCCACAATTGCGGTTAATTCCTCAAGTCCCATCTTATTTCTGGATCTACAGCTGGGTATGGTCACGATCAGCCCTTTTTTCATGTATCCGGGCATCTCCTGCTCGGGGAACCCAGCCACTTCATCCGTGATAAAAACCACCGCATAGGAGCTGCTGATCATGTCCTTGAAGGCATCCGTTG
>Ga0180438_10010367_pt1 | contig 11441 bp, 7 predicted proteins | sample SS_ome_12_FD_132455 | JGI IMG/M metagenome (GOLD analysis project Ga0180438, IMG submission 132455) | Hypersaline lake sediment archaeal communities from the Salton Sea, California, USA - SS_3_D_2 metaG | ecosystem: Environmental > Aquatic > Non-marine Saline and Alkaline > Hypersaline >...
CGATCAGGTATCGACCGACTTGCGTCTTTGGGTCCGCGAGGCCATCGACCGGATCGACGGCCGGCTCGTCGCGCTGCAGCGGGCGTTCGTCGGACGCTGCGACGCCGACCGCGACGTGATCCTGCCGGGCTACACCCATTTGCAGCGAGCCCAGCCGGTCCTGGCCCCGCACTACTGGCTGGCCTACTGCGAGAAGCTCGAGCGGGACCGCGGGCGACTGGCCGACTGCCGCCGGCGGACCAACGCCCTCACCCTGGGCACCGCAGCCCTGGCCGGGACCAGCCTGCCCATCGACCGGCATGATGTGGCCCGACGGCTCGGCTTCGACGCCGTGGCGGCCAACAGCCTCGACGCCTCGAGCGACCGCGACTTCGTCCTGGAATTCGCGTTTGCCCTGACCGTGATTGCCGAGCACCTGAGCACCTGGGCCGAGGAGTGGGTGCTCTGGTCGACCACCGAGTTCAGCTTCATTGAGCTGCCACAGGCGTTTTGCACCGGCTCGTCGATCATGCCGCAAAAGGTCAACCCCGACGTGCTCGAGCTGGTGCGCGGCAAGACCGCCCGGGTGATCGGCGACTTGCAGACGCTGCTGGTGCTGGTGAAGGGGCTGCCGCTGGCCTACAACCGCGACTTGCAGGAGGACAAGCCGCCGCTGTTCGACGCCTTCGACACGGTCGATGCCTGTCTGGAGCTGGCGGCCCCGATCGTAGCCGGGGCCAAGCTCAAGCGCGAGGCGATCGCCGAGAAGCTCGACCGCGGCTACCTCGACGCCACCATGCTCATGGAGCACGTGATCCGGCAGGGCGTGCCGCAGCGCACGGCCCACGGGGTGGTCGGCGAGCTGGTCAAAACGGCGATGCGGCGGGGCGTGCGCCTGGCCGACCTGGCGATCGAGGATTTCAAGACCGTCCACGGCGGCCTGGACGCGGGCGTGTACGACGTGCTGGGCGTGGAGCGGGCCGTGGCCGCCATGACCAGCGAGGGCTCGACCGGGCCCGAGCGGGTCCGAGAGCAAGTGACGGCCTGGTGCGAGCGCCTGGGGTTGGTGAGCGACGAGGCGGATGCCCGCGGCTTGCCCGCGGGAGGTTCACGCTCACAGCTACCGTAGGGACAAACGTAATGATCCCGCGGGCAAGCCGCGGGCATTCGCGACAAGCCACAGTGATGTCAACACTCGAAAACGCCGTTTGGCGCTAGCAGCGCAACCGAGCGCCTGACAACGACGAGGCCGATCATGGGGTTTTTCAACCGGATATTCGCTTGGCTGTTGCTGGGATTGCTCACGGTTTCGAGCACGGCGCCGGCCCAGGGCCCGGCCGATGCGCCGGCCCCCGGTGTGCCCGTGGCGGATCCCAGCGTGCCCGTCCCCGACAGCCCGGCGGTGTTGGCCGTGTTGGAGACGAAGCCGGCCACGCCGCGGGAGTGGGTCAAGGCGGCCCACGTGCTGGCCCGGCTCGGCCGGCCCGACCTGGCCAAGCAGTTTCTCGGGCGGGTGATCCAGGCCGGGCTCGACGAGAAGCAGTTGGTGGCCTTGGGCGACGAGTTGGGCTCGCCCCTGTTCAACGACCTGGCCTCGCGCGAGGAGTTGCAGCCCGAGGCCAAGCAGGTGGCCGAGGCGGTGCTCGGGGCCACGGTCCGCGCGCTTCGGGCCCCCGATCGGCTCAAGGGTCTGATCGCTCAGCTCGGAGACCCTTCGCCGGACGCCCAAGCCCGGGCCTTCGCCGGCTTGAAGGAGGCGGGCCGGCCGGCCGTGCTGGCCTTGATCGGCACGCTCGGCGACCGGGCACGCAAGAAGCTGCACCCCTACGCCCGGTCGGCCCTGCTGGAAATGGGCCGGGAGTCGGTCGGGCCGCTGCTGGCCACGCTCGACGCGCCCGACGCCGCCTTGGCCGTGCAGTCCGTCCGGGTATTGGGCATGATGAAGGTTCGCGAGGCCAGCCCGTGGCTGCTTCGGCCCTACGCCTCGGAACAGTGCGATGCGGCGGTCCGCCGGGCGGCCGCGGCGGCCCTGAAGCACATCCTGGGGCACCTGCCCGGCAGGGACCAGGCCGTCGAGCTGTTGACCCGGAGGGCCAAGGCGTACTTCTATGGCCGTCAGACCATTCGACCCGACGCCGACGATCAAGTGACCATCTGGGAATGGGACCCGCAGCAGAAGGGGCCGGTTTCGCGTCTGGAGTCCCCGGAGGACGCGGGCCGGGCCCGGGCTGCGCGCCTGGCACGCGACGCATTCGCCTTGGCCCCCAACGACCCCGAGGTCCGGCGTCTGTACTTGACCACCTTGTTGGAGCAGGCCGCGTACGAGTCGGGCTTGGATGAGGCGCTCGAGCCCGGCGAGCACCCGGCCGCCGACGAGGCCGGGCGGTTCGACGCCGCCGTGCTGGAGGACGTGCTCGAGCACGCCATGGCCAGCGGCCACCCGGCGGCGGCCACGGCGGCCGCTCGCCTGCTCGGCCGTATCGGCACGCCCGAGGGTTTGCTCGGCGACGCGGTGCGGCCCACGGCGTTGGCCCGGGCGTTGCGCCATCCCGATCGGCGGCTGCGCATGGGCGCGGCCGAGGCGGTCGTGCGTCTGAAGCCGGAGCGGCCCTTTGCCGGGGCAAGCTACGTGGTGCCGACACTGGCCTTTTTCGTGGGCACAAGCGGCGCCCGCCGCGCCCTGGTGGCCGGGCCGAGCATCGAGCAGGCCCGGGAGCTGGTCGGCGAGCTGACCCAACTGGGTCACGAGGTGAGCACGGCGGGGAGCGGGCGCGAGGTGTTGGCGGCCGCTGCCGAGTCGCCCGACTACGAGCTGGCCCTGATCGACCCCTCGATCGACCAGCCGGAGATCTATCTGCTGTTGCAGCGGCTTCGGCAGGATCCGCGGACGGCGGACCTTCGCGTGGGGTTGATCGCGCGGAGCGGCCACCTGGTCCGGGCCGAGGGGCTGGCCGCGCGCGACCCGCTCGTGCTGGCGTTCTCGCGTCCGCACGACGAGGAGTCGGTCGCCTGGCAGGTCGAGCGCTTGGGCACGCTTTCCCCCCGGGCGTTCGTGCCGTTTGAAGCGCGGCAAAGCCAGGCGGGCGCGGCCTTGGACCTGCTGGCGGAACTGAGCGCCCGCGAGCAGTCGCCGTTCGATCTGCGGGCAGCGGAGCCGGCGCTGCTCCGCGCGTTGTACGTTCCGGCGCTAAGCCCGAAGTCCGCGGAGCTGCTGGCCGCGCTGAACTCGGCCGGGAGCCAGCGGGCGCTGGTCGATCTGGCCAGCCGGTGGACGCTGCCGATCGAGATGCGCACCGCCGCGCTGGAGGCGTTCGGCCGGAGTACGCGGCAGCACGGCATCCTGTTGACCGGTGAAGAGATCCTCCGCCAGTACGAGCGATACAACCAGAGCGAGAGCCTCGACCGCCAAACCCAGGCGATGCTCGGCCTGATTCTCGACTACCTGGAAGCCCCCACCAAGCCGCCGCCCGAGGAGAAACCCGAAGCGAAGCCCGAGCAGGAGCCCGGCGAGGAAAACAAGAATTAGATGAGTGTTTACCACTAGCCCGGATTTCTTGCCACAAAGACACGGAGAACACGGAGGCCGTAGAGAGATAAAGGTCTCCGGCAACACCACGGAAGACACTCTGGTGTGCGATACCGATCATCGGCATCCTGTCCAGACACTTCCCTCCGTGTTCTTCGTGTCTCCGTGGTGGGTCTCCTGGTGAGAAGTGGGCGTTAGATGCCCCCACCCACCCCCGACAGCCACGAACCCACCGGCCCGCCCATTCCGGGGCTGATCGGCTCCGGGCCGGCGATGCAGGACGTTTACCGCCTGACTCGCCAGGTGGCCCAGTCCAACGCCTCGGTGCTGCTGTTGGGCGAGACTGGCACGGGCAAGGAGCTGATCGCCAAGGCCATCCACCGCTTAAGCCCGCGGGGCAGCGGCCCGTTCGTGCGCGTCAACTGCGGGGCACTGGCCGAGAACCTGCTCGAGAGCGAGCTGTTCGGCCACGTGCGCGGGGCGTTCACCGGCGCGATCGACAACCGCACCGGCCGGTTCGAGGCCGCCCATACCGGCACCGTCTTCCTCGACGAGATCAACTCCACCACGGCCAAGCTCCAGGTGAAGCTCCTGCGCGTGCTCCAGGAGCACGAGTTCGAGCGGGTCGGCGACACGCACACCATCCAGGTCGACACGCGGGTCGTGGCCGCCAGCAACCGCGACCTTTTGGAAGAAGTCGAGGCCGGGCGGTTCCGCGAGGACCTCTACTACCGGCTCAACGTGGTGACGATCTACCTGCCGCCCTTGCGCGAGCGCCGCGAGGACATTCCCGAGCTGGTCGGCCACTTCCTGAAGATCTACAACCAGGAGAACAACCGCCACGTGCCGCACATCGAGCGGGCCGCCCTGGAGGCCTTGGCTGATTACGACTGGCCGGGCAACGTGCGCGAGCTGCAAAACTACGTCGAGCGGGCGATCGTCCTGGCACCCGGCGACGAGCTGACGCTCGACCTTCTGCCCGAGGCCCTGCGCGGCCAGAAACCCAAGAAAATCGGGCGCCACCGCAGCATCGACCTGGAAACCCTGGCCGCCGAGCTGGTCGAGCAGGGCATCACCACGGCCGGCAGCCAGGCCGACAACCTGCACGCCATGATCGTCAGCCGCGTGGAGCGCGAGCTGTTCGCCCAGGTCCTGGCCGAGTGCGACGGCGTCCAAACCAAAGCCGCCATGCGCCTGGGTATCAACCGCAACACGCTGCACAAGAAGCTCGGGGAGTACGGGCTGGATACGTAGTCTGCCCCGCACTCCGTGCGGTTACACTCCCCCTGGTCCCCCCGAAGCCCCTCCGATACGCTGAATCTGATACACGTCCCCCCGCCCATTTGCCACCGCGGGCCCAAGCGCCAGGAGGCCGCGATGTACCTAAGCCGCTTCGGCGTGAAGAACTACAAATGCCTCGGCGACATCGACGTCCCGCTCACGCCGATCCACGTCCTGATCGGCGAGAACGACGCCGGGAAGACGAGCTTGCTGGAGGCGATGGAGGCGTTTTATGCGAGTTCTGCTGCGAAATTGCGGCACGTCTTCCGTGGCCCGTGGGAGGGCCGCGAACTCGTGCGTCACGGAGCGAACCTCTCCTCCTTAGAACTTCATGGCGAGTGGGTACCGCACGAGGGAGAAGAACCGCGTAGGGGATATGAAAGTCTCGGATATGGGTTTGCCGCCGATTTCCCGCCCGCGGATAGCGACTGCAAGTGCCGCGGCGAGCGCATTGAGGTGGGCGGTAGAACACGGCATCTTGGCTCGGATGGTTCAATTGAGACGGTGGTCCGACACTTTCGCCGCCACGCACAAGCGCCGGACAACGAGGCGGCAGACATCGAAGCGATTCGTGCCGTGTTGCGACCGGCGCACTTGTACTCACTGAATGCCACCGCCATGGCAGCCCCGTCGGCAAGCCAGCCGGACCAGCGCAAGTTTCGCCTGGATTGGGACGGCTTCGGGTTGGCGACACTACTCGACGATATTCTCGGGTACGAGCCGGAGGTTTTTATTTCTCTGCGCGAGGAATTCTGTAAGTATTTCCCTCAGTTTAAGAACGTGAGGCTAGAGCCTACAAAGGGCCTTCAGCGAACCTACGCACCTATGGGGATGGGCGAAATGGGTATGGGCACATCCGGTGAAGGCGCGGGCAAAGGGATCGTCTTTGAGACTGTTGATGGTCGGCCAGTCCGGGCTCATCACGCCTCGCACGGCGCCGTTCTGTTTCTGGGTTTCCTCGCATTGGCTCATCTTCCACAGCCTCCCGCTCTCTTGCTGCTTGAAGAACCCGAGAACGGTATCTATCCGAAGCGACTGGAGCAAGTGATCAGACTGCTACAAAGTCTGGTCAACGGAGAGGACGGTGTCCGATTTCCCCAGATCATCACGGCGACGCACTCGCCGTACGTCTTGAGTTCTTTCAAGCCAGAAGAAGTCACCTTCCTCAGCCGGCCGCCGGACGATCCGGACGGGCCGGTGCGGGCGAGGCCGCTGAGGGGCGCGCCGAATATCAAGGAACGCCTGGCCGATGGTTTCTACCTGGGTGAGCTGTGGTATAACCTCAGCGAGGAGGACCTCTTCGGTGAGCCCTGACGACATCGTGAGGATCGACATCTTTGGCGAGGGCAGGGCCGATGTCGGCCAGGATGATCGGCTCCGGGAGCCGACGGGCGGCGTGGTGCCGATTCTCGTGCACCGGCTTTGCGGGAAGCCGGCGACGATGCGCGTGAAGTGCTACAAGCAGGTCCACCTGGAAAGGATCGAGCCGCAGTTCCGCAGCGGCTACGAGCAGAAGGCCGAGCGTTTTCGCAAGCTGGCCCGGCAGAACAAAGCCCGTGGCGCGGTCTTCGTCGTGGACTCCGACGGGAAGGTGGACGAGAGACGCGCACAGCTCGTTGCGGGCCGCGACGCAGGCCCGTCGGAACCTCCAATGGCAGTTGGCGTGGCCCATCCTTGTGTCGAAGCCTGGTTGCTTGCCGATGCGACTGCCGTCCGCCGGGGCATGGGCCTGCCGCGCACGCCGAACGTCCCGGACCAGCCGGAACAGTTACCCCCGGAGAAACAACGGCCGGACCACCCGAAGAAGGTCTTGGCCAAGGCCGCGGGAACCCGCGGGCCGGATCTGTCGGCGCCGAAGAAGGACAAGATCGCCAAAGCCATGAACGATCCGGCGCTCGTGCGACAGCGCTGCCCCCTCGGCTTCGCCCCGTTCGCCGACGAAGTCGAAGAACACATCCACCCCTTGTTCTGAGTGTCCCCATGCTTTCCGGCGTCAGCATTCTCTGTTTCGCGGCCAGTTATACCGTCGCCTTCGTGTTGGAAGTGTCGCGCCTGGTGTTTCGCAGCGGGGTGCGGGGGGCGGTGATGCTGGGGTTTGCGGGGGCGGGGCTGCTGGCGCATTCGGCGCTGCTCTACTACCGGGCGGTGGAGGAGGCCGGGCTGCCGCTTTCCAGCGAGCAGGACTGGTATCTGCTGGCGGCCTGGTTCGTGGTGGCCGTGTATCTCTACCTGGTCTATTACCATCCACACATCCAGTTCGGCCTGTTCCTGCTGCCGCTGGCCCTGGGGTTGATCGGGGCGGGCAGGTACCTGGCCGATTCGGAGCCCTTCGCCCGGGGGCCGGCCTCCCAGGTCTGGGGCGCGATCCACGGCGTGTCGCTGGTCCTCGGGGCGGTGGCCGTGCTGGTGGGGTTCGCGGCGGCGCTGATGTATCTTCGCCAGGTCCGGCGCTTAAAGCGGAAGCTCCCGCCGAACAAGGGGCTGCGCCTGCCCAGCCTGGAGTGGCTCGGGCGCACCAACAGCCGGGCCATGGTCGCGGCCATGCTGCTGTTGGGCGTGGGGGTGGCCTCGGGCACCTTGCTGGGCGTGATCGGTGCCCGGGCACAAGGGGTCTCGATCCCCTGGTACGACCCGCTCGTGATGGCCACCAATCTGACCTTCGCCTGGCTCGTGGTGACCGTGGCCGTGGGTGTCTGGTACCGCCCCGCCCAGGCCGGACGCAAGGTGGCCTACCTGACCCTGGTCAGCTTCGTGCTGCTCTTGATCGCCTTGGGTGTGATGCTGCTGGCGGGCACGCAGCACGGGGGGCGGAACGCAGCGGGGAGTGGGAAGTGGGAAGTGGGGAGTGGGGAGTTGGTGGCCGGAGACGGCGGTAAGGGGGCAGGGGGCAGGGATCAGGAGGCAGGAGTCAGGAATCAGGGGTTAGGGGTCAGGAGTGAGGGGTTAGGGGTTAGGGGAGTAGCGCCTTCCGGCGGGCTTTGCCGCTCCCACTGCCCACTCTCCACTCTCCACTCTCCACCCTCCACTTCCCACTTCCCACTCTCCCCACACCCGGAGGACCTGTGACATGAAGATCCAGGTCGTCGGGTGCAGCCATCACGGGACGGCGATCGCCGTGCGCGAGCGACTGGCCTTTACGCACCAGCAGGCGTCCGAGGCCCTGGACCGCTGGCGCCGGGTGTTCAAGAAGGTCGAGGCGGTGCTGATTTCGACCTGCAACCGGGTCGAGGTCTACGCGGCCACCCAGAACGCGGCCGTGCCCAGCTTCGAGCAGGTGGCCGACTTCCTGGCCCGGTTCCACGGCATCGAGCCGGACGAGGTCCGGGGCCAGCTCTACCAGTTCGAGGCCGAGGACGCCGTACGCCACCTGTTCACCGTGGCCTCGAGCCTCGACAGCATGGTGGTGGGCGAGCCGCAGATCCTCGCCCAGGTCAAGCAGGCGTACCAGCTCGCGGCCGAGCGGGACAGCACCGGGCCGTTGACCCACGCCGCGTTCCAGGCCGCCATCCGCGTTGCCCGGCGCGTGGCCAACGAGACGGCGATCCACCAAAAGCGAGTGAGCATCCCCAGCGTGGCCGTGGCCGACTTCGCCCGGGGCATCTTCGAGCGCCTCGACGACAAGGAGACGCTGGTGATCGGTGCCGGCGAGATGGCCGAGGAGACGCTCCGTTATCTCAAAGACGAAGGGGCGCACCGCATCACCGTGATCAACCGGCGCGAGGACCGGGCCGCCCGGCTGGCTGAGACGTGGCAGGGGCGCCCGCTTGCCTGGGACCGGCTCGACGAAGCGCTGGCCGCCGCCGACCTGGTGATCAGCACCACCGGGTCGGGCGAACCGATCGTCTCGCTCGACGAGTTCACCCGGGTCGAGCGGCGGCGCAAGGGGGGCCCGCTGTTCATCCTCGACCTGGCCGTGCCGCGGGACTTCGACCCGGCCATTGCCGAGCGGCCCGACGTGTACCTCTACTCGGTCGACGACCTGGAGGCGGCCTGCGAGCGGAACCGGCGGGAGCGCGACCGCGAGCTGCCCGCCGCCATGCGGATCATCGAGCAGGAGACGGCCCAGTTCATGGCCGAATTGCACCACCGCGCGACCGGCCCGGTGATCCAGCGCTTGCGGGAGGGCTGGCAGGCCCCCAAGGAGGAAGAGCTCAAGCGGCTCTTGAACAAGCTGCCCGAGCTGGACGACCGCTCGAAGGCCGAGATCCGAAAAGCCTTCGACCGGCTGGTCAACAAGCTCCTCCACCCGCCGCTGGAATCGCTCCGCGACGAGTCGCGCCACGGGATGCCGGAGGTGCTGCTGGATGCGCTGAAGCGGTTGTTTCAGCTTAAGGATTGAGCACGCCTTCTCACATCTTCCCCGCGCCGCGCCAGCAGGAGCTACAGGAAGAACGGCCCGCCCAGCAGCGCGGCGATGGTGCTCACCGGCATCTCGGCCGGGGGGCACAATGACCGGCCGGCAACATCTCCCCCCGGCCGCCACCCAGTTCGCCTAGAGGGGCCAGCAGCCCGAAGCACCCTCGTATGCTTTGAGAACGGCTCCCCGGACCCATCCGGAGTCGGCAAATCCCGCAGTGACCCGACTTCCGGGGTGCTCGAATATGCCCACGGAGGCGGCAAGACCGGCTCGTGAACCCCCTCCGCAGAGTGGATTTTGCCGGAATGCGAAAAAACTTCGGAGATTGATGTCAGGAATGGCCCAGGGGCGGGCAATTAGGGACAGGAAAGCCAGAATAATCGAGAGCGGCACGGCCGTCCGGCTGAATCGGCTACAGCGGGCCGCGAAATGGGAGCAAGCGGCCGCCACACCGGAACTAACCACAGAGAGGGGGCCGTTGGCGAGAACGCCTGTTTCACAAACTGAGGTGTTCGCCCGTTTTCGGGACTCTGATTTCTGAAAGGAGTTTTTGGGACACGATGTCGCAAGTCGCTATTTCAAAAGCAGTTTCGTCGAAAACCCAAGGAGTACCGGTCATGAGAACGCTGTCCCCCAACACCTTTCTCGGCCTGCTGGTCGGGGTCGCGCTGTGTGCGACCGTCTCTGCTGCGGAGGCAGGGCTGTACCACCAGGAAGTGCTAATTGACAATCCGATGGCCTACTACCGCTTGGAGGAGACTACCGGCCCCACCGCATCGAGTATCGGCCTGGTTACCATTGCTGACGGAAGCATCCAGACGGGCGTTGTGCTGGGTCAAGCAGGCCCGCGCCCGGCCGACGGGTTCGCCGGCTTCGCAGCAACCAACAACGCCCCGCGCTTCACCGCGGGGGAGATCGATTTCGGCACGGGCTTCATGCCAACCGGCGCCGCCCCGCGAACGTATGAGCTTTGGTTCAATGCGGATGCCGTCACACCGGAAATACAATCCGTGCTGAGCTACGGCCAAAATGCGGGAGGGCGACGGATCAACATCTCGGCAGACAACAGCACGATCGCCATCGCCGTCAGCGGCGAGAACCGCGGCAAGACCGGGCTGTCGCTTTCCGGCTGGAACCATCTTGCGATCACCTTCCCGAAGGGCCAAACCTCGACGAGCAACTGGAAGATGTACCTCAACGGGGACCCGGTAACCGGGCTGACTAGCATTGCCGGGAGCCCACAAACGCTCAATACGAACGATCAGCCAGGGGCCATCGGCGAGAACGCCTTCGGGAGCGGCGCCTACTACAAGGGCCTCATCGATGAGGTGGCCGTGTACCAGGGTGAGCTTTCGGCCGACCGGATCAAGGCGCACTACGACGCGGCCGTCACGGGCGCGGTGACGCCTTCGCAGACGACCGGGTTCGCGATGGATGAGTTTCAGACCGCAGCCAAGAACGGCGAGTCTCCGGCCACGGGCGGCCAATTCGCCGGGCCCCTCTACATTCGGGAACGATCCAACGACGCCACCCCAGAATTTGAGGTGCGCGCGTTCATGAAGTTCGATGTCGCCGGCCTTGATGCCGACGACGTTCTCAATGCCACATTGCTGATGCACGAGACCAGCAAACTCAACGATGTGAACCAGGCGCAGATCTTCGCGGCCCTGGTGACCGACGACTGGGACGCCACATCGAATAAACCGACGTTTGACCAGGCGGTCGACTCGGCCAGCGAGTTCCGCATCGGCCAAAACGGTGCGGCATCTGCCGGACCGGACGTCGACCGGTACTTCGGCATCGAGATGACCGATTGGGTGAAGGATTGGCTGAGTGGATCGGCCAGCAACTACGGTCTGCGCCTGCGGTTCGGAGATGCCCACGTCGGCGCCGCGTTTGACGAGTCGGGAGACTTTGCCCCGCGTCTGATCGTCACAAGCGTCCGAAGCGCCACCGGCGTCATCCCAGAGCCCTCTACGCTCGTGGTCTGGTCGCTGCTGGGCGGCCTGGGGATGGGACTGGGCTGGCGCAGGCAGCGAACGAAGTGAGCAACCCGGCCTCGTGGCCCGTTTTGCGGGGCCGCCGGCAGGACAGCGGCTCTTTGCGAAAGCTGAGTTCCGAAAAACCACCTAAATACGACACAGCCACCACGCTCGTGTGCACGGTCGACCCCGCCGCCGATCTCCGCAGGGGTTTCCCGCTCGGGTAACTACGCCCAGCACCGCCTTGTTCACATCTCCCCCCGGCGCGCCAGCAACAGCCAGAGGAAGAACGGGCCGCCCAGAAGGGCCGTGATGA
>Ga0180438_10010368_pt1 | contig 11441 bp, 13 predicted proteins | sample SS_ome_12_FD_132455 | JGI IMG/M metagenome (GOLD analysis project Ga0180438, IMG submission 132455) | Hypersaline lake sediment archaeal communities from the Salton Sea, California, USA - SS_3_D_2 metaG | ecosystem: Environmental > Aquatic > Non-marine Saline and Alkaline > Hypersaline >...
ATAACAATTAAGTAATTTAAATTTTTCTAAATAACTAATTAATGTTCTTACAGAATTATTGCATAGTGATATAATAAAATCTTTTGCTTTATCTTCTATTTTTATATTTTCTGTGTTACAAATTTTATTAATTATATTATTAAGATGTATTATTTCTAATGGTTTAATTTTTATTATAAAAACACGTGATTGATAACTATCAATCACTTTTTGTATATTTGAACATGATGATATAAAACAGACATTTTTACTGTATTTATCTATACAATTTCTAAAAACCTGTTGACTCTGTTCATTGATATTATCAATATCATCTAATACTACTATTTTTTTTTTATTGTGTATACTAGACATTGTCTGACAAAATGTTTTAACATCTGATCTATAGTACGAGATACCTTGATCTTTTAATGAATTTATAGTTAATATATTATCTGGATCATAATTATCATTATAATATGCTTTTATAATAGAATTAATTAGTGTAGATTTACCACTACCTGAATCACCTACTAATAAAATATTTAATAGTTCAGTATCAACAAATGTTTCTAATAATTCTATAATTGTAGGATTCATTTCAAAGTCTTTTAAACTTTTTGGTCTATATTTATATATAAATGGTTGATCCATAATTTAATATGTATAAATAAGTATTTAAGTTTATGTATTTATAATATACAATGAATATATTTAATTCCGAAAATAACAATGAAACACATTATTCCATATTAGGTGTTCAACAAAATGCATCACAAGAAGAGATTAAACGTGCTTATCGTAAATTATCATTAGATTTACATCCAGATAGAAACAAAGGAGATATAGAGAAAGAAGATAGATATAAAAAGATAACATCAGCTTACAATACACTAAGTGATGTAAATCAACGTTCGCAATATGATAGTAGTATTATGTTTAATAAATTAAATATACCTGATAGTGTATTTATGAATATGTTATTTAATCCAATTGATATAGAAAATGTATTATCTGAATTAAAAAATAGTAACTTTTCAAATCATAGATTAAATAAAAATATCCCAATAGATATTTTTTCAAATCTTGGCAAATCTTCATTATTTAATCAAGGAATTAATAATTTTGAATTTGATTCAAAACCAAAAAATATTAATATAACAATAAATCTTTCTCTCTTAGATGCTTATAAGGGTTGTAAAAAACCAGTTAATATTAAACGATGGATATATGAAAATAATAAACAGACTGAACAACAAGAAACTATTTATGTAGATATACCAAAAGGGATTGACAACAATGAAATTATTACAATTAAAGACAAAGGGAATCGTTTAAGTTATAATAATAAAGGTGATATAGAAGTTAAAATAATAATAGATAATAAAACAGATTTTGAGAGAAATGGTATAGATTTAATATATAAAAAAAATATAAGTTTAAAAGAATCGTTATGTGGATTTAGTTTTGATCTATATTATATAGACGGAAGAGAATTTAAAATTAATAATGAACCTGGAAATATTATACCACCGGATTTTCGTAAAACAATATCTAATTTTGGAATGTCTAGAGATAATTCGGTAGGTGATTTAATTATTATATTTGATGTTACATATCCAAAAACTATTAGTGAAAAGCAAATTAAAGAATTATCTAATATTTTATAATTAATATATATAATGAAATATAAAATACTACTTTTTATTATAATATTAATATTGTTTGTAATATTAATTAAAAAATGTTTTTACAATAATAAAATTTATTTAGTAGAAAGTTTTGAAAGTGAAAAATTTCCACCAATACAACAATATAGTAATATATTTACACCTGACGAATGTAAACAAATTATAGATCTAGCAAAACCAAATCTTTTTAGAAGTAAATTAGGAGTTGAGGAAAAGACTGGTATATCTAGAACTAGCAGACAAACTTGGATTAGAAAAGACTCATTACCTTGTGTTGAGCGTGCTTCAAAATTTGTAGCAGATTTAACAGGTTTACCGGTTGAAAATCAAGAACAATGGCAAGTATTAAGATATGAACCAGGACAAGAATATAAAGCACATTTTGATGCCTGTTCTTCAGCAACAGATGAATATAATAAATGTGTAGAAAATGAACAAGAAAAAGGATGGGGTAAACGGGTTTACACTTTTTTTATATATTTAAATAATGTTCCAGAAGGTGGAGAAACTTATTTTCCTCGTTTAAATAAAATATATAAACCTAAACAAGGAAATGCTATATTTTGGCATAATTTAACAAGAGATCAAATGATGGCTCATCCATATTCAGAACATGCTGGAATGCCCGTTAAAAAAGGCGAAAAATGGGCTATTAATGTATGGGTAAGGCAAAATCCAGAAAAATCAGAAAATAACTAATTATTTCTCTCTATTTTTTCATAACAAATTGGGCAGTCCATAATAATATTAAATAACATATTTTAATATTATTTTTATAATTTTAATGACCTTGTAAGAATTTTAATAATCCATCTTTATTTCTCTCTCCATTATAATCTGCAACCTTTTTTCCATTTTCTAAAAGAATCATTGTTGGAAATCCACTAATATTATGTTTTTTGCATAATTCTGGACCATCATCTTCATTCATTTCAACAGCACGCATACTAATTCCTGTATTATTTGATTTTGCTGCAGATTTCCATTCGGGCATTAAAGTTTTACAATGACCACATCCGTTCATATGTACTAAAACAAATTCTTTATTATTTGATAATCCTTCACTAAATTTTTTTGTTCCATTAAATACTGAACCAAATACAACAGCTAAAAGAATTGCCGCTAAGAGTAGATTAACAGGACTTAATTTTCCACATTTACCTTTTGCCATATATATAATAAATATATAATAAATATATAATAAATATATAATAAATATATAATAAATATATAATTATTTACACCCTTTAAGATTTAAAACCGCACCCCTAATTATTTTTTATATTTTTCTCAAAATAATATAGATGACTAAACATAAGACCGAAGATTATAAAATTTCTGCTGTTAAATATTACTTAAATAATGAGAAAAGAGATGGATATAAGAAAACATGTAAAATCTTTGATTATAAGAAATCCAGTTTACGAGATTAGATTAAAAGATACAATACTTCCAAAAATCTAACAAGAAGAAACCGAAAACCAATTTCTTACAAGATTACTAAACCACAAGTGAAAACTGCGTTGGAATTAATGAATATCCTTTACCTTATCTAATAATAAATAATTATGAAGGAATACCAATTAAGTATTAATAATGATAATATAAAATATATAAAGATGTATATTATATTATATTAGATGAGTACAATACAGCGATTAAACAAAGAGTTAGCAGATATAAATAAGAACCCACCAACAAATTGTTCGGCAGGATTAATTGACGATGATATTTTTCATTGGCAAGCAACAATTATGGGACCGGAAGGTACACCATATCATGGTGGTGTATTTGAGTTGCGAATAGACTTTCCACAAGACTATCCATTTAAACCTCCAAATGTTATTTTTACTACACGAATTTATCACTGTAATATTAATAGTAATGGTAATATATGTCTTGATATTTTAAAAGAACAATGGAGTCCAGCTCTTACTATAAGTAAAGTTCTATTAAGTATATGTTCATTAATGAATGATCAAAACCCAAATGATCCACTAGATCCAGATGCTGCTGAATTATATTTAAAAGATTATAATAAATTTTTAGAACAAGCAGCATTTTATACTACAATGTATGCTAGTAATAATTAAATATAATATTTAATAAGCTATTTAATTATTAATATGTTTAGTAGGAATATCAGAAGATACCAAATAGATAGAGTTTTCAGTACAAATAATATAACAACCTGCTACATTATAAATTTTACTGATAGGACTAGTGTATTCCTCTGCATTTTTTACTAGTAATTTTTCATCTTGATCTTTCTTTACTCCAATAAGAACGTCTTTTTTTAGAGAATCTGTCCAATAATCTAACATAATAGGTTTGTCATCTACAATAGCAAGTTTAGCAAGATGTCTCCATAATTCAGCAGGAGGTAGTTTAATTGAAGACTCTGAGTCTGTCATTTAATATATTAAATTTATATAGGCTTTAAATACTTATATTTAAAATACAATTAAATTAAATTATTTTAATAATTTAATTTATATATTATGACATCTAATTGTAAAAATAGTATTTTAAATACTGACTATTATAATAAAACAATAGAGGATAATTATATAACTATTTTTGGTCAATATAATAAATTAATTACAGATTATTTAAAATATTGTTATGATAATATATGTATTCAAAATTTAGAATATAAAAATTATATAATAAAGCAAGGTATATCAACTATTAAACATGTATTTAAAATATTACTTATCTACACAAAAAATCTAGAAATGACTATTTTTAATTGTCAGAAAGCATATATTTACTATATTGAATTTATTGGTCAAATAAGTGAAGACAACCATAGTTTTTTACAATTAAATTCTAAAGATGCATCTCTATTTGTTTATAAGAAAACAATTTTTGATGTTAATAATGATACAACTAAAAATTTTTCATCAAATGATAATATAAAAAATATAACTAAGATAATTAATCCAATAATTGATATTTATAATTCTATATTATTTAGATTAATTACAGATTACGATGATAATGAAATCATCAAAATAGTTAATATAGATTTTCAAAAGATTATTCAAAAAATAATAAAACTATTTTTTGAACTTAATGATCTTGGTATGTTAGATAAAATTAATTATTTTATTTTACACTTTAAACAAAAAAATATATTAGATAATCTAGATTTATTTATAAAAAAAATAAAAAAAAAAGATTTAACTAATGCAAATTTAGATTTACAAATAATTAATCAACAAAATTTCAAAAATAATAGTGAAAATAATTTAATCAATAATATTTTTAATAACTTATGATACATAAATTATTCTTCTCTTATTTTTTTTTGTAGACGTTATTTTAGTATTTTTTTGTATTTCAGGATTATTAATATATATATTTTGATACTCGTTATCTAGAATTTCTTTAATATAATAATAAACTTTATATAATACATCTTCATCGCATTTACCAACAATTAAAATACTTCCAGTTCTAAATATCATAAAAGATAATTTATATTTAATATCTTTGTCTTGAAAATTATACTTGCATTGAATACCAGGATATTGACAAGCATCAAAAACACAATCAATTTTATATTTATATTTTAAAATATCTAATAATTTATCACGGTTTAAATAAAAGCCACAATTAAAATTTGAATTAATTAAAACAGTTTCTGATTTACTAAGATCATAATTTATAGTTTCATCACCTGAATATAATCTTAGTATATTGACTAATAGATCTAGTGTTGAAATTAATGTACTATCATCTCTTATACCAGGAATTTCTAATTTACCAGTATTAAATACTTTAACATGTATTTCTTTAAACTTATCATTTTCATTTATTCGAAGTAATAAAACAAAACAATTATAAAATGCACTTCTTTTTTTAGATCTATATGATGTAATATCTTTTTGACATAGTCCAATACTAATTTTTCTAATATCTCTAAATTTAATACGTCCATTTGGATTTATAATTCTACTAATAATCTGTTCATCTACATTATTTTCATTCTCTAATCGTTTAGTCATTTCTTTCACACTATCTTCATTTGTGAAATTAAATTTCATCTGTTTTTTAACTACACCTTCTTGCATTGTATGATATGGCGTAACTTTTATATTCCAAAATAATTCATTTAAATTAATAGATTGATTTAAATATGCTATTTTTGTCTTAGTCGATATATATATATCGGTTGCTTTAGGAATATTTTTATCTAATATTTCTTTTGATTCCATTAAATAATTATCATCTATTTCTCCCTCAAGACAAAATGTTGACCATGCACTATTTATATCTATCTCTTCATTTAAATTATCATCCATCTCTATTTATATATATAAAAATTCTTTATATATTATTTTCAATTATTTTCTAAATTTAAATTATAAAATGATATCATCATTTTTCGTTGAAACAACTAATACCCAATTCAAAAATATACCGGTTGTAATCGAAAAAAAATTACCTGTTTCTGCTCCAATCAAAATTCCTAAACGGTCCGAAGACCATTTAACAAGCGAATATGAATTAAATTTAAATTTTTTCAATCCTAGTAAAATGAGTCCGCCAGATTGTTGGAAAACTAGATTGGAACAGAGAATGAAGTCTCTTTATGAAACAACGCTATCTGTTAGTGAATAAAACAATAAATTTAATTTATTGTCACTATCATTATCAACATTATATATCACAAATTCTATCTCTTTTAAAAGTTTATTAGTTATTTTAAACATATTATTTCGTATAATATAACTACAATAATCCTTAATTACTGTATCTACATCAATATTATATATTGTTAATAAATCATATATTTCTTTATTAAATTTTTTATTATCACCTTTTTTTATTACATTATCTATACTCTTAAATAATTCGTTGTCTATTACTTTTATATTTTGTATTGCTAATTGGTTAGATTGCATGTAATTAATCATACTTCTCATATCAGATTTATATGTATTATAAATAGATTCAAGTTGACTATATGATAATTTTAAATTCTCTTCATTATTTATTTTTGATAAAAAATCTATTATATCTTGTTTTGGTAATTGATTAAATCTAAGTTTTACAAATTCATTTTGTAAAGAGTCATCTATTTTACTAATATAGTTACAAATTAAGCAAAATCTTATATTTTCTTGATATTCTTGAAGTAAATATTTTAATGCTTGTTGTGCATTTTTTGTCATATAATCTATTTCATCTAGTATTACAAATTTTATACCATTTGAAAACATTGTTTTAGAATTTACAAAATTATTAATTTGATTTCTAATTATATCAATACCTCTCTCATCTGAAGCATTTAAATGTATCATTAATCCTTTATTTTCTTGATTATTATTTCTTTGATATTCATTTATTAAATTAATTATTGTAGTTGTTTTGCCAGTACCAGGCGGACCATATAATAACAAGTTTGGCATATAATTTTTTAAAAAAATATTTTTAAAAATTGTTTTATTTTCAACATTTAATACAATATTTTGAAAATCGGTTGGTCTGTATTTTTCTACCCAAGGTATATATATTTTACTTGTCATTTATAATATTTCTAATTATAGCTTTAAAATAAAATTGAGTTTAAAATAATATTTATATATTATTTTAAAATGGGTTCTCTTGAAATTATTATGGGTCCAATGTTCTCTGGAAAAACTGAAATGTTAATTGAAATATACAATAAAGAATTTAATTGTATTAAAACATTGTCAAAAATTTTTCAAGATAATCAAGAAATTATTGCATTTAATTATTATAAAGATACACGATATGGAGATAATATAATAAGTTCTCATAATGGCAAAAAAATTCCTTCAATTAATATTCAAACATTGTCAGAAATTTTTCAAAATGATAAATTTGAAAAACTCACACACATATTTATTAATGAAGCTCAATTCTTTCCAGATTTAAAAATTACTATTATTAAATTAGTTGAACAACACAACAAACATGTTGTTATTTGTGGGCTAGATAGTGATTATAAGAGAGAAAAATTTGGACAAATATGGGAATTAATTCCATATGCAGACAAATTAACTAAATTATACGGAAAATGTAATAATTGTGACAATAAATCTCTATTTACACACAGAATTTCTTGTGAAAAACAACAAGAAGTAGTTGGAAATAACAATTATATCCCTTTATGCAGATCATGTTATATTAATATAAATAAAAATGTTACTATTACAGTATAATAAAATAATAATAGTCACATATGTTTATGTATTAATTTGATTAATTAAATTAATAAAAGTATTTAAATTAGTTTTTTAATAATTCTTTATATGGAACCTTCAACTGAAAAAAAACGCCGAGGGAGAAAAGCTAAAATAGATGCTACAATTGAAAATACTAATGAAGAATCTGAAAATGTTGTATTAGAAAAAATACCAAAAAAACGGGGAAGAAAACCTAAAGGTGGCAAAGTTGTTACTTGTATACAAAATGATATTAACAATAACGATATAATACCAAATATTATACTTCATTTAAAATGCAATCAATCTGATATTAATAATCATAGTAATAAAGATTTTATTGATACATACCAATTTAATAATACAAAAAATTATGATTTTAATTATTTACAACTATCTAATGAATCTAATAGTTATAATAATACTACTATTAATACTAATATTAATACTAATGATACTATTAGTATACATAATAGTAATGAAAATGCTACAGAAAATAATAAAATTATTTGGCAAAAATTAGAAAAATTATCTACCTCATTACATGTTGATAATATATGTGATAAAAAATCTGCTTGCTTTTTCTGTACCTGTGATTTTGATAATATACCTATATATATACCTAAATTTCAACTAAACAATATGTTTCATGTATATGGATGTTTTTGTAGTCCAGAATGTGCATGTTCATATCTAATGAATGAAAAAAATATAGATACTACTAGTAGGTTTGAAAGATATTATTTATTAAATTATATATATAGTAAAATATATGATTATAAAAAAAATATTAAACCTGCTCCTAGCCCTTACTATCTTTTAGATAAATATTATGGAACTTTGTCTATTCAAGAATATAGAAAATTACTAAAAAGTGAGAGACTTTTATTAGTTGTTGATAAACCACTTATGCGTTCGATGCCCGAATTACACGACGATAGTGACGATTATCTATTAAATACAAAAGGTATTCCTGCAGCAATTAATAAGTATGTTCCACAGAAAGAGTTTAAAAATTTTACTAAAAATGATATTTTAAATGAACAATTTAATATTAAATAAATAATTTTAATATAATCATTATTTATTTAATTATCACAAGGTTCCTCCTCTACTGTTGTTAATACTTTTTGATTTTCATTTTCTTTAATTTCTCTCTCTTTTATAAATTCTAACATTTCTTGTTTTCTCTTTTCTAATTCTTTAGTAAACCTATATTGTTTTGCTGCTTTATCCATAAATCCTCTAATTTCTCGATAAACTTGTTGGTTTACACTTACCACATTGTCTTGTTTTTGTTCTTTTATTCCAAAATGTTCTTTTATTACTTTAATACTATCAAAATCATACTCATTTAATCTTTTTATTGCTTCTTCTCTTTCCATATTTGTTTGTCTAAGTACAAAATCTATTACTTGATTTTCCTTTTCGTCTAGCATTTTTTCTAGTTGTTCTCTAGAATATTTTTGTGTCTTTTCTAATATACAATCTATTAGTATTTCTCTTTTTGTTTTATTATCTTTTTTTTCCATTTATAAAATATTATATTATTTTTTAAATGATATTAAAACTAATAATACTAGTTATATTATTATGGCTAATACTATCACTAAATACGATAATCTGATCAAAGTATTAAAAACACAAGTTATTAGCGAAGTTAATAATACATTATCTTATCAATTTACTCCTATTATTGAAGAAATTAACAAAGATATATCTACTTTTAATTTACTTGAAAAGTTAGATAATCTTATTGAAGAAATGCCTAGTTTCAAAAAATTACAATCTAAATATAATAATTTAGTTGTCGAATATAATAAATTAAAAAATAGTGTTTCTATATCTAGTGAAAACGACTATTGTCCAGATATATCTCTAGTTATCAAAGATATAAATAAAAATAATAATCTAGAAAGTTACAATAATCTTATTTCTAATAGCAGTACTCTAAATGTAAAAATAGATAAAGATAATGATCATTATGGATGTAGTAGTATTGAAGATGAAATTATTAGTGATCAAGAAACTTCTAGTCAAAGTGAATCTCAACATAGTGATGATGACTTATTAGAAGAAGGTAAAACTATCATCTATACTGATGGAGCTTGTAAAGGAAATCCTGGTGATGGAGGATGGGGTGCACATATTATCAATAATGATGGAAGCAAAGTATCCCTTAAAGGAGGTGTAAAAGATACTACTAATAATCGAATGGAGCTTTTAGCTACTATTAAAGCATTAGAGTATTTTAAAGACTCTACACAAATTGAAATTAATACTGATTCTAAATATGTAAAAGATGGAATTACTAGTTGGATTACTTCTTGGAAAAAAAATGGATGGAAAACCTCGCAGAAAAAAGAAGTAAAAAATTTAGATTTATGGAAAAAACTTGATGAGCTATGTAATGTACATACAGTAGAATGGAATTGGGTAAAAGGACATAGTGATAATGAAGAAAACAATTTCGCAGATTTTTTAGCAAATTGTGGTATAAAAGATTTATATGGCGAAGCAAAGGTGGACTTTGAAATAGAATACGAAACTCAAAATGCGAAAACTGAATGTAAAAACAAACATGATGAAGCGGTAGAAGAGGAAGAAGATGAAGAGGAAGAAGAGGAAGAAGAGGAAGAGGAAGAAGAGGAAGAAGAGGAAGAGGAAGAAGAGGAAGAAGAGGAAGGGGAAGAAGAGGAAGAGGAAGAAGAGGAAGAGGAAGAAGGGGAGGAAGAAGGGGAGGAAGAAGAAAAGAAAGAAGAGGAAGAGGAATTTGAATTAATTGAAATTCAAGGAAAAGAATATTTTACAAACAATGAAGTAGGAGGAGAAATTTATTCTTGTATAGATGATGATATTGGTGAAAAAGTAGGGTATTTTGATAAAAATGGTATTGCACACTTTAGCAAATAATATAGATATAATATATAATGGGTAAATTTAGTAAAACTGTTAAAAAAAGTTTATTTCAAAGAGGTGGTAGTGTTAATTTTAATATAGGGAATCAACGATGGGAAAATACTGCACAAGGTGTGGAATCTCGTAGATATTCTGAACAAGAAGTGCTTGCTTTAAATAGATTAGGTGTTGGTACTCTTCACATCGCTGGAAGTACACAAAGTTATAATCCCAATTCAAATAATTGGTATTTGATTAAAAACGGTCAGCCACCTCCAGCACATGGAACTACTTTAAGTAACGTAATTGATAAAATTTATCTGAATGATCCAATCCGTGCAATAGAAACTTTTACTATAGTACAAAGAGATATAGCTAGTGCAACTAGTGGTAGAGAAAAAGCTGCTTCACACCATCTTGATACTGGTCATCAGGCAGATACCCATAGAGCTTATTTAAATGCATTACAAGATTTAGTTAGAATACTACGTAGGTATACTAACCCAGGATTTTTTACAGGTGCAACAGCAGAAAGCAGTTCAAATAGTGATGAAGAATCTTCCTCACCAAAAAGATTAGGTAAATTTGAAAGAATGTCTAGCGAAAGAAACGGTGGTAAAAGAAAATCAAGAAAATCAAGAAAATCAAGAAAATCAAGAAAATCAAGAAAATC
>Ga0180438_10010369_pt1 | contig 11439 bp, 12 predicted proteins | sample SS_ome_12_FD_132455 | JGI IMG/M metagenome (GOLD analysis project Ga0180438, IMG submission 132455) | Hypersaline lake sediment archaeal communities from the Salton Sea, California, USA - SS_3_D_2 metaG | ecosystem: Environmental > Aquatic > Non-marine Saline and Alkaline > Hypersaline >...
GACCGATGAAGGTCTTCAATATATTTGTCCGCGATATTATCCCCAGGTCAGCTGCAAAGAGGAAATAGCTCTGTCCCGCATAGAGCGCTTCCGGCACATGGTTGTAAAAGAACTTTGCATTCGCGCCGATGGCGAGATTGATATCTCTGAACTTGTACCCTGCATTCAGCATTCCCATACACTGGGAAATGGTGTACGTCTTCCCGTCACTGTAGCCGAATTCGTCGTAGTAGGTGAAGGGCAGGTAGAGATAGGTAAAACCGAGGCCGAGGTAGAGCTGATCGGTTATCCCGCGTGAGAGCCTGATCCCCTCGAAGTTTACATCTTCGATCCATTCCTGATGAATGAGGGAGACTTTGAAAACCCTGCTCGGATCACCTCCAGCAGGGTTAGAGTCCATGTAGTACACATCGCTGGCTACACCGGAGTAGGCTCCGCCGAGGCTGATCGCACGTGAGCCGTAAATGAGCTTGAGCATGGGAGGGCCTGCTTCGCCGGTGTAGGAATATGCAGCAGTTACGGTCCCGATAAGCAGTATCAGAGTGAAGAGTAGCTTCTTCATTGCTCTCCCATAGTGTCAGGCTCGGTAACGTTACTTTTTCCATTTTAATTCACGCCGTCCCTCTATTTCAAAGCAATTTACATGCCTTTATTTACAAATTTGTAACTTTTTAATTCTTTTAATATATTGATTTATAAACCACATATTTTCACATGAAAATGTGGCAGCATTTTTATTATACTTTTTTATAACATCGTTTGTTTTTTCGTTTTTGATGAGAATTTTCCCAGTCACACTGGATCCCAAACAATTTTTTCCCTCTCCGCGGAGATGATGAAAAGTGATTTTTTCTTTGCTCTTCAAAGATTTTTAATCCTTTTAATATCAATGTCTTAAAAGAACATTGCGAAGCATGATGCATGCACCCCTAGGACAAGTATACCACAGCGGAATAGAATCTCATGATTGCAGGAATAAAAAATTACACTATTGTATTAATAATCGAAAATAGAGTATACTTTTTTATAACATTCTTCTTTATTCAAAGAAATGAGAACTACACGAATAAAAAAACGTTTGATTACTATTTTTATTGATATTTACAGAGAAAAACCTTGACTGGAATCATAAATGTGTTACTTTTTATATAAATCGTGCTACTATAAGGAGGAGTTTCATGAAGAAATGTTTTTTTCTGTCAGTTTCTGTGCTGGTACTCCTCTTACTTTTTTCCTGGAATGCCTTTGCACATTTTCAGTATCTCATTCCCTCAGATGACATGGTAATGCAGGGTGAAAGCAGAGAGATTCGGATCGATCTCATTTTCGGGCATCCCTTCGAGGGAGAGTACATGCAGATTGAGCAGCCTGAGATGTTCAACGTACGGCTCAGGGAAAACGACACGAATCTTTTGAGCAGCCTGAAGCAGCAGAAAGTCGACGGAATGAACGCCTTTTTCTCGGAATTCGAGATCAGGCGCCCCGGTGATTACCTGTTCTACGTCCAGCCTGCGCCCTACTTTGAACCTGCGGAGGGACGGTTCATCGTGCACTACACGAAGACCGTGGTTCATGCTTTCGGGCTCGAGGAAGGGTGGGATGAGGAAATCGGTCTCAAGACAGAGATCATTCCACTCACCCGGCCCTACGGAATCTGGACCGGGAACGTGTTCCAGGGGGTGGTGAAGGCCTTCGGCAGGCCCCTGCCCTATGCAGAGGTGGAGGTTGAGTATCTTGCGGGAGGCACGATCCAGGCGCCTGCGGATCCCTTCATCACACAGGTAATAAAGGCGGATCAAAACGGTGTATTTACCTATGCCTGCCCACGGGCCGGATGGTGGGGATTTGCCGCACTGAGCGAGGACAAAGAGAGGATCAAACACAGCGACGGGAAGATGTATCCGGTTGAGATCGGTGCGGTGTTCTGGATCAGGGTGTACGATATGCCCTGAATAATGGGCAGAGAAAGGAGCACAGAATGCACATTTCTGAAGGTGTACTGACCCCACAGGTTCTTGCCGTGGGGGCAGCTGTCGCGGCAGCCGGAACCGCAGTCGGTTTGAAGAAGATGGATTATGACAGGATCCCGAAGGTGGCGGTGCTCACCGCGGCTTTTTTCGTGGCATCTCTCATCCACATTCCAATCGGGCCGACGAGCGTTCACCTCACTCTGAACGGACTGGTCGGGATACTCCTCGGGTGGGCGGCCTTTCCCGCCATACTCATCGGGTTGTTGCTCCAGGCGCTGCTGTTTCAGTTCGGCGGGTTTACAGTGCTCGGCGTGAATGCCGTGAACATGGGTGTCCCCGCACTGATCGTCTCCCTTCTCTTCAGCCATCTCGTTAAAAATGAGAGCACTGCGCTCACTGTGGTGTGCGCATTTCTCGCTGGGGCAGTTGCCGTGCTGCTCTCCATCCTCTTTACCGCCTTCTCTTTGGTGTTTTCAGGGGAGGAGTTCACGAATATCGCGAGAATAATGGTGATGGCCCACATCCCGGTGGTGGTCATCGAAGGAGTGGTCAGCGTGTTCATCGTGACGCTCCTCAAGAAGGTGAAACCAGAGATTCTGGAGTTTCCTCATGCAGTGGCAGAGAATGCCTGAGAAGAGGCACGTGTGTCGGAGAGTCGCCTTTGTGCCCCTCATTGGTGCGTTTCTCTTTCTCATTTCTGCATTTCCCGCCTTCTCTCATAGAGTGAATGTCTTCGCCTATGTGGAGGGTGATACCATCCATACAGAGAGCTACTTCTATGACGGGAGTCCTGTCATCGAAGGGAAGATTGAACTGCTTGACAAGAGCGGGAAATCTCTTTTTAGCGGAGTTACTGACAGCGAGGGGCTTCTCAGCTTCAAAGTGCCGAAGATCGAGGACCTGACCGTCGTGCTCGACGCGACCATGGGGCACAGGGCCACCTTTCTGATTACAGCAGAAGAGCTGAAAGAACAGCTTCCATGGGGTGTTGCTGAGGAAGGTGCATCAAAGAAGCCTTCAAAGGGAGAAATGTCAGGAATCGCAGAGCGGTCACAAACGGAAAATCTTCTACAAAGAGAGCAGACATCCCGGGTAGAAGGATCGGAAAGCGGGGGAAACTCTGCGAGAAAATCAAGCCCGGAACCGGTAACAGCAGAAAAGGGGATGCAGGAAGGCGCAGTTTTTTCCCAGGATGTGAGCATCGAGGACATCCGTGAACTGGTTCGCGAAGAGATTGCCATTGGATTGTCACGGGAGCTGGGGCCGGTGCACCGGAGCATCGAGCGCCTGCAGAAGCAAAAGGAGGGTCCTTCCGTGACAGAAATCATCGGGGGCATCGGGTACATCGTCGGGCTTGCGGGGATTGCGATGTATTTCAGAAGCAGAGTGAAAAAATGATCCTCGAACGTTTTTCCGAGGGCTCCTCACCCCTTCACAGAACAGACCCGCGGGTAAAGATCTGCATCGCCCTGCCGCTCGTGTTCTCGGTTGCGCTTTCCAACAGATTTGAAGCGGTTGTTTTAGGACTGGGAGGGGCGATCTGTCTCCTCATCTACGCCCGGATCGCCCTGAAACCTGTCATGCAGAGCCTCCGCGTGCTCCTGGTGTTCATTCTGCTTCTGTGGATATTCCTTCCTCTGGGTATGCAGGAGGATGAACTGTTTCGGGTGGGGGCATTTTCCTTTTCCAGGGAGGGTGTCCAGAGAGCCCTTTTGATCAGCCTCAAGTCAACCACCATCGTTCTTTTCATCATCAGCCTCATCTCTACCTCAACGGTCTTTTCTGTGGTGCATGCCCTCCATCACCTGCGGGTCCCGCGAAAGCTGGTCTACCTCGCCTTTCTCAGCTACCGCTACATCCAGGTGATTCACGACGAGTACCTCAGGATGAAAAACGCGATGAGAATGCGGGGATTCAGACCCAGGACCAATGCCCACACCTACAAATCCTATGCCTACCTGACCGGCATGCTGCTCGTCAGGAGCTATGACCGGGCCCAGCGGATCTACGAGGCGATGCTCCTCAGGGGTTTTCACGGCGAGTATTACCTTCTCCGCCATTTTTCCATCGGAAAACAGGATATTCTCTTTGCCCTTTTCATGTCATTCTTTATATTTGGGATCGTATGGCTGGAGTGGATACTCTGATAGAGCTCGAAAAGCTGAAGTTTGGCTACTCCGAGGGGAGCTTTGTGCTCAAGGACCTGGACTTCAGTTTCTCGAGGGGTGAGAAGGCTGCGCTGCACGGCTCGAACGGCAGCGGGAAAACGACGCTCTTCCATGTGATCATGGGACTTTTGAAGCCCCAGTCCGGCAGATTGAAAATATTCGGCAGAGAGAGGAGCAGGAAAGGCGATTTTCATGAAGTGCGGAGGCGTGTGGGGCTTCTGTTTCAGGATTCCGATGATCAGCTCTTCTGCCCGACGGTCCAGGAGGACATCGCCTTCGGACCGCTCAATCTGGGAAAAAGCCGCGAGGAAACGGGGAGGATCATCACCCGGACCCTTGACCTCATCGGTCTGCCGGGCTTCGAAGAGCGGATTACCTACCGGCTCTCAGGGGGAGAAAAGCGCCTGGTGGCTCTTGGAACCGTGCTCGCCATGGAGCCAGAGCTGCTCCTTCTGGATGAACCGGTTGCCGGTCTCGACGAGGAGCACAGGGAGAAGTTCATTCAGGTGCTGAAGTCAGTCGATTCCTACCTGATCATTTCCCACGACCGCGGGCTGCTTGATGAGGTGATAGAAAAATCCTATGTGCTCAGAGAGGGGAAAATCACCCAGGGGGGTCTTCGTTCATGAAACTCGGAGCGTTTCGGCACGCCCACCCCGTTGAATCCCTGTAACGTGTGAAACAAAAAAAATTGATACGAACGCAGAAAGCCGCAGTTCTCACCGGAGGTCCGGTGGGAAAAACGCTCATCAAACTGACCATCCCGATGATCTTCGGATTGATCGGTATGGTCGCCTTCAATCTCGTGGACACCTATTTCGTGGGAAGGCTCGGGACCAGGGAGCTTGCAGCGCTCAGCTTCACCTTTCCGGTGGTGCTCGTGATTGCAAGTCTCGCCATGGGGATCGGGATCGGAGCATCAGCACTCATATCCAGGGCGGTCGGTGAAGGAGACCGGGACAGAGTGAAGAGGCTTGCCACAGATAGCCTCATTCTTGCGCTTGTTCTGGTCGCGATTTTCGTCATCATCGGATTGTTCACCATTGGACCGCTCTTTCGTGCACTGGGGGCACCGGAAGACATTCTCCCCCTCATCCGGCAGTACATGAGAATCTGGTATCCGGGGATGATCTTCGTGGTCGTCCCCATGGTCGGGAACAATGCAATCAGGGCAATCGGAGACACACGGACTCCGGCAATCATCATGCTGGTTGCAGCAGTGATCAACGGCGGACTCGACCCGCTCTTGATCTACGGGATTGGACCCTTTCCACGTCTGGAGATTGCAGGAGCCGCAGTTGCAACGGTGATTGCCCGGTCGGTGACACTCACCATTGCGCTCGTTGTTCTCTGGCGCAGGGAAAGGCTGATCACCGTGAGCCGGGTTCCCTTTGGCAGGATTTTCGATTCCTGGAAGCGGGTGCTCTACATCGGGATACCGACCGCGGCTGCGAGGATGATCATCCCTGTGGGGCTGGGAATCATCACCAGGATGCTCTCCGAACACGGCCCTGAAGCGGTCGCCTCCTTCGGCGTTTCCTCGCGCATAGAGTTTTTTGCCCTCTCGGTTGTCACCGCCCTCTCCGTGGTGCTCGGCCCTTTCGTGGGACAGAACTGGGGTGCCGGAATGAAGGAAAGAGCCAGGAAAGGGGTGAGGTACAGCAGCCTCTTCTCCATGCTGTGGGGCGCCCTCCTCTGGGCGGCGCTGGCGCTCTTCGGACGATCCCTTGGTTCCCTGTTCAACCAAAATCCGGAGGTAATTGACGGGATTGCGCTGTATCTCAGGGTCGTTCCCATCGGCTACGGTGTTCAGGGTATGCTGCTGCTCATTGCTTCCACGCTGAACGTGCTGAACAGACCGCTTCTCTCAGCAGGACTGCGGGTGCTGCAGATGTTCGTGCTCTTCGTTCCCCTGGCGCTCCTGGGATCGCACTTTTTTGGGGTTGCGGGGATATTCGCAGCCCTCCCCGCCTCCTATCTGGTGTCTGGTGTGCTCTCACACCTTCTGCTGAAGCGGGTGATGGGAATAAAGAGCGATCCCGATCCTGAAAGCTGAGACCGACAGGCTCCAGTCGTAATGGGCGATCCAAGTTTTGAAAGCTGAGACCCGAGCGGTGACTACTCGTTCAGGCTCCAGTCGTACTCCCCTCAGGTGGTTTACATACTCCCGAGCACCGGCGTTGCGCAGCTGCTCAAGAGCTTCTGCGGTGTAGACTTCCGGCATGAGGTTTGGACTGCCGAGGCTTGCACGAGCGTGCAGGGGAGCTATCGGAATCTCATTTTTTTCTATTCTCAGGGTGTTTCCTGATATAGGCGGTGTACAGGATCACGAGGGTAGAGAGGCCTGCGATGCTGAAAATGACGATGCTGTCCAGGTGAGGGAATTGAAGCTGCTTGAAGAGCACCGCAATCACTCCGCCAAGCACGGTAAAAGCGAAGAGCGCTTTGATTCTCTCTGGATCCACCCTCTTCGTTGCGAGACTCCCCAGATAGGTTCCGATCACCGAGGTGATCGTCATGTAGAACACGCCGCTTGGGTCCACTCTCTGTGCAGCGATGTAGATGGCTGCCCCCTGAAGACCGGTGAGCAGCACGCTGAACAGGCTTGTCCCGATGGCAAGGGGTACTGGAAGCCCTACCACATAGATGAGCAGGGGAAACAGCACGAATCCCCCGCCGACTCCCATTGCACTGCTGAGAAGCCCGACTGCAAGCCCCGCGAGCACAAGAACAGGGACTGAGAGCCGGATGCGTGATTGTGATACCGGGGGAGCACCGGAGAGCCGGTTGCCGGAAGCTAACACTTTGGGATCACTGGTGCGCCGGATTCGGGACAATGGCACTGAAGGAACATTGATGAAAGGAGGAATGGCAGCGCCCTTCCGGATGTCGGGTTTCAGCGACTCCCCGCGCCGCTTCGAAACGAGCATATAAATGCCCACGGCCGTGAGCAGAAACAGGTAGAAGAAGCGCACCCAGGTGTCGACAGAGCCTCTTTTCTCCAGAAAGAAGATGAGCTGTTTTCCACCGAAAATTCCTCCGATCGAGGAGAGTCCGATGATGAGACCTGCAGGGAAGCTCACGTTCTTCAGCTTTCTGTGACGAATGGTCCCTGCGATCGAGGTGAAGACGATGTACACGAGGCTCGTCCCGATGGCATGGGGCATGGGGAGGCCGAGAATGTGGATCGCGGGCGTGACGAGCCAGCCTCCGCCGATACCGAAGAAGGCGCTCATCGTCCCCACACAGAATCCGGTGAGAAGCAAAAGGAGTGGGTTGAGGCCGAAGGGGGATGAGAAAATGGGAATTGCCATTCTGATTCAGAGTCCCAGGCTGTCTGATATTTTCTTCATTGCATTGAGGACGAACTCGATGTGCTCGTCGATGGGAATGCCGAGCTCCTCGGCCCCGCGGATGATGTCCTCCCTGCGCACGGAAGCGGCAAAGGCTTTGTCCTTCATCTTTTTCTTCACAGACTTGACTCCCACTTCCTCGATCTTTTTACTCGGCCTGACGAGTGCGACGGCAACGATGAATCCGGTGAGCTCGTCAACCGCAAACAGCGTTTTCGCCATGAGGCTTTTTCTCTCCACACCGCTGTAGTCGGCGTGTCCGAGAATGGCCTCGACCCACTGTTCCGGGACGCTCCTCTGTCGGAGGATTTCTGCTCCCTTGAAGGGGTGATCCTTCGCGTCGGGGTACCGTTCGTAGTCAAAGTCATGGAGGAGCCCGACGATGCCCCAGACATCTGCATCTTCACCGAATTTTTTTGCGTATTCACGCATGACCCCTTCCACCGCGAGGGCATGCTTGATGAGCCCGTCTTTTTTCGTGAACTCGGTGAGCACGCTGTACGCTTCGTTTCGATTCATTCTCCCTGCTCCTGGTGATTTTTTTCAAATATGACAGAGGCAACGACCACATCCCTGAGGTGGGACATGCTCACAGCAATGTTGTCCACCTCGAGCCTCTGTGCAAACTCTGCGGCAACGCCGTAGAGCAGAAGAAAGGGCTTTCCGGTCCGCTCGTGGCGCACCTCTATGTCCCTGAACCGGACTCCTCTACGCGCACCGGTTCCCAGGGCCTTCATGGCAGCCTCTTTCACCGCCCAGCAGGAGGTGTAGAACTGGAGCGTTCCCCTGTTCCGCCTCCTGGTGAACTCTATTTCGTACTCCGTATAGATCCGTCTGAAAAATCTTGATCCGAAACGCTCGATCGTCCTTTTGATCCTCGCGGTGCTCATGATGTCGATTCCGTGTCCCACGATCATTGGGGCGCTCTCCTGAGTGCATCGAGGATTTCGAGAATCCTCCGACGGTAGCGGGGAGGAGCACTCACATACCCCCACCCTTTCTGAAGCTGATATATCCCGTTGTAGGCGGAATCATGAAAGGAGCGCATTGCATAGGGTATATGCTGCGCTTTCAGCATGTTTTGGAGGACTTCCGCTTCCACGATGTTTTCCACAGATGCGATTTTCTCGAACTCTTCCATTGACGGTTTACCAGAGCTGGTGCACGACGGACTTGAAATGCTTCTCGTAGATTGCCTGAACACCCTTCATCTGGGCATCGGTGAGTGGAGCGAGCTCCGATGACCGCGCGTTCGGCTCGACCTGATCAACCCTGCTTGCACCCGGAATGACACAGCTCACCTCTTTGAACATGAGCACCCATCGGAGCGCGATCTGCGCCAAGTTCGCCTTTTCGGAAAAGAGTTTTTTGAGCTCCTCGACCGCTTCGATCCCGGTGTTATAGTCCACGCCGGAGAAGGTTTCCCCCTTGTCGAAGGCCTTGCCTTCTCTGTTGAAGAACCGGTGATCCTGTGCACCGAAACGGGTGTCTTTTTTGAACTTCCCTGAGAGGAGGCCGCTCGCAAGGGGCACCCGAACGATGATGCCGACGTTCTTTTTCTCTGCCTGTGGAAAGAAGAGCTCTGCTGGCCGCTGCCGGAACATGTTAAAAATAATCTGTATCGACGCCATCCCGGGGTACTCGATCGCCTTCAGCGCCTCTTCCACCTTCTCAACGCTCACGCCGTAGTGGAGTATCTTGCCCTCCTTTTTCAGCGCGTCGAGCGTCTCAAAGACTTCCGGCCTGTAGTACACTTCTGTCGGGGGGCAGTGGAGCTGTATGAGGTCGAGGGTTTCGAGCTGCATGTTCTCAAGGCTGTCCTCGACGAACTGTCTGATGTTCCTGTCGTTGTACCCGGCCGAAACGTGCGGGCTCAGACGCCTTCCGCACTTGGTTGCCACGTACACACGATCACTGATTCCCCTGACAAACTTCCCGATCGACCGTTCACTGCGGCGGTCACCGTAGACATCTGCGGTGTCAAAGAAGTTGATTCCCTCCTCAAAAGCCTTCCGCAAGGTCGCCTCAGCGTTCTTCTCATCGTAGATCTCTCCCCACTTGCCTCCGAGCTGCCAGGTGCCGAGTGCCACCTCTGATATCTTGAATCCTGTTTTTCCGAGCACTCTGTACTGCATTCTCTCCTCCACGTGTGTTTCTCATTAATTTATCATTATGATATATAAATGGGTAGCTGCTTTTTTCAAACGGATGATGCAAGGGCGTGTGCTATCTGAGAATGCGCAGGGAGTTGAAGATAGCGAGTAAGGCGACTCCCATGTCTGCAAATACCGCCTCCCACATGCTCGCAAGTCCGACTGTGCCGAGTGCGAAGAAGGCGCCCTTCACCGCGAGGGCGAGCACGATGTTCTGCCAGACGATGCGCCTGGTTTTTCTGGCGATTCTGATCGCTTCTGCGACTCCGGACGGTGAGCCCTCCATGAGCACGACGTCCGCCGTCTCTATCGCGGCGTCTGAGCCGAGGTGCCCTATCGCGATACCGACATCGGCACGCGCGATGACAGGGGCATCGTTGATACCGTCACCCACGAACGCGGTTTTTCGTCCGCCCGCCATGATGCGCTCAAGCTCCTGCACCTTTTCTTCTGGAAGGAGGTCTGCAGCAACATAGTCGAGTCCCAGCGCTCTGGATATGGACTCAGCTGCGAAGGAATTGTCGCCGGTGAGCATTCCGACAGATCGCACCCCCAGTGCTCTGAGCTCCTGTACTGCCCGCCTGCTCTCCTCCTTCAATTCGTCTGCAATGACGATGTATCCGGCGTATTCCCGGTCCACCACCACATGGACCACCGTGCCTTCTACCTGGCACAGCTCGTGAGGAACTTCAAGCGCGTGGAGAAGCCTGTCATTTCCCACGTACACCTCGCTCTTGCCGACCACCGCGCGGATCCCGGAACCGGATATTTCTCTGTAATCCCTGATTTCTTCCGCATCCAATTTTTTTCTGTATGCCTCAGTGATCGACCGGGCAATGGGGTGGTCAGAGTGGGATTCTGCGGCGGCGGCCCGTTCGAGGAGTTTTTCAGCGTTCCAGCGGCCCGACGGAACAACCCTGTTTACTCTGAACACTCCGCGGGTGAGAGTCCCTGTCTTGTCGAACACAACGGTGTCCACTGAGTTCAGTGCATCAAGATAATTCGACCCCTTTATGAGTATACCGCGGCGGGAAGCCCTTCCGATGCCGCCGAAAAACCCGAGGGGTATGCTGATGACCAGGGCGCAGGGACAGGAGATGACCAGGAGCACCAGTGCCCGGTAGATCCATTCCGAAAAGCTCGCTCCAGGGATCAAAAGCGGAGGGATGACCGCAATCGCTGAAGAGATTCCCACCACCGCAGGGGTGTAGTACCGTGCGAACCGGGTGATGAACCGTTCTGACCGGGCCTTTTTTTCAGAGGCCTTCTCGACAAGGTAGAGAATTTTTGCAATAGAGGAGTCGTTGAACCTTCTGCTCACTCTCACGGAGAGGACCCCTGTACTGTTGATTGTTCCTGCAAACACCTCTTCATCTGGGGAAACCTTTTTTGGAACAGACTCGCCGGTGAGAGGAGAGGTATCGATCATGGATTTTCCTTCTAAAACGATTCCGTCGAGGGGTATTTTTTCTCCCGGCTTGACGAGGATGGTTTCACCGATGCCGACTGACTCAGGAATGACGTCTCTGATCCCGTCTTTTCCTTTCAGGTGCGCAACAGAGGGCCGTACATCCAGCAGTGCCTTGATCGATTTCCTGGAACGGCTCAGCGAGAGGTCCTGGAGCAGCTCCCCGATCTGGAAGAAAATCATCACCCCTGCGGCTTCCGGGAGCTCCCCGATTGCAAAAGCACCGGCGGTTGCCACGCTCATCAGGAAATGCTCATCGAATACCCTTCCGTGAAATATGTTTCTAATCGCCCTCGCCAGCACGCGCCACCCGCTCAGGAGATAGGA
>Ga0180438_10010370_pt1 | contig 11437 bp, 10 predicted proteins | sample SS_ome_12_FD_132455 | JGI IMG/M metagenome (GOLD analysis project Ga0180438, IMG submission 132455) | Hypersaline lake sediment archaeal communities from the Salton Sea, California, USA - SS_3_D_2 metaG | ecosystem: Environmental > Aquatic > Non-marine Saline and Alkaline > Hypersaline >...
CTTCCCGGCCTGGAGCGGTCCGTCACCTGGGCGGTGATCTCGATCGAGCCGCGGCGGGAGGAGACCCGCACGACCTGCTGGTCCTCGATTCCCAGGGCGGAAGCATCCCTTTCGTGAATCTCCACGAAACCCTTCGGGTAACGGAACTGGAGCCCCTCGCAGCGTCCGGTCATGGACGCGGTATGGAACTGATACAGGACGCGGCCCGTCGTGAGCATCAGAGGGTACGCATCGTCGGGCAGCTCCGCGGGCGGTATGTACTGCACAGCGTGAAAGAGCCCCTTTCCCCGCGTGAAGCGATCCCGATGGAGATAGCGTGTGCCCGGGTGGTCGACGTTGGGACAGGGCCACTGGAGACCCTCCTCGTCGATCCTCCCGTACGTGATCCCTGCATAGCTCGGGGTCAGGGAGCGGATCTCCTCGAAGACATCCTCGGCTGAATCGTAGGACATGGGAGAGCCCATCCGCGTGGCCAGGTCTGCGAGGATCTCCCAATCGGCCCTGGACTGGCCCACCGGCTCAACGGCCTTGCGAACCCGCTGCACCCTTCTCTCCGTGTTCGTAAAGGTGCCTTCCTTCTCGGCAAAGGACACAGCAGGAAGCACCACGTCTGCCATCCTGGCCGTTTCCGTCAGGAAGATGTCCTGCACGACGAGAAACTCGAGGTTTCTTATGGCTTCCTCCACATGGTTGAGGTCCGGATCGCTCACCATCGGGTTCTCACCCATGATGTAGAGACCCTTGATCTTGCCCTCATGGGCCCCGTGCATGATCTCCACGATCGTCAGGCCCGGCTTGTCCGGCAGAGAGACTCCCCAGGCCTCTTCGAACTTCTTCTGCGCATCCGGGTCCCCCACCTTCTGGTAGCCCGTGTATACGTTGGGAAGGGCACCCACGTCACATGCCCCTTGGACGTTGTTCTGTCCGCGAAGCGGGTTGACGCCCCCGCTCTCGATGCCGACGTTGCCGCAAAGCATGGCGAGGTTCGCCAGGCTCTTCACGTTGTCCGTACCGGTGATGTGCTGGGTGATGCCCATGGCGTAACAGATCGAAGCCTTCTTTGCAGATCCGTACAGCCTGGCGGCAGCCACCAGATCCTGGGCAGGGATCCCAGAGATCTCTTCCACATAAGCAGGCGTGTATTTCTTCAGGACCTCTTTCAAGGCCTCGAATCCTTCTGTCCGCTCTTCCACGTACTGCTTGTCGTAGAGCCCCTCCTCCAGGATCACGTGCATCATACCGTTCATCCAGGCCACATCGGACCCGGATCTCTGGCGGAGCCAATGGGTGGCAAACCGGGTCATGTCGATCGCCCTGGGGTCGACCACGATGAGCTTGGTGCCGTTCTGCATGATCCCCCGCTTCATGTAGGTGGAGATCACCGGATGGTTTTCCGTAGGGTTGCTACCGGTGAGCAGGATCACATCGGCGTGTTCCAGTTCAGCGATCGAGTTCGTCATGGAACCACTGCCAAACGCTGCGGCCAGACCGGCCACGGTGACCGAGTGTCAGAGACGTGCGCAGTGGTCCACGTTCTGTGTCCCAAGGACCCCCCGCATGAACTTCATGAACAGGTAATTCTCTTCGTTCGTGCAACGGGCCGAGGAGAACCCTGCCAGGGCCTCCGGGCCGTCTTCTTCCTTGATCTTCCGGAGCTTCTCTGCCACCCGTTTCAAGGCCTCGTCCCAACTCGCCTCCCGGAAGGACTCCCCCTCCCGGATCAGGGGCGTGGTCAGTCGGTCAGGGTGGTGGATGAAGTCGTAGCCGAATCGCCCCTTCACACAGAGGCTTCCCCGGTTCGCCTCAGCATCCTCGTTCCCGGTCACCCGGACGATGCGGCCGTTGATCGTGTGGAGATCGACGACGCAACCGGTCCCGCAATAGGTGCAGACCGAACGCACGGTCTCCTCTTCAAAGGCCTTCCCGTAGGGCATCCTCTGCTTCTCGGATATGGCGCCCACGGGACAGAGTTGAACGCATTCCCCACAGAAGACGCAGGAGGAATCCGCGTAGTCCCTGTCCCCTCCGGTCACGATCTTGGTGTGAGGCCCCCGGAACCCGAATTGAATGACCTGGTTTACCTGCACCTCCTGACATCCCCGCACGCAGCGACCGCAAAGAACACACTTGTTCAGATCCCTCGTGATCATCGGGTTGGAGTAATCGAAGGGCAGCTCAGGGGACTGGATCGGAAAGCGAGGGTGCTCGATTTCCAGTTCGTAAGCGAGATCCTGCAATTCACAGCGTCCGTTCGAGGCACAGTTCGGGCAGTCGTGGTTTCCGCTGGCCAGCAGGAGCTCGACACTGAGCTTGCGGGCCGCGAGGGCCCGTTCGCTCTGGGTGTGAACGACCATCCCGTCCCGGTCGACCGGCGTGGCACAGGCGGGAACCAATGCCCTGCCTCCCTCCACCTCGACCACGCAGACACGGCATGCACCGGTGCTTCTCAGCCTCGGATGATAGCAGAGAGAAGGGATGCGGATCCCACCCTCCTTGGCCACCTCCAGGATCGACTGCCCCTCGGTTGCGGTCAGATCGCGTCCGTCGATCGTGATCTTGAGATCCTTGCTCATCTCGCGACACCCTCTTTCATTTCTCAGGATATGGCATCAAACCGGCAGGCTGCGATGCAGCTCATGCATTTTACGCAAACCCCCTTGTCGATCTTTGCCGGCTGCTTCTTCTCCCAGGTGATGGCCCCAACGGGACAGGCCCGGTGGCACAGACCGCACATCGTGCACTTCTCAACGTCCACCTCGAAGTTGACCAGGGCCACGCAGGCATGGGCCGGGCAGATCTTCTCGTTGATGTGGGCCTCGTACTCGTGCCGGAAGTATCGCAACGTGGAAAGCACAGGGTTGGGGGCCGTCTGGCCCAGCCCACAGAGGGCCGAGTCCTTGATGATGTGGCTCAGCTCCTCGAGCGTATCCATGTCCTCGGGCTTTCCCTCCCCTTTTGTGATCCGCTCGAGGATCCGCAGGGTCTGTTTCGTCCCTTCACGACAGGGCGTACACTTCCCGCAAGACTCTTCCTGGCAGAAGTCCATGAAGAACCGGGCCATGTCCACCATGCAAGTGGTTTCATCCATGACGATCATCCCGCCTGACCCCATGATCGCCCCTGCCTTGGTGATCGCTTCATAATCGGTGGGGTTGTCGAGTTGGTCCTCGGGCAAACAGCCGCCCGAGGGCCCGCCCACCTGCAAGGCCTTGAATTTGCGCTTGTTCGGAATCCCGCCTCCAATGGAGAAAACGATGTCCCTGAGCGGGGTTCCCATGGGGACCTCGACGAGACCCACGTTCTTGACCGCACCGGTAAGGGCAAAGACCTTTGTGCCCCTCGACTTCTCGTATCCGATGCCATGATACCAGTCCGCGCCCTCGCGGATGATGTTCGGCACGTTCGACAGGGTTTCCACGTTGTTCAGGATCGTCGGCTTGTTCCAAAGCCCCTCGTTCGCCGGGAAGGGAGGCCGCGGCCGCGGATTCCCCCTTCTTCCCTCCACCGAGGCCATCAGAGCGGTTTCCTCGCCGCAGACAAAGGCGCCGGCGCCCACATAGAGATCCACGTTGAAGGAAAAGCCCGTTCCCAAAATGTCTTCCCCGAAAAGACCGTATTCCCTTGCCGCTGCGATCGCCTTCTCAAGGGTCTCCACCGCAACCGGGTACTCGGCCCTGCAATAGATGTACCCCTGGCTGGCCCCGATCGCCCTTGCCGCGATGGCCATGCCCTCGAGCACGCTGTGCGGGTCGCTCTCGAGCACAGAGCGGTCCATGTAGGCGCCCGGGTCACCCTCGTCCGCATTGCAGAGCACGAACTTCTCTTCACCCTTTGCCTGCATGCAGAACTTCCACTTCATGCCCGTGGGGAACCCTGCGCCTCCGCGACCCCGTATCCCGGACCGCAAAACCTCTTCCACGATCCCTTCCGGCTTCATCCGGGTCAGGGCCTTTTGCAGCCCCTTGTATCCATCGTAAGCGATGTAATCATCGATCGATTCCGGGTCTATTCGGCCCCGGTTCCTGAGGACCACGAACTTCTGCCCTTGAAAGAAGGGGTCTTCCTCCTCGGAGAGGACGAGATCCTCCTCCACCTCTCCTCCGAGGACGTGCTTGTCCAGGATCTGCTCCAACTTGGCCGGGTCGACGCGGCGGTAACGTACCGGCTTCTGGCCTCGAAGCTCTACGGTGATGATGGGCTCCATCCCGCAGAATCCAACACAGCCGGTGTGCATGATACGGTAGGCGTCCTCTGACTCCCCCTTCTGTTTCAGGAGATCGAACAGACTCTGCCAGACCTTGTCCGCACCCGATGCGATACCGCACGTGCCCATGTGCACCGTGATGCCGGCCTTCTTTCCGTTGGAGGCGAGGTCCTTCCTCCGGTTCACCTCGGTCTTGATGCGGTCGAGATCCCCCACACTGATTCGTTCCATGCTGTTACTCCAGCGGCACTCTTATTTCGAGGCTTTACTCGTATTGCTCGAGGATGGCCGGCATGTCCTTCGCGCGCACCTCGCGGTGAACGTCCTCACCAACGGTGATCACGGGGGCAATCCCGCAGCATCCCAGACAGCGAACCCCTTCGATCGAGAACCTCCTGTCTTCCGTCGTTCCCCCAACCTTGCAGTCGAGGTCCCGGCTCAGGTTCTCGACCAGGTCCTTGTTCCCCCGCACGTAACACGCCGTGCCGAGGCAGACCTTGATCAAGTTGCGGCCGATCGGCTCTTGCCGGAAGAACGAGTAGAAGGTCACCACACCGTAGACTTCACTCAACGAGAGGTTCAGTCCCGCGGCGATCCTCTCCTGGAGAGCGAGGGGAATGTACCCGGTGACGTCCTGGATTTCCTTGAGGACAGGGATCAGGGCACCCGGTCTGCCCCGGTTCTGCACGAGAACGGTATCCGCGGCGTTCAATTGCTCCGGGTTGAACGCTTCCGACAGGGATTTCTCCACTTTCACAGCCGTCTGTTCCGATGCAGGCACCGTTCGTTCCTCCGCGCGAAGAGCTCCAGGAAACCGGTTGAGGAGAAGCCGACATACTAGCTTGCGACAGGGGATTTTGTCAATCGGATCGGGGAGTTGTTTTTGGTCATAAGGCTTTCGCCATGTAGCGTGGCCTTCGAGGCGACCCCAAAAAGCAGAGGGAAGCTCACGAGCGGCGTGATCCTGGAGTATCTCTTGCAGGTCGTAAGGCCGTACGCGGAGAAGGCGAAATCCCTCTTCAAGTCCGAGGAGCCGGCTTCACGTGTCGAGCGTGTAGGGTCGGGCCCTGACCCCTGACCCCTGATCCCCGACCCCTGATGGGCTCCAGAACTGCTTCAGATCCTTCCAAAGCCACCAGTGTTCCGGCTCTTCACGAATCAGGGACTCAAGCATACGGCTGCAGTGCTCGAGGCACTCCCGCACGCCTGCCTCGTCCCTCGTCCTGGGGACGAGGGGCGGGTGCACCCGTATGCCAAAGCACGGGCTTCCCTTTCGGGGCATCACAAAGGCGGGGAGCAAACAGGCCTCTGATCGTACGGCAAGGTCGATCAGAGCAGCTGGGAACATGACCTCTCCGCCCAGGAATGGCACCCGCATCCCACCCTTCTGTTCCCCGAAATGAGGCACATCGAGCGTGAAAGCGACTGCCTCGTTTTGTTTCAACTTCTGATCAACCCGAGAGACGGCCCCGCCCGGGAAGATCCAGTCCACGCCCGTTCGCTTACGGACCCTTCTTTGCACGAGCCTGAGAAGCCAATCCAACTTGTTGAAGGGGATGTCTTCGGCATGCAGGATCACCGCACTCAGAGGCACCCCGAGGCACCCGATCGCCAGAAGCCCACGGACCGCCCAGCAATAGTGCCCGGTCACCCCGATGATGCCCTTGCCTTGTCGGAGGGCCTCGTCCACGTTCTCACGACCTTCGAAGACGAAGATTCTGTCCACATCCGAAGCCTTCATCCGTACCCCCAGGAAAAAATCGAGGAGGTAAACGAAGAATTGGCCGAAGTACCTTCGGGAGATCGCTCGCTTCTCCTCTTCGGTGTACGCTTCCCCGAAAACGGCCTCGAGGTTCTCGATAACTCGTCTGTGGAAAGAAACCGGAAGCAGTCGTGCCGCCAGGGAAACCGGCATGACCTTCACGGCCCAGGGTGTGGGCAGGAGCACTGCGCAGAGGGCCTTGCCCAGGATTTCCCCATAGATGATGAGCGACACGGCCCTGTGCAGCCCGCCCTTCAGCCAATCAAGGATCTTCCAGCCCTTCTCCGCTGCCATTCTTCTTGCGTCCCATACGCTTCAAAGATCACACAAAGGCGTTGTTTGCTTGCCCTGCCCCACCAAAAGATATATACCTTTTACGGGCATTGTCCAATGGGGGATCGACAGGTGAAGGCAACAGCAAACGCGGGAAGCAACATCGCCTTCGTGAAGTACTGGGGCGTCCGGAAAGGCGCACACAACCGTCAGCTGCCGCTGAATCCCTCTGTCTCCATGACCCTCGACGTGGCCCGCACGACCACGACAGTGGAATTCTCGCCGGGCCTGAAAGCAGACCTGTGCACGATCAACGGCAGGCCTGCACCGCCCGAGGCGACCCAAAGGATCCGGAGGGTCATGAACAGGGTGCGGCAACTGGCCGGCTTGAAGGGGTTCGCGCGGATCGCATCGGTGAATCATTTTCCCACCTCTGCCGGCGTGGCATCTTCAGCCTCAGGCTTTGCCGCCCTCGCCCTGGCCGCGGCCCGGGCTGCAGGTCTCCGTGAAGACCCGAAGACCCTGGTTCCCCTCACCATCCTCGGTTCGGGTTCGGCCTGCCGCTCCCTTTACGGTGGCTACGTGCTCTGGTCACCCCCACGGGACGGCCAGCACGCGTCCAGCGTGAGACAGATCAACACCGAGGACCACTGGCCACTCGTAGACCTCGTGGCGATCCTCAGTCGGGAACGGAAGCCAGTGCCGTCTGAACAGGGGCATCTTCTGGCATGGACCAGCCCCCTCCTGGAGGGGAGACTGGCAAGCCTGCCGAGAATCGCGAGAAAGGTCAAGAAGGCGATCAAAGAGCGGGACTTCCCGTCCCTGGGGGACACGATCGAGTCGGAAGCCCTGTGCATGCACGCAGTCATGATGACCTCACGGCCTTCCCTCCTTTACTGGGAACCTGGCACCGTGGTGGTCATCAAGGCTGTCAGGGACCTACGCATCCGGAGGGGGCTGCCTTGCTACTTCACGATCGACGCGGGTCCGAACGTCCATGTCATCACCGTGCCCGAGAAGGCCGAGGCTGTCCGCCGAGCGTTGAAGAGGGTCAAAGGCGTCCAGGAAGTCCTCTGTTGTTCGGCGGGCCGAGGGGCTTACCTCATCAAGGACCCCCTGTTCTAGTAAAAGCACCGGAGGACCACGAGCCCCTGTCTATCCTGGTAGAATTCCATACAATCAGGAAGGTGTCTTCCGTACATTCATGAAGCTCACTCTCCGTTCAACGTTGAGGGGACACGCCCCGTGAGGAACAAACCCCATGTTGTCGTAGGCGCCGGGCCGGCAGGCCTCAGCGCAGCCTACTGGCTCGCAAAGCACGGCTCTGAACCCCTCGTCCTCGAAAGAGCAGACAAGGTGGGAGGGATCGCCCGTACGGAAACATACAGAGGATATGCCTTCGATATAGGCGGGCACCGCTTCTTCACGAAGAACGAAGAGGTCGACAGGCTGTGGAAAGAGATGCTCGGTGAAGATCTCATCCGGGTCCGCCGCACATCGCGAATCTACTACCAAGGCCGATATTTCGACTATCCCCTGAGGGCCTCAAACGCCATCTTGAACCTGGGGCTGAAGGAAAGCCTGCTGATTCCGTTGAGCTATGTGAGAGCGCAGTTGCGGAAGAATTCCGCAGAGGAGACCTTTGAGCAGTGGGTCTCGAAACGTTTTGGTGACCGCCTCTACCGGACTTTCTTCAAAACCTATACGGAGAAGGTCTGGGGAATTCCCTGCGAAGAAATCCTTGCGAACTGGGCCGCCCAACGCATCAAGGGGTTGTCCCTCACCACGGCAGTCACCAACGCCCTTTTCGGTGTCCAGAAAGCGAAGTCGCTGATCACGGATTTTGTCTACCCCTTGAAGGGCCCTGGCATGATGTGGGAGCGTTTTCAGGAAGCGATCGAATCCCGGAGGGGACAACTGAGGCTAGGAGCAGAAGTGACGCGCCTTTGCCTCGAGGACGGACGGATTTCTCGTGTGGCTTGCCGGGAAGACGGGGAGGAACGCGAATTCCCCGTTCACCATGTGATTTCCAGCATGCCCATCGCGACACTCATAGACCGCCTCGATCCAAAGGCGCCTCTTGAAGTGTGTAACGCCGCTCACGGGCTTTCCTACCGTGCCTTTGTCATCGTGGTCCTCATCGTCAACAAGCGCCAGGTTTTTCCGGACCAGTGGATCTACGTGCATAGCCCGAAGGTGAGGGTGGGACGCATCCAGAACTTCAAGAACTGGAGTCCAGCCTTGGTGCCCCATCCCGACAAGAGCAGTCTGGGGATGGAATACTTCTGCGACGAAGGGGACGAGGTCTGGGAGATGGCCGATGCGGACTTGGCGGGACTCGCCTCTTCGGAGTTGGCCGAACTGGGTTTGGCCGACCCGGATGACGTGGTCGATAGCTTCGTGGTCCGTCAACCCAAGGCGTACCCCGTTTACAACCACGGCTACGAGGAGCACCTGGCAACGATTCGTTCCTTCCTCGGCACGATCAAGAATTTCCAGACCATCGGCCGTAACGGCATGCATCGCTACAACAACATGGATCATTCCATGGTCACGGGAATCCTCGCTGCCGAAAACGTCTTGGGTGCGAGGCACGACCTGTGGAGCGTCAACGAGGAGGAGGAATATCTCGAAGAGCAGCAAGTAGTAGAGCCTCCAGAAGATTTTGTTGAATCCGTCATCGCGCCTGCATTCGGTAGAATGGAGAAGCTGGCCTTTGCCCTTTCTGTCGGAACGGTCTCTGGGCTCCTGATCTTTCTGGCGACCCTTTGGCTGGTCATCAAGGGGGGGGACGTGGTCGGCCCGAACCTGAGGCTTCTGGAGCAGTACTTCATCGGGTACACGGTCACGGTCCGGGGTGCTTTCCTCGCCTTCGGCTACACCTTTGCATGGGGCTTTCTGTTCGGATGGCTGTTTGCTTATTCTCGGAATCTGCTCTTTGCTTCCTACCTTTATATGGCGAAGAAGAAGGCCGAGATGTTGTCTCTACGAGACTTCTTTGATAGCTTCTGATGGAGCACCGGGAAACGTGGGAGATCGGAACATGAACGGGCCAAGCGAGAACAAACGGTCAGCGGAAGAGAAACTCTTCAGTGGGGTCCTCTGGCTCAATGCCGGAATCCTCGGGCTCACCCTGGGCGTGGTTTGCGGCCTCGCCCTGTTCCTGGCCACAAACTGGCTCGTCATCAAAGGGGGGAACCCGGTGGGCCCTCACCTGGCCCTGTTGAGCCAGTACTTCATCGGATACAGGGTCTCCTTCCTGGGAAGCCTGATCGGATTCTTCTACGGTTTTGCCGTTGGGACCCTCAGTGGCTCCCTCATCGGCTGGGTCTACAACCGGATCGTCGCCCTCCGATGGAAGTAGGAAGAGACGAAGAGGAGAAACATCGTCCGTACGAAGCATTCTGCCTCCCTATTGATCAGCACGGGAGACCCGGCTGGGCTGGGGCCGGAGATCTGTATCAAGGCCCTAGCAGAGATCGGGGCAACGCCGGGCTTCAAGATCGTGCCGGTGGGGAACTTTGAGACACTCGATGAAGCAGCGGCCCTTGTCGGGTATTCGTCCCCCTTGGCCAAAAGGACCTCCCTCGAGGATCTTGAGGACCCAGGATCAAACAACGAGGTCCTGCACGTCGAGATGGGCGAGAACGTCCCCAGAGCAAGCGAATCCGCCGCCGCGGGCCGTCACACCTACCGGATCCTGAGCACGTGCACCCAACTCTGCCTGGAGCAGAGGGCCGTCGGCATGGTCACCTGTCCGATCAACAAGGCATCCTTGAAGAGGGCGGGCTATGAAAAACAGGGGCACACGGAGCTGCTCGCAGAACTCGCCGGCGTGACCTCCGTGGAGACGGTCTTCTCCGTTGAAAGGCTCATGATCTTCTTCTTGTCGAGACACGTGTCGTTGCGCGATGCCATCTCGCTGATCAACAGGGAAAGCGTTCTCGCCGCCCTGCTTCGGATGGACCGTTCGATGAGGGGCCTGGGAACCCCCAGGCCGCGCCTGGGTGTGCCCGGGCTCAACCCCCATTGCGGTGAGGGAGGCCTCTTCGGCCGGGAGGAGGTCGAGGAGATCCTCCCGGCAGTCGAGGAAGCACGAAGGCAAGGCCTTGACGTAGAGGGCCCCATCGGCGCGGACTCGATATACCATCTGGGCCTCGAGGGACGCTTTGACGCCATCCTCTCCCTGTACCACGACCAGGGGCACATCGCCTCGAAAACACGCAATTTCTACCAGACCGTCACCCTTTCCCTTGGACTCCCCTTCGTCAGGACCTCGGTTGATCACGGAACCGGTTTCGACATCGCTTGGAAGGGGCTGGCAAACCCGGAAAGCCTCGTTCGTGCGGTCGGGCTCGCTGTCGAGGTAATCCAAAGGAGCAGGCACGACCTCGTGCCGCCCGATTCAGGACCGCGGTGAAGTGCCCGGATTCAGTCCGTAAGCTCGATCAACCGAGTGCCCAGGGACTCCCCTTGCAGAAGCAGGATGGCGGCGGCGGGCGGCAGCCGGAACCGCCTTGGCCCCGCGCTGCCGGGGTTCAGGAAGAGCACCCCCTTCTTCCTGTATTGAGACGGTCGATGAGAATGACCGCTTATGACCACCCGGAACCCCGCCGCTACCGGATCCAGGTCGAGTTCCCCTGCATCGTGAAGCACATACAGCAGGGTTCCATCGATTTCGACAACCTCGGTTTCTGGGAGTTCTCGAGCCCACGACCCTCCGTCCATGTTCCCCCGCACCGCGATGACAGGCGCATGGGCTCGCAACGCATCGAGGACCTTCGGTCCCCCCACATCACCGGCGTGAATGATCAGCTCAACGTCTGAGAAGGCTTCGAGCAAACCGGGCCGGACCAAGCCATGGGTATCCGAGACAACACCGATACGGTGGGCTTTAATGGGCTTCTCTCTGCCCGTCATCCCTCGTCCTCGTCCGGCTGGTCCGCCGGGCGGGGTCCTGGCCCCTGATCCCTGACCCCTTAGGCTTTTGTCTTCACCGTTTACCCTTTCGCCTTCCGCCTTGTTCGGGTGCGGGTGCGGGCGCGGAAGGGGGCCTGATACCTGACGCCTTTGTCCTTTGCCATTCTGCCTTTCGGCTACTGATCCCTGCCAAAGGGTTCCGATTCGAGCAGCCCGGGCAACTCCTCGAGGCGATGGACTCGTACGGGATGGGAGATACTGTTACCCATCAGGATAAA
>Ga0180438_10010372_pt1 | contig 11435 bp, 7 predicted proteins | sample SS_ome_12_FD_132455 | JGI IMG/M metagenome (GOLD analysis project Ga0180438, IMG submission 132455) | Hypersaline lake sediment archaeal communities from the Salton Sea, California, USA - SS_3_D_2 metaG | ecosystem: Environmental > Aquatic > Non-marine Saline and Alkaline > Hypersaline >...
GCAGATTCGGCCCGACATCCCGATTATTCTTTGTACCGGATAGGGCGAACCTATCTCAGAAGGACGGGCAAAATGGTTGGAATCAGTGAGTGTGTTACGAAACCTCTCGTCGCGGGTGAAATAGCAGAGACTATCAGAAAGGCGCTGGATCATCGACCGCGCCCGCTGGCACAGAGCTCGCAATAGTCTCACCCGCCCTCCAAGCGCGACTGCCCTACCCTATAGCTCCAGTGGATCATATTGGGTTACCAACAAAAAGCCTAAGAACCGCTATTTCCCGGTCCCTTGCCCGCTTTTCCCATAGAGCTGCCGGCAAACAGATTGCGCCGTAAAGCTACGTCATTTTAGAACCGTTTTGGTAGCTCTAAAAGCGCCAAATCGAACCATATTGACAATAACTTACAAAAACACTATAAGTATCACTCGTCTTTGGAATCTAAACACCTGGGCGTCATCGGGGGATCTGCTTGGACGACCGGGGCCACATGAACAGGAAAGAGCCCCACACATGTTGATGTGGCAAAGTCTTTTTTTGCTGACAGAAGGTCGCAATGGGAAAGGGATAGGCGTATGAAGGTATGGCAAAGCCTCTTGATGTGGATTCTTTCTGGGTACTTGTTCTTGGGGATGGCCGCACCATGCTTGGCGGAAAACCTGGCACTCGAAAAGCTAGTGGAAATATTAGAAAACAAAGGCGTAATTACAGCCCCAGAACTCCAGGCAATCAAGGAAGCTATGGCCGAGGACCAGGAGCGTCTCCTCGAACAAGAAAAGGAGATGGCCGAAAGAATAGAGGCCCTTGGAAGATGGGAAGAGGAGCTTCAGGAAAAAGAGGAGGCCCTAAAGGCCAAAGAATCGGCCCTGTCCCTTAGGCAACTCCCTCCACCTGACGCCCCCCCCGCTACTTCAACAACTGCAGAGGAACAAGATGGGGCCGCACTGGCAAAGGCGCCATCCCTTGGCCAACAGGCTGAAGAGAAGATACCTGCGTGCGCCTCCCATGAAGACGGGTTCTGTCTCAGTACCCTTGAACCAGATCTCTTCTCCTTATGCCTAGGGGGCCTCCTTCAGGCAGACTACCGGTATTTCGACTATGATACGGCCGATCCTGATGAAAACAAGTTTGACCTCCGCAGGGTCCGTTTGCGCCTCCGTGGCCAGGCTCTTGGTCTGTTTGATTACAAGTTTGAGTACGAGTTCCAGGGGGCCAGCAGTCGCAACTTGCTGGATGCATACGCAGATGTCCATCTCTTTCCTTATGCTTCCTTTCGAATCGGGCAGTTCAAAGCGCCCTTTAGCCTGGAACATTGCACCCTGGACAGCCTTGGTTTCTTCGCTGAAAGGTCCATGGGATACTACTTAACGCCTCGAAGAGACCTTGGACTTATGGCCCACGCCTCTTTGTGGGAAGACAGCATCAACTACGGTCTTGGCATGTTCAATGGCGACGGCCTGGACGATGCCGAGGTGGGAGACGTGGATGCCCCCGAGTTCGCCGCACGGGCGACCCTCATGCCCTTCAGACACTGGGGCGCCTCTTTGTTTCACGGACTTCAAGTGGGCGGATCGTTTTCATACGCCAACATCGATCACACCAATGTGGAAATCCACGTGAAAACAACGGGCTTGACCGAGTTCTTTGATGTGGCTTCAAGGGCAAAGTTTAACATCATTCGACAAGCCGATAATCGATCCCGATACGGTGCTGAACTGGCCTGGGTGTGGGGACCTCTGGCTGTGGCAGGGGAATCGACCTATGTCCTATTCGAAGAGATAGCCACCAGTGCAGAACGGTTCGATTTTGAACTCCAGGACTCCTATGCCTCTGTTCTCTGGATGATAACGGGGGAAGAGCCGGCCATCCAAAACGGTGTTTTTCAGCCCATGAAGCCGACGAGGGGCCTGCACGAAGGAGGCTGGGGGGCCTTTGGCCTGGCCTTTCGGTACGATTTTTTTGAAGCCGATGACATTGCCTACGAGGTTCTCGTCAATGAGGGGGACTCGGTGCGCAAGGCTGAGGCATTCACCATTGCCCTGAACTGGTACCCTACTGATTTTGTGCGCATAGTCCTTGATGTCACCAGAACGAACTTCGACCGTCCCCTGCTCATTGATCGAGATCCCCTGACAGGTAAGGCCATCTATAGTGACCGCGAAGACGTCGTTACAGGACGTGTCCAGTTCGGATTCTGATCAGAGAGATTCACTGAGACGACCCAGGCGTAATGTGTATTGCATAATTTCTTTTTTTTATAAAATATAATGCTCATTCCTTAAAGTTTTGTCTTAAGTTTTTTGGCTGGGCTGCTTTTGTGTGCCCAGACCATGTTTCGTCTTCAAATTGCACTGAAGGAGGAAAGAAATGAAAAAGACCATCATGGCTTTTGGATCAATTTTGCTGGTCCTTTTGATGACATCCGTGGCCTTTTCCGCTTATCATCACGAAGGAGAAGAAGATGCAGCCAAGTTTTTGGAGGCATACCCGGACAAGGTGGGAACAAAACTGGATCATTGCGCCTTGTGCCACAGCGGTGGCCAATACGAGAAAAAGCCAGATGTCTGGGTAACCCTCGGCAGTTGCCAGTGGTGTCACTACAGCTATGGATATGATGGAAGCGGTAACCTCGGCGGCACCATGAATCCCTATGGCCTACACTATTTCGCCAATGGGAGAAGCGCTGAGGCCATAACAGCCATTGAAAACGAAGACTCTGACGAAGACGGCTACAGCAATATCGCGGAAATCACGGCGAATCGGTTCCCTGGAGATTCTGACGATGACCCCAGCCAGGTCATCGCGTCCTATCGCGTCTATACCAAGGCCCAATTAGAGGCAATGGGCTCACAGACTCAGTTCATGCTCATGAACGCCTCCCGCCAGCCTGATGATTATGTGGAGTACACAGGGGTTCCCGTGGAGGACCTGCTCGACGATGCCGGGATCCTAGATAGGGCAACAGGGATCACGGTTTTTGCGCCCGATGGATGGTCCAACTACCATCCCCTGGAACTGGATGAGGAGCCTGAACTCTACCATGTAAATGGGACCTATCCTCAAGCGAGCTTTTATTATCATGATGATGCGGACATTTCCAAGAACCCTGAAGACGGCTGGTGTGACTACAGCGCCCCTTCCTGTGAAGGACGTGTCAATGGAGAGGCCATCCAGGTGCCAGGGGGCCTTAAGATGATTCTGGCATACAAACGTGATGGTACCTACCTGGACCCAGGCGTCTTGAACCAAGATAACAAACTCGATGGGGAAGGCCCCTATCGCGTGGTGCCACCACAGAAGAATCCCGGCCCGCCTGATCAGTCAAGCAGCGCCGAGAATCAGGATGTGGAGTGGCCCTACACCAATGACTGGGATCACAATAAGGGGGCGGCATCCCGAACGGCCACCATCATCAGAGTGGAGCCTTTGCCGGAGGGAACCACCGATATCGACATCCTGGAGGCTGGATGGGACTACGTGGACCAGGAAAAGATCATCATCTATGGAGCCATTGACGGCGATTCTGACGGTAACGGCATCCCGGACAGCGAAGAAGGCGATGGAGACTTTGATGACGACGGCATCCCGGACCGCATAGACAAGGACACAGCGGTGTTCAGGCACGCAGAGGGGATTGAAACCGTATCGCTTCATATCCCGACAGGCGAGTTTGCCGACGTGGAGGCCCTGAGTGATGATGATCCAGCCGTGCCTCAAGACGGCAAGCCTTCTTTGAACTTTCCTTACGGCACGATGAATTTCACTATTATGGGTTTGACTGAAGGAGAATCCGTGACCGTTACGATCGCTTTTCCGGATGACGTCCCTGCTACGGCCCAATATTTCAAGATCGATGGGACCAGTGGATGGCACGCCCTCGACTTCGGAAGCAACGACGGAGACAATACCATTACCGTTACCCTGACTGACGGAGACTCAGAGACAGACGCCGATGGGGTGGCAGACGGCACTATCAGCGACCCCAGCGCCTTGGCTGTTGCCGATGACAAGAAGCCTGCGAAAAAAGGCGGCGATAGCGGCCCCTGTTTTGTGGGTACCTCGGCCGGTCAGTTCGACACAGGACTGGTTGCCTTGCTCTTTGCCGGCTATTTGGCCACCTTCATCGCCATGAGGCTGGGGCTTAACACAAGAAAAGCCAAAGAACTTTAGAATCCGTCCCCTTCATTTTTCAGACAGCAGGCCATTGCCATTGAAAAAGAGGAGGCGCCCCTTTCTCAAAGTCTTTTATAGAAGGGGCGCCTGTTTTCATCCCCAGGCATTCTCTTACGCCTCTATGGGTTATCAAGAACGGCCCCCTCGCCTCGCCTAGGGCGTTGCCTTTTTGCTCACCCCCGATTTCCCGCAATGTCCCCTCGCGGTGAGTTGATTTAGGGTTATTCGGGTCGTGAGACAGGATGACGTAAGGTTTACGAAAAGTCACTCTCCCGAGGAATGGCTCATATTGACTTATTGTAACGAATATGGTCCAATTCTTTCCCAAAAAGGAGGTCGCCATGGAGGAAAAGCGCCTGTTGAACACCAGGGAGGTCTCCCACTTTCTGGACATCAACGAGAAGATGGTTTACAGCCTGATTGCTGAAAAGGGACTTCCAGCCACCAAAGTCACTGGGAAATGGCTTTTCCCCAAGCACCTAGTCCAGCGATGGTTGGAAAACCAGACCATAAACTACCCACAGGACGCACGGCCCCTGCCTCCCTATGAGGGGCTGCTCATCATCACGGGCAGCAACGACATCCTACTGGACCGAACCATATCCCTTTTCAATCGACTACACCCGGAGCACATTGCTGTCTTCGGCAACCTGGGGAGCCAAGGAGGCCTCAAGGCCCTTGGCCGAGGCCTATGCCACATCGCCTCAAGTCATCTCTTAGAGGAGGATGAAAAAGAGTACAACTTTCAGTTCGCCCTTCAGGAATTCAAGGAGGCATTGCCGGCGCTGGTGAATTTCTGTAAACGGGAACAGGGACTATTGGTGGCCAAGGGTAACCCTAGGGGGCTCAAAGGCATTCCTGATCTGGACCAGCCGGGAATAAGGATTGCCAATCGGCCGCAGGGGACCGGCACACGCCTTCTCCTTGATCAAAGCCTTGAGAAGGCCGGTATCAACTCATCACAGATTGAAGGTTATGAGCGTGAATTTCGCAGCCATTTGGATGTTGGCCTTGAGGTTCTATCGGGGCGGGTCGACACGGCACCGGCCATCAGACCGGTGGCCCATCTTTTGGGACTGGAGTTCGTGCCTCTTCGTTGGGAGCGGTATGACCTGCTCATTTCAAAGGATCACTTCTTTGAAGAAGGGGTCCAGCTTTTCATAGGCCTACTCCACGAGGAAGTCTTCCGGGAACTTTCCGATCAATTGGACGGCTACGATTTGAGCCTGGCCGGAAAGATGGTATTTCCCCAACAATCACTACCAAACAAGGGGGGATGAGACATGCAGAGGCAGATCATCTGGATTGCCACTTTCGCCATGGGACTCTTCATGACGCCCAATATGGCCAAGGCAACAGAGAACGTCCTTAAGATGGCCACCACCACGAGCACAGAAAACTCAGGGCTCTTAGACGTATTGCTTCCCCACTTCACCAAGGAGACGGGGATTCACGTCAAGGTCTTTGCAAAGGGAACGGGGGCAGCGATCCGAGATGGGATGGACGGCAACGTGGATATCGTATTCGTCCACGCCAGGGAAAGAGAAGAGAAATTCGTGGCCGATGGTTACGGCGCATACCGATTAGGGGTCATGCACAACGACTTCGTTATTCTCGGGCCTTCCGCGGACCCGGCAGGGATCAAAGGAACGCATGATGCACCGCTAGCATTGAAGAGAATTGCTGAAAAAGGGGCTGCCTTTGTGTCTCCGGGAGACGACAGCGGCACCCACACCAAAGAACAGTCCCTGTGGAAAGCCACTGGCCAGCCTCTTAAGACAGAGACTGTTCAGATTGTAAAGAAACTGAAAAGGCACAGCTTCTCCTCGCAACACCCACGGGGACTGGGCCAGAGGTACCATTCCGTGGGACAGGGGATGGGCAAGACCCTTACGTATGCTGAGGAGAAACAGGCGTACACCCTGGCTGATCGGGGAACCTATTTGAAGTACAAGTTCGGCAGAAAGAGGGGGCTGGATCTTGATATTCTCTGCCAGGGGGACAAGAGGCTCTTCAACCCATACGGCATTATCCCGATTGATTCTAAGAAGCATCCTCACGTCAATTTCCAGTGGGCCGACCAATTCGCCAAGTGGTTGATCTCACCAAAGGCCCAGGGCCTGATTGCCGACTACAAGATTGAGGGACATGAGGCATTCTTTCCTGATGCCACGGCCCGTCCTAACTAGTACTTGTAGCTTTTCTTCAACCCTGTAAGAGCGGGGAGAGAGAACTCATGGATTTTCTCGTCGATAGTCTTCTCTCAGCCTTCATGCTTATCTGGTCCATGGATCATGATTTTCTTGTCATTGTCTATGTCTCTTTGAAGGTAAGTTCCTCATCAACGCTGATTGCCAGTGTTGTGGGGGTGCCCATCGGGTTCTTCATCGCCTATGGTGAGTTCCATGGGAAGCGTTTACTCATCACCATACTCAACACCCTGCTATCGCTGCCTACGGTGGTAGTGGGGCTTTTCGTTTACGCCTTTATCTCCAGGAAAGGCGTATTTGGTATCTATGATCTCCTTTACACCCAAAAAGCGATCATCATTGGGCAAGTGATCCTCATCATCCCCATCGTAGCCACCTTCACCATCGCTGCTATTAGCCCCATTGATGAGCGCTACCGCAAAACCGCCCTCACCCTCGGGGCCAACCTCTCCCAGACTGCATCGATGATTCTCCGGGAAGCCCGCTTCGGGATCGCAGCAGCCATCATTGCCGCCTTTGGCAGGGTCATCGCTGAAGTTGGGATCAGTATGATGCTGGGTGGCAACGCCAAAGGATTTACCCGAACGATGACCACGGCTATGGCCCTGGAGTACGACAAGGGACTCTTTGTGCTGAGCGTGGCACTGGGTATTGTCCTCCTTACAGTGAGTTTTGTGGTAAACGTCTTTTTTAACTATTTCCAGGGAAAGGCCAGGGCATGACGCCGACGCTCTACGAACTGAAGAACCTGAAAAAGAGGTACGACGGACGTACCGTTTTGGACCTGGCCTCCCTTTTGCTCCACAAAGGAAAGATCCTGGTCCTCCAAGGGCCCAATGGCGCAGGGAAGACCACCCTTCTGGAAATCATGGCCTTTCTCTCCAGGCCCACATCCGGAGAGGTTTGGTTTCGCGGACAAAAAGTCCATTTCAACGGGGACAAGCTTATTCGGCTTCGGCGAAACGTCGTGCTCGTTCAGCAGCATGCCATTTTATTTACCACCACTGTTTCCAAAAACGTGGAGTTCCCATTGCGGATACGAAGGGCTCCTAAGGCGGCACGGGGGCAAATGGTTGGCGAACTCCTAGACTTGGTGGGAATGGGGGATTTCGCTCATGCAAGAGCCCACAAGCTTTCGGCAGGAGAGACACAGCGTGTGGCCATTGCACAGGCCCTTGCATGTTATCCGGAGGTCATCCTTCTGGACGAACCCACAGCCAACGTAGACATGGAAAACCAGATTGCCATCGAGCGGATTATTCGGCAGATCAACCAAGAAAAGGGCATTTCAGTGGTCTTTACCACCCATGACATGATCCAAGCCTCCAGGGTATCAGATGAAACCGTGTTTTTGTTCGAAGGGAAGGTGGCTCAGTCAACCTATGAGAATATCTTCAGTGCCCGTGTTGAGACAGGTGAAAGGGGTATGAACTACGCGGTTCTCCAAAATGGGCTCAGGCTGCGAGTAGACTCTGAGAAGTGTGGCCCAGTTCGCCTGTCAATCGACCCCGGTGCCGTGAAGATAAGCCGAAACTTGACCTCTGGAGAAAATGCCTTCAAGGGAAGGCTCGTTCAGCTGGCTGACGAAGAAGCCCGCGTCAGGGCCCTCATCGACGTGGGGATGTTGGTGAGCGTCTTGATTTCCAAGGAGGTGTTCAAGAAGATGGATGTTGCCTTGGGAAACCAACTGTGGCTGACCTGTCCAGCAGAGAGCATTGAGGTTTTTCAGACTTTCAAATAGATACACCGTCTTTCCTTATCTTTCCTTGGCTCTTGACACATGGGCCTCTTTTCCCTATACTCTGCCCGTCTAAATGGGAATTCTTTTAAATAGTTACACCATACTTGTAACTGTCGGATGGGGTCGGCCCCTATGAAGGGTTTGTCTTTGTGATCCTAGATTGTGCCCGTCCGCAGATGGCTTATGAATCAACAGACACTGGCCTAAGTCTCCAATTCAGTTCGCCATAGGCGGATTCGCAAGGTCAAGAAAATCATGGGATTGCGCAGAGTTCCGACTGGTCGGGACGAGATCGCGAAAAAGGGCCGTTTATGGATGGAAACTAGATAGGCCCTGCCTGAAAGGTCGTCCACAAATACCGTACTCTCATTGAAGGGACTGTCATGCCTATAGATTTTAGAAGTCTTAAAGTCGTTTCCTTTGAAAGCCGCCAAGCCGATGAAATGGCCAAACTCATTCAAGAAGCTGGGGGAAAACCCCTCATGGCTCCAACGATGCGTGAAGTCCCTCTTCAGCAAAACAGTGAAGCCTTTACCTTCGCCAAGCTTCTCCTGGCGGGATGGCTCGACGTCCTGATCCTGATGACAGGCGTTGGTACGCGGCTTCTGGTCGAAACCGTATCTACGAAATACGATGTTGGCGAGTTCATCGATGCCCTTAAATCGATCAAGATCTTTGCACTGGGCCCCAAGCCCGCGGCTGCCTTGCGAGAAATGGGGCTGACACCAGCCATAGCTGTACCCAAGCCATATACGCCCACGGATCTGCTGGCCATCTTTGACCAAACCTGTCCTTTGGACAACAAGCGCGTGGCAGTCCAGGAATATGGAGAGCCAGACCCCGAACTGATCAAGCAATTGGAGGATCGAGGTGCCCAGATTCTTCCTGTACCGGTCTACAGGTGGGACCTACCGGAAGACTTGGAACCTCTTCGCAGGGCCGTCCAAGACATCATGGGGAATGGCAAGGGGAGAGTGGATGTCGCCTTGTTCACCAGCGCCACCCAGGTGCGGCATCTCTTTAAGGTCGCGAAAATGGACGGATTCGAAGGCAAGCTAACAGAGGCTTTCAAACAGGTGTTGATCGGATCTGTTGGCCCCAGTGCCAGCAGGGCCATTGCGGAGCAAGGATTGACGGTAGATTATGAGCCTGATGCCCCCAAAATGACCCATCTTGTCCGAGAAATGGCTCGCCGCAGTAAGGACTTGCTGCAAAAGAAGCGGACCGCCTTCAGCAATCAGGTCAATACGAACAGATGGCAGCGCATTGACATGGTGTGGCAGCCGGGCATCGATGGACAGCCAACCATAAAGGATTCTGTGTTCATGAAGGCGTGCAAGCGCGAACAGACGCCGTACACCCCCATATGGATTATGAGACAGGCCGGACGGTATCAGCGCGAATACCTGAGGATTCGAAAAAAGGTCACCATGCTGGAGCTGTGCAAGACGCCGGAACTGGCAGCAGAGGTCACACTGATGGCCGTAGACCGCCTTGGCGTAGATGCGGCAATCATCTTTGCCGACATCCTTCTCGTCACTGAGCCCATGGGGCTTGCCCTGGAATTCCTCAAAGGCGAGGGCCCTGTGATCCACAATCCAGTGCGTACCGGAAAAGACGTGGATCGGTTAAGAAACCCTGACATAGATGAATTGGCCTACGTGTTTGATGCTTTAAAGATCACCCGTCGCGCCCTAAGGCCTGATGTTGCATTGATCGGCTTTGCCGGCGCCCCATTTACTATTGCCTCCTACATGATTGAAGGAGGCAAATCTAGCCACTATGTAAAGACCAAGACCATGATGTACCGAGACAGGGCCACATGGCACAGACTCATGGAACGCCTGGCGGAGGTCCTGATTGCGTACCTAAACGGACAAATCGCGGCTGGTGCTAACGCCCTTCAACTCTTTGACAGTTGGGTCGGTTCTCTCTCGCCTGATGACTACCGCCAGTTCGTCATGCCCCATGTTAAGCGCCTTATAGGGGGGCTTGACAAGTCCGTTCCAGTGATCCATTTCAGCACGGGCAATCCTGCTCTCTTACCCTTGATGAAGCAGGCAGGCGGCCACGTGATCGGCCTTGATTGGCGTTGTGATCTTGCCGAGGCCTGGTCCATCCTCGGCGATGATGTGGCTATCATGGGCAACATGGACCCCATCGTCCTTTACGCATCACCTAAGGAAATACGGGCCCACGTTCAAGCCATCTTGGACAAGGCGGCAGGCCGGCAGGGGCACATCTTCAATCTGGGCCATGGAATCCTGCCGGACATGCCGCCCGAAAATGTAGCTGAATTGGTCGACGCAGTGCACGAGCTGTCCGCAAAATGACGGCTGAAACCTCATAGCCGAAAGTGGGCTATTACAGGCCAGAAATTGACTATGGATGAGGACAAGAACAGATTCGATGCTGCCCTCGTAATCGCCTTTGGAGGGCCAGACAAGCGGGAGGACATCCGCCCCTTTCTCACCCAGGTCACCAAAGGACGGGTACCGCCGGAACGGCTGGAGGCAGTGGCCCGACACTACGAGATCTTTGAGGGCAAATCGCCAGTCAAGGAGGTGACTTGTAGACAGGCAGAGGCATTGGAAACCACGCTCAGGGATAGAGGCACGCCGGTAGCAGTCTACGTGGGCATGCGTAACTGGCACCCTTTCCTGAACGACACCATTCGTCAGATGAAACGGGATGGGGTAAAACGTGCGGTGGCCGTGATCATGTCTGTTTACCAGAGCAGATCAAGTTGGGATCAGTATAGGGAGGATTTGGCCCATGCCGTAGACGAGGTGGGCGGCGCCCTCCATGTTGCTTACACAGAACCTCTTTTCGACCAACCCGAATTCCTGGAGGCCGTCTCAAGTCGGCTCAGGCAATGCCTTGCAGAGATTCCCCTGCCCCATCGAACGTCTGCCCATATTCTCTTTACTGCCCACAGCCTCCCGTTCAGTGACCCCCAGATTGAACTCTATGCAAAACAAGTACATGATTCGGCAGCATCTGTTGCCAGCAGATTGAAGCACCCTCTTTGGCAGGCTGTTTACCAAAGCCGCAGCGGACGCCCTCAAGATCCCTGGCTTGAACCAGATGTCAATGCCGTTTTGAAAGACCTGGGAGCCCATGGGGTCAAGCATGTCATTGCCATACCGATCGGGTTTGTATGTGACAACATCGAAGTCCTGTACGATTTGGATATTGAGGCCATGGACACGGCCAAGAAGGCCGGCATTACATTGCATCGGGCCAAGACCGTCGGCGACCACCCCGTGTTCATCGAGGCCCTTGCCCGTTTGGTTCTAAACGCCGTCAAGGATTA
>Ga0180438_10010373_pt1 | contig 11435 bp, 18 predicted proteins | sample SS_ome_12_FD_132455 | JGI IMG/M metagenome (GOLD analysis project Ga0180438, IMG submission 132455) | Hypersaline lake sediment archaeal communities from the Salton Sea, California, USA - SS_3_D_2 metaG | ecosystem: Environmental > Aquatic > Non-marine Saline and Alkaline > Hypersaline >...
ATCCCTCGCAGACATATCCACCGCCCGCATCTGGGCCGCCTGCATCAATATCTCGTGAACGTGCAATTCAGAACGCTCCTGCCACGGCGCCGTCACAAAATACGCTATCATCAACTCTCTCTCACTCATCACTCCCTCACTCCCCAAATCAGCACGCCATCTCCCGTCTTGCCCACGCGCTCGAATGGCATCTTCTTATGGTAGAGAGCAGCTCGCACCGTGGGCATGTTGATACCGGACTCCCGGGAAATATCCGATGCCGTCATGTCCCCTCTCTCCGCCAAGAGATCGTAGATTCGCTCACGTGCGTACTTGCGCCTGGGCGGTGGCGGCTGACCATCCATGATATGCCAAAGACCATCATCCTTCATTCCTACGCACGCATGGTAACTCAAGGCACGCTGCACCGTGCCGCGCGGAATACCTAACTCCCTGCTCAAGTCCGTCATGCGTGCCGGCCCATTGTCCTCGATATAATCCAAAATGCGCTGGATGGCCGTCTTCCTCTTGAGCTTGCCCCAATTACGCGCAATTTCCCGCACAAATGGAGCAGACGATGGCTCTACATCTGTCTTTCTCCCCAAATCGTGGACCACCACCTCACGCACCACGTAACTCCGACCATTCCATATCCTTCTCTTCTCCGTACGCGTCCGCGCCGCCGTCCACTCATCATATTCTCTCTCCGCCTCCATCCACAAATCAGTCATCACTCAGCCTCCCACCATCCGGGTTCCTTGCCGCTCATATAATCTGCATGCTCCCTTTCTTTCGCCAACTCTCTTATCCTGCTCCGCATCTGTTCGAATTGAATCTTGCCCGTGGAAATTGTCTGTTCTAGCTGCTTGATTCTAGACTTAGCATGCCGTTGCCACTCCAACGCCTCATTACGCTCCTTGAGCATCTGGCGATACCTATCCTCAATCTCATCCTCTTCATCCGGGCTGGGAAAAGAGTCTAGCCACCGGCTCATTATGTCTGCGTGTGGATTGCTCAGCAATTCGCCTCTGTACAACAGAGGACGACAATTGTCCACTAGGTACTGTATAGATTCCCGTATATCCTCCGGCACGTTACACATGTCTCCAATCCTTCTCCAGCATGGCGCCGTATTTTTTCCAAATCACATACCAACCGGCGTATATAACGATTACCTGTGATACAAATATCATCAGCACGGTCGGCCAAAACGGAATGCCTCCTCCCATGTGAAGGGGAAACCAGGCCACCGCAACGGCCGAGATGATAGACAACAATAGCAACGCCAACCATGGCCAACATTTCAGCCGATACGCCAACCAGTAGTTGCCAACCGCCACAATCGGCATTAACAGCCAGTCATACCAGCCAAATGGGGACAAAATGTTGGCCAATGCCAATCCAACAGCTAATCCTACCCCATAGCGTCTATGCAATAGGCATAATGGCACTAGCAAGCCAGCCACTCGCAACTGAATTGGTCCAAATGAGATCGGGGCAAGTGTCAGCGTCAATACTGCATACGCTGCCCCAATCAGTCCAGCATAAACAATGGTTCTTGTAGCTCCGTGATCCCGTTGCAGTGTTCCACTGCCCATAATATATTCTCCTGTCGCGTGCGCTTGGTATCGAATTTGAATGTAGTGCCATCCACACTGTCCGCCATACCGTATTTGTATATCGCTTTGACCGAGTTCACGCGACCTACATGCACCCACAAACTTCTTCGCTTTGCCTCAGCTATTATCGGGAAACACCAACATACTCGCTCGGCCTCAGTATCGCCGATAAATACCCCGCCCATCTCGTCCCAGGGGATGTTGCCAATGGTGCAACCCGTCTGGGCTACAAAAAGCGGCGTGAGGCCATTCTGACGAACGCAGAGTGCCCACGTCTGCCATAGTGTCAGCGTGCCGTCGTGGTCCCCAATCACGTCGGGAACCACAATTCCCAAGCACGTCTCTCGATACTCGCTCAACTCCTCTAGGCGGGACAGCCATACATCCTCCCTAAATTTGCCGCTGAATTGACCATTATCCAACATCCACGGATGCTGCACTGCGTCGTACTCGTTGCCAATTTGGCGCATAGCATTCAGCATGTAGCCAAATCTATGTCGCAAATCCGCATGTATCGCAGTGTAAGTGCCCGACAAATAGATCAATTTATGCTGCTCGTACATCCTCTGACACGTTACACATGATCTGCTTCCTCCGCTAGAAAAAGTACGGCGACCAGCGCCACCGCATAGATGACCAAAAACGGAATACTATCCCTGCCAGTCAGCCAGATTGAAACCGGAACACCGACCAGGCCCAGCGTCATGATCAGAGAGACTCCGCATCCGATGATTGCATCGTGTCGTTCATCCGTGTCTTGGCCCATGTCTCACCGTCCTTTTGTGTTGCAAATCCGCACCTATGCATGTACCCATCCCGTGTCCGCACCGTTGCCACGTAGGTCGTATGTCCGATGCGCTTGTAGATGCGATACCACCGATTGCCAGGTATCACACCGAACGTCACCTCGTGATAGCCCGGCCAGTCTAGTTCAGTCTTTGTTGTTTCAGTCATTTAACAGCCTCCATGCTGTCGCAGCCACTGCTGGTACTTGTCCATTGCCAAGGGCTCTAAGTCGGTCCCCCCGATGGGGTATTCCCGTAGTAACTCGTTCAACTCCTGGCCATTCAGACCACCAGATTCCATGACAAGATGCCACGATGCACCAATCCTTTTCCTCGTCAGTAAGGGATTGCCATACCTCCGCCATCTTGTTCGGTGCGTATTGCATAGCTTTTCCGTCGAGCGATACGATGGCTTTCCGCAAATTTTGCAGGGCGGCATAATCTGCTTCGTCACTATATCGCCCCGTACATGATGCAAAGAGGTGTGACAAGAACTGCAAAGCGTCTGAATGTTTGAAGGGTCGTTGTTCGTCCAATTCCCGTCCTTGTGATGAGCACACAAGGTTGCTTCTGTACTGCCGCAATTCTCGCAAAATGACTTTCGCATCTTTCGTGCGTGATACCTGTACCCATCCGGCGTCAACATCTATTTCACCTCCGTCCAATTTTTGGGCCATCCCTGAAGCCATTCCACGAAAATCGGGTTCAACTTCCCACCAACTGCGTCGTTGAGGTCGTTGCTTCTCTCTGGGTTTGTGTATCGTGCTGGCATGCCCGTCCTGTAATCCCTGGCTTGGGGCGTGGGCCATTTGTTCACTGCCGTCGCCAGTCCGTCCCCGCTCGTTGGCGATAATCCCTTGCGGTTGTGGTTGCCGTTGATCGTTGGCGTGGGCCACAGGCGTACATAGGTTTGCAAATCCATCTGTGCTTTGGTGCCGTCCTCCCTGTATAGCGTCCTGTTCCGCAATGTTAATCTGGCTAGATTGTGCCGTCTGCCGCCGTTGGGTACCACTGGACTCGGCAACAATCCAGAGCCTATCTCGTTTATGCGGTGCTCCCATTTCGGCTGCGGATAGAATACGCCATCGACAGTCATACCCGCTTTCGGCCAGGTCTCCGAGTATGATTCCAAAATATCCGCTAGCAAGGAGGCCTGGTACGTTCTCCAACAGGCAGTATCTGGGTCGTACCATGCGGATGCATTCGAGGGTGGCGGGCCACATGTTTCGCTCGTCGTGCTCTCCTTGTCGCTTTCCTGCGACACTGAAGGGTTGGCACAGCTACGGGAAGCCTGCGCTGATGACATCGACATGTCCAGCGTAGGCTTCCGCATATCCTCCTGTGATGAACTGTCGGATATCTCCGAAGATCGGGGCGTCGTCAAGGTATCCGTCTTTGATTCTTGCTTGCAACACTTGCTGGCAGTATTCGTCCCATTCGATATACCCAACTGCTTGCCATCCAAGCAACTTGCTTCCAAGCAATCCGCCGCCGGCCCCAGTGAAGAGAGATAGCTCTCTAAGTCGTGGCCTTCCGGCATGTAAATAATTGTCATTCATCTATACCCACTGCCCTTTCCTCCTTGTGTTTTTCGCGATGGCATCTCTGACAAACTCAGATTGCAACCACTCGACTGTACCCTGGCCACGCATCCGCTCGCCCATCCACCGATCAACCGCCTCTGCATGCCGGCCTAGCGGCGAGTCTGGGTCGGTATGCTCTAGCACGCTGCGAATGACGATGGCTAGGCTCATTTCTACATCAGGGGTCATGTTGGTCATTGCTTTTCCTCTTCAACGATATTGAAATATTCCGGGTACATCACTTGCCTAAAGTTTCCTGTAGCACCGATTGTATTTTTGTCGATGCGAACATTGACAATGTTGGAATAACCACGCTCCTCATCATGATCACGGTTGATCAGAACAACGATATTCGCCTTTTCCGTTTTCTCGCCGGCACCACGAATGGACGTTCTATCGAGGCCGGAAAACGAGGCTGACTTGCCCGATTTGGACATTTGGGCCAACATAAACACAGGTGTCTCCGTCTCCTCGGCAAAGTTCTTTATCTGCTCCACGTTGTCAGCCTCACGTTGCCAGTGATTCGTGCCGTAGAGCTGCCGCTGATGCGGGGTTGGTGCAACCTTTTCCAAATAATCCAACACAACCACGTCGCACTCGTTCTCTTCCTTGTAAGCACCTAGATGAGCAATGGTCTTGACCATGCTCCAGCCAGGTGCATGCTGATAGCGAATATTCCCCTCAATGGCACGCAACCTGGGTATTGCTTCATCGTATCGCTCTTTCTGCTCTTTGGTGAGCAATCCACGTTTTAGCTCCCGTCGAGGAATCATCGCGTGTCTACTAGTACGTCTATCCAGCATCAAGGCATGGTTCAATTCGTAATGCACAAAGACCACCCGTAATCCTTTGATTGCCCAGTGCTCTGCAACATACTCGGCATACATCGTCTTGCCCATTCCATCTCCGGCGGCTAGAACAGCCAGCAAACCAGGTTCAAGTGGATCTAATTTCTCGTTCCAACTTGCCCAAGGCCAATCTAAGTCGCGTCTCTCATCTTCAGGCATGGAACTTTTTGTTGCCCTAGCACCCATGATGGTTTCGTAATAGTCGAACGATGGCAACCAATCTAATGCGCCGCGCTTGTCAATGGATACTTCTCCGCCAACCCCTCGCAGTCTATCCAAAAACATCTGCCTCATCTGCTCTTCAGGCATGTTGGTGTACGTGACTTGCAACATTTCAAGCACAAGATCACGCATTGATTCAGCCATTGATTATTTCCCTTTCCCCAGTCAAAGGATTCGTGACGTAAATAGGTTCCTGAGCAACGGATGGCGCTGGTTGTTTCTCGCGTACTTTCCATATAAATTTTTCTACTGCCGATTGACTACTGCGTCCGCCGACCGGTGTCAGATTCCAGCCCTCTAGCCAATCATCAAAACCATATCTATCTACCAACTCCATGTGATTGTCCAACTGTGTCTTGTTTACGGTCATCCACATGCCTTGCAAGGTATCGTGGACTCGTCGCGACAGCGACGGTGTGTCCGTCGTCTCCGGCGTAGCCAGTTCTGTTGTAGTCTCTGTAGTAGTCTCTGTTACTGGAGTTTCACAATTTGTCGAATCCGGTTTCACCAATTTGTCGAATTGGGTTTCACGCAAATAGGAAAAAAAGGCCCTAGCATTGATTCTGTAGTGCAATGTAGGGGTTCCATTTGCTTTCGCTATTTTCTCTTGCCACCAATCAAATTTTCTCAATTTCCTTCTGGCAGTTTCTTGCTCACGCCTAGTCAGTCCGGTTTCTTCTTCCCATTCATCTGCTGATTTGAAGAACCAACCGTCCCAGTATCCCTTTCTCCCCTGTTTCGACCAATAGAATGCCTGACTTAACATTAAAGCGGCGGTTACACTGCCCGTGACATCCACAAATATCTTATGAAATGCCACAGGTCTTTGAAACATGGAAAATACAGGATGATTCCGCTGATCTTCTGCATCATGCATTGCGATAATGTATTGTTCTTTTCCCTCACTCATCTCGAATGAATATCCTCCTATCGATATGCACTGCGCACACTGGCCAGTGCTTCAATCTCTGTGTAGGGCGAGCTGCCCAGATGAGTGACCGATTGCTGGTAGATGCGTAATAATTGCTCGGCTTCAGTTCTGGGCAGTCCTTCCTCTTGGCATCGGTTGGCCAACCAAAAGCCCAAGTTGTTGCGATCCCCATAAGCAGCCTTGCGTATGCATGTCTCTACCGACGCCTTCATGTTGCTTGGCATGCCATGTTCCTGCTCATATTTCCGTCGCGCAGAAGCACCAGAGGCTTCATAATCCCTAATTATCTGTTTGACCGTGCTCAAGGGTAATGTGCCATACAAAAGCTCATGCTGGCAGTTTAGAGAACCATAGAAGAAACGGGCTGGGTCTTTGCATTTGGAATCTGCACCGTTGAATAGCCACACCAAAGCCTTGGCCGCTCTCGAATAATTCGATGCCTGATAGATGGGCTCATCCAATTCAAAGATTACACGTGCCCTGGGTTTTTCAGGCCGGTGGCTGGGCGTCGTATGTATCATGAAAGCATAATCGCGAATGAATGCATGGCGTTTCAGTGCATCAAATGTGCTGCGCTCATCCTCAGTATCAAAGTCCAACCCGATATGCTGACCTAAGATGTAATTATCGGAATGGCGCCACCGATTTGCATGCCACGTTGTCACCGCATGCCCTGTGCATACCTCATACGCTACATCGATAGGGGCAATGTCCACATTCTGGAATGAAGCATTAAACTGTGGCCAAAGAGAAGAGCCGGAAGGAATCTTCCCCTCCAGCTCCATATCACTAATTGCGATCTTCATAGAAAGAACCATCTAATTCTTGGTCTGTCCACAGCCAAGCAGACTCATTCTCGCCGTTGTCAACAGGCTCACCCAACAACATGTCAATGTGCTGTTCGGCGACTTCGATGGCATCAGGATAGCACCAGTCATACGTGGAATGTACTTCTATGCCATCGAGGTTAGTCACCACCGCATGATAATAGCCATGCTCCAGGGTGATGGATATCTGGTAATTTTTGTATTGCATGGGTAACTCCTCGGGGGGAATAAAAAACACCTAGACTGATGGGTGTAGCTCAGTGACTAAGGTGGCAGTATCCGAGAAGGAAAGAATACACTCAGCCACACCCATCAAACTAGGTGTACCCTTCTGCACGGCTGCCACACCGCTCGCATTCAGTTGCCAACATCATACCATAACTCTCCTCTCCTGTCTAGTCGCAACAACCTGTCAGGAACCTGTCAAAGTTCGCTCATCAGTCCGATCCTCAGGCCGACCATCCAAGAACGAATTGGGCATATCCCCCAGACACTCTAGGAATATACGTAGCGCCTGCCAGTCCCGCGGTGGGAGCGGATCCCCCTGGCTAGAGTAGACCAACGCCATAGTGCTGTTGCGTTCACTTGCCGTGTCCATTGTCAATCTCCGCACGCCCGCCTATCATAATGCCTCCGTTAGAATGGCATCTCTATTTGTAGACCCTTGTTCATGCGCTGTCTGCCGATATCATTGAGATACATCTCACTTACATCTACGCCAATAAATGCCCTTCCCAAACGCAAGGCAACAACCCCTGTTGTCAATGAACCTGCAAAAGGATCAAGTACCGTGCAGGGTTGCGGTATGGCCGAGCCTGCGAACTCGCCAAAGCAGGTGCAGGTCGGTCGCCAGCCGGTGGTGGTAGTGACCTTTCTCATGCGTTCAGCAAAATACATGCCCTCCTTGGCACCACCCTTCTGATCATTGCTTCCCGGTTTATCTGGTCGCCTACTATCGCCATATGTGCTCGAATATAATTCTGATTCTGTCACCCGCTCATACGGTGCCTGGCACTCAGGGCAGCATCCCCGCTGCGACGTGCCCGCACGGATGCAGGGTTCCACTAGCTTCTCTGGAAATGTAGCGAAGTGGTTTGCATCCTCGGTGCGTTCATGGTATAATTCACATGTGCAGGAAGGAGGCCATGATGCCGCTGAGAACAAACCCGAAAACTTTCGTTTGCCAGGAATGCGGAAAAGACTTTGATTCGTATGATCATCGTCGAAATCGCCTGCCGAAGTATTGTTCCCGTCGCTGTCGTGATCTTGCCCAAACAACAAGAGTTCGCCTTGTCTGCCGTCAATGTGGATGTCAGTTTGAGCGAAAAGCGTATATGGAGAACTGGTCTCAGGAACGGGGTCCATTTTGCTCGTTTGCTTGTTATGGTCAATGGCAGAAGGAGCATATGGTTGGTGAGGAAAATCCGAACTTTCGCCCGCAGTCTGCGGCTCGATCTGCTGGTCAGATAAAACGGAATCGCCAGGCTGTTCTGGATCGTGATGGTCATAGATGCCAAGACTGCGGGCGAACAGATCGCCTACACGTACATCATATTGATCCGTGGCGTCCCAATCAAACAGATCCGCATGCACTGGACAATCTTGTGACACTTTGCACATCGTGTCATCGGAAGCGTCATCCAATGAAACATGGTCCCGATGGACGCTTTCTCCCCAACTCCCCGTAGGCTGCGGATTGATCAGCCACCAGTCCCATAGGTTGTGAGTCGTTCTGACTGCCTCAGCATCGTAGTAGTACCGCTGATTCTTCGTTAGCATGAACACCTGCTCCGTTGCCTTGGTCGGTCTGTCCGTAACTGATTCAGGCATAGGCGATCCCTTGCACCACGTTATCGCGCTCCTCAGATACCACCCGTCCGCCTGAAGCGCAAACGCCAAACGCCAGGGCATACCGCAGAGCTGCTTGTCCTGGAATCCGTCGCCCATGTTACACCAAAGTGTCCCATCATCCCGCAGCACACGCCACATCTCCCGCATCACCAGCACCATGTGGCCTATGTACATCTCAGGCGTCGGTTCGAGGCCAAGCTCACAAGTCATCGGCTCGATATACAACTCCGGCAAACCAGGCATGGGCGAGTAGGATACCTCCGGCCAGTCTATGCCCTGTTCGCCCGCATACTTGCGTAATCCCCAGTACGGAGGCGACGTGACGATACATTGCACGGACTGGTCTGGCAGCCCTGTGTCATGGGCGCTGGCCTGTATAAGTTCAATGCTCATTTGCTTATCCTTTCAATAGAATTGCAACCGAGAAGCCCACCATTCTGACCCGGAACAACATGGAGAGCTGTGAGCGTTGAAAGGAGGCTCAGGGGAAACATGATAAAACCCCTGGCATGCCCGGATACTATCGCCTTGCTCGGTTGCCGAGATGTCTAGATTCGGTTAGTTATATCCCGCACGCCCCGCTCAGAACAAAGCCCAGCGCCATCAGCACGCTGCCAACTATGAGGCCCACGGTGAAGTATGCCCCAGCGACGTTGACGTAATCGAAACTCGGTAACTGTTTCATGCAATCTCCCCAACTAGTTGCGGCCCTGGCGCCCGCCCTGTCTGTCCCGGATCTACCAAAACGGGCACAGCGTCCACTCGAAAGGCGCCGGTTGGCATGCGTACCAGTGCCGGCCTTTTCCCGGGCTCTATCGCTCGCCAGGGCCAGAGGTTATTTGTCGAATCCGTACTTGCGCCGCAGCTCAGAATCTTGTGCCATAGCCCTACATGCGGCCGTGACCATGCGTCTAGCCATTTCCCGCTGCCATTGATTAAGGGTCAGATCCATCAATTGATCCTGTGCAGGTTCCGACCATGATCCCATGCTTATGCGAGCATTATGAGCCGCGAGCAAAACGTCATCCCAGTCATCCATTCTCTTTCACCTCTTCACCAAACAACTTGTCTGCTACCTCACGACCGAACCTCTGAGAAATCCATCTCCTTCATCAGTTCATCCAGCCTGTGAGTCCAGCCCTTGCCGAAGATGTCCACGTTTTCGCTGAGGGTGTATACTCGTTGCCGTCTCCAGGCAAATGCGTATGCATCAGGGCCATAGTCTGAGAGCCACTGTGAGGCCGCTCCTAGTCCGTGAAGCACCGCTACATCCATTAGCATCAAAGCGAATGGCCAAGGCTGTCTGGCGGCCCCAGAAGGCTCCCAGTAGTCCCCGCGGTAGATGTCGGACGCCTGCTCCCATGTCAAATCGGCAATGTCTAAATGCGGATAGGATGCGGCGCTGATCCCATACTTGGTACCCTTCAATTCTCCGACACCCGGCTTGCCGCCGGTCCAGTTGCCCGGATCTCTGGGGTTATTCTGGAATCCACCCTCACGAACCTTCAGCCATTCCAGTGCTTTCTGGAACGGGTCAAAGCTAATGATGGGCGTGTCCGGCACCTCGGGCGCATCGTCGATGTCGGCAGCGGGGGAGATGACTCCGCCAATCCATCGTCTCTCGAATTCATCGCGCATGCGTTCTTGCAAATCAAAGGAACTCCAGGGGTGGGCAAAGTCATAGGTGAACACCTGGACACTATGCACACGACGGTCTTGGGCCATTACTCTGAAATAGGTGTCGAGCCAGTTGCCGTATTGCGATGGAGACATGTTGAATGCTTGTGACTGCCATCCCTGCCCCGGATGGGCTCCCGTCCCACCGTCCACACCACTCTCCTGGATGACAAACTTTAAATCCTCGAATGGACAATATTGTAGACGATTGCAATTATTTCCCCACATATGTGTGCCGGGCAATCCATACTCATGCACCACACCGATATGCCCACCCCGTTTCAACTCCAGATAGGATGACACATACCATTCCCAGTTGGGTTTGTTCTCAGGCTTCAAATCATATGTGGACGGATGTCCTGTACCGAAACACCAAGTGCCGGCCTTCAAGCCCAGCTCGCTCATTCTCCGCATTCGCCACGTCTCATACTCGTCGGTGGCTCGCTGCGCATGGTTCGTATTCGGCTCATTGATGCCACACATATACACTCGTTCCAGCGGCAAATGAATACGGTTGGTATCCTTCGCCCATTCTTCTGCATGTTCTAGGCCCATACGTTTGGGTTCAGCGTACATCTCCCCCTTCTGCTCACTGCGTCCATGATGTCGCAGTAGGAAGATGGCATCATCCGGTGCTGCCGCCAACAACTCATTGCAGAAATCTCTATCGCTCCATGCCGGCTCAAACAACGTATAACTCGCATACTTCATCTTGCGCACATGGTCCATATCCCGCCGATCTGGGTGTTCACGCATCCAATGCAATCCAAGTCTCATCTTATTCTCCATTCTGAGCCGAGAAACCCTGTGTTGTGCTAGGGGTTTTGCAATTTCTTCATTCGATCTGATGCCTGGGCACGTTGGGCGTCTGTCATCTTCGGTTTCTTGCGCAGATACAGGGAATAGTCATTCATGTCAACCTTGTATTCTTTGCCGCCAAAACCGTTGACGACAGCACCCCCGATGCCCAGCTTCTCGATCTTGCGAATCCACACCTCATCATCAGAATAAATATGCAGCACGTTGTCAATGCGTTCCTGAGCCGTTTGGCTGATGTGCGTTTCCATCTCATCGCGCGACAGATTCATGCTTCCTCCCCTTTTCCTGGCCTCC
>Ga0180438_10010374_pt1 | contig 11435 bp, 10 predicted proteins | sample SS_ome_12_FD_132455 | JGI IMG/M metagenome (GOLD analysis project Ga0180438, IMG submission 132455) | Hypersaline lake sediment archaeal communities from the Salton Sea, California, USA - SS_3_D_2 metaG | ecosystem: Environmental > Aquatic > Non-marine Saline and Alkaline > Hypersaline >...
TGAGCACACCTGTGTAAATCAGACCTCGTATTTTCTTCATCTGCCACTCCTCTGCGCTTGCGCTTCTTGCTGAAAGAATCCATTCTAGGCGCGCATCGAACCCTCCGCAAGTCCCCACTCGGTCTACCTATTCATTCCCCCGGGCCTATCCGGGTGTGGAGGTAAAATGTCGGGGGAAAACGTTGGAACTCGTCATGTTCTGGACTGTCACCAACAGCCGTGGTTCCGGGAAAACGGCGAATAAATAAAGGTATTCAGAGGAAATGCGGCATACTTCTTAAGAAACGGCAGGCGAACCGCCGTTCTGCTTTGACTCCGTACATTTTCCCTGTAAGCTGAAACGATGGGATCTCGAAGTCCCCCCCTTTGCTTCGGCGAGGCCGTACCATGAAGCGAAACAAAATCCTCATTCTCGGTGGTGGCTACGGTGGGCTCGCAGTCATGCGCAAGCTTGCGCGGTGCCTTCCCAGTTTCCACTATTCGATTTGCTTGATCGACGAATCCCCCTTTCACACGATCAAGACGAGATTTCACGAGCTCGCAGTCTACCGAAACCGGGGTCGATTCATCAGGTTTTCGATCGGGATCTTCACCCAATCTGCAGGCGCTGAGTTTATAAACGCCCGCGTTCAGGCAATTCGCTTCTCCCGGAGATCCGTGACCACGTCTAAGGGGGACTATCCCTATGACATCCTGGTGATCACCCTTGGTGGAGCGACCAACTATTTCGGCGTCAGAGGTGCCAGAGCCAACACAGTCAATCTTCAGACATTCGAGGCCGCTGTGGAATGCAGTCACCGGATCGAGCAACTGGGACTCGTGGACGCTAGGGGCCCTATCCGCCGTTTTATCATTTGTGGGGCAGGCATCGAGGGGATCGAAGTGGCGGCCATGCTCAGGCAGTATGCTGGACCTAAGCGTTGTGAGATTCTGATCATCGAGAAGAACGATCAGATCATGGCCCGGTCCCAGTGCAGGGACCGACAAAAGGAGTACATGTACGAATACTTACGTAAGAACGGCATTCAGCTTCGGCTTGCATCCGCCATCCGCCAGGTCGGAAAGCGAGGCGTGTTCCTGGAATCCGGGGATAAGATTGAGTCGGATCTGGTCGTATGGTGCAGCGGGGTCAGCCGGGTTCCCGTAACAGGCATCCCGAAACGCAAGGCGTTCGAAGTAAACGAATCCCTGCAGGGCAAAGAACACCCGGAGGTGTTTTCCATAGGGGATTTTGCGACCGTGGATTCCGGCGCGAGGTGGTCAAACCTGCTCAGTGCGCAGCGAGCCCTGTATCAGGCCGACTTGGTTGCCGAAAACGTGGTCCGCCTCGAACGGGGCCGGCAGGGGAAACCCGAGGATTACTCACCCAAAGGGGAATTGATCGGCTTGGGCGATTTCGACGGCGTAGGAATCGTGGGAGGGATTCCCGTAAAAGGGAGGGCCGCCGCGCTTGCGAAGAAGGCAAACGAGGCGAAATACCTCAAAGACCTGTTTCAGGATGTTCCCCGTTCTCTGCTCAGGGCTGTAAGGAGATCGTGACGAACGCGGCCGTTCCTGAGCCCCTGTCGTAAATCAGCCGCGAGGATCCCGCCAGGGAGGAGCCGTGAAGAAAAAGGCCACCAAATCGCCCAGGAATCTCGTGCTGGTCCTGGGCGACCAGCTCAACATCGATTCCGCCGCCTTGGACGGCTTCGACCCTTCCCTGGACGCTGTGTGGATGGCTGAGGTCGGAGAGGAGGCCACCCGCGTCTGGCCCCACAAGGCCAGGATCGCCGTGTTCCTGAGCGCCATGCGCCACTTCCGCGATGCCCTCCGCAAGAAGCGGTTCCAGGTCAAGTATCGCGCCCTGGACGATCGTGGGAACAGGGGAAGCCTGGCTTCCGAGCTGGGCAGCTGCGTCTCTGCATTGAAGCCCGAGCGCCTCATCATGGTGAATCCAGGCGAATACAGAATAGGTGAGGCAATCCGCCAGGAGGCCCTGCGACACAGAACTGAGATCGAGGTTCGACCCGACCGCCATTTTCTCTGCAGCCGCCAGGCCTTTGCAGATCATGCAGCCGCCCGAAAACAACTCAGGATGGAGTTCTTTTACCGGGCAATGCGCAAGAGCACCGGCCTTCTGATGGAGGCCAATAAGCCTGTTGGAGGGAAATGGAACTACGACGCCGACAACCGGCAAAACTTCGGCCCCTCCGGGCCGGGCAAGATCCCGAAGCCCATCGGCTTTGCGCCCGGACCTGTCACGGGGGAAGTCCTTCAACTCGTCTCGAAGCGGTTTCCCGAACATCCGGGAAGCCTGGACCGCTTCGACTGGCCGGTTACCCCGGCCCAGGCAAGCCGGGCACTGGATGATTTCATCGAGAACAGGCTGGGCGGCTTCGGACCTTACCAGGATGCCATGTGGACCGGCATGCCCTTTGGCTGTCAATCCCGGCTTTCGCCTGCCCTAAACCTGAAGCTCCTCAGTCCGATGCGTGCTCTGAAACAGGCCGAAAGGGCCTACAAGGAGGGAATCGCGCCGATCGAATCCGTCGAGGGTTTTGTGCGCCAGGTGCTGGGATGGCGCGAATACGTAAGGGGCATCTACTGGTTACACATGCCCGGTCTCGGGGAGAAAAACGTTCTCGAAGCCTCTTCACCCCTGCCCACCTTTTACTGGTCCGGCGAGACGGATATGCACTGTCTGCACCAGGTCATAACCCAAACCCTTTCACACGGATATGCCCATCATATTCAGCGTCTGATGGTCACCGGCCTGTTCGCTCTGATGCTGGGCGTGATCCCCAGGGCGATCCACGAGTGCTATCTTGCCGTATACGTAGATGCTGTCGAGTGGGTGGAACTTCCCAACACTCTCTGCATGTCGCAGTTTGCCGACGGAGGGATCCTGGCCTCGAAGCCCTACGTGGCGACCGGAAACTACATACATCGCATGAGCAACTACTGCGACGGATGCCGCTACAAACCGGGCGAACCCCTAGGGCAAAGGGCCTGCCCCTTTACCACCCTCTACTGGGACTTCCTCATTCGTCACGAAGACCGGCTGGCGAGGATTCCCCGGATGGGCCTGCAATTGAGAAACCTCGGGCGGATTGCCGCGGACCGTCGAAAACGGCTTCGGAGGCGGGCGGACGACCTCCGGAAGACCCTTTCGTAGGAATCCTTTCGGTCTTTTCGGCATCTTCTACAGCATGAGGGGTGAAAGCGTGGAACCGAAGATCAGATTGGGCATCAGCAGCTGCCTTCTGGGTAAGAAGGTTCGGTTTGACGGCGGCCACAAGCTGGACCGATATCTGGCAAACACCCTGGCAAAATACGTCGAATTCGTATCCGTCTGTCCTGAGGTGGAGTGCGGGTTCCCGGTCCCCAGAGAGTCCCTTCGCCTGATCGGCGATCCGGAATCCCCTAGGCTGGTCACGACGAAAACCGGTCAGGATTGCACGGACCGTATGGCCCGTTGGGCGAGCGGACGGGTGGTTGAACTGGAGAAGGAGGACCTGTGCGGGTACATCTTCAAGAGCAAATCGCCAAGCAGTGGTATGGAACGGGTCAAGATCTACGATGCCAACGGGGTGCCGTCCAACCGGGGTGTGGGCATGTTCGCCATGGCCTTCATGAAGCACTTCCCACTGCTTCCCGTGGAAGAAGACGGCCGGCTGCACGATCCCGGGCTGCGGGAGAACTTCATTGAGCGGATCTTCGTGTTCAAGCGATGGCGCGAAATGCTGGTCAAGGGAAGGAAGATCGGATCCCTGGTGGAATTCCACACCCAACACAAGCTTCTCCCTCTGGCGCACAGTCCCAAACACAGCCGATACCTGGGCAAACTCGTTGCGAAGGCAAAGGAGATGGCCCCGGCGGATCTGTATGCCCAGTATCTCTCCCTGCTTATGGATGCCCTTCGGCTCAAGGCCACCGTGAAGAAACACACCAACGTACTTCATCACCTGATGGGATACTTCAAGAAGCAGCTTACAGGGGATGAGAAACAGGAGCTGCTCGAGGTCATTGACCGCTACCGGCAGGAATATGTGCCGCTCATTGTCCCAATTACCCTGGTAGGGCACTACGTGAGAAAGTACGATCAACCCTATCTGAAGATTCAGCACTATTTGAATCCCCACCCCATGGAACTTAAGCTTCGAAACCACGTATGAATCGATGAGGGAATCATGAGCCAGTTCCATGGAGCAAACGCAGGTGGATGGATGGAGGTAAGTCGAGAGCTGATGACGAAAAGATATTTACAGACATGTTTGTTGTTTTTCCTAGTTTGCATACTACTATGTGCTGGTTGCACATCCATGCCGCCGATAAGAACGGAACCATCCGTTGACCTAGAGCGGTTTATGGGGGATTGGTACGTCATTGCCAATATCCCCACTTTCCTTGAGAAGGATGCCTACAACGCGGTGGAATCGTATCGATTGGATGAGAATGGGGTGATTCATACAACGTTCCGATTCAACAAAGGTGGATTCAACGGTCCCTTGAAAACATACCATCCCAAGGGATTTATCCGCGACAAGGAATCCAACGCTGTCTGGGGAATGCAGTTTATTTGGCCCATCAAGGCGGAATACCTGATCTTATACGTATCGGAAGATTACCACCGGACGATCATCGGCCGCACCAAACGAGACTATGTGTGGATCATGGCCCGAACGCCGCAAATCAGCGAAGAGGACTATGCGATGCTTCTGAAGATAGTGGAAGAGGCGGGATACGACATTGGCAAGGTTCAAAAAGTCTCCCAATCTGTCCCCCCAGGGGGAACAGATGAGAGAGATAACAGGGATTAACTATTATGGACAAGGTTACCAACTTCCAGCAACCAACCTCGAGCAACCCGCTTGGGTGTTGAACATGTCATTTAGAGGGGTTAGTAATGAAACATTCTCTACGAATCACAGTTGTAACAGCGCTTATAATCGTTGGAGCGATAGATGCCATGGCTATCGAAGAAGCCAAGTACGAAGTGATACAAATAGACAACAAATTCGAGATCCGTGACTATGAAACCCACATCCTCGCCGAGACCCTTGTGGAAGGAAATCTGGAAGACGCAGGGAGCAAGGGATTCAAGAGGCTTTTTCGCTACATTTCGGGCGACAATCGGTCAGGCGACAAAGTGGCGATGACGGCTCCCGTATCCCAACCGCCAACGGGGGAAAGGATAAGGATGACGGCTCCCGTAGGACAGCAGCGTCTTGAGGAAAGGTGGGCTGTAAGCTTCATGATGCCAGGCTCATACACTCTGAAAACGCTTCCGGAACCGGAGGACCCAAAGATCACATTGCGCCAGGTTCCAGCTCGTCGGATGGCCGCAGTGCGCTACTCCGGCTTTTGGAGCGAGAAGAGCTACCTACGAAACAAGGTGGAACTGGAGTCATGGATTGACAGAATAGGCCTTACCATTGTGGGCGATCCCATATGGGCTCGATACAACCCCCCCTTTATGCCCTGGTTCTTGAGGCGAAACGAAGTCTTGATTCCGGTAGATGCAGGCAGCGGCCATGAAGAAACCCAATGATCGCACGGAGAAGCGACTCAGGGAATCGTGCCAGGCACGGTTCTCTGAGTGTTATATGCGTTTGTTGGGCATGTCAGAGTTGATCCCATGCAGGTATGCCTTCGCACATGGAGCGCGAAGGCTACGGCATTGAGCACCTCAGGGGAAAGCCACTGGCTGAACTCGATTGAAACCCATTAAGGTACCTTGAGTTTTTCGAGGGCGCGTAGGATCTGACTGGGCTCAGGGTGGTCGCCTGCCTCTCGGCTTATTTGTTGATAGGTGAGTTCCCCGGCCGGAGTAATCACGAATACCCCCCCAACTGCCAAGGATCCCCTTGCAGTTTGGTCTGCCTAAATCCCTTTCGCAGGGCCCGCACCCCATGCCGAAGCATGCGAAAGTTGACCGCATCTGTAATGCCTCTCTTCAGGCCAGCAGCGCGGTAGGCACTCATCTCTGGGTCAACCAAGAGAGGAAAGGTCAGGTTCTGTTCGCTTCGGAAATGCGCTGCGTGTTCAGGCCTTCCGTTGCCCACGACAACCAATTCGGCCCCCAAATCACGTATTTGCCACTCGACGTCGCGCAACTGCGCAACCTGCTCGCGGCAGAACAGTCACCCGAAGTGCCGTATGAATACGAGAACAACAGGTTCTTCTTTCCAATAGCTCCCAAGTGCAATGGAGCGGCCTTCCGGATCAAGGACCTTTATCGGTGAAAGCCTGGATGCTATACTCACCTTCCTACCCTCCTTTTGTTTGCCATGTCTTATCTAGGGGGTACTGCAAACGCAAGTTGATTCAACAGAAGCAACCTTCGTTGAAGGGGCGCTTTCGTGCACCATTATCAAGGAGTGTGCGAGGTGGAGACCCCTTCAATGCACCAGCTGACCCGTCTGTTTTCGAACCATGACCATGAAGGAGAAGAAATGCGAACCGAATCGGCTGAGCGTGTCTTTCGATCCTATGAGACGGTGGCCAAGGAGGCGGATCAGGATCTGGAGGTTGTGGAGGGTAAGATCCCCCGGGATTTGAGAGGCGTGCACTATCGCAACGGATCCGGCCGCATGGAAAGGGGGGGCGTCTGGTATGGTCACCCTTTCGATGGAGACGGCATGGTTTCCCGGTTTGCGTACACTGAGAAAGGCATTCACTACAGGAACCGCTTTGTTCGAACCCACTGGTATCTGGAGGAAGAGAAAGCAGGCAGAATCCTGTATCGCAATTTCGGTACGAACATACCGGGGGGCGTCTTGAAGAATCTGTTTCGGGTTCGATTCAAGAACGCTGCCAACACCAGTGTCATCTGCCACGGCGGCAAACTGCTCGCCCTCTGGGAGGGCGGACCGCCGCATCTGCTGGATCCAGAGACCCTTGCTACCCTGGGAACGTATGACTTCGACGGTGTTCTGATCGACCCGGATCCCCTGATGCGCAGTCTGCGGGGAAGAGAACTGCCCTTCTCTGCGCATCCAAAGGTCGATCCCTCGAGCGGAGTTCTTTACAACTTCGGCATGGTCCTGGGCCTGAAACCTGAGTTGAAAATCTATCGCGTGCAGAAGAACGGCCAGATGGAACCGTCGATTCACGTGAAGCTCGATGCGCTCGGCTTCCTGCATGACTTTGCATGGACCCCCAACTGGAGGCTTTTTCTTTTTGGGCCCCTGACCTTTGACGTGCCCAGGATGCTCCTCGGGCTGAAACCTCCAATGGCGTGCGCTCAGTTTGCATCGAGCAGAGCCACACAAGTGATTCTGGTTCCGCGGAACGGCAGCCAACCCGTGTGGCTCCATACGAGTCCGGGTTTCGTATTTCACTTCTGTAACGCCTTTGAGGACGGGACCGACCGCATCATTGCAGATGGTCTTTGGTATGAACGCTTTCCGGAAGTGGCCCGCTTCGAGGATCTCCCCCGCATAGGCTTTGGCGATTTTCCTAGGATGATGCCAACACGCTTTGTTCTGGATTTGAAGAACCGAACCGTGAAAGCGGAACAGATCTCGGATGTTCCAGGTGAGTTGCCCCGAATTCATCCGGAATATGTGGGCCGGCCTTACCGGTTCTTCTGGTGCAGCGCCACATCCAGCAATTGGAGCGGCCCCTACCTGTCTGGCGTTACCAAGGTGGATACGGAGACGCGGACTACCGTCTTTCGTGATTTCGCTCCGGGTCTCACGAGCGAACCCATGTTTGTGCCAAGGCCGGATTCGGTTCGGGAGGATGACGGCTGGTTGCTCGTCACGGTCTACAGATCGGATGAGCATCGGTCTGATCTTCTTGTACTGGAGGCGGCCGACCTCTCCACGGTCTGTCGGGCCCGACTGCCCCACCACGAGTCCCCGGGTTTTCACGGTACCTGGGTGCCCGCGGGTGTCTGAGGAGGGGTTGATTTTGTGCGGTATGTGGGCTAAAGGCTTGATACGGAATCACAATAAATCACAAGGGCATTAATCTCGGGGGAGTGAAGCAAGTCAGAAATAGGAGACACCGTGAAACGACTACGCCACATGGTCCTCCTCCTCATGTTGGCAACGGTCTCGTGCGGAGGGGATTCCGGCGATGACCTGGACCGGCCGGCCGACACGGATGACACGACTGGCTCTGGTGTGGAACTGCTCAGCCTCGAAAATGATGTCTCCCGCCGCAGCGACCAGCCCGGCCAGCATGAGTGGTGGAATTTCCTGGCAGAAGACATTTCCTCCGGGCTGGCCATCTCTACGATTTTCGTCAACGGCAACTTGTTTGATATCAATTATCGTATTGCTCTAGAGCAATACCGTGACGATCCAAAATCACAACCTGCGCCTCGGCCGGGGGACTATGTGCTGCTCCAGCTCAACGTCATCAAGGACGGCAGAAAAGTGTTCTCCTCGGTTAAGCTTCCCCCGGACACAACGGCCAACTTCGAAAGAGAAAGGCCTTATGGGTATATTGGCAACAGCTGGTTTGAGGGCGTGGAGGAGAACGGGGAGCATGTCTGGCGGGTCCACATCGACAGCCCTGATATGTTCAACTGGCTCAGGCTAGAAGCAGACCTCGAATACAGGGATGCCTCTCAAGGGTGTACGGTCGCTGGAGGAGGTTTCTTTGCGCCTGTTCCAGGTGGTTTGGGTAGCGGTATCCACTTCCCCATAGCCAAGCCGGTTACCACGGGTCACGTGCGCATCACGAACCGTCTTGGAAAGGTCACTCTGGATGAAGACCTGGCTGGCGGGGGGCATTTCGACCACATTTTCGGGAAGTTCTACAGTGACCTGACGCACTCTTATTACTTTGGTCGATTGGACTTGGAGGCGGACGGTGATGTGCTCTACTTCTATCACTACCCCCGGGATCCTGAAGTCCCCCCCCATGGGTGGCTCCTTCGATTTCTGACCAATGGTCGGACACCGGTGACGTACAAGGTTGAAACGCTGAACGAGAGTCAACCTGAGACCGGCGCAATGGGCCTGGGCTACTCGTCGGTCATCGAGATGACCCTAGCCGGTGGTGGGGCAGCCAGAACTTACATGGAACGCACTGCGGCTTCAGAAGACTGGCCCTTTCAGGTGACCGGAATAGGACATTTCAACATACAGATCCCAGGAGATATCGACGTGACCGATGTCATCGGTATCGCAGAGTATGGGTATTTCGATGGTCTGGACGATCCGCTATTCCGGTTTCTCTATTCCCTTCTTGATTCCTTCCCCTGGATTCCTTGAGGACTATCGGAGGTCTAGCCAGCCTGATTCCGAAATAAAGATAGCAGCGTACAAATTCCGACCACTTTACGTTTGACGAGTTTGGTAAGAGCCTACCGAGATAGCGATAGTCCAAGCCATGGAGACACAACGATGGAGAAGAGAACCAAGAAGAACCTGGAGGAAGCTTTCTTAGGAGAGGCCAAGGCACACTTCCGCCTCAAAGCATTTGCCGCCAGGGCTGAAGCGGATGGCTACCCGGCCATCGCCCGGCTTTTTCGGGCGGTTTCAGAGGCCGAGGGCATTCATACGTCGAATCACTTTGCTCTCCTGGATCGTGTGGGCGACACACAGGAGAACCTGAGGGCCTCTTTTGAAAAGGAAACCTTCGCAAACGAAGTTGCGTATCCGAAGTTCCTCAAGGAAGCCTGGGCAGAGGAGGAGATGGAGGCCGTTTGGCTGATGACAAGGGCACGCAATGTGGAGGAGCGGCATGCCCGACTTTATCGTACAGCCCTTTCCCGCATGACTGTTGAAACCTCCCCTGTTTACGTTGTTTGTGGGCGCTGTGGCTGGATCACAGAGGAAGTCGTTCCCGATGCTTGTGCCAACTGCGACGCCTCCAAGGAAGACCATCGCAAAGTGGATTGATACGTCCGCGCTGGCCTCTAGCGGCCCTCGTGCTGCCCCCCGCGGGGGACTTCGACAAGGTATTTCCAGTACCGGGCCGGCATGCACTGGCGCTGCAAGCGCGGGTTGCGTCGTTCCGTGACCGCGATGTTCCGAAAGTAGGTCTGCCACAGAGTCTGATAAGCCGCTTCCTCCTCCGCCAACTCCGGCTTCTCGGGGGGCAGATCCTGAGCATCTACCCAGGCCAGCTCGTTCCGGTCCCAACGGACCGCGAGACGCCGGCGAACGTCATGGATCAGCCATGTCTCGGAGGGCATGCGGCCCCTGAAGTGCATGGCCAGCGGAGCCACGACGTTGGCCTTGGGACGGATCGGGGCCCAGAGCGTCTCGTCGCTAAGCCGACGAAACCGCGCCAGGCCTTTGAGCCGATGCAGCTCGCTACCCACGGCACGGGCGACATCGTGGACGCGCTTGATGGACGGGTCCGCCAGGAAATCGTCTGCTTGCGCACCAAGCCTGCGAACCTGCTGCACGTAAGCCACCAACGCGTTGCCGATATCCTCCTCTTCGGACATTGCTGCGTAGAGGACCCGTCTTGCCACACGCTTTGAGACCCGGGTCCACAGTTCGTCGAGCAGACCAAGTGCGCGATGGGGCTCCGGCATGATTTCGGTGGGGCTAACAAACAGCGTGGGCTGCCAGTCGTCGGCAGCGCGCAACGCCACAGCGTCGCCCGTCGAGTCAGCTGCCTCAGCGACCGCTGTAAGCAGCCCATCGACTGTCTTCGTGTACAGGAAAGTACTCATACGGGTTGGGTAACCTCGAATAGGTTCGGCTGTTGCTCAGATCCCGGCCCGCTGCGCAGCGCCGGCAACATCTGGGAACGAATGAAGGCGGGTGTGAGGCGGACGCCGGCCGGCATGCGGCCGCCGCACGTAATGAAGAAGCGGGCCCGTTTCATCACCACGCCGAGCCGTGTCAGGTCTTCCTCACGAACAGAAGAAACCCTGCGGGTCCGAATGATGCGGCCCGCCGACACGTGCCCGATCCCAGGGACCCGCAGAAGGTCCTCATAGGGCACTCGATTGATCTCCACGGGAAAACGATCGAGATGCTGCAGGGCCCAGGCGCACTTCGGATCGACCTCCCGATCCAGGAAGACATCGGCTTCGCTCAGCAACTCCTCTGCCTCGAACCCATAGCGTCGTACGAGCCAATCCGCCTGATAGAGCCGGTGCTCACGAAGGAGGTCTGCGTGTTGGCCAGGTGGTGGCAGCCGGCTGTCCGGGTTCACCGGTACGTAGGCGCTGTAGTATACACGCTTGAGTTGATATCGCTGGTAAAGCTTCTCAGACAGACACAGGATGTGCCGATCGCTTTCCGGACTAGCCCCCACGATGAGCTGTGTGCTCTGGCCGGCAGGGCAGAAAAGGGGTGCCTTGCGCCACTTTTGGTGCTCTTCGCGAGAGGCCTGCCACTCGTCGGCAATGCATTGCATGGGTTCGAGGATGTCCTGCCTGCGCTTGTCCGGCGCCAACTCGCGCAACGAGCGGCCGGAGGGCAACTCAATATTGATGCTCAGGCGATCCGCCACCAGGCCCGCACGCTCCACAA
>Ga0180438_10010375_pt1 | contig 11434 bp, 9 predicted proteins | sample SS_ome_12_FD_132455 | JGI IMG/M metagenome (GOLD analysis project Ga0180438, IMG submission 132455) | Hypersaline lake sediment archaeal communities from the Salton Sea, California, USA - SS_3_D_2 metaG | ecosystem: Environmental > Aquatic > Non-marine Saline and Alkaline > Hypersaline >...
GGCAGGTCTCGAAGAGATACTTGTCGAGATAATAGCCGCTCCGCTTTCCGCTTCGAAGAACGAAGTCACCCTCCAGATATGCGGTTTCCTTTATTCGCTTTATCAACTCGTCTCTGGTCATGTGAAAATTCCTTTGAGCAGGACGTCACGAACTGAGCTCTCCTGTATTAGCAGCAATGACAGCAGTGTCAGCCGATGCTTTATACTTTGAGTTCAACCTTTCGGGTCAGTTGGTATCGATATTTTCTTCGTACAGGCGTTACAATTTGCTTCAGAAAATCGTCGACCTGCTGAGGCGCCCTGCCGACGTAGCTTTTCGGGTTCAGTAGTTTCCTGAAATCGAGCCCGGCGAAGTCATCGTCGGCCTTCAGGCGATTGATCAGGTCGTTAGCTTTTCCGAACCTCTTTACCTGCTCGGCGGCTGCATGAGAGTGCCGCCTTATTTTCTCATGGAGCTTCTGCCTGTCGCCGCCGGCCTTGACGGCGGCCATGAGGATGTTTTCGGTGGCCATAAACGGCAGTTCCGCTGCGACCCTCGCGGCGATGACCTTCGGGTAAACCACGAGGCCGTCGAGGACATTCGTAAGAATCTCGAGAATTCCATCGATCGCCAGGAACGCTTCGGGTATGACGATGCGCCTGTTGGCTGAATCGTCGAGCGTTCTTTCGAACCACTGCTCCGATGCGGTCATCGGCGGACTGCCAGCCAGGCTCAGGACGAATCTGCTCAGGGCTGTAATCCTTTCGCAGCGCATCGGGTTTCTCTTGTAAGCCATGGCCGAGGAGCCGACCTGCGTTTTCTCGAAGGGTTCTTCCATTTCCTTGAGATTCGCCAGGAGGCGAAGGTCGTTGCAGAGCTTGTGGGCCGATTGGGCTATCGAGGCGAGTGTGTTTACGACGAAGGTGTCAATCTTCCGCTGGTACGTCTGGCCGGTTACGATGCAGGTTTTCCTGAAGCCGAATGCCTTGGCGACGGCCTCATCGAGCCTGAGCACCTTCTTGCCGTCACCGTCAAACAGCGCCAGGAAAGACGCCTGTGTACCGGTGGTGCCTTTGACGCCTCTGAAGGGCAGCGTTTCGAGGCGGTACTCGATTTCCTGAAGGTCCATCGCGAACTCGCAGCACCAAAGGGTCGCCCTCTTTCCGACGGTTGTCAACTGGGCTGGTTGATAGTGTGTAAAGCCTAAAGCCGGCAGCGAGCGATACTTTTTCGCGAATTTGCCTAACAGGTTTATCGCCGCGGCAAGCTTTCCGGCCACAAGCTGCATCGCGTCCCGCATGATTATCAAATCGGCATTGTCACCCACGAAGCAGCTTGTAGCGCCGAGATGGATAATCGGCGCCGCCTTAGGCGCGGCTTGGGCGAATGCGTGTATGTGGGCCATGACGTCGTGCCGGAATCTTTTCTCGTAGCGAGCGGCCTTGTCGAAGTCTATGTCGTCAAGATGAGTTGCCATCTGGTCTATCTGAGTTTGCTTTATGTTGAGGCCGAGCTTTTTTTGTGCTCTTGCAAGCTCCAGCCAGAGCCTTCGCCAGGTGCTGAATTTTTTTTGAGCACCGAAAAGCTCGGCCATTTCCCTTGATGCGTTTCTTTCGACAAGGGGGCTTGTGTAATAAGTTCGACTGCTTTTATCTATCGCCATTTTTCGGGCTCTTTGAGATTCAGCCGGTTTTGATTCTTTCGAGGCGTCCGGCCAAAAGGGTTTCGATTTCTTCTACGTCCTCGGTGGCGAGTTTGAACTCCGCAGCGGCGGCGGTTTCTTTTATCTGGTCCGGTCTTCTTGCGCCGACTATGGCGGCGGTTACATCTGTTCTTCTGAGGACCCAGGCGATTGCCAGTTGGGCGAGGGTTCTATTGTTGCGGTCGGCGATTTTGCGGAGGCTGTCGACGAGTTCGAGCGTTGCGGAAAACCGGGGCTCCTGGAAATCGGGGCTTGTTAATCGCTGGTCCTCCGGGTCCAGGGCGGCGAGACGTTGGCGTGTGAACTTGCCCGTGAGCAGGCCCCTCTGCATGGGGCTGTAGGCTATGACAGCGATGTTGTTTTCGGCGCAGTAGGCGAGCAGCTTGTCCTCCACCTCGCGATGGAGCATGCTGTAGGGCGGTTGGAGCGAGGCGACGGGGTGAATTTTCCGGACACGTTCTATTTGCTCGACGGTAAAGTTGGATACGCCTAAGCAGCGGACTTTTCCTTCTTCTGTGAGTTTTGCCATTTCCTCCCACGCCTGTTCGATGTGCTCGTCCGGCTGGGGCCAATGTATCTGGTAGAGGTCTATGACATCGACGCCGAGCCTGTTGAGGCTGGCCTCGCATTCGCGATGGATACTCTGTTTTTCGAGGGACCGGTGAATCTGGCGGTTTTTGTCCCAGATAAGGCCGCACTTGGTTGCGACAAACGGCTTTTCGCCGGCTTGTTTCAGCGCCTTGCCGACGAGTTCCTCGGAACGACCAAGACCGTAAACGGCGGCGGTGTCTATCCAGTTGATCCCTTGATCCAGCGCCGCCAGGACGCCGGCTATCGCCTCGTTTTCGTCCTGCGGGCCCCAACTGAATTCCCATCCAGCCCCACCTATCGCCCAGGTTCCCAGGCCGATCACGGTCAGTTCCAAATCACTGCAACCCAATTGTCGCTTATTCATTATCAAGCTCCTGCTGCAATCCGGTCGTTTCGCGCAACAGCATATTACTATTTCGGGGGCTTATCAACACTTTATTACCGTCCCGAATGGCGTTGGCGATTTTGACAGCTCGTAGCATCGCCGGAGGCGTTTAGAGAAAACTCATTACGGCGGGGAGCGAAATTATGGCCACGACGCGGAAATTTTGCCGGGCTTGGGCTGCGCCGATTCTCGCTGTCTGGGTCCGGCGCACCACAACAACCTCGGTATGAGAAACAACGTTATTTTGGTTTCAGCGGGAACGGGCCGGCTACCAGCCGCCCGGCTGAAGTCTGTCGCTGACGCCTTCGTTCCACCAGTTCGGGTCTCTGAAGTATTGTTTTAGCATCATTGCGGCGACGACGCCGTCGCTGACAGCGGTTGCCAGCTGCATTGCGGCGCCTATTCTGCAATCGCCTGCGGCGAAGACACCCGGCACGCTTGTCCTCAAATAGCCGCAGTCGCAGATGATGAAGCCGGCGTCGGTCAACTGTACGAATCCTTTCAGGAAGTTCGTATTTGGCACCATGCCCACGAATATGAATATTCCGTCGCAAGGATAGTCCTCTTCTCGGCCGGTTTTAACATCTTTGAGACGCACCGACTGGACTTTTCCTTGGCCTTGTATGGCTGTGGCGACTGTGCTGTATCTTATGTTGAGGTTCGAGCTCGGCTCAGCGGCTTTTTGCAGCAGCTCTTCTGTGAGCACCTTTGTGGCCCTGAATTCGTCCCTTCGGTGAATGAGAGTCACCTTTTGGGCGAATTTTGCCAGGTGGAGCGTTTCTTCAATGGCGGTATTGCCCCCGCCGACCGCGACGACGGTTTTGCCTTTGAAGAACGGTGCGTCGCAGGTTCCGCAGTAGCTGACTCCGGTGCCGGCCTGTCGGAACTCTTCTTCGCCGGGGATACCGAGTTTTCGATAGTCGCTGCCCGGCGCAAGGACCACGGCCCTTGCGACGTACTTTTGGCCGTCGCAGATTGTCTCGATACCGCCGTCATCGAGCTTGTTGAGGGCGGTGACTTCACTGCTGGTTTTCAACTCCGCCCCAAAGTTTGTGGCCTGTTTCATCATTTGCTGTATAAGGCCGGGACCGTCGATGCGCTCAATACCGGGATAATTCTCTATTCTATCGGTATTGTTTATTTGCCCGCCCGGGAAGAACTTCTCCAGTACGAGGGTCTTGAATCTGTCTCTGGCGGTGTAAAGTGCCGCTGCGAGTCCGGCGGGGCCGGCGCCGATTATGATGCAATCGTAAAGCTCAGACATAAATTCAACCTTTCCCTGGATTTTCAAAATTTAAGTTGGTTTCGCCTTAACATACTTTTTTTCTGTAATATCACGTCGAGGCGTTCGGGAAACAACTCCGTCACTTCTTTGAGGCTGGAGCGCTCGACGATGTATGTTTCGTCCGCTTTCACTAATATTCTCTTGTAAATGCGTTTGCTGTCGTCAAGATATACGTGGTCGAAAAAACCGCGTTCGTCCAGTAATTCGACCCTGAATTGATATCGGGCTTTTTTCTCGTTTATCTCCGGGGCGTCCATCATGCGAACCAGTGCGGGTACGATTTCTCCGTCGGGGCGGCTGACCATGAGCAGGTCCACAACGAGCTCGTTGTGGCCGCTGCGCAGCATCTGGTTCAGGAAAAGCTCGAAGAAATCAGCCGGTATTGCGGCGGTGCCTGGCAGGTATTCGTTCTGTCCGGGGCGCGGGCCAACTTTTACGACCGTTAAGGCTCCGTCGCCAGTGCGGCGGAGCTGGATTCGGGTTCTTCCGAAGAAGCTGCTGCCTTGCCCCTCCCAGACGAATTCATCGAAGCTGTCATTGCTTTGAAGAAAGGTGGTCTGTTCGGAGACTGCCCGATCCCGGAGGTGAAGCAGGGCCTTGGCGGTTATGTTCAATTCGGATTCAGGACTGTCGGCGATTTCCTCCACCAGGAAGCCGATGGCGCCTTTTTCCGGCATTTTGACGAGGTAGTAGCCCTCTTGGCGGCGGTTATGCAGGGAGGAACCGATACCGGCGTTTTTGATTTGTTCGACGATCTGGCTGCCTTTTTTGAGCAGTTGGTTTTCTTCAAATCTAATGCCGGTGGCGATTCGTTCGAAGATACGTCTTGCCAAGTCGACTTCGTCAATAGCCTGGCGCACTTCGATATCGAGCCGGCGGTTGTAGGGCAGAGACGCCATGCCGACAAAGATGTCGGAGCGGGTTCTGCGGTCAGTTATATGCGCCCAATCGAGGGCAAAAGCGTCCGTGAACTTACGGTCGGTTTGGACTATTACGCCCTCGAGTGCGGAAGCTCTCTGATTAAAGCTTGTTTGGGGGTCGGTTTTCGCAGCGGCCAACAGCAAGCGACACTCAGCACGAGCGAGAGACAACCCGGCGGTTGGGAGGAAATCGCTGCTCAGCGAGAAAGCGTTTTCGTAGTAATTCCATTTTTTTTCGCTTTTCCAGCCGTTTCCGACGGGGATGGATATCGACAGGCCCGATTCGTTCAATATTATAGGTTCCGAGAACAGTAGCTTTGATCTTGAGGTGGTAATGAGGCGGGCAATCAGCACGGTAAGTACAAGGAGGCCGAGAAAGGCAAGTTTATCGGCTGAATACCTGCGTATTTTGTCACTTGGGTTCATAGGCAGGGGCAATAATAATTGTTGAAAACGGTATTTGCAAATTGTAGTCGCGAAATTGAGGCTCTTTCCCAAAAAAACTTCTGCCGGGGCAGATACACCTAAAAAGGTATTTTGCCTGTGGGGGAATTATTAGCATATTGTAAATATAGGGTGCTCACAGCAGTATCGGCTGCGCCGGGGAAAAGACCCTGTGTGGCGCGGCGGAGATTTGTGAGATCAAAATGGGGGGTAGGTAATGAATGAGCTAACGATGCTCCAGGGCGAGCAAACCCGTGCGATTCTTCAAACGCTTATTGACAGGAAAGTGCCTGCGATAATGACTTACTCAGTAGGCCATAAATGGCATGCGGCGAAGATAAGCCTGGCAGAACTTGGCGCCGCCAGGCTGACGAGCCTGATTCCGCTGAGCGAGAACGCACGGCCGATAAATGTTCAGCCGGGCCAAGCCGTTGGAATTTCGGTGAAGCATGAGTATGGTAAATTCATCTTCGAGGCCACGGTGGTTTGTGTCGAGCCGCCCACAGAGGTAGGGGTCGGAGGGTCTATCGTGTTGTCGATGCCTGAAAAAATCGAGATAGTTCAGAGGCGAAGCTATTTCCGGGTGGAGGTTCCCGAATCGCTGAAGGTGGACGTTCAGCTTTGGCATCACGGCTATATGATAGCCCAGGATGAGGTGCCGATCGAGCGATGCTGGCAGGGGGAGCTTGTGGACATTTCGGCAGGTGGGGCACAAGTTGCGATCAGTCGCGGTCAGGAAGCGGACCTGAGGAAGGGCCAGTACGTCAGCATGCGGTTCACGCCGCTTCCGTATGAGCAGCCGCTGGTGCTAAACGCCCAGATAAGGGCGATGCTTCCGACCGCCGACGGCGAGAGCATCTGCCTGGGTCTGCAAATGGTGGGGCTCGAAGCGAGTAGGGAGGGGCGTGAGGTTCTGTCACGGCTGGTTGGAGTTGTCGAGCAGTACTATCAGATAAACAAATCCAGCGCCCGGACGCAGGACTTTCAGACGACCGCGCATGAGGTCTCACAAGGCAGGGACTAAACCGGGCGGGCAAATTCGCCCCGCTTTTACCTGTGATCAAGTGCTAAGCACTTTGGGAGCCGCTGAGGTCGGCTTCGTCGGCATTGATGATTTCTGCCGATGGTTCGGGCAGAGCGGGGATGAGTCCATTTGTGGTTTTTCTTAGTCTAAAGTAAAGCCATTTGACGAAGCTGCCGGCAGCAAAACCGCAGAAAATCAAGACCAGTGCAGCCTGTCGGCTCCAAATAATCAGACCAAGTCCGAGCAGCACCCTGATAAAGTGGGCGAACGGTTTCTTTCCTTTTATGTACTGATTGAGGACGTGAGGGTATCGAATTCTGCTGACCATCAGCACGCCGGTGCCCAGGGCCAAAAAAGGCAGAGAATAGATGATAGCATTTTCGCAGATGATATATTCATAGGAATTCTTCGCGGAAAGATAGGGCAGGGTTTCCTGGTGGAATATTATTAGGCTGATCAGCACACCGGCGGCGGCGGGGGTGGGAAGTCCGACGAAACTCATGTGGGCGGATTCGTCCTCTTCGTTTTCGACGTTGAACCTGGCCAACCGAATGGCGGCGCAGCTGACGTAAGCCGCGGCTGCCAGCCAGAAAAAGCGCTGGAGGAAACCTACGATAAAGGCGTTCGATGCGGAAAAGGCGGCCAGTTTGCATTCGAGTATTTTCAGCATCAGAAAAGCCGGCGCCACGCCGAAGCTTACTATATCGCAGAGGCTGTCGAGCTGTCCGCCGAAACTTGAGGTGCTCTGGCTGATTCGCGCCAGCCGCCCGTCGAGCATGTCGGCGATCATCGCCAGCAGCAGCATATAGCCGGCCTTTGCGAACATATGGGGGCCCTTGCCGGCAAATACAATGGCCGCAAAGCCACACAGGCCGTTAAGTATCGTCACCAGGGACGGAAGGATGGTGATGTAGTTCAATCTCTGCCTTCGTACGCGTCGGAGCAGGCTTTCTTTGGCGGCTTGAGTTTTCAGTCTCGGCATTTCTCGCATCTCTTAGTCTTTTTCAGCCATCAATTGTTTCATATTTTGCAAGTGCTGTCAAGCCCGCTTTAACTTTATCGCCCACTTTGACCATGCACTTACAGTTTTTATTCGCAGGCACGTACAATTCCGTTCTCGAGCCGAATTTTATCATTCCGAATCTCTCACCGCCGGATAGTTTTTGACCGGCGTTTGCGGAGCAGACGATCCGTCGTGCGATAGCACCGCTGATTTGTCTGACGACCAGTTTTTTTGGGGGGGCGTCTGTTCTGATCAGTTCAAGCTCGTTTGACTCATTGACACGGCCGGAGTAGGGGTTCATGGCGTTTTTGTAAGCCCCTTTCTTGTATTTGACGCTTTGGACGGTTACGTTGCACGGCGCGCGATTGATATGGACGTCGAAAATACTGAGGAATATTCCTATTCTCAAAGCAGGCTCGCCTATGAATTGGTTTTCATTGACGGTTTCTATATCGGTTATCTTGCCGTCGGCTGGGGCCAACAGCAGGTTGCGGTCTGTTGGAACGCTGCGTTTCGGGTCCCGGAAAAACGCCAGCACCCAGGTCAGCAGCGCCAGCGAGGCTGTCTCGGCAGGAACCACCGCCCAGACCGGGAGCGGCACCAGGGCGAGCGTAATCATCGCGACGAGCACTATTGCCGGAAAGACAGCCACTTGTGGCCAGCCGTATTTGGTCAAGCCGAGTTTCACAGGTGCATATCATAGACTGCCGGGTGCGGGCAATCAAGAGGCGAGGCGAGTGCCTGGAGGCCGCAAAAAAGGCCGATCCTGTTGAGATCGGCCCCTTAGAGGAGGAGTATGATGTAGTATCCAGAAAAAAAGCTAATTTACCCGACAGTGTCTGCTCTAACCATCACCGTTTATTTCCTGCATATATATAGACGCCGAGGCGCCGAAAAAGTTACACGGTTTTTCAAAAAAAATCTCAAAATCCTCAAAAGCCCTGCAAAGAGCGGCGAAAACGGCATTCTCAGCGGTTTCGCGGGCGAAAACTTGGTGGTAAATAGATCTTCTGTGGGCTGGCTGCTTGCTCGTATCAAGCGGTGCAATACGTGTTTTTTCATTATGGAGAGGGCTGAATTCGGTTAGAATGTCTTGTGGCTGCTGCTGAAAGGCGGGTGATTTTTGTTTTTTTGCGTATTGCGGCGTAGATAAGGTTGTCGGTGCCGGTGGAACAGGGCATGAGAAAGAGGGGCAGGATAATTTTGGTAGTATTCGCCGTTGCGGCGTCCATAGTTGCCGCCGTTGCGGTGCTGATAGATGACGGTTCTGAACGCTTCGAGACCGGGGCAATCACAGCCGGCAAGCTGCCTTCAGCTGCGTTCATCAGTGGCGACGATGATTGGCCTGTGTTTCGCGGTGGGCACAGATTGCTGGGCAGGTCGGCGGGTGTTCTGCCGGAGAAAATGAGGGTCGCATGGAAGTTCAGGACGGGTGCGGAAATAAAATCATCGCCGGCTATCGTTGAGGGTGTTGTTTTTGTGGGATCGGCTGATGCGAAGGTTTACGCGATTAACCTGGGCAGCGGCGATGAGATCTGGTCGTACGAGACCGGCGGTGCTGTTGAGGGAGCGCCATGCGTTGTCGAAGGGTCGGTATTCGTGGGATCATTGGATGAGTTCCTGTACGCTATTGACTCAAAGACCGGTTCGCTTGAGTGGAAATACAAGACAGGGGGAAAAATTCCGGGTGCGGCCAACTGGGCCAAAGCGCCAGGCGGCGAACGAACGTGGGTGCTCGTCGGCAGCTACGACAGCAGATTGCACTGTGTGGATTCGGGTAGCGGCAAAGCCGTGTGGGTTTATGAGGCACAGAATTTTGTAAACGGCACGCCGGCGGTAGAAAATGGCAAGGTGGTTTTTGGGGGATGCGATGCGATGATTCATGTTGTCTCGCTTGCCGACGGGAAAATGTTGAAGCAGATCGACACCGGTTCATATATTGGGGCGTCAACGGCGCTTCTCGAAGGAAAAGTGTATGTCGGGAATCTCGACAACGCGTTTATCTGCGCCGATATCGGCAGCGGTAAGATTCTGTGGAAGTATACCGAGAGTGATGGCGGATATTTTTCTTCACCGGCAGTTGGTGAGACGAAGGTTGTCGTCGGAGCACGGGACAACCGCGTGCACTGCATTGACCGGGCCGAAGGTAAGGTTATCTGGACTTTTAAGACGCTCGATGAAGTCGACAGTTCTCCGGCGATTTGCGGGGACAAAGTTGTGGTCGGCGCTGAAGACGGGCGGCTGTACGTAATTAACCTTGCCGACGGCAAGGGCGTGTGGTCGTACGAGGTCGGTCGGCCCATAACATCTTCACCCGCCGTCGCAGGTGGAATGGTAGTCGTGGGAAGCGACGACGGTTACGTTTATGCGTTCGCCGGCGCCCGGTGATCGGGGCGGCAAGGCGGTTTTCGAAAGGTTCGACATCAGCGCAGGCGCTGATGAAGTGATTTGCAGTTATGAACGCGTTGTCCGAGAATTTCCGAGGGGGCAAACATGCTTGAGTTGGTGAGCGTGAGCAAAATTTATGATTCGCCGGGCGGTGGGGGTGGGCTTTGTGTTTTGCGAGACATAACACTCAAGGTTGAGCAGGGCGAGGCGATGGCGGTCGTCGGGCCGTCAGGCAGCGGCAAGAGTACGCTGCTTAACCTTATAGGCTGCCTTGACCGCCCGAGTTCCGGGCGCGTGGAGCTTGACGGCAGGGACGTGGGTCGCCTTGCTGAGAAGCAGCTTGCGGCGATTCGCAACAGTGAAATCGGTTTTGTATTTCAACTGCATCATCTTTTGCCACAGTGCACGGTGCTGGAGAATGTCCTTGTGCCGACCCTTGCCGCCGGTCGCCGGGGGGGGAAGGAAACGGTTCAGAAAAGGGCGATGGATTTGCTCGAGCGAGTGGGGCTGGATGGTCTGTCGACTTATCGGCCGGGCGAACTTTCGGTCGGCCAGAGGCAGCGGGTTGCGGTGGTACGCGCTTTGATTAACAAGCCGCGTCTGCTACTTGCTGACGAGCCGACCGGTTCGCTGGACAGGGAGGCCGCAGAGAATATAGCCGGTCTTCTGGTCGAATTAAACCGCGTCGAGGGCGTGACACTCCTGGTAGTGACACATTCGATGAGACTTGCCGGACATACGGGGCGTGTGTTTGAATTGAGCAACGGCCTGTTGAAGGAGAAGGGTAAATCGGAATGAGTTTCCGGAAGCTGATAGTAAGAAGCATTTTGTTTTACCGGCGCACCAATCTCGGTGTGTTGCTGGCGGCGGTCGTCGGTACGGCTGTACTTTCCGGCGCGCTGATTGTGGGTGATTCGGTGCGTTATAGCCTGGCGCTGATGGCGGCTGCGCGGCTGGGCGCGACCGAACTTGCCCTAGTCGGCGGCGACAGATTTTTCAGGGGTGAACTGGCCGGCGAGCTTTCGGCGGAACTGGCGGCACCGGCGGCGCCCGTGCTTCGAGTGCGGGGACTTGTTTCGAACGACGAAGGTACGAGACGGGCAAATCGAATTGAAGTGCTCGGTGTTGACGGGAACTTTTATGGATTGGCGGGGGGTACGCATCTATTCGGGGGCGCGGCGAGCGAGTCGGTGGTGCTGAATGAAGCGCTGGCTGCAAAGCTTGGGGCTGATGTCGGTGATGAGGTTGTGCTTCGTATGGCCAGGCCGGGGGCTATGCCGCGTGAGATACCGCTGACGCCGGATTCGGATTTGTCGATGGCCTTTCGGCTCGAGGTTGCAGCCGTCGCCGATGAATCGCAGTTCGGTAATTTCAGTTTGCAGGCGAACAGCATCGTGCCGTTTAACGCTTTTGTACCTCTTTGGTGGCTACAGGAGAAACTCGGCAGGAAGGATCGGGCGAATGTGCTGCTGGTTGGCGCTGCCCGAGACGGCGCCTTGACGGTCGAAAAGGCGAACGAGGCTCTGCAGAAGCACTGGCGCCTCGCTGACGCGGGCCTGGAAATCCGTCGGCTGCACGGCCGAAATACTCTTGAGCTTCTCAGCAGCCGGGTGTTTATCGACCAGGTTCTTGCCGAGACTGCGATGGGCGCAGCTGCCGATTCTGTCGGCATACTGACCTATTTTGTCAGCGAGCTGCGCCTGGGTGACCGA
>Ga0180438_10010376_pt1 | contig 11434 bp, 7 predicted proteins | sample SS_ome_12_FD_132455 | JGI IMG/M metagenome (GOLD analysis project Ga0180438, IMG submission 132455) | Hypersaline lake sediment archaeal communities from the Salton Sea, California, USA - SS_3_D_2 metaG | ecosystem: Environmental > Aquatic > Non-marine Saline and Alkaline > Hypersaline >...
CTCGAGTTCAAGGAGCCATCCTTTGCCGATACCGATATGAGTGGCATCGAGACATTTATCTGGGCCGGAGCCGCCGCACCCAGGATCATGATCGACATCGTCTCTCAGATCTGCCGGAAGACCGGCGCAGCGATGCTGACCGGATACGGCAGCACCGAGACCTGTGGCTTCATCACGTACACCGAGAATGGCGACGATCTGGAAACGTTGGCGAGGTCCGCCGGCACTATCGCCGAACCGTTCGAGCTCAAGATCGTGGATTCCGATCGAAACGAGCTGCCGGCCGGAGAGGTGGGCGAGATCGCCGTTCGGGGACCGTTCCTGATGAAGGGATACTTCAATAATCCGAAAGCTACGGCTGAGGTGATGGATGAAGACGGGTGGTTCTACACCTCAGACCTTGCCAGCAAGGATGAGCGGGGCTACATATACATAGCCGGCCGCAGTTCCGAGATGTACAAGAGCGGCGGCGAGAACGTTTTTCCACGAGAGATCGAAGACCTGCTGGAGTCACACTCGGCCGTCCTCTTCGCGGCCGTTATCGGCGTGCCGGATGAGATCTATCAGGAGGTAGGGTGGGCTTTCGTCATGACCGTGCCGGGCCAGGAGACCACGGAAGAAGATCTGCGCGAACTGTGCAAGGGCAGGCTGGCCAACTTCAAGGTTCCGAAACGGTTCTTCGTTCGGCCGCTTCTGCCGCTGTTGCCCAACGGCAAAATCGATAAAATGGCGCTCAAAGAAGAGGTCGCATCCCGAATCAATAAATAGGCCTGTGTCGGTGGTTGGTCGTGGATGATTACGCGCTTGGCTCCTGTTTCTTTTCAGAGATGACTCTGCTCTGTGCTTGTGAGGAAGTGAATGCTTCGGTTGCTCCGAATCAGTTTGGGAGTTCTGTTGATTCTTTTGGGTGTTATTGGCCTCTTCCTTCCGATTCTTCAGGGGGTGCTTTTCCTGATCATGGGCGGGTTGTTACTCTGGCAGGACGTGCCTTTTCTCCGTCATAGTACGAATTGGCTCAGGAGGCGCTATCCCTGGATCGATAAGACCGTTGAACGCGTCAAGAACAGGGTCCTCCGTCGTCACTGACTACCACCTGTATCAAGGTACGGCCCGGAACCGCCGCCGGAAATGAGTTCCGATTCGCAGCGGAACAGCTCGGCCACCGACGCAGGGTTCATCCCCTTGAAGATGCTGTTGCAGGTGGCGATCATGTAGCCGCCTCCGGGCGCTCCCAGTTCGAGGCAGCGCGTGACTTCGTTGCGGACCGCCTCGAGATCGGACCCACACAGCACAGTGACGTCTACGTTGCCGACCAGGACCAGATCGCTTCCGAATTCCCGCTTCACTTCACCGAGGTCGATGCCCGCCGCCGGTTCGAGCCCGTGGACCCCTGCGAAGCCCGCTTCCACAGCCATAGGCAGCAATGGTTGGATATCTCCGTCACTGTGCCATATGATCGGAACAGCCAGCGTATCAACAATCCGACTGTGACAGGGCAGCACAAATTCGCGCCACATGTCCGGCGAAATCATTGGGCCTGCGTTATGTGCGGCATCATCGCCGAGAACGAGAATCTCTGCCCCGAGACTGACTGCCTGCCGGTACAGTGCGATGCACCAATCGGTGCGAGCCTTTAATAACTTACGGGCCAGTGTCGGCTCATTCGCAAGGCAAAGGAAGAAGCGCTCGAACCCCATAGCCATGAAGCCTGCGGTGAATGGGCCTATGTGGGTGCCGAAAATAAGACAGTGATCAGGATGGTTGTTCCTGACCTCCGTTATCCTGTTGATGTCAAAGAATTGCTCCGCATAGTCCTGGGCAGGTGAGTATCGGCGGAGGTCCGCTTCCGTTTCGATCATACCACCGGCATACACACCGTTTCTCCAAATTCGCCCCCATTCATCCACTCCGTCGTTCCAGGCATTGCTCCCTTGTGGCGTCGTGCTGGGCATCATAACGCAGTCTTGTCCGAGATTGACATACGCCATTTGCGGATCGTTCTGGCCGAGCTCGCGCAGCAGGCCATCGATCCATATCTCGAACCTGGGTGTCTGATCCGGCCTCTCGTATCGAAGGGCAGCGAATATGCGTTCTTTCGGGGTCATTTCGTGGTCAAAAGGTGCGAACGCCGGCAGATCCGGCATATGCGGGGCATTACGACTTTATCCTACCGTTACAGGTATTCAGGAAGGCCAGGGCCGGCACAGTGTGCTCCTCTTGTAAGTGCGAATTCACATTCATGGGATGAGGCTCCCGCCTTTTCTTGCTCTTCAGTTCACGACATCACCAAGGTTCGCTCGGCGCATATCGATCTCATTTTAACGCGAGTTCCATCTGCTGGAGTTCACGGATGCGGTCTCGCAGTTCGGCCGCTCGCTCGAACTCGAGCTTGTCCGCCGCTGCCTGCATCTCTCGTTTCAAGTCTTCAAGCATTTTTGGAAGCTCGCCGGAAGTGACGTATTCCGCCGCTTTCTCGGCGACGGCGGGCACGGTCACGTAATCGGCCTCGTAGATACTGGTGAGCACGTCGGGCATTGCCTTCACGATCGTTTTCGGAGTTATCTTGTGTTTCTTGTTGAATGCGCCCTGGATACGACGGCGTCGATTCGTCTCGTCGATCGCCCTGCGCATGGAATCCGTCATGTTGTCTGCATACATGATGACGGTCCCGTTAATGTTTCTGGCTGCCCGCCCGATCGTTTGAATGAGCGATTTCTCCGCCCGCAGGAAGCCCTCCTTGTCTGCGTCGAGAATGGATACGAGTGAGACCTCCGGAATGTCGAGGCCCTCGCGAAGCAGGTTAATTCCGATCAACACGTCGAACTGCCCGCGTCTCAGATCACGAATTATGTCGAATCGCTCGATGGTCGCTATGTCCGAGTGCAGGTAGCGCACGCGCACGCCCACCTCCTGATAGTAATCGGTCAAGTCCTCCGCCATACGCTTCGTGAGCGTGGTCACGAGTACGCGCTCATTCTTGTCGGTGCGCTGCCGTATCTCGTGCAGCAGGTTGTCCACCTGATTCCGCGCGGGCCTCACTATCACCTTCGGGTCTGTCAGGCCGGTGGGCCGTATGAGCTGCTCGACGATGACCCCCTCGCTCATGCGCAACTCGTAGTCGCCCGGCGTGGCGGAAACGTATATGAGTTGATGCGTGAGTTTCTCGAACTCCTCGAACCGCAAGGGCCGGTTGTCGAGTGCCGACGGCAGCCGAAAGCCGAAGTCGACCAGCGTTTGTTTGCGTGAGCGGTCGCCGTTGTACATCCCGTGAAGTTGCGGGATCGTCTGATGGCTTTCGTCGATAAACATGAGAAAATCATCGGGAAAATAGTTGATGAGCGTAAACGGCGGCTGTCCCGGGCGGCGGCCATCCAGGTGGCGCGAATAGTTCTCTATGCCTGTGCAGAATCCGGTCTCTTTCAGCATCTCCAGGTCGAAGTTGGTGCGCTGTTCGAGCCTCTGCGCCTCGAGCAGCTTCTCTTGGGCGCGGAGTTCGGACAGGCGCTCCTGCAATTCGGTGCGGATGCCTTTGATGGCACGGCCCATTTTGTCATGTGAAGTCGCATAGTGACTGCCGGGGAAGATGAGTGCTCGGTCGAGTTTCCTCAGCACACGCCCGCGCAGCGGGTCCACCTCCGAGATCGAATCAATTACATCGCCGAAAAAATCGATTCGGACAACTCGATCGTTCTCGTAAGCGGGAAACACCTCGACAACGTCGCCGCGAACCCGGAACGTGCCCCGATGAAAATCGTGGTCGTTGCGCTCATATTGAATTTCCACCAGATGCTTCAACAAATCATCGCGAGTCATTTCTGCATTATTCTCGACCGAAACCAGCAATCCAAGGTATTCCTCGGGCGAGCCGAGCCCGTAGATACACGAAACACTTGCGACAATGAGAACATCACGCCGCTCGAACAGCGACCGTGTGGCCGAATGGCGCATCTTGTCTATTTCATCGTTGATGGAAGCATCCTTCTCGATGTACGTATCCGTGGAGGGCACGTATGCCTCAGGCTGGTAATAGTCGTAGTAACTCACGAAATACTCGACGGCGTTCTCCGGGAAGAGTTGTTTGAACTCGCTGTAAAGCTGGGCGGCGAGCGTCTTGTTGTGTGCGAGAACGAGCGTCGGCCGATTTGTTTTCTCGATCACGTTCGCCATCGTGAACGTCTTGCCCGATCCTGTGACTCCCAGAAGCACCTGGTGCTCCCGGCCCTCGAGAAGCCCGTGCACAAGCTCGTCGACCGCCTGCGGCTGGTCCCCCTTTAGCTCGAAGTCTGTTACAAGACGAAATTCTTCAGACACGCCTGCACCTCTGATCTTTAAAACAAATCACTCACTACCATTATACTCAATATCGGCTCACTCGGTCATCAATGGTGCATGGAGGTTCAGCCAAATCCTCTCCAACTCAATTGATTTTTGACATGAATGCCGATAAAATAGCATTTGCATTGGAGTGGGACGGAAGTTGTTTTTGGAGAGGAAAGAGCAATGAGGAGAAAGACAGCGGACAAGCTTGTTTTGGGCATCGATGTCGGGACCGGCAGTGTCCGCGCGGGGTTGTTCAACCTGCGTGGCAAGATGCTCGGGCTCGGTGAAACGCCGATAGAGATTTTCCGTCCGGCGCCCGACTTCGTCGAGCAATCTTCCGATAACATATGGCGCTCCGCCGGCTTGGCCATTCGAAAGTGTCTTCGCAGCGCGTCCGCAAAACCGGGGAACGTCATCGGGCTCAGTTTCGACGCCACATGTTCCCTTGTCGCCCTCAACAGAAACGATAAACCGATCACGACCTCGCCTACAGGAAAGCATTCCCATAACATCATAGTCTGGATGGATCACAGGGCGACCGAACAGGCCGACCGGATCAATGCCACCCGCCATCGGGTTCTCAGGTATGTCGGCGGCAAGCTCTCGCCCGAGCAGGAACCCCCGAAACTGCTCTGGCTGAAAGAAAACCTGCCGAGCACGTGGATGAATGCAGGGAAATTTCTGGACCTTGCAGATTTCATGGTGTGTGCGGCGACCGGAAACGACGTGAGGAGCCTGTGTACCGTTGTCTGCAAGTGGACATACCTCGGACACGAACGCAAACACGGGCGTTGGGACATGTCATTTTTCAGGCAAGTCGGGCTCGAAGACTTGTTCGAGAACGGGAAAGTCGGCGCTTCGGTCCGACCGATAGGCACGTTTGCGGGTCCATTGACTGAACGGGCTGCGAAAGAGCTGGGCCTGCGACCGGGCATCGCTGTGGGAGTCGGCATAATTGACGCGCACGCAGGGGGGGTAGGTGTTCTCGGTTCCGCCCTCGAACAAACCCGAGGCGGACAGAGTCCGGTTGAAAAGGTGCTTGCTCTCATCGGCGGGACCTCTTCATGCCACATGGCGACGACATCGAAGGCCGTCTTTGTTAAAGGGGTGTGGGGACCGTATTACGGCGCGATGATTCCGGGCATGTGGTTGCTCGAAGGAGGGCAGAGCGCGACGGGCTCGCTGATCGATCATGTCATCCGGGACAGCGCCGAGTCGAAGCGACTGTTCTCGATCGCCAGGGAAAAAGGGAAAACTCCCTATGAGATTCTGAACGCCGAGGTGAGGCGTATCAAAAGGCGCGAACACAAAGGGCCGGAGATCACCAGGAATCTGCATGTGTTGCCATATTACCATGGGAATCGGTCACCACGAGCCGATGCATATGCGCGCGGGATGGTTGACGGACTTTCGCTCGATACATCCATCGAAACGGTTGCACTGCGCTATTATGCGACAATCCAGGCCATCGCCTGTGGTACCCGCCACATCATTGAAGCATTGAACGCGAAAGGTCTTTCGATCGATAAGGTTCATGCGTGCGGCGGCGGAACGAAGAACCCATTGTGGCTGCAGGAGCATGCGGATATTTCCGGCTGCGATATCGTGCTTCCGCGCGAACCGGAGGCGATGCTGTTGGGCACGGCGATCCTGGCCTCGGTCGCTTCTGGCGCGTATGCTTCGGTGACTGACGCGATGGCCGCGATGGGGCGGAAGGGGACCACAATTCAGCCCGATCCTTCTACGAAGGCTTATCACGAAGCCAAATACGCAATATTTAAGAAAATGTACTCGTATCAGCTTGATCATCGAAAGAAGATGGCGGAGTTCTGAGGCAAAGACACCGGGCGTTTTGGACTGCGGATTCCCGCGTTGCCCGACTCGCAGGAGCGAGAGCCGATCTGATGCGGAGAACGGCACGTTGCGGGCATGGTTTTGAATGCAGCCGTCTGGTGGAAAGGCGTTCTTTCAGGCTCACGGGAGGATCATATGGCACGCACCGACCTGTCGAAGATAGTAAACCGGGAGATATGCACCGCAACGGGTTCGGAACGCCTCACAGGAGTCATCGCGGAGATGGTTGACCGCAGATCAGGTTGCGCGATCATAGTCCAAAGGCGTAAACCAATAGGCATCATCAGCGAGCACGATGTCGTGAAACTCGTGTCCGAACAAAAAGTGAGAAGCTCCACTCCCGTAAGAGACGTCATGAGTTCTCCCGTCTCCGTCATTAAGAGGAATACGATGCTCGAAGATGCCGTCAGGTATGCGCGAAATGAAGGATTCAGGCAATTCCCGGTGGTGAGCGACAAGGGAGAACTCGTTGGAATAGTGACGCAATCGGACATCATGGATGCGGCTGAAAAACTACTACGCGGTTATACCCGCGAACTCGAAAATCGAATGGAAAAGGCATCCAAACGGATGACCCGGCTCATCATGACCGACGAACTTACCGGTCTCTCTAATCGGCGTTACGTGAGAGAAAGGCTCAAAGAGGAATTCGACAGGTGCAGGAGATATTCACTGCCGGTTTCTTGCCTGATGGTCGATATCGATCATTTCAAGATGATAAACGACGAGTTCGGACATCCGGCAGGCGACACCGTTCTCAGACGACTGGCAAAGCTGCTTGCCGGCGATTTGCGGAGCGGTGACATATGCGCGCGCGTCGGAGGCGAGGAGTTTCTCATACTGCTGCCTCACACAATGCTGTCCGGCGCGCTTGTGGTCGCCAACCGAACCCGTCGAACGGTTGCCGACACGGTGTTCAGACTCAGGCGAAAACAGATGCGCATCACCGTGAGCGTTGGGGTCTGCAATCTATCGGCTCACGGACCCAAAACCGCAAACGATTTTCTGCGAATGGCCGACGATGCTCTCTATGTGGCCAAACGAAAAGGGCGCAACAGGGTGGAATCGTATGGATCCATCTTCCATGATGTCAAAAACGCAAAAAGATAGACGGTCCGATCTGATATTAAGAACTGGGACCCGTTTCGGCGTAGTTTCGAAGAGAAGACAAGAGCGCCGGCCGGCATCGAGTGCCTCTGGAATAGTATTTTTCCTTTTTTTGCTGCTGCTGTCTCTTCACGCCTGTACCGAGAAAAATGTGGAAGCGACCCGCCAGGAACGGGTGGCGCCCGTGCATACCGCCCGTGTTGAACGTGGAGCCATTGGCTCCAGCTATGCGGTCTCGGGTACGGCCACGGCTAAGAAGAAGGCCACCCTGAGCTTCCGCGTTCCCGGATTCATTGAGAAGATACATGTCGGCCGTGGTGACTACATCTCCGCCGGATCGACGATAGCGGAACTTGATGCCAGTGATTACCTTTCGGAGGTTCAACTGGTCGAAGCCGATCTGGAAGGCGCGCGCCTGAGCCTTGAGAACACGCGGGCCGATTTCGATAAAATCAATGGGTTGTACAAGGGAAGGCGACCTCGCAGCAGGAATTCGAACGGGCCGAGACCGCCCTCAAGCTGGCCGAGACGGGTCTTGCCGAGGTGCGCACGAGGTTGGAACTGGTAAAACGTCGGCTGACTTACACAAGGCTTCTCTCGCCCTACGATTGCGGCATCGTGGAGCAGCATGCGCAGGCGGGAGAGTTTGTCGACACAGGCAGTCCCGTCGTTTCGATCTGTTCGCTCGATCCCCTCACGGTCGAGGCGGGAATTCCCGATGCGGAAATCATGCGGATACGTGAAGGAGACCCGGCCTCGATTACCTTTTCGGCGCTCACTTCTGCGAAGTTTTCAGGGGCGGTCACCTCCATTGCCCCCGTCGCCGATGCCGCTACGCGAACGTTCACGGTGGAAATCTCCATTGACAACCCCGGCATGAAAGTCAAGCCGGGGATGGTCGCATGGGTCAACCTGGCGCTGAGCACTTCAACGGAGGCCGTTACTATTCCTGTAACCGCCGTTGTGAAGGATGAGGACGGAAGGCCTGTCGCTTACGTTGTTGTTGCCGGGACCGACCGCGCGGAAGCACGGCGGTTGCAGTTGGGTCGCGCGTTCGGCAAGGAGATCGAGGTGCTTGACGGGCTGTCGGTTGGCGAGGAAATAGTAATCGATGGACAGCATTATCTGGAATCCGGGCAAAAAATCCACAGGGTCAAAGAAGGCAAACCGACACCTTGACTCCCGCAGAATTTTCCCTCAGACATAATCGGATAATCATCATTACCACCATCCTTTTTATCAGCTTCGGGGTGCTCAGTTTCTACCTGATGCCCCGGCAACTCAACCCTGACAGCACCCAGCGCGACGGCGACATAGAAGTGCTGTATCCGGGCGCCTCCCCTTCGAAGGTCGAGGTGCTGGTGACCAGACCGCTCGAGGAAAGACTTCGCGAGATTGATGATCTGGAAGAAATCGATTCGGATTCCGTCGAGGGGCAGTCCGAGGTTGACGTGGATTTCACCGACACGGCTGATATCGATGAGGTCCAGCGCGAGGTTCGCGAAAAGGTGTCTGCCGTGGCCTCCACATTCCCCGACGGTGTAGAGGAACCGGAGGTGGAATTCAGCGAGTTGGAGACCGCCCAGATGGTCATCGGGTTGGCGAGCGCCGAACGCACACGCATGGAACTTGAGGAACTGGCAAAGGCGCTTCGCCAGCGTTTGCTGCCGCTGCCCCAGGTCGGGCGGGTCGAGATCGAAGGCGTCCCGGATGAACAGATCAAGATTCTTGTAGACCCGAGACGCCTTGCCCAATACAAGCTTCCGCTGACTGCGGTGCTCGAGGCCATTTCCGAGAGGAACGTCAAGGTTCCCAGCGGCATCATCAGGATAGGGGACACGAAGATGCTGCTCAGCACGAGCGGCGCTTATCGATCCATCCATGAGATTGAAACCACGCCTGTCGGCGTGAGCGCCGAAGGGCATCCCGTATACCTGAGGGATATCGCCCGTGTCGTTCGCGAACTCGAGGAGGACAGTCCCTTTGTCGACGTGAACGGCAAGCCTGCCGTCGTGCTTGCGCTCTTCATGAAAAAGAAACGCAATGTCGTATGGATGGGCGACTCGGTCAGAAAGGAACTGGCCGCCGGCAAATCGGTGCTGCCCGCCGACGTGGAAACGGTCATTCTTTCCGATGAGCCGACATATGTGTCGGAACAGTTGTCGAACCTCAACTTCAGCCTGCTCATCGGAATGCTGTGTGTTGTCCTGGTCATGTTTGTCGTGATGGGGCTGAGGAACGCGTCCATCGCCGCGGCGACGATTCCACTCTCCATCGTAATCGCGTTGGGCGGCCTGAGCATTCTGGATATCCCGCTGCATCGAGTGACCATCATGGGCCTGGTGATCTCTCTCGGAATGGTCGTGGACAACACGATCGTGGTGTCCGACAACATCACGAGGCTCTATGCCGGGGGTGTCACGATTCGCGAGGCCGTGATTAGGGGCACAGGTCAGGTGACGGCCGCGATAACGTCGGGCACCCTCACGACCCTGGCCGCGTTCATACCGTTGATGTTTACCAGTGGGACCGTGGGAGACTTCATCAGGGCCGTTCCCTTTGCGGTGGCACTTACAATAGTGGCGTCGCTTGCGATTGCGCTTCTGGTGACTCCCCTCATGTGTTTCCGATTTCTCAGGCTGACCGGGAGGCGAAGAATCGTGTTTACTGAGGGTTCGCGGTTCATGGAGTTCTATGACAGGCTCCTGGCGCGGGCTCTCCGCAGGCCCTTTACCACCGTGACAATCACAGTGCTGCTTCTGGCAAGCAGTGTTGTCGTCGCGCTGTCGCTCGGACGACAAATGTTTCCGATGTCGGATCGGAGCCAGTTCTATATAGAAATTGAGGCTCCGTGGGGGACGGGAATCGAGAAGACGACGCGTCTCGCGGAGCAGGTTCGGTCAACGTTGGTTCAGCAGCCGGAGGTTCTGAATTCCGCCGTATTTGTCGGCACCCGCGCTCCGAAATTCTTCTATAACGTGTTCGGTCCGCGATGGGCAAGCAATTACTGTCAGATACTCATCAATACGAAACCGCACTCGCTGGAGCCTTCGTCCAGAACGGTATCCAGGCTCGTCTATGACCTCAGACGCATATTTGACAGGGAAATAGTGGGCGCATCCGTGTATGTCCATGAGCTGGAGGAGGGCTACGCGGAGCCGTTCAGCATTCAAATATACATCCAGGGCGATGATTTGCGGGTGCTCCGCAGACTCACGGCTGAAGCGAAGAGACGCATGAGGAAAGTCAGCGGTGTTGTCAACATTGTTGACAGCTTCGGTCAGGACACGTTTCAACTCGACATCGAGGTGGATGAACAGCGTGCGAACATGCTCGGTATTACCCACGCCGATGTCGCGAGAACGCTGCGCGCCGTGATGAGCGGTGAGGTGGTCACCACCTTTGAAGACCGCGACAAGGAACTGGATGTGGTTGTGATGATTCCTGAAGAGGCACGGCAGAAACTTGATGATCTCCGTTACATCACGTTCACATCATCGATATCGGGGAGCCACATCCCGTTCGGCGAGGTGGCCACGTTCGAGCCCGGCTGGACGCCCAGCAGGATAAAGAGGTGGCGCGGACAGCGGCTGGCGAAGGTGTACGCCGGCACCGAAGGACGCCTGCCGGGCGACGCCCTGGCGGAGATACGGGGACAGCTCGACCGGATTCCTCTCCCGCCGGGTTACCGGATTTCATATCGCGGAGAGATAGAGGAGTTGAGAAAATCGTTCATATCGATGGGGCGGGCCGCCATCGCAGCCATCCTGCTGATTTACCTCATTCTCGTTGCCGAGTTCAACTCTCTTGTCCAACCGTTGATTATCGCCTTCAGCGTGCCGCTCGCATTCATCGGGGCCGCGTGGGGACTGCTCCTGACAATGAACCCGCTGGGTTTCATGGCGATTCTGGGCGCGGTGAGCCTGACGGGAATCGTCGTGAACAATGCCATTGTTTTCCTCGACTTCACCAACAGGGCCCGTCGCGAAGGCGCCGGAATCAACGCCGCACTGCACGAGGCCGGCCACAAGAGAATGCGTGCCATACTCATGACCACGATCACGACGACCGCCGGTCTGCTGCCTCTTTCATTATCCGGCGATGAGGTGTGGAAGCCGCTCGGGTTCGCACTCATATTCGGGTTGGCCTCTTC
>Ga0180438_10010377_pt1 | contig 11433 bp, 13 predicted proteins | sample SS_ome_12_FD_132455 | JGI IMG/M metagenome (GOLD analysis project Ga0180438, IMG submission 132455) | Hypersaline lake sediment archaeal communities from the Salton Sea, California, USA - SS_3_D_2 metaG | ecosystem: Environmental > Aquatic > Non-marine Saline and Alkaline > Hypersaline >...
CGCCTTTCCTCCCGTTCCTTCGTTTATGTCACTCAATGCCCTAATCTTAGCACTAGCATTTTTATTTAATACAAAGAATCTTTCGCCGCCTTCAACATTTGCAAGAACACGACCAGAATCATCATGTAAATTAACACCGCCGCCCGCGTGGCTCGCTCCTTTAAATACACCCGTTTTCACTTCACCACCTTTTGCAAAAGTAGGTGGTGGTGGTGGCTTTTTTGATGCAATTAACCCCACTTGAACTGCTCCAGCTATACCTGCTGCAATTGCCAATGGTGGAATAGCAAGCAACTTTGTAACTGCTAACGCTGTGTTAATACCAGCTTCAACGATAGCAATAGCTTTATTTGCTTTAAATTCTTTTAATTCTATATTATAAGCCCTTTTAGCAAGTTGAGCGTCTAAAATTGCATTTTGCTCGTTAAAAATTCTTTGAGTTTCTAACCTTTCTTTTTCTGTTCCTTTATAATTTGCAAGTATAGCCGCCTGTTGGGATTTTCTTTTATTTTCAATCTGATCAATTGAATCAAGCTCTTTATCTGTTCGCGATCTTATAAATTCGCTAATACCTGCCATAGCCGATTTTGTTGCGTTTGCTATGTCGTTTAAAGATATTTTTTCGTTTTTAGCCCTTTTTTGAGCAAGTTTTAAAGCTTCGTTTGTAAAGTCAGATAATAGGTTAACTCGCTGATCAATATTTGCACCTAATAACTCAAGTGACTGGTTCAAAAACTGTGCCTGAACATTAAATAACTCTTTTTGTTTAAATTCTTCATTCTTAATGTCCTCATCAGTTTGCTTTTTTCTTGCTGCAATTTCTGCTTTTATATTCTCAATTCCCTTTAATGTTACATCGGTTTCTTTTTGTGTTTTTTCCTCAATTATTTGAATCCTTTTAATATCGTTTTCTTGCTGCTCTTTAAGTTCTTTATTTAACGAATTAATATTTACTAATTGCTCAGATTGTTGTCCAGCTATTCGTTCTTGTATGTCAATCACTCTTGTTTCAGCTTCTGCTAATGAATCAAGATTTTCCTCTGTTTCACCTAGTAATTCAATTCTTAATTTTGCAGCTGCAACAGTTTTATTTGCAATTTTTAATTCTTCTGATGTTTGTTTTGCCAAAACTCTTCCAAGTTCTTCGTTTGCTGCAATCCTTTCTCTTGTGCTTCTGGCTTCATCGTCCCGTATTTGTCTTAATTTTTCAGCGTTTAACTGGGCTTGTAATTGTATTTTTTCACTTTCCCGCCTTTCTCTTCTTAATTCGTTTTCGGCTCTTGTTAATTGTTCGGTTGCTGCTGCTTGGTTTTTAATCGCCTCTGTTGTTTTATCAATAGTATTAGCAACCTTTTCAAAACCTAAACGCCTTGCAAATTTACTTACTTTTTCTGCAACTTTTTCAGCTGTATTTCCTATTTTTTCAAATGCGATTAATACATTATCAATTAAAAACTCAACAACTGGCGTTAATGCTTTTATTAGCGCATTAAAAACACTTCCAAGTTTTCCGGTTATTATTCTCAATTTATCTTGTGCCGCTTCATTTCTATTTAAAGCCTCTTTTAATGCTGCAAAAACAGTAACAATTGCGGCAATAATAGCACCTATTGGCGTTGCAATAAATTTCTTTGCTGCCCCTGTAATCTTACCAAATCCACCCGTTCCGCCCTCTAAAGCTTCTTTTAATTTATCAAATGCACTCGATTCGCCTTTTATCGATCTTATATTTTCATTACGTTCTTTTCGTGCTGCCTTAATAGCATCCTTATTTTTTTCAACCAGTCTTAATGTTTCACGCCTTTTCTTTTGCCCTTCAACAGTATCATCTCTAACATTCTTCAAAGACTTAGATAACCGCTTATTCGCTTCTGTTAAATCAATAATTTCATCTGTGAGTTTGTCAACATTTCTTGTTGCCTCATCAGTATTATAATCAATATCAATTATTACTTTTTCAGCCATTATCTAAATTTTAACATTTTTACTTTTGTTAATTTGCCCGGAATAAAATCATCTATTCCCATTACTATGAATGAAGCCTTTAATGGCTCAATGTAAACAATCTTTGCAAAGTCAAAGCCTAATACATCTAATTTATTCAAATTAAATAAAGCCTCAACATATCGCGGGCGACTTATTGAGTTTACAAAATCACTATAATGATTAGTTTTTAATGTTTGCCAGTCTACATCGATAAACCTTGCCATCGTGTAAGTATCACCAGCATCATTAAAAGCGTATAACAATCTAATATTTAAATCATTATCAACTACAACTGTATCTGTATACTTATTCATATGAGCAATTGAGTTGCTGCTAATATCAATATCATTTGAAGCACCAAAAGATAATTTTATAAAAGATTTTTCATCTTCCAAGGCTGAATGTGAAACCGCAAAACTTGCACGCCCTGTAACAGGGTTTAAGGTCTCATCATTGTCGTATTCTAAATAATTTGTTTGCCCGTATTCGGTTAACTCATTCTCAATTACTTCACTATCTTGTACAAATTTCTCACTCCAATCATAACTATTTAATTTAGAGTAATTAACATTCTTTAAATCAATAGTTTTATTAAATGTATCAGGTACAATTATTGAATTTGTTAAAACTAAGCATAATTTGAATATATCTTTTTGTGTTAAATCCGGTAAGTTATCATAAGCTTTTACTCTATAATCAACTAAAGCATTACCTGAGAAATTACCAAGGTCAGCCTCTTCAATTATTGTATATAATAATGTATCATCAAATTCAATTGAGCCAGTTCCGTCAACAGTTATTTCAATGTCATGCCCAGCATCTGAGGTTTCAAAATCTCCTGTTGTGTAATCAACTTCATTTGTTCCTGAGTATATAGTTAATTCCTCAGTTGTTACATCGCCAGCAACTGAACTTGTTCCTGTGAATATAACCTTAATTGTTGCATTTGTTATAATAGTACCTCTTAATCTGAACTTTGTTTTAATCGTTCCTATGTCAATTACCGTTGAGGTTGTGGAAATTACATTTTCAAAATCATTTGTATCTAAACCTGTTACACTTACAGGACTTCCGGATGGATTATAAGTTGCATCTAATGTCTTTTGGTATGAAGTAACATAGAAATTTTTATGGTTTGAACTAATAATTAACTGATCAATTAAATCATTGTCATATGTCAAAGTCCAGTTATTAGCACTAAATGCAGCATCTAGCAAACTATTAACCCTGAACGATGGGCGTATATATTTTAAATCACTTGCCCCGCCTACAGGAATAGGTGTTTCGGTTGATGTTTTATTTTCGTGTTGTGAATATATTGACCAAACCCAAGGTGAGGTGGTTAGTAATTTTAAAGAATTATAAGCCGCTGCCCCATATGTAAAGTCATTACTTTCAAAATCTAATTGATTTAATTTTGCATTCATGTTATCTAATAACTGCTTACTTAAATCAATTAACTGAAATTTATATTGCTCTCCAACTTCACTTACTTTTCCATATCCATTGAATAAAAAGAATTGATCAATAATTTTAGCATTAAATAAAGTATCAATCTTAGTTCCATCCGTTCCAATTTGATCACCACTTTCAAAAATTTGTTGATTAGTAGATGTTTTAGGCAATGCAAAACGATTCGTTACATCAACCAATCTAATTGTCAGGTTATTTATATCCATCACCTGCCTTGTTATTGCAATTGGTTGCGTTACGTTTGCATCTATGCCGTTGATCTCTAATCTCATTAGTTTGCTATTGGTTTACTTCTTTCAACTAAAGTAAATTCAATATTATATCTTAAATCTGTTTTCCTTATTTTAGTTCTACTTGAATCAATTGCCAAATAATCAAATGTTCCATCTGTATAAACTCTAATTATTCGAGATGATTTTAATATACTTTTCATTGCCGTATAATCCGTTGAATTTAAATTTTCAGCAACTAAATCAATTCTTATATCTTCATTTTCAATGAAAGCCCTTATATTATCCTCATCCTTTGTGTTAATTGGTTGGGTGTTTACTCTATAATTTTCATTCCAATCAGTAAACATCTTTTGCAAATAAGAACCATCAGCACCATACCACGCAATCAAATACTCAAAATCTGTGTAATTTGAATCATCAACTGATTTCGGTCGCTCATATTTATATGTGTTGCTAGTTATTGCCATTATTCAGTTGAAAATTCTATATTATTTGCAAAAAAATACTTAGAATTTGACCATGTTGTGCCACCTGTTCCATCGCCTGATGTCATTGTTCCATCACTTTTTATAGTTGCATATTGCTGTGCATAAGTTGTGCCGCTTGTATCCCATGCCAAAAATGAAACAGCCATATTTGCTTGAGGTCTATAACCTGCTGGTAATGTGAAAGGTGTTGTATCTCCAATTACTGTGTTTCTAAAAGCACCTTTAAACTCAACATTACCAAAAGCATTAAGACGATATTTAAATTCGTTACCGGACAAATGATTCCAATTTGCGTTTAAACTTGGTTGAATCCAATCTTCATACAAAGCAATATCAACAGCGTTCACATATTCAGTCCCGTCTTTATCCCAAACCATATACAAAACACTTGTTGCATTTGTTACCCCTTTGGTGAAATAGGTCACATCATTAGCCGCTGCAAAAGCAATAGTTTCGGTTGCACTTTTAGCAACTAACCAGTATTTGACATCACCATCCTCAAGATTTTGAAATGTAACTGTGCTTCCTGATGTTCCTGTAATAGTTGTTTCGATTCGATCCTGTCCATTAAAATCAATATTAAAAGCGCCTGATGTTTTGTTTTGTGTATCTGTATAATCCAATCTGAAACATACATTATCAGCTAAATCACCATTAACATGCGTCCTATGCTGTGCCGCTGTTATTGTTGATGCACTTGGGTAATCAGTATTAACCGCACTTTTATAATCATTTCTATTTAAACCTGCCATAATATTTTACGTTGTTGCCCAGTCTGCTGGTAACCAATCTGCTGCTAACCAGTCAGGACTTGCGCTAAATGTTGCTTTAAATTTTATATATTCTGTATTTGCATTTATTGATTTTCCAGTAAAATCAACAAATATTAATCCGTGTTCGTCGTTTGAAAAACTTACTAAACCCTGATTTGTAACTAAATCTGATTCATTTAAATCTAATTCGTCATAAACTAAATTAATCTGTGACGCATCATTATTTGAATCTGAATGACATAATATTACCCCATTTGGATAACCTTCATACAATTCAGGATATTCAAATTGATTTATAAATTTTTCAATTGTTGGTTGTTCAACTGCATATACAAGTATTATCTCATCACTTATTAATGTAAAACTTTCCGAACTACTTGTATACACCTGCTTATATTGCATTTTAAATTTGGTTCGCATCTCTTCAATTTCTCTTGAACTATATTCAAAATCCAATGAATTTAAATCGTTTGCAATACCTACATTAATAATTACTACGCCCGCCGCTGTTCCATCATCTTTTAAACTAAAATCAACAACTTTAACATCCGAATTATCAACATTTACAAGTTCGGCCTCTACATAGTAATTTAAAAAATAATTAATATATGAATTAGTTGAAGCGTTTTCGATGTAATCAATATCAACTTCAATGTAAGTAGTATCTAATTTTGTTACTAAACCAGTTTTATTGTAAGTATATGTCGAACCCTCTGCATATAAATATACAGCATCACCAATTGATAAATAACTTGATAAGTCTGAACTTGTTGAAATTCTTGAAGTCGTACCAGTACCAGAGGTCACACTTACACCTGTCATATCTTTTCTTTGAAATACGAATTCCGTATCCTCAAAGCCTGCAAATATGTTATTTACAACCCCCGCAACTGTTGTTACCGGATTCGTTACAAGTGTTAGCGACATAGTTTTTTATAATTTCTTGTTCAAATTCTTTTAAAAATTGTCTGTATTCAGATACACAATATAATTTTGATGCAAATTTACGGGCTAAATTATCAAGCATTACGCTAATCCTTTCATTGCCTCATTTAAACGAATGCTTATGTTTTCAGCTTCAACCTTAGAAAGTCCTTCAATAATTTCTTTGGTTAAAACCTCAACTTTTTTCTCAAGTTCTAAACCTTTGCTTTTATTTCTGTAAATTTTAGAACCCTTTCTAACAATGCCGTAAGCTGCTGCATAAGGATTTGTTTTCCTTCTGTCTGACCACCCGTTTTTCTCTAAAATATATCCTAATATCTTAGCATTCTTATTATCGTCACCTTTCCATGGTGCTGAACCACGGTTTAAATATTCAATGTAATCAATACCGATACTTTTAACAGAATTTCCACTTACCACAACTTTCAGGCTTCGTTTAGCCTTATTGGTGTCTGTGATACGCTTTTTATCCATATCACTAGCAATGGAAGTATTAAACTCCTTTACCTTTTGTTCTATGAATTCAATTCCTGTCATCTTAAAGTGGTGGTTATAATCCCATTCCTAATATCAGGCGGTTGATCTTCGCTTAATAATAATGTGTAATCCGAACTATTATCGGTTAAAAATTTCTCAATATAAAACTTATATGTCTCTGCCTCTTGCATATAATAATCAATTAATTCGTGTTGGGTTCGCCTCCCAATAGTGCCTAAATGGTCTTGCTCATTATCAATAAACTGAACATTACCATAGTCAGAATGAAAAGCGTTGCCCTCACGAGTTATTCGAGCCATCACCAAATAAGATAACCAAGGTTTTAAACCGTAATATTGTATCGTGTCATTACCGTAAGAATAAGAAGTTCCATTTACTAAATCAGCATAAGGCGCGGCAATAGTATTAATATCTGTGACATTATCCCATAAGTCATAATACATTGCTTGCCCTAATAGCTTCATTAAATAATTTTTCTGAATTGCATTAACATATATATCAAATCTTTCTTGGTTATAATTGACACTCAAGTCAACATAAGACCTCACATTTGCAATTGTTATTAATGAAATTTCAGCCATAATTATTTATTTTTCGGTTTTCTTCTTTTCTTCTTTAATCTTAACAAGTACCCCAGACTTTTCTAAACCTGTTAGAATAGCCGCGGGTAACTTGTTAATATTATCATCAGTATAAGTTTTACCCTTATACCCTGTTTTTTGATTTTTTAATTTAAACTTATACATCTGTTAAGCTGTTGGAGTTAGTAAACCATCAATATCAAAACTTGATGCAATCAAATGTGGTTGGTGCAATTCACCCGGATCATTTTCAGGAGTTGAAAAAGTATAAGTTTTTGAACCTCCTAAAGCTGGATCGCCCGGATTGTTTTCACCTGTTTCTGTACATCTCATTCCAATGCCTCTTGGCTCTGGTGTTGCATCTGCCCAACCGCCATATACGTATGAGCGACCTTCAATTAACTCAACTATGATAACCACTTTACCAAGTCTTGCGTCTTCCATTTGTTCGGTGTCTGCTTGACTTATTGAATTAATAGTTAATTGAACTATATGATTATAAGTTGGTACTCCTTCATTTCCTCGACTTGGAGAGGTTGCAACAATATTGCTTGATAATGGAACAGCCACCTCGAAACCTTCTTTACCACCCGCTGCGAGTGTTATTCCAGTTATTTCATTAGTTGAACCATCAGTTGTTACTGTTGCAGCTTTCCAGTCTTCATAATTAACAATTATCACTCTTGATTTAATTCCGCCCTCTTGAGGTGCTGAACAACTAAAGGCGATATCTGCTGTAATTGGACTACATGTTGCCATTTGTTATAATTTTAAGAAAGGGGGAATTAACCCCCTTTAAGTTATCGTAATAAATAATTTACCGTTACAAGCGTAGTATCTGATGCCGTTCCCGTTCCAATTACTCTATAATATTTGAAAGGATTAGCGTATAAAGTTACTTGCCAGATTGCACCATTTGTAACAATTCCTGAATCAGCTACTGGCCAACCTACTGCAGCACCTGCTTTTTCTGTTATTGTTTTGTAAGATGTTCCATCCACAGAACCTTGAATAACTAATTTTCCATCAGAAGTACCACCTAATTGAGTACTTAATGTTTGGAAAGTAATTGCATCATAGCCACCTGTTACAGTTGCAACTGTTGAGGTGTCATTTGCTGCTGCTGTTAATGTGTCTAAAGTTAATGTTTTAACTCTTCCGATTTGAGCGTTTGAAGTGATACCTAGTACCACTAACAAACTTAATATATATAACTTTTTCATATTAGTCAACTAAAACAAATTTAAATATAGGTGAATCAGTAGCCGCAGAACTTAATGGTGCTTTTACTAAAGCATAATCCTTAGAATTTTCATATTCGAAAGTTACATCTTGAGTTTCAGCACCTTTTGAACTGTTATCTGCACGGGTTTCATAATAATGAACTGCTAATTCAGAACCAGTCATCGGATCTATCATACTTGAATAAGTATAATTCTTACCATCCCAACCTTCACGGTTTTCTGTTGGTATTCTTTCAACTTGTCCAACAGTTCCAGAAGGAATTGCGTAAACAGTTGCGTTATAACTTGAATCTGCTACTCTACGAGATTTCACAATGTTCATGTTATCAAATTGCCACCCTAAATTAGTAGCATTCGCTTGCCCTTGTTGTGCTAATTGACCAGCTATTGCTGAAGCAACAGGGTCGGCAATAATATCTAATTCAACATCATAGTCATTAATTGCCATGATCTCAGATATATATTGAAACATATAATCTTTTTCAGTTGCTGGAATTTTCCAAACGTAAGCCGTTCCATCCCATTCACCAAATGTTCCATAAGAACCTGAAGCCGAATTACTTTGCGTTTTATTTGAACTCAAATAACTTGCAATTGCTGCTTCGTGAGTATTATTATTAGCAATTAAAGCGCTATTTAAATCAGCTGCTAAAATTTCAGAAGCTGTAAATACATTACGTCCACCCATTTTTAATGATGTTCCGTAGTTTCCTGATATAATGCTAAATGATAATGTTACCTTTTGAGAATCACCAAAAGCCGCTAATGTATGATTATGTGCCCTTGCTGATCCTGAAGTAATTGAACGTTTCTGAAAAACGAAACTTTCAACTGTTCTGGAATCCGATGTTTTTAAACGGTTAATTTCCGTATCGATAAACATGTTTTGCCCCCTTAAGTTCATAAGCCGAATTAAATTGTATGGTTCATGCTTAAATTCAGGGCTCTCAAAACGCTTAGCTAATTTAGCCTGTGCGTTCACTAATAATGAAGTTGTGTAGCCTGCTGCCATTTTTTTAAATTTAAGTTAATATTATTTACTATTTTGTTTTCGGCTCATTTTCTTAAACCGTTTATTCTAATACAAAGTCAGGGTTTTCCTCCTGTATTTGTGGTATTAATTTATATCTGTCTCTATCAGGTATATCGTTTTCTTTACAATACTTATAAAATTCATCTGAATTTGATATGTTACCGAGTTTAGTTTTTCCAATGTTTTTTCCATTGTCATTTCCTAATCCTCTACCGTTAGTGCTTTTCATTTTGATACCTTTATTAGCTAACCAATTATTAACAACGTCTTTGCTATCTAAAATATTTAATGTTTTGTCATTTCGATATATTTCGCCGTTAATGTCAGCAAATACCATTTTTCCATCCTCATTTTTTACTGTATTTTCAGCCTTAAATAAAGTGGTAATATCTTTCTTTGATAATGGAGTATCTAAACCGTCTGGAATCATATTTTGTATTAAATAATCAGCCTTAAGATTATTGACCTCTTTTTCCCTAGCTGTTAGTTTTGAATTAAAGTCGTTTTCTAACTGATCAATATTACTCTTCAGTTTTTGAATAATACTTTCCTGTTCTTTAATTTTTTCATTTGGTTTAATGCCCGCTTCCGCTTTTCCCTTTTCAATTGCTGCATTAACTAAGTTTTTCATAGTCTTCCCCTCGAATTCTAACTCAAAATCATTACGAGCATTTTTAATTTCCATCTCAATTAATGTAGGTTTTGATATGCTTACGTGATTCTTAAGCTTGTCTGTCAATTCATCATCTGTGAATAAATTAACATTGCTTAATTCAATATCAATATCTTCATTTTCTGAATTGATAATTTCAACAATTTTCGTTGCATCAATTCCCGACCGTTCAGCCAGCGTATTCAAAAAATCTTGTTTTTTCATGTTTTATTTTTCCTCTGTTTTTATTTCTGTTTTTGCCCTAGTTTGTTTTTTGGGCTTTTCTTGAATTAATTCATACTTACACCCAGTTATTGTTGGAGTGTCGTTTAATATCTTAGCTTCTTTTTCATTCAAAGTAACTTCGCAAATTACTTCACCTTCTTTTAATTTCTTACCATTGTTGTAAAAAATATCAAGATATACTATCTTTTTGTACCGTGCCATTTGTTTTTATTTTTTCGTTAGTAAATTGAGTTAATTCTTGTTTTAATGCTTTCACATCTTTCATAAATAATTCGTCACGTGTCTTGGTCGTTAACCAATCATTATAAAATAATTTTTCGTTATACATCTGAGGGGTTGCAATTCCTTTCGCCCCGCTTATAGTATTATGAACTAATGGTTCAATTTGCATTAATTTTAAATTAATAACTAAATTAGTATTATCATTCTCATATTTAGAATGTATAATTTCTTTTAGTTTTTCATTTAATAAATTAAGCCCTGCATTATCGCGCTTCAATTTTGCGTACTCTTCATTCAGTTGATTAACACCCTTAATTACATAAGTACGACCATAATTAATAGATGAGCCTCCATAAGATTCACCAATATAAAAATCTCCAAGTATATCAGTAATACCACGTTCAATAATTTCCAAACTATCACTATATTGATTTAACCTATCATTAATAGGCTCTAGATTTGCAACAACTTCGGTGGCTGTCTTTGCACTCTTTTCTACTGTTATATGAGTTCCCCAATGACTATATTCAATCATTGACCTCAACATGCTTAACTCTTCGGTCATTTGTCGCCATGTTTCAATAGGCGGCACAACATAACCAGCTAATTCAGTTAATACTGGTTGGTCATTACTTTGCGGAGGGCGTAAATAAGTTACATCGCTTACATCTTTCTTAACAGCATATTTTGTTCCCTTACATGATGGGCAAGCAACTTGACTTTGGCTGTCTGTTCCTTTAATGTACCCCATGCCTTTGCAAGTTGAGCAATACGAAAGATACATCCAAAAATAAGGAAAACCATGATGATATTTGAATAATGTTTTAATTGAGTTTTCTCGTAAATACTGATCAGCCAATTCAATTTCCTCATGAATATAAGTCTTTTTAAATTCGCTTAAAGGATCAATCAAATCAGAAATTAAACGGGCGGGAACATAACCCCAAGGATTAGTAAATTCCGTTCCCTCATCTTCAACCTTCTTTATTTCATTGTCTGACTCTTTTATATATAATCTATCACTTTCATCATCATAAACCCGAAAGATTTCAACTATTC
>Ga0180438_10010378_pt1 | contig 11433 bp, 7 predicted proteins | sample SS_ome_12_FD_132455 | JGI IMG/M metagenome (GOLD analysis project Ga0180438, IMG submission 132455) | Hypersaline lake sediment archaeal communities from the Salton Sea, California, USA - SS_3_D_2 metaG | ecosystem: Environmental > Aquatic > Non-marine Saline and Alkaline > Hypersaline >...
ACAAGACCGTTGTTCATATGCGACACGCCAAAAGGCTCAACGCTTGCTGGAAGATTTAGCCAGGGAAATGGAACCCGAAATATTTGAATTGGAGAAGGCAAAAGGAAATCGGATGAACCTGGAGCAAGTTCTATTGCAATTAGAGCCGGTCATTGCTAAATAGGTCAATTGATTCAATATAACTATTCATCAACCATTCCCACTAATGCCTTCTCCTAATTTCACACATTTACTACTTCACCTCCACCAGACTCTGCATTAATCCGTTCCCATGTTCTTCTAATAAACCGCCTAAAACATCGGTATAGGGGTACTCAACTGAGTCCCTGCGGAAGGCATCGGTCCTGCCCGTATCAAACAAAATCACGTATGGCAGTTCCGTGGTCAGCACTACCTGCGCCTGGTCAGAGATTTGTTTGCAGTCCTGGAAGTTTTCGCAGGTCAGCAGCTGGTAAGCCAGTTCATCATAATCGGGATTAACATAACCGCCGGCATTGTCCCCATCGATAACCGTATATTCCGAGGCGAAGAAATCATACAGGTAGTCCGGGGTTTCCCACAGACCCCAACCCAGGATGTACATGTCGAAATCCTGGTCGATAAAAATTTTGGGGACCATTTCGTTGAAACCCTCCAGCTCAGCTTCCAGCGGGATACCGAATTCATTCAACCAGTTTTCAATCCAGATAGCGAAGGTTGAGCGCATGGGATCGTAACCGGGACCCGGGGAGAGCAGGGTCAAATCCGGGACCGGTGTACCGTCCGGCATTAACAGGCCTCCCGCCGGCACCACCGAGCGGTTCTCTTCGTCCCAGGTCGGTTCCCCACCCCCTTCCCAGGTATAGCCGGCCCCTTTCAGGATCGCTGCAGCCAGCGCTGTCCTTTCAGCCCGGGTCAGGTTTTCGCCTAACCTGCTGATATCCTCGTTGTACCACAATGTGTTGGCTTCCGGTACATAACCATACAGCGGCGTGACCGAACCCTGCAGGATTTCATCTGCTATAAATTCCTTGTCGATCAGGACCGCCACCGCCTGTCGGAAGGCGCAGTCGTTCATCGGCCGCCGCCGATTGTTGAAACTCATATATCTCATCCCGATGGAGGGGTTATCAACCACCTCAAAATTTGGGTCTGTCCGTATCTGGTCTGCCAGGCCCCGCTCCAGCTGGTCAAATCCAAACAGGAAATCAACATCGCCTTTTTTCATCGCCAGAACAGCTGCATCCGCCGACCCGTAGATCGAATATATTACCGATTCAACATGCGGTCCCACAGTCAAAACAACTTCCGGTTCGCCCTCAGCTGTTCCCACTTCTACCCCATGGCTGTCCTTATACGCGCCGTTTCTCCATAACTGCACTTCTTTGCCGCGTTCAAAGTAATACGGGTTGGCTTTCAACTCAAGGAAAGCGCCCGGTTCCCATTTTTCGATGGTAAATCCACCTGCATAAGGTTCTTCACCTTCTGGATCGTGGGCGTACAGAATTTCCCTGGCTTCAATCTGCGCCTGCTCCAGATCTTCCTGGCTGGGATTCTCACCCAGCGCCTCAATGGGAGCCATGGCTTCATTTACAACCGGTTCCCAGTACGCTCTGGACAAAATCGGAGCTCTGAGGGCGCTGTACTCGTGCCGCATGTAACCCGGCTTGGTGTGGTAGTAGATCTTAACGGTGTGGTCGTCCAGCGCTTCGACACGGTCTAGGAATTTGGGATCAACATAGCTGCCCAACCCGCCGGCGAAGATGTTCAAATCGAGGATGGTGTTGACCGTAAAGACATAATCTTCGGCCGTTAAATCTGTGCCGTCGCTCCATTGGATGTCATCCCGCATGGGCACTTCGACCACCCACATATCGCTTTCCTGTTCGAGAGGTGCCGGCAGCTCACTGGCGACCTGCGGTATGGTGGTATAGTACTTTGGAGCGCCAAACAGCAGTCTCAGGCGCTGGGGCAGCATGGCGGAGCTTAACGCGTTCCCTGCCGCGGCAAAGAAGTTAGTCGACATGACATCGTTATATGTACCCACCCGGTAGACTTTCCCGTTTTCCTGCGGGAGATATACCATCGCATCGGTCAGGTTGGGATGGCGCGCTGGTTGCAGGTACAGCCCTGCTTTCTGCAAACTGGCTTCCGATATCTCTGGAATGGGCGGGCAGGGTAATAACCCGTCTGCCGGGAAGGGACCCTCGCTGACTGGCAGCGGTTCTTCTTCACCGGCTGCTGGCTCCGTCTCGTTCATGGTCTGCTCTTCAACAGCTGTCGGCGTTACCAACACCTCCACCGTCTCGATGACGGTTTTTGCTTCCTTTTCCACCACCACCGTTTCGATAATCTTCACCGGGGTGGGGGCAGCCGATACGCAGGCGCTGATTGATAACCCCAGGATGACCAAAGTACAAAAAATATACGATAACTTTGACTTAGTGAACATGTTTCCGCCTCCTTATCACATGCTGCCAGCGAACATTTATTGGTCTTAGTGCTTCAGCTGCGCTTAATGGATTGTCTCCGTTACATTTTCCCTTAGTGGATTCCCTAAAAAAAATAAAATAGAAATTGCCCTCAATACCGTGCAGGCTTGATCGCCTGCCGGTTTGCAGCTGATTGATGCACAGATTTACACCAGACCCCGCCAATGTATTTTGTAATGAGGGTTTAGGGGTTAATTGATGCATAAATTATAACCCGACAGTTAATATGCTATAAGCTGCAAACGCAACACAAACGAGGATTTCATTCATTTTTCTCTCGAAATGTCTGACACATTGCTCTACATAAAATAACGCAATTTTGAAATTTTGACCGAGCTGTATTGATCCTAACATCTATTCGCCTACGAAACGCCTAAACTTGATTTTTTTCTAGACAACGGATAAAAAGAAAGACCGCTGTCCTGTTGGGCAGCGGTCCATTCATCTATGCTTTTTCTCCATTCGCAGACCGGATCTCACGGAGACTTATATCGAATTTTTCCAATTTTCAAGTGACGTAACGGATCTGTACACCTAAAATCCCTCCAGCCTGGACATATCCGCCGCCCCATCCGCCAGCCCCGAGACGCGCTGAAGCAGTCCCAGCCGGTTCTCCCGCACATCATCCTCCTCCACCATCACAAGCACATCATCAAAGAACTGGTTGACCGCCGGGATCATCGGGGTGAAGGCGTTCAGGAAATCGTCCAGCGACCCTGGTTTTCGCTCGGATGCTTCCGCTTTTAACAGCGCCTGGTACAACCCCCGCTCCGCTTCTTCCACCGCCAGGTCTGGATTGAATGGGTAACCTTCTTCCAGGTCTCTGGTGATGCGCACGCAGCGCGAGTAGGCAGGCAGGATTTCGTTCCAGTCCTCGCGCTTCACCCATTCCCCCAGTTCTTCCACTGCGCGCGCGGCACGGACAGGGGTATTCCCCTGTTCCACCAGCACGGCATCCACCACGTCAAACTTGGCGCCGCCTTCCAGCAGTAAATTGCGCAGTCTTTCTGTGATAAATTCCAGCACCACCCCCCGGTCAACCTCTTCAACTTCGACAGGCTGGTAGCCAGCAGCCTGGTTTACCCCTTTAATCAAATCTAAATCCAGGTCCCATGCGATAATATTCTGCAGCATTCCCAGCGTAGCTCGCCGCAAGCCAAAGGGGTCTTTGTTGCCCGTCGGCGCTAATCCAGCCGCGAACAGACCCACCAGGCTGTCCAGGCGGTCTGCCAGACCCACCACCAGCCCGGCCTTCGAAGTGGGAACCTGGTCTCCTGCGAAGCGCGGCAGGTAATGTTCGAATATGGCATGCGCAACTTCAACCGGCTCGCCCGACTCCCGGGCGTAATAGCTGCCCATGTACCCCTGCAGGGAGGTCATTTCCACCACCATGCTGGTCGCCAGGTCTGCTTTACACAACTCAGCCGCCCTTTTCGCCCAGGAGGATTCCTGCTTATCCATCTCAATTTGCTTCACAAGGTCGCCAACCAGGGAGGTTATCCTGCTGGTTTTATCCAGCATCGAGCCTAGTTTCACCTGAAAGGTCATTGTTCCCAGTTTAGGCAGGAAAGCCTCCAGCGGCTGCTTCAAATCATCCTTTACGAAGAAATCCGCGTCTGCGAATCGCGCCCGGATGACGTGCTCGTTGCCTTCGATTACCTCTTCGATGTCCAGGTCATCGCCGTTCCTGACCGCGATGAAATAAGGCGCCAGCGACTTTTCTTCACCCTGGCTACTCTTTTCGTAAACCGGAAAATAGCGCTGGTGCTTCTTCATCACGGATGTGAGCACCTGGCGCGGCAGGGCTAAATGCGAACGGTCAAATGTGCCTCGCAAAGCGGTAGGCGCCTCAACAAGGTTAGTCACCTCATCCAGCAGACCTGGATCTGTATCCATGGAGCTCTCCACATCTGCTGCCAATTGTGATGCCTGCGCGAAGATGCTTTCGCGCCGCTCCTCCGGGTCGATAAGAATGCCCTGCTCCACCAGCTCTTCGAAATACTGAGATGGATTATCCAAGGTTATCTCAGCAGGTGCCTTGAAGCGCAGCCCGCGCGTTACCCTGCCTGATTGTAATCCGGCAAACTCAAAAGGAACAACCGCGCCTCCGTGCAGCGCTAACAGCCAGCGTATCGGCCGTGAAAAAGCCGCGTTGGAGCTGTTCCAGCGCATGGTTTTCCCGAAGCGCAGCGAGCGTATTAAATCCGGCAGCGAGTCGCCCAACACTTCAAACGCTGCCATTCCTGCCTGCTTAACAGTCGCCGAAACATAGCGCCCGCTGTCCATCTCGATTACCTGCAGGTCATCGACGCTAATCCCCTTACTTTTCGCAAATCCTACCGCAGCTTTGGTCGGAGTGCCATCTTCCGCAAATGCCCGTTCCGCCGGCGGCCCCTTGACCGCCTGCTCCAGGTCAGGCTGCCGGGCTGCCAGGTCTTCCACATAAACGACCAAACGGCGCGGGGTTCCAAATATTCGGATTCCGCTGCACGCTAAACGCTGCTGCTCCAGCCAACCAGGTATTTTCTCCTCTAACTGCCCCAGTGCGCTTTTCAGGTCCATGGCGGGAAGCTCTTCCGTCCCGATTTCAAGCAGGAATGCGGCTTCCGTTTGCGGCTGCTGCCCGCTTTCAAATGCTTCTTCCTGCATGCCTGCCGCGGAGATGGGTTTCACCCGCTCCAACCAGGGGAATCCCAGGCGCTCGCGTTGGGCTAGATAAGCTTCCGATACCCTGCGCGACAGCTCGCGCATGCGACCAAACAAGGCCTGGCGCTCTGTTACACCCACCGCACCGCGCGTATCCAGCACATTAAATGTATGCGAGCACTTGAGGATATAGTCATACGCTGGCAGCACCAGCCCCCGGTCAAGACACGCCTCAGCCTCAGCATTGAATAATTCGTACATCTTGCGCAGCCGTTCGATATCTGCCGTCTCGAAATAATATTTACTGTGTTCCTGCTCAGCTTGTAGGTTGACATCCCCGTCGGTCAATGCCTGGTTCCAGCGAATGTCCGTGAATCCTGCCACACGCTGCAGGGATATGGCAATGCGCTCCAATCCATAAGTGAGCTCAACCGAGACCGGGTCCAGGTTGATGCCGCCCGCCTGCTGGAAATAAGTAAATTGGGTGATCTCTTGACCGTCCAGCCACACTTCCCAACCTAATCCCCACGCGCCCAGCGCCGGCTGCTCCCAGTTATCCTCCACGAAGCGGATGTCATGCCGGCTCGGGTCGATACCCAGCGCTTCCAAGGATTGTAAATAAAGGTCCTGCGGGTTCCCCGGGTCAGGTTTCAAGATGACCTGGTACTGGTAGTGCATCTGCATGCGGTTGGGGTTTTCACCATAGCGCGCATCATCCGGTCGTATGGAAGGTTCGACATAGCCCACGTTCCACGGCTCCGGGCCCAGCACGCGCAGGTAGGTGCCCGGGTTCATCGTGCCAGCCCCAACCTGTGTGTAATACGGCTGCCAGATCAGGCATCCCTTTCCCGCCCAAAAATCCTGCAGCGCCATAATAATTGATTGAAAATTTAATGGTTCAGTCATTTCGATTGTAGTGCCTCTTGATTAATTGATCATTAAACGCCATTATACCTAACCCCCATCTATGGAAAAATAAAACAGGGAATTCCGGAATTATAACCGGATTTCCCTGTCATCCTTTGTCATTTGTATCTGCGAGGACGCTTCGCGGGATGAAGCAGTCTCCCCTATAGCGCAATGCGATCGCGGTGTTGTTGGCAAAATAAACCAATTACCCCACATCAAACCCGGATAACAACCTTACCACCCTTCCTAAGGTATCTCGCCAGCCAGCTCTTGCTCAATTACCTCTTTAAACACTTCGTATGGTTGCGCCCCCACCAGCGGGATACCGTTCAAGAAGAAGGTCGGGGTGGACTGTACACCCAGGGTTGAGGCATACCGGTAATCAGCCATCACCTCTTCGTTGTAGCGGCCGTCCGAGATACATTCTTCGAACGCATCGGTATCGAGTTCCAATTCCTGCGCGTATTGTTTGTATATGTCTTCACTCAAGACATCCCCATTGAACAGTTTCTCATTGAATTCCCAAAAAGCGTCCTGCTCATTGGCACAGTTTGCCGCTTCCGCAGCCGGGACCGCATTAGGATGCAGCGAAGTGAGTGGGAAGTCACGATAAACAAAGCGCACCTGGTCGGGATAATCCTCCCGGATCCTGTCAAATACCTCCATATGCCATCTGCGGCAGAACGGGCATTCGTAATCACTGAACTCGATCAAAGTAATCTCTGCATCCTCTGATCCAAGCACAGGGTCATCGTCAACAGGCACATCATAACGCCTGAATTCGGGTGTCGGTTCCGCTCCCTGATCTGCGGCGCTTTCCGAATCAGCGGCTTGCGCCGGTTCGGATTCGCTTTCCTGGGTCTCAACAGGTTCGTTTTCAGCCTGCTGGACTGCTGCGGACTGTGGTGAAAATGGCTGTATCCCCCAGAAGATGTATCCAGCTGCAAGACCCAGCACAAATGTTATCGGCAGCAAAGCAAGGAAAAAATGAGAGCGTTTAAAAGTATAAGTTTCATCTGTTGTCACTGGTTTTTATTCTCCTGGTTGTGGACAAATTCGACTAATGATATCTATATGATGCGGGCGATTATAACATGCGCTTACCCCTGAAGCCACCTGCCTTATCGCTGCTCATTCACTTCTTATGTTTTTGCAGACCACCTTTAAAGCGCTTCTCTAAACGAAAAAGGGCGGCGGATAAACCGCCGCCCAAAACAAGGAGAAGTCTGGCAATGCCTACGGGTCTCTTGCCACACTTGCGGTAATTAAATTAAAGGCTTGATCAGCATCCTTAACAGCTGTCAGGCTGGTCAGCAGATTTGGATTCTGGATCAATTCAACCAGCTGCTGGATCATCACCACCTGTTTTTCTTTTTCCTTGATCGCCAGCATGAATATCAACAGCGCCTCCACGCTCTGAGAAGTATCGATCCCCATTTGAGTGAAACTCACAGATTCCGTTAAAACCCCTACGCAAACCGCCGATTTTAATACATGATCCGGATCCGCATGCGGGATAGCCACACCTACCGGCTCTGTCGGCAGTCCGGTCGGGAACTCCTGCTCCCTGTCCCACACATCCTGCCCAAATCCCTCAACCGCATAACCGGTTTCAATTAACCTGCCCGCCAGCATGCGAATGACATCTTCCGCGTCGACTGGTTCTAATCCAACGATAATATGCTCTTCCCTAATGAGATCGATCAATGTATACGTCATTCTCTGGTGAATATCCCTCTCTGGTCGATTGCTTTGCGCAGGTTTTTTATATTGGAATGTATCGATTCGCCCGCGAATGTCGACCTGCCCACGACCACTGTATCAGCGCCGGCTGAAAAAACCCCTTCAATATTGCCAGCGTTGACGCCGCCATCTACAACCCACTCCAATTCATCCAATACATCTTGCTCCACCCCGATTCTTATCTTATCCAGAACTTCAGGGATAAATGGACAATCCGGCACTTCAGGTTCGGTAGAGAGCAAGATAATATATTTTAGATAAGGCTGCAGATATGATAGGTCGGGCAGCGGGGTTACCGGGTTGAGCGCCAGACCCGGCTTCATGTCCAATGCTGCGATCTTGCGCAGCGTTCGTCGCGGGTACGGGCAGGCTTCCAGGTGCACCGCCACACGGTCCGCGCCGTAAGCTTTCAACTCGGGCAGCAGCCATTCCGGCTCAACCATCATCAAATGCACATCGAACGGAATTTGGGACAACGGGCGCAAATCCTTTATGATCCTGGTGCCGAGAGTCATCACCGGTGTGAAACTGCCATCTTCCACATCAAAATGGATATAGTCGACTCGCGCCTGCTCCAATTCTGACACCACTTTCCCCAGCCGGTCCAGCGGCGCGGCGGCCAATGACGGCGCGATCTTACTTACGCGGGAATCCATCGTGCCTGTCTTTACCTTAATCCTTTCACTTTGTCCATGATCGCCTTCACGCGATCCGCTTCAACCGGATTCCAGATATAACCGTCCTGCTTGAAAGCCGTACCGATGACCGCCCCATCCGCAACCGAGAGTTGTTCCTCGACATTGTCCACGCGCACACCCGTATTGGCAAACACGGGCGTATCCGGCACAGCACCTTTAACAATGCCTAATGTCTGGGCTGAAGTTTCCGCTCCGGCGGTCAAACCAGATACGCATAATGCATCCGGATTAGTATTAAATACAGTCGAACGGGCGATATCAGCCACATCACGCATCCCCAAATAGCTAGCCGCTTCCGGCACGATATTGAATAACAGGCGTACACCCTGAGCGCCGATCGCGTGCTGGTGCCGGATGACTGCGCCGCAGTTTGTATTCCAGATCCCAAAATCACTGGCATAGACACCGGTGAAAATCTCCCTCACAAACTTGGCGTCTGTTGCCACTGCCAGGTCGAGTGAGGCGGCCGGGTCCCACAGCACGTTCACCCCAAATGCGATTTTGATATCCGGTTTCAATTCGGCGATCACACGCGCCATACTGGCAACGGTGACGGTTTCAACCTTGGTCAAATAAGGCAGGCTGAACTCATTCGAGAACATCACCGCGTCAATTCCGCCCGCTTGTAAAGCGCGCAAGTCTTCCAGAGCTCGATCATAAACCCACTCCAGACCTTTCTGCGCTTCAAATTGTGGATCCCCTGGTAATGGGTGAAAATGGCACATCCCAATTACCGGTTTCTTCACTCCAAATAATTCTTGCATCCACTCGCTCATAATCACCTCGTTTTATTTCTAAATAACGCCTGTTTGTGGGTCAAAAAAACCCTTGCGGATGAATCATCACCCGGATGACTCATCCCCTGGACAAATCCACCAGTGGATCAAATTTTTTCGCCACAGCCTGGGTTAATTCCATCGTCTGCAATATGTCCCTTTCGTGGCACATACTTATTGAAGAATGACTGTAGCGGTGCGGTATGGATATGCCCGCAATCGTGTAACCCTTTTCACCCAGGTAAAGCTGGAAAGCCGGGTCGGTTATCACCCCAATGATGACCTCTCGCTGGAGCGGCACGTTAATTTGTTCGGCGGTCGCTTCAATAAACCGCCGCAATTTCGGGGAGGAGAACATGCCTCCCAGCGTTCCGCGCCCATGAAAATCCATCATTTTTATAGCTGGTCCTTTCCGCAGCGCAACCGGGTGCTGGTCGCTCGCGCTGGGCGTATCCGTCGCGATCGTAATATCCAGTGAAATAATCGCGTCCGGCTGGGTCAGATTGACGGTGGGCAGGGAGCCGCGAATGCTGAACTCCTCTAACACCGTGAACGAAAAGACCAGCGTGCATGGGGGTCGCTCCTGCGCAAAACGCTCCAGGATTGTTAGGAGGATAAACACACTCACCCTGTTATCCAACGCCTTTCCACAGATCTGCCCATCGCCGAACCTGTGGAAGTTGGGGTGGTATGTCCCCGGGTCTCCCACCTGGATGCCAAGCGCTGCTGCAGCTTCCCGGCTGGCGATGCCAACATCGATGTACATATCCTGCACTTTGGGGACCACAAATTTCTCGTCAGGTTTGGTGATATGGTGTGATTTGGCCCCCACATATCCCGGGATCAAGTCCCCGCTGTCAGTCAATATATCAACCCGTTGACCCAGTAAACTCTTCTCGGGCACGCCTCCTATTCGTTCTATCAGCAGGAAGCCTTGATCGGTTATGTTGCGTACGATCAATCCCAGCTCATCCATGTGCGCCTGGAGCATTAAGCGGTAATCTGGGTATTTGCTCCCCTTCAATATTCCAACTACGTTTCCGATATTATCTACACTCACTTCATCCACAAGTGGTGTGATAGCATCCCGTATAAATGCGGTTGCATTATCTTCTCTGCCGGATACAGCATGGATGGCGCACAAATTCTCGAGAAGCTCCCAATTAACCTGTCCCATAAAAAACCGCCTCAACTCTTAAGCGAGTAATCACATGAAAGGATACATGTGAAAGGATGGGGCTGTCCAAAAGTTTGTCACTCTGAGCGGATTTTAATCCCTGCAGTTTAGGGATCGCAGCGAAGCGTTCATTTATAATGTAGGGTTTCCCTGTCGATGAAATCCAGATGCTTCGCTTTGCCAGAGGAATGCTGCGCGAGCCGAAGGCACGCTGCACAGCGCTCCGCATGACAAATAGTTCTTTTTAGACAGCCCCGTATTGAATAAATCTACAAAACTTACGGAGCGCCAAAGATTAACGCGCTGATCTGCGTCAGTATATAGGCTACCCAGTTCCCGCCGGAAAGACCGGTGATCATTGTGGCTCCCTCAGGCATTTCATAACCGATATCCGCGGCAATCTGTGTCAGTTGAGGAGCGAAAGCGCCTGCAATGTAAAGCACCATCACCATGATGACCGAACCGAACAAAATTGACCGGAACAGGTTGCCTTTGGTCATCGGAGGCACCATGGCCACAAAGAAAGCCGTGGCAGCCAGATCAGCAGCCGGCAGCACCCGATTACCGGGTAGTATAAAGGCCAGCAGCAGTGTGATCGGTATGAGCACGATACCAGCCGCAATGGTGATCGGGTGTCCGATAAGAATAGCTGAGTCCAGACCGATATAGAATTCTCGTCCTGGGAAGCGTTTCTGCATGAACTCGCGCGCCGCTTCGGATAGCGGAGTAAGACCTTCCATGAATATGGCGATAATACGCGGCACCAGCACCATCACAGCCGCCATTTCGACCGCCAGCACCAGGGCTGCCTTGTCGAAACCATACGCAAGCAGACCAAGCAGCAAGCCAAGGATGGCGCCCATAATGATCGGCTGGCCCCAGAAACCCCATTTTTCACGGATGTACTTCTCGTCCCACTCGATATCACGCACCCAGGGGATTTTCTCGGTAATCCAGTTCAACACCCAGATGATTGGCACGCTTGTGGTCGCCCAGCCCTGCGGGATGGAAAT
>Ga0180438_10010379_pt1 | contig 11432 bp, 10 predicted proteins | sample SS_ome_12_FD_132455 | JGI IMG/M metagenome (GOLD analysis project Ga0180438, IMG submission 132455) | Hypersaline lake sediment archaeal communities from the Salton Sea, California, USA - SS_3_D_2 metaG | ecosystem: Environmental > Aquatic > Non-marine Saline and Alkaline > Hypersaline >...
GGTGCCATCCCCGGGAACGATACCAATCCGATACTTTTTGCCCATTTAGCTTCTCCTTTTTGCGATATGTTTCATCAACCCCCCATCATCGATTATTTCCTGCATGAAAGGGGGAATAGGATTGGCCTTAAAGCTCTTACCGGTTGTCTTATTGGTGATCTCACCGTTGCCAAGATCCACCTCAACCTCATGGCCATCCTGAATCCCATCGACGGCCTCATCGCTTTCGATGATGGGGAGGCCCATATTGAAGGCATTGCGATAGAATATTCTGGCAAAGCTCTTAGCGATAACGCAGGATACCCCCTTTGCCTTTATGGCTATGGGGGCATGTTCCCGGGATGAACCGCAGCCGAAATTCGTCTCGGCAACAATGATGTCCCCCTCATTTGCTTCTTGAACAAACCGCGGGTTCTCATTCTCCATGCAGTGTTTGGCGAGCTCTTCAGGCTCCGTTACATTCAGATATGGGCCGGGGATGATAGCATCGGTGTTAATGTTGGAGCCAAATTTCCAGGCCTTTCCCCTATATTTCATCCTGAAAGCCTCCTTTCCCTCTCTTTCATTCCTTACGGTCCAGTTCCTCCGGACTCCCGATCCTTCCCAAAACCGCAGACGCGGCAGCTATCGCGGGATTTGAGAGATAGACTTCGCTCTCGGGATGTCCCATCCTTCCGGTGAAGTTCCTGTTCGTGGTAGCAATTGCCCTCTCCCCCTTTGCCAGGATGCCCATGTGAGCTCCCATACAAGGGCCACAGGTGGGAGGGCTAATCACCGAGCCGGCATCCAGGAAGATGTCGAAGAGTTTTTCCTTTAAGGCCTGTCGGTAAATGGATGGGGTAGCCGGAATGATTATGAGCCGAACGTCGGGCGAAACCTTGCGTCCTTTTAATACCCTGGCGGCCTCGCGTAAGTCATTCAATCTGCCATTGGTACAGGAACCGATAACTGCCTGGTCGATAGTGACTGTTCCCACCTCGCTTACCCCCTTGGTGTTGCTGGGGAGGGGGGGAAAGGCGACCTGCGGCTCAACCGCAGAAACGTCGAACTCACGAACCTCCTTGCAGCGGGCCCCCGGATCGCTCGTGTAAAAAACGTATTCCCGTCTTGCCCTTCCCTTCACATACTGTTCGGTTATTCGATCAGGGGGGAATATCCCGTTCTTTGCCCCGGCCTCAATAGCCATATTGGCCATGGTGAAGCGCCCATCCATGGGGAGGGAATCAACGGCATTCCCCGTAAACTCCATTGCCATATAGAGGGCCCCATCAACCCCCATCTGGCCGATGGTGTAAAGTATGAGGTCCTTACCTCCCACCCAGGGCCCCAGCTTTCCCCTGTAGATGAGTTTGATGGTCTCGGGGACCTTGAACCAAAGTTCCCCCGTCATCATCGCGGCGGCAAGGTCGGTACTGCCGACGCCGGTGGAAAAGGCCCCAAGGGCACCATAGGTGCAGGTATGGCTGTCAGCGCCAATGACCAAATCTCCCGGGACCACGATCCCCTGCTCCGGAAGGAGCGCGTGTTCGATCCCCATTTGACCCACTTCGTAATAGTGGGTCAAATCCTGTTCCCGGGCGAACTCCCTCAAGGCCTTGCAGTTCGCGGCCGACTGAATGTCCTTGTTAGGGGCAAAGTGGTCCGGGATCATAACCACCCTTTCCCTATCGAACACACGTGTGCCACCGGCCTTTTTGAACTCATCGATGGCAATGGGCGCTGTAACGTCGTTGCCGAGGGCTATATCCACTCTGGCGTTGATTAGTTGACCCGGTGTGACTTCCTTCAACCCCGCGTGTTTGGCCAGTATCTTCTCCGTGATGGTCATGGGCATCGCGAACCTCCATGTTACTGATCATTCCGTACGATGGGTTTCATCTTCACGGTCATTTGTTCCTTATCCAATCGAAGGACAATATTTTTCGACCAGCTCTCATCAAATTCCGGATAATCTTCCCTGTTGTGTGCCCCTCGCGTCTCCCTTCTCAGTATAGCGGCTAATGTCACGAGGCGTCCAACCATGAGGAGATTTTCAACCTCGAATAGTTCTGCGAGCATCTTAAATGACCGTTCGCCGGTAAGGCAGAGCTTACCAATCTTCTCCTGGTTAATCTTATCAAGCATCTGGGTAGCCTTACGAAGTCCACCTTCATCTCTGATAACTCCCACATACCTGCTCATGATCTGGGTGAGCTCGTCTCTTACCGCCACTGGATCAATGCCCTTGTCTCTCTTGAGAATCCTTAAGATGCGGTCCCTTGCTAAATCAAGCCGACGTGCCGACACAGGCCTGCTTGAGGTGGAACGCACAGCTTCTGCTGCATGCCTCCCCGCTATCGCCCCAAACACCTGAGTTTCCGTCAACGCATTTCCCGCCAGGCGATTAGAGCCATGGACTCCAGCCGCCACTTCACCTGCAGCATACAGACGGCGGACCGTTGTCTCACACAGCTCGTTGATAACAACCCCGCCCATGAAGTGATGGGCGCCGGGGGCCCATTCATATGGCTGCCATGTGGGATCAAACTTTTCTGCGGCACACGCGTCCATGAAACCCTTAAACTTGAGCAATTTCTCCTTCGGAATCCCCGATAAATCACCAAAGACTCCTCCGTGCGGGCCACAGCGTCCCGCCTCTATTTCCTTCTGGGCACATATTGCCATTTGAGCGCGCGTAACCAGCTCCAATTTCTCGGGATGGTACTTCCCCATGTAACGCTCGCACAATCCGTTATAGAATCTTCCCCCCAGGGTGACAAGCCCGTCTCCCGGAGGCGGTATCCCCCGCATCCTTTTAGGATAGATCATGCATACCCTACCCTGTACAAATTCCATATCCTGCAACTGGGCCCCGGCCTTATATGCAAGGACATATCCATCCCCCGTTATGCCCGGGGGATTCGTTGTAAGATGATACAGATTTCCCCCTCCGCCCGTAGCTAAGATTACCGCTTTAGCATGTATTATCAGCAGGGTATCTGTTTCCAGCTCTAGACCTGCTGCCCCGATAACTGCATTTCTTTCCTTCAACAAATCGGTTATCATCACGTGCTCAAGGATCTTAATGCCAAGCCTTTTCACCTCGCTGGCCAGACCTTTGACGTATCCTCCGCGGTAAGGCTCAAACGCTAGGACACCTCGTGAGACCGAGCTGCCGGTGTATGGAAAAAGCTTGTAACGGTCGTCCTGTTTTTCGAAACCCGTCCCGTACTGCTCAAGATCCCTCGCCCTTTCGGCTGCATGATCGACGAGCAGCCTCACCAAACTCCGGTTATTTAGGTAATCTCCTCCACGGACCGTATCCTCAAAGTGGCGGTCTGCGCTGTCCACTCTATCGAAGGCTGCCAACATTCCCCCCATGGCAACAGGCGTGCAGCCTGAGGGGAACCCTCCCTTGGAAACGATCATGACTTCAACACCGGAGTTTTGCGCCTCGATGGCAGCTCGTAACCCCGCCCCTCCACTACCAATTACGAGAACGCCTGTTTCCACAAACCTCTCTTTCATTGCCCCTGTCCCTTCCCGATCTTTCCCGAAATCCCCTATTGCCTATACCCTCATGTCTTTTCCGCTACCAGAAGCCACTCCCGATGGAAGTGTTCATTGCCATCCTGATGAACCTCATGGATAGCTACCTCATCTAATCTTTCAATGCTAAATCCTGCGAAGGCATTTCTTATCTCGGCTTCCGAGAAAAAGTGAACCGGCCTGCCCGGTTTACATTCGAAGGTATTTACCTCAACTTCTCGCCCTTGGCCAAATCCTCTTTCCGCTCTGGAGAACATCGCCTGGACGAGCAATCCCCCCTTCCTCAGTATCCGGTTTATTTCGCTGATGCTCTTTTCCCGCACCTTCTTCAGCATGAAGTGGAAGGTGTTGAACATAATAACGGTATCAAAACGTGAATCTTCAAAGCTGTTATCCGTGATATCCATATGCATGAAATCTATTTTCAATCCGTCGCCCTTCGCCCAGTCCCTCGCAAGCCTCAGGGCCTCAACGGATACATCTATCCCCACTACATCGAACCCTGCTCTGGCTAAGTAGATACAGTCACGACCGTATCCACATCCCACATCAAGAGCTCTCTTAAACCCCCTCTTCTCCATAGTATCCCGCGCAACTTCCGCCACGAGTGTCTGGTGTTCTCCCCACTCGAACCTTCCCTTTCTGTACCTCTCATCCCAATAGAGCGGATTTCCCATCTGGCTTCCTTACAACACCAGCGCTTGAACCCCTTAACCCCTTGCCGTTGCTTTTTCACCCGGGAATCTGCTAAAGTCTTGACTCATGAAGAAGGTTCAACCAGGTGACGAGATCGTGAAGATCGATGAGGAACTTGGCATTGCCTGGATAAGACTCCCTCCCGATAAAGCACTGGGCGGATTTCGAGGCATCTCCCCTCGGATTATGGATGAAGGAAAATTTCTCTCCGCCAAGAAGAAGCAACGGAAATCGAAGGGGAACAGATGAGGCCCGGGCCCCAAAGGAGTATTGACGGCCTCGTCAAAAGCGAATTGTCCCCTCCAAAACTCTTACCGCGTTCCCCGCCACCCATACCTTTTCAATGATCCCCTCGCGTAATGCGAGTTCCACTTGAATCAGGCTGGGTCTACGCATATCCATTCCCTGCTCAATTTCAACGCTGGTAATGGGCTCCCCCCGTGCTAAGCCGTGTTTGATCAGATATGCGCCAAAACAACCGGCCGCGCTTCCTGTTGCCGGGTCCTCGGGGACGCCATGCAATGGCGCAAACACGCGAGCTCGGATTCGATTCCCTTTCATTCCATCCGTGGTGAAAAGGGCAACCAGGGAGGTATCAAGCTCCTGAGCCAGCACCTCCAAGATCGATAAATTAATCTTCGCCTGGGATAATGCCCTCTGGGACGTGATGGGTATAATGAGAAACGGGAGTCCTGTAGAAACCACCTCAGCTGGACCCTTGAACAGATCCAATTTCTCCAACGGCAAGGAAAGCAGCCGTGCCAAGAGCTCTACCTCATCATAGGTGCCCAGAAACTCGGGGGATTTCTGTTCCATTCTGACCAAAATGGGCTCCCCTCCCAAGAAAACGACCTCCACCGGAAAAACCCCCAACCCCAATTCAAGTCTCGTCACCCTCTTCCCCTCCCTTGGTCCTATCCGCCCCTCGTGGCCCAAGACAAAGCAGGTCCCGATGACGGGGTGACCCGCAAAGGGAATTTCCCTCTGAGGGGTAAAGATCCTGACCTTGAAATCGGCATCCGGGGAGCTTGGGGTGAACACAAAGGTGGTCTCAGAGAGGTTCATTTCCCTGGCAATTCCCTGCATCTCTTCGTAGGTGAGCCCCTCCGCGTCGGGATAAACGGCCAAGGGGTTTCCCCCGAAGATATCCTGGGTAAAGACATCCACCTGAACGAGTCGATATTCCCTCATAGGGCTTCCTCTAATCTCCATGGGCCTCGGCTTTACCGAATATGGTGGGTTACCGCGTTGTCGGGTGAACGCTCCCTCAGGAATCCTATACCACAATAGCCCTCTATGGAAATAAAAATCGGACACCGAGAAAACCGGTCCAATCGTCCAGCAGTCCCGAAGGCTATCCCACTGCTCCCGCGAGTCGCTCATGAGCGCTGGTGTTCTCCTTTGACTCCGGAAACTCCGGTCATTCTCCCATTGATTTAATCTCCCTTTTCCACTATTCTAAAAGGTGGGATTCCCTCTGCGACTGAGGGACAGGAAGGTGAGTATTATCTTACCTTGTCAGTCCATTCAGGATAAGCTTGGACGAACCATCTGCCTTCGGCTTTTCGAGGAAGGCGACTTCAAGTCCCTATGCAAAATGTATGACGAATTCGAGCCCAAGGGAAAGGCCATGGGGCTCCCTCCGGCCCAGGAGGACATCCGTTACAGATGGATAACGGAAATTGTGGAGGAATGGTTTAATATTGTCGCCCTCTCGGAGGATCGGATTATTGGCCATGCCGCCCTGGATCGGCCGTTGTCAGCAAAGGCCCGAGAATTTATGATCTTCATTCACCAAGACTACCAAAACAGGGGAATCGGCCAGGCCATGACCTTTTCCATGGTGAATGCGGCCAAAGTTTTGGATTGTGAAAGGGTATGGGTAGTGGTTGAAAACCTGAACCGGATCGCTATCGCCGTCTTCAGAAAGGCCGGGTTTTGCTTCGCAAGCGGACCTGATGTGGAACGCCTGATGGTTGTTACCCCGTTATTCCGTGGATCGGAAAGACGTTTGACTTGAAAAAATCCACGGCTTCCTTGGCCTTGGCCAAAGCCCTCTCCTTAACCTGCCCCGTTGATGGACGCGGCGCATCATACAGACTGCTTACCTCCATCTCGGGCCCGAACATCATCCCTCCGACAACGCCCGCGAATTCGTCTTCGGGCTCCACCTCGTTGAGTATCGACCAAGCAAGAGTCCAGCACCGCGCCGTCCGGTAGATGTCATACCCACCTCCCCCGAGGGAAAGGAGCCGCTGGGAAAACCCCTTGATGGATTTGACAACTTCCTGGTAGGCGTTGTTTGTCAGCATCAAGTGCGTCAGGGGATCAGACCTCAAGGTATCTGCCCCGATTTCGGCCACGACAAAATCGGGTTCGAAAGCCCTGATAATTGGGGGAACCACCTCCTGGAATACGGAGACGTAGACCTCGTCGTCCGTCCCCTCGGCCAAGGGAATGTTGACGGTGTACCCTACCCCCTTGCCAACACCAATCTCATCAATCTTCCCCGTTCCGGGATAGAGGGTTTCCCCGGCCTCGTGGAGCGAAACGACAAGGACTCGATCTTCCTCATAGAAGGCGTCTTGGACGCCGTTGCAGTGATGGGCATCGATATCGATAAATGCCACCTTGCGCCCCCTCTTCATGGCATCCGCAATGGCGATGGCGACGTCATTGACATAGCAGAAGCCCTCGGCATAATCCCTCTGGGCATGGTGAAATCCTCCCAGAGGATTGAATGCCACATCGGCCTCCCCCTCGACGACGAGCCTCATCCCCATATGCGTGGCCCCGGCGGTCATAAGGGACCATTCGTAAATCCCCGGCAGAATGGGATTATCCTCCGATCCGATGCCATGGGCCAGCATGTCCAGGGTGACCTTTCCAGCGCTGGCCTGCCGCAAGAGATTCAGATAGTCCTCATCATGGAATAGGGTCAAAAGTCCCGGATCGATGGGTTTGGGCGCCATGGTCTGCATCCATGGCCTATCCATCACCCCGTATCGCCGGCAGAGCTCATACGCCTTAATTGCCCTTTCCGGCTTGTAAGGATGACCGGGGCCGAAATCGAATTTGGCGAGCTCATGAGAGTGGATAAATACTGATCTCACTATCCCCGTTCCCCCCTGATCACCAGCAAGGCATCATCTGCGGCGTTACGCTTCATCTTCCGTCATTGCGGCGCACTGGTAAGTACGCCTCACTCCTCCAGATTCGCAAGCCTTGCATTTGACGCTTTTCACTTTGCCGTTCCATTTTTGACTTTTTGCGAGTTCATCAGTCTTGTTCCCTAATTAGACGGTGGATTTTGATCCCCTGTTCCGTCGTTATGCTCATTCCATCTGAAGCGCAGCTATAGACTTATATTAATAAACCCAAATGCGAAAATCCATCAATTCCTGAAAAACAGGCTTTTATTCCCGGCAATGAAACGATCCGCAGCGAGAGCAGCCATTTACCCCGTAGGGTTACCAAGGACCTCATCCCCCTATTTATAGTATCATACGTCCCTTGATGGATTGAGGGGTGAAAAGACATCCCATTTTTCCCAAAAATACGGTAATATTGAAAGAGTCCAATCTCAAAAGCCTACCCCTTGAGATTTCCGCACCCTCTGGGAAAGGAAGTCGAGCCGTGCGACTACTGACCGAAGATATCGGGATAGTTCGAACTAAGGTTAATCACTACAAAAGACAGGATGTATTCAGATGTGTCCAACAGGCCCATGCCCGATTTGAAAACAGGGTCTCCGTCTATCATGTGCTGAAGGAGAAGGGCTGTTATCCCCGCGGCTGCATCTATTTTAATTGGAGGTGCAGGAAATTGAATAAGGGGCGCAGTTGCCCCCGGAAATTCAAACATGTCGGAAGAAAATGTTTCGGGTGCAAGGAATTCTACGACGAAAAGGTAATCAACCGTCCGGAGCTTCTCCTCTCCCATGAGGAGTTTTCGAAATTCATGAGGGACCTGGCGGATTTTGAAACGTGGCTCAATAGCCTAAAGGGAATTGAGGTGAATCTTTGCGGAACAATTTACTCCATCAAGCCGAGGATGAGACAATTCCTCCACGGGAAAAGGCGCAGCGTTGAGCTGAGCGGCTTCGTGGTTACTTTCCGTGAGGCCTTCATCGATCTCGTAAATTTCGAGGACCTCTGCTATCTAACCATCGGCAAGGGCTTACAGGCAAAATACCGGTTCTCCAAGGGGGACAAAGTCGATCTCTATGCAAGGGTTTCGTTGGACCGGGGCCGCCTGATCTTTAAGAGGCCAAACCGAATCGAGATCGATGAAAGGGGCCTGGGAGGAGCCTGGTCATGGGAAGAAGCCCTCGTGGCGGCCCGAACCGCAAGCGCCATTCCGTATCAGCTGGAGAAGTGTTTTGCCTGCGAGAGGGGGTGCCTTCTGGATACGATTGAAAGGACCAACACAGGGGAACGCCACAAACGGCAGCTTTTCTGCCTTGAGGGAATGAGGGATCCACAAAGCTGCGTCTATGATTTGGCTAAGAGAATTGAAACCGAGATCTGCGGCACCGACGGCGTTCAAAAAACCCTTGTGTAGGAGGAAACACGGACGGTGAAGGATGCTTCGGGGCAAAGGGTCGGAATCCCTGCATTGACCCTACGGTAAAATACGGCGAGAATTAAAAGCCATTCGCGGATAGAAATCAGGTGGAGGGGACTGGCATGAGGCTTGAGATCGAATCCATTGACATAAGGGATATCCGGATGGGTCCAAAAACCTACACCGAAGACCGGGGGTTACACATAAACCCCAAGGAGCTGGAGGAACTGCTTCTCAAGGACGGCAGAATTAAATCCGTGGACATAGATGCGGTTTGCCCGGGCGATCGTGTCAGAATCGTAAATCTGCTCGACGTGGTCCAACCCCGGTGCAAGATAGACCAGTTTGAGGCCGACTTTCCCGGCTTTGTCGGAAGATTGCGGATTGCCGGAAGCGGACGGACAAGATCGTTACGGGGTGTTGCCGTTCTCGTGTCCAACCCGTGTACAAAGAGGAAATACTCGGCCCTCGTGGATATGTGCGGCCTCGGTGCTGAGCTGAGCAAATACGGGAAAATGAGAAATATTAGCATCGCCCCGTACATTGCGGACGGGACGGAGGAGCGCGATTTCGAAGATGCGGTGAAGATCGCTGGATTAAAAACGGCGGTGTATCTAGCACTGGCCGCAGAGGGTATTTCCCCCGATGAGGTCGAGGTATACGACCTGGATATGCCCAATCTTGAAAGGCATTCAAGTCTTCCGCGAATAGCCTATTACTATCAGATGTACAGTCCTCAACACGACCATCATGGGATACCCGATCCATGTTTTTACGGAACGCACGTTCGGGACCTCATGCCCACCATTATTCATCCCAACGAGGTCTTGGATGGTGGAGTCGTTGGCCACCATACGATCAGGTCCCTCGACACGTACACGATTCAGAACCACGCGGTCATTAAGGAGTTGTATCGACGCCATGGCGAGGACCTCATTTTCGCTGGAGTCGTTTTCGGTGTCGCCAATATCGATCCCATCATCAGGAAGCGCAAGGCCCTTATGGCCGCCAACCTGATCAAGAACGTTCTGGGTGCAGATGGCGTAATCATAACCAAAATTCACGGGGGCATGCCCCATGTCGATGTGGCCCTGGTGGGGGAAGAATGCGAAAAGCTCGGCGTGAAAACCGCCCTATACACCCAGCCCTTAATTAGCGTCGGTACACTGGCGGACACCCTCTTGTTCAATAATGAGGCGCTGGATCTGGTCATCACGGTTGGGGCGACTCTTGAAAGGGTTAAGCTGCCGCTGGAGGCGGACCGAATTCTGGGTGGCACGGCGAAAACGAAGGTCTTTTTGGCGGATCCCGTCGATCAGTACGCCGGTGATCCGATGATCGATATGGAGCAGATGTTGATCGCCGGAGTCCATGACCATCTCGGAGGTGCTCATATCATTGTGAGGGAGTACTAGGCAATAAGCTCTGCTGGAGGGGGATTTTATGGCCGGGAAAAAACTGAAAGCCCTTCACTATCTAAATCAGTTCTTCGGTCAGGTGGGCGGCGAGGCCAAGGCCGATGTTGGCTTCATGGTCAAGGAAGGCCCCGTAGGGCCCGGTTTGGAACTGCAAAACGAGCTTGGTGCCCGGGCTCAGGTGGTTGCCACCGTAATCTGCGGGGACAACTACTTTGCGAAGATACCAGAGGAGGCTGCAAAGGAGGGATTGGGCTTAATCGAGCCGTACCAGCCGAACCTCTTTTTCGCAGGTCCGGCCTTCGAGGCGGGGAGATATGGAGTCTCTTGTGGAGCCATCTGCAAGGCCGTGGGACAAAAGCTCGGCATTCCCGTGATCACCGGGATGTCCCAAGAGAACCCAGGCGTAGAAATGTACCGCAAGGATGCCTTTATCTGCAAGACCGGTGTCAGCGCAAGGGATATGCGCAATAGCCTCCAAAAAATGACCAAGCTCGCCTTCAAGCTTGTCTCCGGGGAAAAGAATATGGATCTGGTGTTGCGAGAAAACCTGCCAAAACCCGATGATTTCAGTTATTTCCCCCGTCTCATCCTGAGAAATGAGTATACCGAACAGACAGCTGCCCAGAGGAGCGTTACTAAGCTACTGGCTAAGATTAGGGGCGAGCCCTTTGAGAGCGAGGTAGTCCTGCCAACGCCTGAGTCAGTCGAACTCCCGCCCCCATTAAAGGATCCCAGTAAATGCGAAATCGCCCTCGTCAGCGACGGCGGATTAGTGCCCAAGGGAAATCCCGACGGACTGAGCGGAAGGGGAAATCTCCGCTGGACAACGTATGAAATCGATGATTTCTTACCGGAGGACTTCAGATCGTCCGACTACGAGATTGCCCATACGGGATACTTTCCAGACGAGGTCCTGGGAAATCCGAGCAGATTGGTGCCAGTAGACGTGGTACGCGATTTGGTCAAACAGGGGGAGATTGGAAAGCTTCACCCAACGTTCTTCTGTACCTCGGGCAATGCCACTGTTACACGACGCTGTGCCGAAATGGGGGATGAAATTGGAGCGGAACTCAAAAGGAGGAAGATTCATGCCGTCATATTCACATCGACCTGAGGTTCAAGCACTCGTTGCGGGGCAACGATAGCATTGGGGATTGAGAAGCTCGGCATTCCAGTAATTCAGATCACGGCTGTGCCCAACGTGGCTCAAATGGTGGGCGTGAA
>Ga0180438_10010380_pt1 | contig 11432 bp, 10 predicted proteins | sample SS_ome_12_FD_132455 | JGI IMG/M metagenome (GOLD analysis project Ga0180438, IMG submission 132455) | Hypersaline lake sediment archaeal communities from the Salton Sea, California, USA - SS_3_D_2 metaG | ecosystem: Environmental > Aquatic > Non-marine Saline and Alkaline > Hypersaline >...
AGGGGTGATCTTCCGGAGACAGGACCAGCTCGGGGTTGTCGGGAAAGCGGATAGCGGTGCCGTCGTAATTACGGTGGACGACTGGTTTGACCCCGCTCCCATTAAATGATTCAGTAGTATCCACGTGAGCAAGGAATGCGATTGTTGGCGTTTCGGTTTCGGCGGTTGCAGGGATAGTGGCCAGGACCGCCCCGTATTCCTTCAGCTCCACCTCCCGGGCGCCGATCTGGTGGAGCTGCTCCACGAGCAGGTTGAGCAGGTCGAACTGCCTGCTGGTGCTTGGGGCGCTGCTCGATTCCTCAGCGCTGGTTGTGTCAATGCTGGCGTACTGCACGAAGCGCTCCTGGAGCTCGGCTTCAAAAAATTTTTCCATTGAAATATCTCCTGATAAATAATTATTTTTGACCGGCTTCAATTAACCGCCGGCTGGTTTATTTTCCAGTGAAGAAACTGCAGCTGGAAGAAAAACAGGTTATAAACATGCTGCCCGTTATGATAACATCCAGCCGCGGTCAGATTATAAACGTATTTAGGGATCAGGATCCGGAATGGGTGTGGTTATAAATCGAATCCTGCCCCTGCGGGGTGGTAAAATCGGATTGATCTCCGCAACCGGCAATCAATATATAATTTGTTCCTGTTTAAAGTGAGGTGATATGGACAGTAAAAATGGAAGGACTTTGATCGCGATACCCGTCATCCTGCTGGTGGCAGGAATTATCGCCTGGGCGGGCAGCCAGAATGGTTATACCATTGCCTCCGGCATCCCTATTTTTGCGCTCTGCGTGGGGCTGGCTTTTATCATCCAGTGGCTGGTTTTCATTCATGCTTACCTTAAAAAAACCGAAACGTACTTCGACCTGACAGGGGGCATCACCTATCTCACCCTGACATGGGTGGCAGTCCTGCTTGTACCTGAGGTCGATGCGAGAGCCCTGCTGCTGGCCGGGCTGGTATCGATCTGGGCGGTCCGCCTGAGTACGTTCCTCTTCAAGCGGGTAAGGGCAGCCGGGGAGGACCGGCGTTTCCGGGAGATTAAAACTTCCTTCAGCCGCTTCCTGCTGACCTGGACGCTGCAAGGATTGTGGGTATCGCTGACCCTGGCGGCGGCGCTGGCGGCGATTACCAGTAAAACCCGGGTCGACCTGGATATTTTCTCCCTGCTGGGTTTCCTGCTGTGGGTGATTGGTTTCGGGATTGAGGTCCAGGCGGACAGGCAGAAAAGCGCATTCCGCCAGGACCCGGTCAACGAAGGCAAATTTATCCAGACCGGGTTGTGGGCATGGTCGCGCCATCCCAACTACTTCGGGGAGATCATGCTCTGGCTGGGGGCGGCGGTTATCGCGTTCCCGGCCCTCCAGGGCTGGCAGCTGCTGACCCTGATTTCGCCGGTTTTTGTGTTTCTGCTTTTAACCCGGGTGAGCGGGGTGCCGATGCTGGAAAAAAGAGCCGACGAAAAATGGGGCGGACAGGCGGAATACGAGGGGTATAAAGCCAGCACGCCGGTGTTGTTTCCCAGGCCGCCCGCCAAAACTGAGTGAAATCCGGATAAACCGCCGGTCTTCCACCCGGTATTAATTGGACAAAACCTGTTTTATTCTCCGCAATTCGAGATATTCAGGGTGGACTCTGAGTCAGATAATTTATTACCCTGAAAACGATATCAATATTATCGAGGCAGGACCATGAAATTACCGGAAGAAGCCCGTAAGTTAATCGAGCAGGGCGCCCATGCCCACCTGGTTACCCTAAACCCGGACGGCAGCCCGCAGGTCACGCTGGTCTGGATGGGCCTGGATGGGGATGACCTGGTTTCCGGACACCTGATGGAAACGAAGAAGGTGCGCAACATCCGCAAAGAAAGCCGTGTTGCGGTAACCTTCGAGAGCGAAACCAAAAGCGCAATGGGATTAACCGAGTACCTGGTGGTTTACGGGAGTGCCCGGATTGAAGAGGGCGGCGCCCCGGAACTGCTCCAGAAACTGGCTTACACTTACATCGGCCCGGGTGTAAAATTCCCACCGATGGACAACCCGCCCCCCGGATTTATTAACCGTGTCAAGGTAGAGAAGATCGGCGGGGTTGGTCCCTGGACCGGCAGGCCGGTTTAGCCCCCGGGATTGAAGACTGGGAGACCAGTTATTATACTTCCCGGTCGAATTGATTCTGTTGCTGAATCCGACTGGCGCTAGTATGTTTATGTCCAGGGAGATTGACGCCCACTAATAAATCAGCGAAAATGTCACCATTGAGCGGATGCGCCTAGGCGACTTAGCCGCCGGCGCCTCCCGAGCCCACCCAACCACCGGAGGCGGCTGAGCTGGCGACAGCGACCCTGGCACCCACCGAAACCGGAGTCCCGCCAACAAGCCCCCCGGAGCCAAGCCCAACCTCAATCCCGCCAACCGTTAACCCGCTGCCCGAGGGGGTGATCTTCCGGGACAGACGGCGTTCCGCCGCTCTGGATGGTTTTCAGCCAGTTCAAAATCATCCCCTCCCATTCGTACAGGTGGGCGAGCACATCTTTTCCAGACCATTCAACCACAATCCAAGGACGGGTCATCTGATCTGGTTCCAGGCTGGATAAATACTCTTCGAGTCAAGCGTGTTCTTTTTCGCATTCGGTAATAAGCGGTTATTTTGTGTGCGGTCTGGGCATATTGTCTCTCCCTGTTATGGTAAATTATCCAGAAATTCGCTCAGGGCGATGGCAAATTCCCGGGGGTTATCAATAAATGGGGTGTGGGAACTATCGGGGATGGTAACAAAGGTTGAATTCGGGAATGCTTCGGCGTACAAACGGCTGGCGGATTCTGACTGCATGTCCCGAGCTCCATGCAGGACCAGGACCGGGGCGCCCACCCGCACAAGGGAAGGGCGGTAGTCGTGGCGCTGGCCCATACTGACATACTGGGCCCAGACCATCCAGCCGCCGGGCTGTTTGCCTTCTTCAGAGGGCATCTCGCCGGTCGCTTCCAGGTAATACTCGCCAAATTGATTGTTCATTTCCACCAGTTCGTCTTCCGATTTGCCGAACAGGCCCCTGAAATCCAGATATTCGTCCATAAACTGATCAAATTCAGCCCGTTTCTCGGGCGGTAGATTGGCGCCCACGCTGGCAAACAGATCGCTCTCAGCGTCCGGCTGGGGCATCACCAGAGTGTTAGCCGGGGCCACCAGAATCAGGGCTTCGACATTGTCCGGGAATTCAGCCGCGTAGAGCGAAGCCAGGAATCCGCCCCAGGAATGGCCCATTAGGATCAGTTTCTGCCCACCCAGAATCCTGCGTACCCGTTCGATGTCAGCGATCTGGGCGCCAATGCCGAGGGAGCGGTCGAGCGCCACCATGTTCTGGTAAAGATTGCCGGGCTCGAAGCGCTCGACCGGGCGGGTAGAATCCCCGCTGCCGCGCTGGTCATAGTAGTGGAACCTGAAGCGGTCAGCGAGCGCTTCCATCCCGGGCGGCGATTCAACGAAAGGCTGTCCCGGACCGCCATGCAAGACCAGCACGTCCCGGCCGGCCCCTTCGGTGAAATGAGCCAGTTCAATGCCCGGCTCAACCAACCATACGGCGGAACCTTCCGGCTGCCGGGGTGGTTCCAGGGGGGCGCTCAGATTCTCACCCCGGCTCACCATCCCGGGTTTATAAAGCGGCTGGGTGGACTGGTAATAGAACCAGCCGCCCGCAACCACAATCAATGCCAGGATCAAGCTACATGTTATTAATATCCACCTGCGTTTCATTTATCACTCCTTATTATTGTTCAGATGTCTTCATAAAGGGCGGCTGTTTCCAGCGCCCAATCGCGAACAATGGCTTTCAGTTCGGGAGGCTCAAGGATTTTAACCCAGGCACCGAAGCTCAACGCCATCGAAGCCAGCCAGTTAAGGTCTGGGGCAGCCAGCACCACCTCCAGACTGCCGTCCGGATTCTCTTCAACCGATTCCCAGCTGGATTGGTTGGATTTCACGATAAAATCCGCCTGGGGCAGAAACTGCAGCCGGGCGGTTGTGACCGGCAGGTCACTTAATTCAGCCTGAAGGTATTCCCTGATATCAAAATCTTGCGGCTTTTGAAAGCTCAGATTGAGCGGTTCCAGATTCTGGATGCGGTCGACCCGGAAAGTGCGCAGCGCTCCGCGCAGATGGCAGTAAGCGACTACATACCACCACCCACTGCGGTGGACAAGCCCATACGGGTCAACAACCCGTTCGGTTTTACCCGGTTTTGAGCTGCCCTGGTAAGTTATCCTGACCTGGCGTTCCTGGCGGGCTGCTTTGCGGAGCGCCTCCAGGTAAGGGGAAAGGGACATGGGATCAGCCCGGTGCAGCCCGGTTGAGACCAGCGTCCGTTGGGCCCATGCGACTTCCTGGCGCTGTTCATCCGGGAGCACGTTGTCCAATTTGGCGATCGCCCCCCCGGCAGGTTCCTGGTACAGGCGCCCCCACATCTCCGCAACCAGAGTGGCGCCCAGGTGTACCGCAACCGCTTCCTCGGGTGTAAAAATGAGGGGCGGCATTTTGTATCCCCGCACGAGCGAAAATCCCCCGTAACGGCCGCGCTCGCTGTAAATCGGGATGCCCATTTCATCCAGCATCCCCATATAGCGGTGCAGCGTGCGCACCGAAACCCCCAGTTCCGCCGCCAGGACGGGAGCGGTCTGGTTAGGTTTCCTCTGCAGCAGCAGAATCAGAGTGATTAGCCGGGTGGCAGGTTTGGTCATCGGTCACCTCATCCAGAAGTATAAATTTAATACATGTCAAAACATGACATATATTGAGGATATTATACAATTATCCTGATCTTCGAGTACGGATTGCCTGCTATACTATTCCCGGTATGACTCAAAGTTCAGGGGACCCAGACGGGACAAAATTTTTGCTTCCAAACAGGGTGAAAAACTGTTGAGCCAGGCTGAACCAGACCAACCAACCCAATCGCTGCACCGGCCGTTTTTCCTGTGGTCACTGCCATTTATTTTTCTGTTCTTCGGGCTGCCGGTTATCAGCAAGGTATTTGGCGCCAGCGCGCTTGAAATTGGGGCGCTGTTCTCAATTTTTACGGCGACCACCCTGCTGCTGCGCCCGCTGGCGGGCTGGCTGGTTGACCGGTATGGGCGCAAGCTCTTTTTTGTGGGGGCAATTCTGGTATACGCCCTGGCGATGGGCGTTTTCGCTTTTTCTGAATCGCTGGAATGGTTATATACTGCCCGTATTATCCAGGGAGTTGGAGCGGCTTTTCTATGGACTGCCGCATATACCATCGTCGCGGACCTTACCGAACCGGAGGGGCGCGGCAGGGTTCTGGGATTGATAAACCAGACCATTATGCGCGGCGGTCTGGTGGGTGTGCTCGCTGCCGGTTTATTGATGTTTGCGCTTCCCGACAACCAGGGCTGGAAATTCGCTTTCAGCGGGTATGCGGTTATGGGCCTCCTGGGGGCTGTGTTCGCCTGGAGCTCTGTACCGGAGACAAAACCCATTCAACCCGAAATAAATCCGAATTCTATTATTTCAGGCCGGCTAGTCAGGCTGCTGGTGGTGGTTTTTATCACCGCCGTGCCGGAAGCGATGTTGAGCCCAATCTACCTGACCTATCTGCAGGATAAATTCACCACCGATGTCGCCAGCCTGGGCTGGGCGTTTTTCCCGGCTGGGATCGTGACTGCCTTTCTGGGGGGCCGTTTGGGAGGGTTGAGCGACCGCTTTGGGCGCATCCCGATGATGGCAGCCGGGCTGGCAGGCGCTGGCGTGCTCTCTATATTTATGCCGTTTTTACCTTCGCTGGTCTGGCTGGGGGTGCTGTACACAGTTTCGGCAGTCCTGTGGGCGCTTTCTGAGCCGGCTGAAACCGCCCTGGTCGCAGACCTGGTTGGAAGCGACCGGCGCGGACGGGGATATGGATTGTATGATTTTGTCGAAAACCTGGGATTCACCATCGGGCCGCTGTTGGGCGGCCTGCTGTACCAGGCGATTGGGGCGGATATTCCATTTTATCTGAACGGGGTTATATTAATCCTCTGCGCCGGGTGGGTTATCCTGTTTTTAGATAACTGGGATGAAAACTGAGCTTCAGGGATTTTTAAAAAAATGACCTATGTAAGGCCGGCTCAAATTATTGCATAATTGCTGGTTGAGTCACTGATTTAGATTACTTCAGACTATTCCATATAAGGACAAAGATGACCTGCCGGGACATTCTTAACCCTGACTGGTGAAAGTCTGGATTTCTTAATATTTTTTATTAGTTTTTCAGCCATGTGGTTTACCCCACAAGTTCCCTGTATGCGGCTGCCATAACTAGGTCCAGTTCTTTCAGCTGGGATTCATCCAGCGGCTCAACCCGGTGCTCGCCCAGGATACGTTCAGATTCAGCCCGGGCCCGTTCGAGCAAACCTGAACGGCCACCTTTTTCCCAGGTTTCCCTTACCTGGCGCTCCGCCAGATAAGGGACCAACAGCTCGCCTGACCTCAGGTGCCGGGCAGTGTGCCTCTCGCTGAGAAAGTTGCGGGAGCCTCCCATTACTTCCGCGATCACATCGACAGCAAGAGTATCATCGTCAGCCCGAAAACCGCGCCGGGCGCGCCGGATGCTGGCCGCAAATTCATCATCCGCCACCATCTGGGTGTATGTGCTGGTTATTCCCGCTTCCAGTTCGCCAATTCCGGAAAGTTCATCCGCGCCAGCCAGGGCAGGGATAAGGGCGTTAAGGCCTCGCTCGAAGCCGTTTTGAATGTCAAGTGTATGCGAGTTTGTGGAAAAGCCGTACACGTTGACCGGCAGGTTATAGCGGCGGCCTAACTGGACAGTCCCGGCTGAAGCCAGCCCCATTTCGACACCGCCCCAAACCGAGCCACCGCTGCGCGGTTCCATCATTGCCAGCCGGCCGGAAAAAACCAGCGGGTTGCCGGGTCTGATCGTCTGCGCCAGCACCAGCGCCGCCAGCACTTCTGCGGTCTGCTGGGCGAGCGCACCTGCCAGGGTGATCGGAGCAGTCATCCCTGCAGTTGGGCACGGCAGCGGGCTGAAGGGGATCCCGGCCCGGGCTATTTCCATCATCGCAGCGACTTCTCGATCGGGAAAATTCAAAGGGCTGACCGGGGAAACGCTCAAAGTCAGGGTTTCATCTGGCGATCCGAGTACCGCTGCCATGTTTACGATATAGCGGACTTCCGCCGGGGTCTGCACCCCAGGACCGTGAACAGGTTTGGTTGTGTTTGGCAGGGTATGGCGGTACATCATCAAGGACATTAACTCTCCGTCCACATCGTTAGGCGTAAAAAATGGAGTTATAGTGTCGCAGTTGGGCAGGGCGTCTAACAGGCGGGCGGCATCCGCTACATCCTGCGCTGCAGCGAGGCGGTATTTACCGGTGTGCGAGTCCTGGATGTCGCGGGCGCCTCCCAGGTTGTGGAAATACAGCGAGCCGTCCCCCAGGGAAATAACGCCCCCGTTTCGCCCGCGAATACTCACCTGGTTGGGGCAGAGCGAAATGCATTTTTCCACCAGTTCTGGAGGGAAAAAAACGCGGGGACTCCTGACGATTGCGCCAGCCTGTGCCAGAATCTGGCACGCCTCCTGGTGAGTAAACTGTACCCCGGTTTCATTGAGGATTCGCAGGGCAGCCTGGTGGAGGGCTTCAACTTCTTCCGTACTTAATATTATTAATGGTTCCATTGTCTTATCCGGATTGTGCATATATTAAGCTGAGGGATTGAACGAGAGAACTGTGGCTGCATTTTAGCATGAAAAACAAGCGGGGATCATTCCGAACAGGTTTGTGATTAAGTGATTGCAGGTCATGGTGAATTTGATGAATAAAAAACATAATTGACGATTTTTGGATGGCAAACTAAAATCGCCTGTGAATTTCAATCGGAATTGGGAAAAATAATACATGGAAAAATATTAGATAGATGAGTAATTCGATGAGCACAATCCCAATGTTTGAAGCGCAAGGCAGTCACCGGGAGGCCGGGCAGATAATTGGCAGTGCCTGCCGGCTGCAGATCAAGAAAATGCTCTCGGACCAGCGAGCGAGTTTACCGGGCTGGACCACCTGGGCTGATATGCTTTCAGCCAGCGCAGAATTTCTGGATATCAGCCGCAAGATATACCCGCAGTATGTGGATGAACTGGTTGGGATCGCAGAGGGATCGGACCTGCCGTTTGAAGAAATCTTCCTTTCCGTTTGCGAGGAATTGTGGGAACGGGCGATCTGGAAAACCGGCTGCACCGATATGGCTGCCCGTGGTCGCGCAACTAAGGACGGCTCTACTCTTATCGCCCACACAAACGATCTTGATCCATCCGCTGAAGAAGGGCTGGTTTTGTTAAAAATCAAGACTGGCGATGAACCCGAATTCCTGGGGATATCACCGGGAGGGGTTGCATTCAGCGCTGGTTTAAATAACGCCGGGATCAGCCTGACAGGCAACCAGCTTAACAACAATGACCTGCGCCCGGGCGTCCCCCGCCTGCTGGTTGTGCGCGCCATATTGGGATCGGCAAACCTTGCAGACGCGATCCGACACTGCCTGCTGCCTCAGCGGGCTTCCAGTTACAACAATGTGATTGCAGACCGAAATGGAGAGGTATACAGCATGGAGGGGTCTGCGACCGACTGCGAGCCGATATATATTCAGGACGATATCATGGCGCATAGCAACCATTATCTAAGCCCGGGTATGCGGCGCTTTGAAGCAAAACCTGGAGAAATTGGAAGCTCAATCCTGCGTTATAACCGGGCCTTACGCCTGCTGCGTGAAAATTTCGGGGATCTGTCGGTGGAATTGTTCAAGGAACTTCTCGGCGACCATGCTGGATATCCAGCCTCTATCTGCAAGCACGGTCCGGATTCGGTGACAGTGTTCAGTGTGATCATTCAAACCGAAGGACTGCGGGCATGGGTGAACCACGGGAGACCATGTGAGGCAGATTACGTAGAGTACTCTTTGGCACCATATCAGGATTGATTCATTTTATAAGGATAAAGATGGATAACATACTTGAACTTTTCCCGGAAACCTATGAGAGTTCGCGCCAGCGCTTCCGGGAGAACCTGGCGACAATCCAGAAATACTGGCCGGAGGCAAAAAGTTCTGCCCATTATATAAGCGGAGACGAGGATTTGTCGATTGATTGGATTTATTCTGACGGCCTGGAACAGAATGATAAAGTGCTCATATTTACAACCGGGGAACACGGTGTTGAATGCTACGTTGGTTCTGCCATGCTGCAGCGTTTCATTGATGAATACCTGCCTCGCCTGAATCCAAAAACGACCGGGTTGCTGCTCGTGCACGCGATCAATCCCTGGGGGATGAAAAATCACCGCCGGGTGAACGCCAGCAATATTGACCTGAACCGTACTTTTCTGTACGATGGAATGTTTGATCCGCATTTTAATCCCGAATACGATTCGGTAGATGCCTTCCTGAATCCCAAGAAGCAGGTCAGGAACTTAACCCTGGACAATCTGAGGTTTTATGCACATTTAATCTCCCGCTTGATCAGAATGGGGAAGAACGCTCTTAAATATACTGTGCTCCTGGGGCAGTACCGTCACCCCCAGGGTTTGTTTTACGGTGGAACCGGCTACCAGGAAGAGACTAGCACGATCATCGACCTTTACCGGGAAACTTTCAATTCTTACAATCAAATCCTGCATCTGGATATGCACACCGGTTATGGGCCGCGTTTCCAGATGAGTCTGGTAAATTCAGCTTTTGATACGCTCTCATCCCAGGAATATGTAAGGAAGTTTAATTATCCGCTGGTGGTGGCGGCGAACCCTGAAGAGTTTTATGCGGTCCAGGGAGATATGATTGATTTTGTATATACTTTATGCCAGCAGGAATTCCCGAATAAAAGCCTTTATTCAACTAGCTTTGAGTTTGGTACCCTGGGGGACACCGCCCACCAGCAGGCTGGCAGCCCGCGGGCGATGGTACTGGAGAACCAGATGTACTTTCACGGCGCCGCAGATGAAAAACTTGCCAACCGGATTAAGCACGATTTTGAGGAATTATTTAACCCTGGTGCATCTGATTGGCGGCGTAAGACGGTCGAGGATGCGGATAAAGCATTTGAAGGGATATTGAGTGGTGAGGGATATTTTCTGGAGAATTAAGAATTTTTCCAGATCAGATCTTCAATAAGTATTTGATTGATAAAAATGATAAAGTAAGTATCAACACGGGCAGGAAAGAAGTGAAATATCGGGTGATAAGCGACTATCAATCCCCTTATCCCAACCCACTTGTTTTTCACGGGGGAGATAGTGTAATAGTTGGGAAGGAGTTTGAGGGTGATCCGGAATGGAGCGGTTGGGTCTGGTGTAAAGGGTTGAGGGGAGTGAAGGCCTGGGCGCCGAAAAGTTATCTCAACATCAATGGTGAGGAAGGTGTGTTTATTAGAAATTACAACGCCAGGGAGTTGAGCGTTAAAAGGGGTGAATACCTTGTGGTTAAAGAGATTCTTGGGGGATTCGGGATGGCGGAAAAACCGGACGGCGACACCGGGTGGGTGCCGATGAAAGTCCTGGAGAAATGCTGATGGTCTGGTTTAATCAATAATGAAATATAAAAGCGTCAGCGCAACTGCCAGAGGCGGACCTGAAGTCCTCAAGATAATTGAACATTACCTGCGGCCTCCGGGTGCAGAAGAGATCTGCATCAGAGTGCTTGCCACTACGGTCTGCCAGGATGATGTCGCCTGTCGGATTGGCAACCGTCCATTTTTGCCCGATATCCCTTTTACACCGGGTTATGCTGTTATTGGGGATGTGGAAAAAATTGGAGGTGAGGTAAAGGGTTTCGCTACCAGTGACTGGGTGGGAGCATTAACCAACACCGGGGGTTACGCTGAATATATTTACCTTAAACCCGAACAGCTTGTGGAAGTCCCCTTTGATCTCGACCCGGCTGAAGCGGTTACTTTGATACTGAATTACCTGACAGCTTACCAGTGCCTGCACAGGGTTGCTGGGGTTAAACAGGGCGACAGGATACTCATTATCGGAGCCAGCGGAGGGGTTGGGACAGCGTTTCTGCAGCTTGGTAAACTCGCCGGTATAAAAATGTACGGTTTAGCATCAGCAAAGAAACAAAATTTTCTTACTCATCTCGGAGCTGTTCCTATTGACTATAAAACCCAGGATTTTGTAAAAATCATTCGGAGTGCAGAGCCGGATGGGCTTGAATATGTGTACAATGGAATAGATGAAAGCTACTTAGAACGTGGACTAGCGGTATTGAAACGCGGGGGCTCGCTAATACATTATGGCGGCCCTTTGAGCAAGAAGGGTTTGCTGCTGTTAATACTAAAGCTGGTTTTTTATTCAGCTATCCCAAACGGAAAGACGATCAAAGGGTATGGCACCCACAGGCAGGATATCGGGACTTTTAAACAAGACTGGGAAATCCTGTTC
>Ga0180438_10010381_pt1 | contig 11430 bp, 9 predicted proteins | sample SS_ome_12_FD_132455 | JGI IMG/M metagenome (GOLD analysis project Ga0180438, IMG submission 132455) | Hypersaline lake sediment archaeal communities from the Salton Sea, California, USA - SS_3_D_2 metaG | ecosystem: Environmental > Aquatic > Non-marine Saline and Alkaline > Hypersaline >...
GAGAACGACCACGGGCCTTTTGGGCTTTGCGGGAAGCAGAGCGAGAACGACCACGGGCCTTTTTGGCTTTGCGGGAAGCAGAGCGAGAACGACCGCGAGTAGTCTTACCGGCAGGGCTAGCGTTCCATGCTTTGGCAACATCGGCAAGCTTTGCACCCTTGTGTTCTTTGAAATATTTTTTCACAAACTGTCTGTATGTGTGCATATTATAATTCACCAACATAATATTATTTTTTAAACACCAATCCACCCTATATTTTAGTTCCAACTAATTTTATTTTAAAAAACCATTCCTATAATTGAATGTTAATTTATTAAAATGCAATTATCATATTTACAAATAATTGAATTTATCTGTTATATTCTATGTATAAGCGTATTTTCAGAATATACGGGTGATTTTACATAATGATTGCTATAAATATCCGTGCTATCACCATCATTTATAAGAATAGTAGGATTTATACTTTGTGATTTCGTATTTTTATCGGCAATTCTCTTAGATGTAGCTTCTATTAATTCTTCAAAAATATTATTTAATTTGCTGACAGATTTAGACAGTTGTATTGATTTTTCGGTTACTATGTCCATTGCATATTTATATGTGACAGACATTATATATTATACATATTTATGTCATTGTGACCAATCTTCCTTCTTTTTTAAACCATCCCATTAATACGCGACATAACTCAGCTTTGTTAATCTTGATTGTTTCGTCCAGTGTTTTTCTATAATCGTCATTTTCACTCAAATGGCTCATTAATTCTTCTTTTGTCGAATATTTCAGGTTTAATTTATCATATACGTCTGTTAATTTTTTGACACCGAAATTTTTACATGCACCACCCTTTGCTTTTCCTCGTTTGTCTCCGCTTTTTGCTTTATCTTTTTCTATGGTTTTGTCGACAATTTTGAATTCACCATTAGCTGTTACAATTCCATAGATGTCAAAACCGGGATCAACAATACTTGCAACGGCAGATCCTGCAGCTGCTTGACTTTTAGGTTTCGGGGCTGGTTTTACATTACCATTACTGTCACCACCATCACCGCCAGAGGATATAGGCTCCACAGCATCTACTTTACAATCATACCACTTGTTATCCACAGAATTCCAGCATCTTGCATTCTTTACACCCAATTCCCTTTCAAAATCATAATAATCTAGAGTATTTTCCGCATATTTCAACAAATTGAGGTGATGAACGATGCATTTCAATGGATTCGTCGTTGTATGATAATGAGATCCTCCAAAAATCTTTGCAGTGTCTTCTGACTTGTTAGCAAATGTCTCGAATGCAATAATACGGGATTCAATGTCCATGTTTGATACTTTTTTTGTCGAACAAACATCAGCTACCATATTTATATTTTTCGCAATAATGTCATCGCGTACAACTGTTTCTAAATCTGTCTCGAAATTTATATACGGATGATGTGGGTACCAAGAATCAAAAAAGCTTCCATCGTTGCCACCATTACCTCTATTGAATGTCAAAAACAACAAATTCCCATCATATCCAACGTAACACGATTGATTCAATGAATTCTTTGCGGGGCGGTTCTTCATTTTCTCAATAGCCGTTATTACAAGCATTGGATATTCTTGATGTTTCATATAATGTGCAATATCAATATATTCATATTGGGCCAATTTTTCTCGAAGGTCATCAACAATATCATTCACTAAATGATCCGAATAATACAATAAAAATGTACTATTGTCAATTTCTCCTTTTATATCGGCCGGATCATAGGGAGGTTCACCCTTTACACCCATACATTTGTATTCACATTTGTCGTAATCACATTCTCTCGAATAATCCTCGTTGCCTCCAACGTTTGCATTATAATTAAGTGCACAATCCATTGATTTGGTTTTCAAAAATCGCAATCCTTGAGCAATCTCAACGTCCTTATTTTCGGCATTTTTGTAAACATTTAGATCAATGCTAAAAGTGCCGTCGGTGTCGTCGTCGCTGTCTCCAATTGCCGCCAATTGATGAATATAAACAGTCCGATCGCTCCCTGATTCATGTTTTAAGGAATCTGGGCGTAATCCTCTACCTAATGCTTGTTCATTTCCAGAAGTATTCCAATATGGAGTTACAACAATTTCATCTTTTACATTGTATAAATTAACACCTTCTGCCGCCGTCATCGAAATAATAAGTACTTGTAAAATACTTCCATCGCGATTTTCGGCCGAATTAAATGTCTCTATGACCTTTTTGCGGTTTACACCCAAATTTTCACCTGTTATTATCGAATAACGAAGACCTTTTGTGGTCGCAGACCCCCGAAGTTTCGAATACCCAAATAATTCCAGCACCAAACCCACAAAAATAGCCCCACCGACCCCACTTACAATCGGATTGAATATAAGAACCGGACGATCTGGGTGTTCTCGCAACATTTTTACAATATAATCATATTTGGTCGAATATTTCGATATATTATCTCGTATTTGTAATTTAAATGCTGATTTTATCGAATATGATGTGTATGTAGCGTGTTTGCTTCTTATAAGATTGCCAGATTTGCCGATTTTTTTAGGTAAAATTTCCCGAGAATCGACGAGATGTTTAAAGAGATCACGAGGTTCAATATCTGGATCCGGAAACACAAAATTACTGGCTTGGCGCGATCCACCCCATAAACTGTTTGCATTATTCTTGTCATTGGCATATGCTAGCTTCATTTGAGATTCCTGGAGGTCTGAAACCTCTAAATCGACAGTTTTTAAGAATCTTCGACCATCGGATACTGATCCATTGTAAACTTTTGCTGGGAAATCTCCACCTTCACGGATATATGATACGGCAATAGTGCGGGTTTTTTGGGCCAATTTGTCGATATTAATGGTCGCAACGTCGGAATTGGAATCAGACCCCCCGACTGTCATATATTCTTTTACAAAAGATGTTTTTGTGGGCAATTGATTGTCTGCCGATAACATCAAATTAAACAATCCGGGCAATTCCATTACAGAATTGTACATAGGTGTCGCTGTCAATAATACTAATTTTGAATATTCACCGATATTTTGGAAAAACCGTTTATATGAATTATACCTACCGACTGTTTTATCGTTTTCAAGATCTTGTCGTAATTTATGAGCTTCATCAACAATAATTATGGTGGATGAATACTTTTCGGAGATTGCTTTATCGTTCATTTTGTCAATTTCATTTCTAAATGCGTCAAGGGTTTTTATATCATAGACATACTTCAGCATTTTGTTGATTTTTATATCAGAGTCATTTTCTTCGACAACAAACTCGGATGCAGGGGTGCATTTATAGAGAATTTGATCCTTCCATTGTTTTGCGAGGCCGCTATTGGGTACAATGATAAGAAATGGCTTGTCTGTGAATTTATCGTGTTTATGAGCTTCTGTGATTGCGATAGAACCGCATGTTTTGCCGCGACCCATTGCATGAACTACTAAAAGTCGATTGTACATTGTATGCGGGGACATGAACCGTTGAAGTATTTTTTGATGCTTCCAATATTCACCAGGGGTCGAAAACTTATTAATATCATCAGTGGCTCTCAGTTCTAAAAATTCTCGCTTTTTATATATTTTGTCATTAAAATCCGGATCATTAATATCTGGATACTTTGGTATAAAGTCCACTATGTTCATTATATTATAGCATCAATATCCACAAGAATTTTAATGTTGCGCACCAAACTCCAATATTATATCGCCATGATATTCGCGAGTATTCATATCTCCTATTCCGCATGCATAATTCTGATTGTACACACTAATAATTACCTTACCATCTTGTAGAATCGCCTCTGCCATAGACAATTCACTACAATATGGTGACCCACACTCTGGACAGCAAGTTCCAAACTGTTCTCCATTTACATTACATACGAACACTTCATTCCCATTATCATCAATATGAGAACTCTCGAATTCATCACAATACTTGTCTATCGGCGGAAACCATTCATAAACCTCGTTACAAATCCGTTCCCTAATATATTCAAGCTGATTATTCAAAAAATACTTTAAATTCACACGCATAAAGTCCTCAAAACATTCATACACCACCCTTTGGACGAAATTCTGTTGGCATTAGGTTAAATTGCAAATGGTGTGTAATCTTCCGCATTTTTCACTTTATAGCAACGATCATTGTAATTGATATGAAACATGAACCTTGATGTTCCTGAATAAACGGCTGTGCCGTTTTATAAATATTTTTCGGTCGTTGCAATTGATACTACAAAATTTAATATAGTCACGTTAATAAACTATATTAAATCTGGACGTACGAAAATATGTATCAATAAGAATGATTGCTACAATATATATATATGGCTAGTCCCAAATTAAATAGTACTAGTTTACAAATGAAATGATATATTTTTATGTCATAATATATTATTTTTGAAGTACATAGAATTAGCCATATATATATATTAAATATTTTTATTTTTTATTTTGTTAAAGATTCTGATACTTCTTTCATTGTACAAATATTAATTTCTTCATAAGTTCGTGTATAATCAACCATGGTAGAATGACCTGGTGGGAGTTCTCGGTTATATAATTCTATGTAATATCCACATTTCACATATGCTTCATCGAGTGTTTCTGAATTACACGCAAAGCAGAATTTTGAACGGATTTGGGTATATGGGAAGCGAAGTTTGTTTATAAATAATGATTTAATAGCTCTCTGCATTGGGAAGAATTGGAAGTAAAGAATGTCGCTGTGTATATGTTCACTTTTATCGGGTATTTTTGTGTATATGGGGTGTTCATTTATTTGCAGTGACATCATCTAGTAGTTTGTGTCCCTTCTTTTTCATAACTGTGACAACGGTATCTTCGTTTTTGTAGTAAAACTTTTGTGTTTTCAGTGAAAAATCGTCCTTGGTAGCCGTAAACACTGTATCCAATCCTGTACTTTCGAATGTTAGGCCGTTTTCGGTCCAAGTTGCAATTTCTTGGGTGACATCATTCCATTTGATGCCGTCATCGCCATTCATTTTGCCAAATTTCACAGAAACCATTTTTGGTTGGTAGTCAAAGTCGGATTCCGTCAATTGTTGTTTACAGACAACATACTTGACAAGAAGAGTAGGATCAATTTTCAATCCATATAGATCTGCTTCTGCGCGATGGACATCAGCGATATCCTGCACCAATTCTTCCTTTTCAATGCGCCCCACAATTGTACGGTCTTCAACCGATCGAATCACCAATTTCCATTTGCTACCAACAATGTAATAAACCCCGAGTTTGGGATGTTTCCGGATTGTAACAGGTAATTTTTCGGAATTGGTAGAAGTATCACTAGCGTTGCCATCAGTATCGTCATCAAAGAAATCGTCACCATTCTCTTTCATAATGGCGATTGTCAACATTTGGAGCAATTCGGGTCGCGATTTTTCAGACAATGAGTTAATTGTACAATTGCACTTTTCTGCCACTTTTTGCTTGATCCATTGCTTGTTACGACCGCCACTCTGAGGTGGTTTCGACCATTTCTTCAAATTATCCATTGAAAAATCTTCATTCAAATGTAACACAGAAGTATCGCCGCCAATCTGTGACTTTTTCACGAATTTTTCATTGAAAATACGTTCAAGCGCTGAACGTGTACATTTCGCAGGAAATTCGATACCATAATGAGTTGCACGTTCACGAAGAATCTTAATTCCAAATCCTCCATTTTTTATTTTTCCAAACCACGTAGCAATTTGGGATGCAGAAGGAATAACCGGAAGTGTTGTTGATGTGGCGGTGGTGGCAACTGATACATTGCTGTCATTCGTATTAGTCGGTCCAGGAAAATTAGAAATAATAGAAGCACAATTCGTGATTTTCCCTCCCTTGGCTTGAATACTTTGAACATGCGAAGCAAAAATCTTCCTGATATCAGATTTCTTTGTTTTTGAATTAATTCCTTCAAATCCAAAGTCTGTGGCCTTTTTGCGAAGTACACCAACAGAAAGTCCACCTTCCTTAATCGACGAAAACCAATTCTCAATGTCAACAAATGAAAACTTGGATGTCTCGACCTCAGGGGTATCAATGGTTAATTCAGGCTCTTCGGCCTTTGAAGTATCAATGATCGCTTCGGATTCATTTTCGTCATCGGAAGCGAGGTCGTCATCAATCATCATTGTTTTGACGTTGTCGATGATTTTTTCAAATTGTTCGGGGTCCATACCTGCCGGTTTCACCTTTTCAAAGCAATTAATGACATTCATCCAATTAGATCCTTTGAGACAATGTGTTGCACATAATTCATAACACAAATGATAATAAAAATGAATCATTGCGATGCTATTAATTGTGTCAATGTCAGTTTCCACGACATTTTCGGTTTGTTTGTAAAAACGAACCTCGATGGACGTATCAGAATCAGATTCCGAACCAATTTGTCGAGCCGTGTAATGAAAATCTTCGGAATTCCAGTCGACGGGTTTCATTTCATATTTTTCGTCAACAACAATCTTATCATCAGAACCATCGATACCAACCCATTGAGGAAGTCCAGTTTTCCCATCAACAGAGATTTTGACCCAAGCATGGCCTTCAGTGTTGTGAATCGGAGTATTGGAGATCTCGAGAGACATGTTTCGTAAAACTGGAAATGGTGTGGGAGCTTCCCGATTTTTCACTTTATCACACGTATGCGCCGTGTATCACGCTTAATGGATGTGATACGCTGCGCCTTTCGTAAAACAGCGTATGCTGTTTTACTCAGAAGAAGGACCTAAAGGTCCTTCTTATCGGCTTCGCTTCATCACATCCAATAACTGTAACTCATGGTGTATTCAACAAAACACAATACAGGGAATTAAAATTGATTATTTACTATTTATTTTTATGGACACAATAAATAACAGTAGCGATGTTCGCTGCACGCGAAGCCGCAGGCGAAGCAAACGTGAACATTCGCTAGCGTGATTCACTGCGCCCAGTGATGCACCCAGTGATGAAGTGAATAAAGTTGGTGACCATAATAATGGTCGACAGTGACCACTCAAACATGCAGTGTAGTATTTGTCTTAGTGATCAACCTATTAATTCTGTAAAACTTCCCTGTAATCATATATTTTGCTTTCTTTGTATAAAAGGACATCAACAATCGGATTATGGGGATTCGTGTCCCATGTGCAGGGCATTTATTTCCGCAGATGTAATAAATAATATGAAATTAAGTGACGTTATTGACGTCACAGAGTCAGATTGTGAGTATCAATGGATGTACAGAGGTGTACGGGGTGGATGGTGGAAATATGACACATCAAGTAATTCAGAACTAGAAGATTTATACAATGAATGGATGATTTCTCAACATTCAGATTATGATTCGGACCTCGATTCTTATGCAAGTGACGATCCTGTTCCCGAAATATTGATTGGAGCCACACATTTCGAAATTGATTTCAACAGAATGAGACAAATAAATCGCGATACGAAATACGCAAGACCCATCAAACGTATAAAAAGCGATAAACTTGATGAATTTGGAGGGATCATCAAAGGTATATCAGGATTGAGTGCCCGTAATTAATAAAGTGATATTTAAAAATGAATATTATTCTTTTAGTGGAACAACTATTAAACCACGCGAACTTACACATCCTATTATGATTAAATTACTAGAAAAGGTAAACGAAATGGAAGAAAATGCAGAATACAATGGAGTATTTGTGAATTGGTACTATGATGGAGAAGAATATATTGGTTGGCATAGTGATGATGAAAAAGATCTTGTACCTAGTACTTCTATTTATAGTATTACATTTGGAGCATCTCGAAAATTCAAGATTAAAAATAAAATATCTAAAGAAACAACAGATTTTATTCTGGATAATGGTACTTTAGTTATTATGGGCGGAGACATGCAAAAAGAATATCAACACTGTGTTCCGAAAACAAAAAAATGTAAAGAGTCACGTATTAATCTCACGATTCGTTCATTTATTCGTAAGTAATGTCAAATATCAGTGGAATAATGATTAATTCCATTTTATTTTTGTATAGGAAAGTTTTTTTATATTTAAAATGAAACATATAATAATTAGCACTACACAATGACTCCTAAATTATCTAAAAATGGAATAATTGTCGACAATAATGACCTTGCTGGTGATTATCATGTACTTGTCAACAGAAATTCTAATGCGTATTCATCCACACTTAATCAAACAAATGTAAAAACAAATAATAATAAATTTTACATTATACAATTATTAGAGCACGATTCAAATATTGATGATTATATCATTTACACCAGATATGGCCGCATTGGTAATAATGGCGTTGTAAACAAATCTGGATATTGTTCGAAAATGTCTGCAATCGATGCATTCGAATCTGCTTTCAAGAAAAAGACAGGAAATTCGTGGAGCAACATTAATAATTTTGTGAAAAAGTCTGGAAAATACTTTATGAGCCAAATCGATTACGGCGACGACAGCGATAGCGATGAAACTGTCACCAAGGATATAGTTCCTGTGGACTCTGACCCCGACATTGCCACAAAACCCCCAGAACCAGAATGTAATCTTGATTCCCAAGTCCAGTCATTTTTGTCCCTTATCAGCAATATTTCCCTCATAAAAACCACTATGCGTGAATTTAATATCGATCTCCGTAAGATGCCGCTCGGTAAAATTAGTAAAAGGCAGATTAATTTAGCATATAATGTGCTTCGATCAATTACTCAGGGTCTCGATTATGGTGTGCATTTGGACTATGAAGATCTTACATCGCAATTTTACACATTGATTCCTTCGTCGTTTGGTCGTCGTGTTCCACCTATAATTGATAACGATGATACTGTCAAAAAATGTGCTGATATGTTGAGTGTTCTTACCGATTTAGAGGTTGCAAACACTATTTTGAAGAGAAATGCGTCACCGGATGGGTTGCATCCAATTACCCGGATTTATAATCGATTAAATACCAATTTGTCGGCATTATCATTGTCTACTGACTCGGATCGATATAAAATGATAGAAAAGTACGTGAAAAACACAGTAGCACCTACTCATAATCGTTACAAATTGGAATTGATGGACATCATAGTAGTGGATCGGGAAGAAGAACGAAAACAATTCAAAAATTACGGAAATCGTATGTTATTATTCCACGGGAGTCGGGTTGCAAATTTCATGGGCATTTTGTCAAAAGGATTGCGTATCAACAACAATGCACCCAAAACGGGGTCAATGTTTGGATCCGGAAGTTATTTTTCGAATAGTGTGACAAAAAGTGCTAATTATTGCTGTACTGATCGAAAAAATAACATTGGAATTGTATTATTGTGTGAAGTGTCCCTAGGAAATGTTTATAAACGGAGACATTCACAATATGTAGATTGGTTGCCGAATGATGAATATCAAAGTACAATGGGGCAAGGAGGAAGTACTCCAGATCCGACGGATTTTGCGGAAATTGGGGGCGACTGCGGCAACGACAAAATCATTGTACCATATGGAAAATTGATATCATCGGGAATAGAATCAAACTCATTGTTATACGACGAATTCATTGTATATAGAGAAAATCAAGTAAAAATCAAATATGCACTAAAAATGCGTTTTAAATATTAATAATCGCCCGGCACACCTACTTTGTATATATTTGTATCAAATTTACGATACAAATATAGTGATTTCACAGATATAATAAGTTGAAATTTACTGCTTTCTGATAAATTCTTTTAATTCAGCATTATATGGTTCTATCAATTTCATAATCTTGACCCAATTGTCTATACGAGTTTGTGGATCGATTTCGAGCATTAATCTCAATAAATTTCGTGGAAAATCCTCTGAAACACCGGAAAGTATATTATCGATACGATTCTGATCTGCTTTATATAAATCATCATATATTACCGGCGATTTTTCGTTGTAATTGTACCAATATAACAATGTTACTCCCAAACTCCATATGTCATGAGCAACAGTGTTAGCGAAATTTCCCTGGGCATATATATCTGGAGTTTTATTGGCTGCTTGTTTTTGTAAAAATGGTTTCATAACTTCATGTGGTGAATAAATTTGCGTTCCTATAAATCCACATGGCTTTACACAATTATCGGCGTCACCACAATAAATACTATTGATACAAGCCGAACCCCAATCTACAAATTTGGGAGTTGCTACCGTATTATGTTTTTTATCGATATTTTTACCAAACATTATATTTTCTGGTTTGATATCTTGATGTGTGGTTCCGTCTTTGTGCAATTCATACAATCCAGCACACAAATACACAGGTACACTATACATGTGACGCCGTCTTTCATACGGTACTATATTAATAACATCTAATAGCTCAAATCCTTCAATGTAATCCATTACAATATAATAATACCCGTCGTGTTCAAAGAAATCTACTAAACATGTTGCAAAATTTGTACACTTGGTGCCTCCAAGTTCTTTTAATCCAGTGATTTCTAATTTTATGTCTTCTGCTACGTTTTTATTGGCAACATTCATGCGTTTAAGAGCCCTTGTCGATTCAGTTGTGACACTGGTATCATTATCGGTTGATATTTCATTTACTTTCCATACATTTCCAAATGAACCCCCGCCCAGATATGAAATAGCGGTATATTTTATACTTTTATTATCTCGCTTTATATAAATAGTTCCCATTTTTTTGTTAGTTTCTTGGGGTATCAATAACCCTTTACGGTTGGCAGATTTTAATATGCGAGAAATTTCTGTGAATTGGGTTGTAAATGTATTTTGAAAGACCGCTTGACTGGTTCTGCGCATTGTTTTCACAATTTTAGGGGCATTTGGAGGCTGTACGACGGTTACAGTCGACACGGGAGTACTTTGTGTGACCACAGGAGTACTTTGTGCGACCACGGGGGTACTTTGTTCATTTTGTATTTTATTTTGTAATTCTGCAATAGTGTGCTGAGCTCTTGTCAATTCTCGGTTGTAATCGTTTTCTATGCGATTTTTTTCTGCTTCTACACGAACAGCTATAGTATTAACAGCATCTGCTTCTAATTTTTGTTTTTCGGCGGAAATTGCAACATTATAATCATTTAAAAACTGTTGTTTTGTTTCGGCAACCCGCTCGGCAACCTCTGCTTCGAATTTTTGCTGCAAATTTAAAATTTCGAGTTTTTTGGTTTCATCTAGCTCTGTTGCATATTGTTGATGTAATTGAGCAACGTATGCATTACAATTTGATAAATTTTGTGCATATTCGGCACTTGCAGTTTCACAATTAGACAATTGTGATAATAAATCACGGATCCGTTGTTCAGCATGTTCTGCTGATTCGCGAATTCCCATAACTGCCCCAACTGTAGAATCCATTAATGTATAGCAATTCAATTATATAATAATATTGCGACTATTATTGTCTAAAAAGTCCAGGTCCAATTTGCACTTGAATCTTTATTGTGAATA
>Ga0180438_10010382_pt1 | contig 11430 bp, 10 predicted proteins | sample SS_ome_12_FD_132455 | JGI IMG/M metagenome (GOLD analysis project Ga0180438, IMG submission 132455) | Hypersaline lake sediment archaeal communities from the Salton Sea, California, USA - SS_3_D_2 metaG | ecosystem: Environmental > Aquatic > Non-marine Saline and Alkaline > Hypersaline >...
AAGAGTAATTTTACGGGTCAATATACAGATATAGGATCAATTGATTCGGCAGGAACTTATGAAATTAAAGGATTTATTGCTAAAGAAATCAATAAAATTACTATTTATGAAGCGTGTTCCATTTGTTTTAAAAAAATAGAAAACTGTACTTGTGGAAAATCAGAAGAATCAAAACACAGAATGATTTTTAACCTCATTATTGATGATGAAAGTGCTACAATTAGAACTACTTTTATTGGAGATATTGCTGAAAGACTGCTTGGAGATAGCACAGAGATTATCTTAAAAATCAAAGACACACCAGATTTCATTAAATATTTAGAGAAGAAATCAGCAGATCTATTAGGAAAAGATATAATCATAAGAGGAAAAGCAAAATATAGCGATTTTTCAAGTGCTTACGAGATTGTAGCATTTGATTTTCAAGATTTGAATATTAACGAGGAATTAGAAAAAACAATAAAGGAAATTGAGACGTGATGTTAAAATTTATAGTATAGGGATTTTTACATATCTTGCATGCTATAGAAATTTCACGATAAGATAAGACTAATATTGCTGTATTCATGCGGATTTTCTATTAAGTTATTAAATGATTTAAGGAAATCTTCTGGTGGGGAATCAACGATCTCTTTATTAAATGGCCAAATTCCAATTATAACGTCTCCTTTTTTTTTCAAGTTTCCAATTAAAAATCCTTCTTTTTTTGCATCTGATTTATACGTGTAGATGAGAACATAATAATAGTTATATGTTTCTCGTGGAGAAACATCTCCTATTTCTATCACTTCTTCAATATTTTGAAAAACAACGACATGGTTGCTTATTTCACTTAAATTTTTTAATTTAGAGATTACTACATGTGATAAACTAATTTTCTTAGTAGTGGTTATCTTTTTAAAGGTTAAAGTTAAATTTTCGTTTTCGACATCCTTACTACCATTAAAAATTACTTTAAAATTGCTAGAATTCATAAAATGTTTGACTCTCAATCGTGTTATTAATAGCTCTCAGAGAAAATGATTATGGTGAAAAACCTTCTTGTATGACAATATTCTCTTCGGGAAATCCTAAATCTATTAAAAACTTTTTCATTTTAAACTTATGGTCGCCTTGTAGCTCAACCTGGTTTCCTCTCACAGTTCCCCCGGAGGCGCATTTTTTCTTTGCTTTTGTTAATATCTCCTTTAAATTTACATCAAAATTTCCTACGAAGGTCATAACAGTTACCACCCTCCCCCATTTTCGCCGAGAATTAGAAATTATTATTTGCTGCTCATCTGCGCTTAAGCTATCACAAATACATAGTTCTTTAGGAAAACTACATAATGGACAAATATCGTCGTCTTTAATACGCTCTATTCACAACCTTTCTTATTAATAATAATAAAATTAAGTACTAAAAAATAATAGATCAGAATCTTTTAAAAACCTTTCACTCTTGAGATGATTTTTTATTTTAATTCGATAAAGAGTTATAAGATTACCATCAAATGATTATTTCTTTATTCTTTTGTCTCAAAAAAAGGAGAGTTATGATTAATTAAAAAAGGATTGCGATTTTAAGATGAGTGTTTTATCATACTTGTTCGTACAATTATTCCATTTTCTAAAAAAATTTATATTTCAGAACTTTGTATTATTATTAAAAAAATAATAGTGTTTGCAGTAAAATAATGCAAAGTTCGTGGATTTTTAAAGTAATCGTAGCTGGTGCGGGAGGTGTGGGAAAAACCGCGATGATAAACCGGTATTGCACCGGTGAATTCCAAGAAGGTTATAAAATGACAATTGGAGCAGGTTTTCACACTAAAGCAGAAGTTCTTGATACGGGAGAATCTGTAAAAATGCAACTCTGGGATTTTGCTGGCGAGAGACGTTTTCGTGAACTCTTACCGGACTATTGTAAAGGAGCAAGCGGAGCTTTTATTTGTTTTGATATCACAGATTATGAGACATTTAAAGAAGTACCAGAATGGCTAAAGATTATACGCCAAAAAGCAGGTTTTATACCAATCATTCTCCTAGGAATGAAATGGGATTTACCCGATCACGAAGTTGATTTTGATCTGGCTAATGATTACGCTCAGAATGCAAAATGCAACCAATGTGTGTTTTGTTCTTCGAAAGATAACTTGAATATTAACGAATCATTTCACGCCATGGCTAAATGGTTGATTTATTATGCAAATCAGGAATAGAATGAATGAATTTCTAATTGTCTAAGTATTTTTTCTGTGTTAATTATAATATAATTATTAGGATCATCTATGATGGAAAAAAAATTAAAAATCAATAAAGACATCCTGAAGAATAAAAAAAATATAAGCGCCCCCGGCGTTTCCATGCGTTCGGAATCCGAAAGCATTACGGAACCCGTAGGGGAACGATTTGTTTCCATAACTCGAACGTGCGACCGCCCGGTTCCTGTTTAGAGTTGTTAGGATCTCTAATTAACAGCCGGGTGCTCTACCTAACTGAGCTACGGAGGCGCGGTTTCTTCCGGTGGGTTGGTGCTTCTGCCGGGATTCGAACCCGGGTCGCCAGGGTGAAAGCCTAGAATTTTCAAAAGAGTAGGTAAATCCTACGCTTTGCTTGACCGGACTACACTACAGAAGCTTGCTTTTTATTGTTTTTTTTTAATACTATGAAATTTCTAAAAACATAGTATCTTTGTATGATTTGGTAATTAAATTTAAATTTTAAATTTTTTGATTTTGCTAATAGACGCCTGTCATTTATGCGGGAAAGGGGATTTGAACCCCTGAACTCCTACGAGACTGGATTCTAAGTCCAGCGCCTATATTCTTACCATATAAGAGTAGTGGTAATTTGACCAGACTTGGCAATTCCCGCTTAGTAGTGGAAAAAATGACGATGTTATTATTTTATTAAAACAATACAATAAAATAAATCTTTATTTCTAGAGTTTAAAATTTACATTGAAGGAGATGCGAATAAAAAGTGAAATAGAAATATTTAAGAATTCTAAATTCGTTATAAAGACAGAGATATTATCTCGGCTAATCGTAAAAAAAATGTGGTCTTTTTAATGAGTGTAAGAGAAGCATTAATAAAACATCTAACTTCCATCTTACGAGCTTCAGATGGAACCTTATTAGTTGTATTGTGTGATGAAAATGGGCTTTCTATAGCAAAAATTGGTAGAAAAAGTGATATTGAACTAGATCCAAATCAAATTACTAGTTTAGCTGCTGCTGCATTTTCAGCCAGCGAAGAAAATTGGGAAGACTTGAATATAAAAGACCAGGTAATTTCTTTTTCATTTTTTGAAAGAGTTTGCCTCATAACTATTAAAATTAACGAGACTCTTCTTACAATTGTCCACGATTATCACAAGGAATGGCCCTTAGATGTAGATAATTTAGCAAGTTCGATGTATTATTTGAAACAAAATTTAGGAGAATTTTTTGGAAGTAGTGTCTCTTCTACTAGTAGTGTTGAAGAATTCTCAAATAAAGTACGAAGCGCAATATATCTATTCGGAATGGGATCTGAAGTTCCTTTCATGTCATATACTCCAGCTAATTATGATCCCTCGAATTTATTACCTGCTATAAGCACTATATTAGATTCACTTCAAAATCAAATCTTTGTAAGATATAGTCTTGTAAGTCCCTCTGGGTTGACTTTTGACGCTCGTGAAATTAGTGGTCAAAACCTCCCTATATCAATTGAAGCGTTTTCTGCGAATGCAAATGCTGCGTTCCAAAAAATGAAGGAAGAGTCAGAGGGGAGAACATTAGGAGAATTATTGTGTTATACAGCCATCTCAGGTCAGGATTCTGAAAATTTCTATGGTCTTATAACCTGTCCCTCTGGTAAGCTAAGGTTTTCAGATTCAGAGAAGTCTTCAAATATTGAAGATGTTTCTTTTATCGGGTTATTTCCTTTAGCATATGGAGTAATCCCCGTAATAGGTGAATCAAGAAATATTATACGGTCGATATTAGAGGTTATTGGCTCTGAAAAAACGACAGAAAGTTTTATTGATGCTATTAATGTCATTACAAGTTTCAAATATGATTGAATACTCTCCCTCATCTATGGTAATATAACTAGTAATAGACTTTGCAAAAATCAAAAACCATTTATCTCTCAATTTCAATTAGTAATTATAGCATGTAGAAATATCTCATAGAAATTAATCTTTATAATATGTTATGAATTCTTCAGAATTTAATAATAAAAATCCTCAATTGTTCTGTTTGCGCTTTAAAGGAAAAGATATGGGATGCTCACCTAAAAAGTGTACAGCAATAAAGCTAAATAAAGCAGGGATTTTACGATTGATTCCTAAAATTACTGGAAAGTTGAATAAAGCAATTATATTAAATCCTTTTGCCCAAAATGAATTATCTCTTGAAGATAGGAATGTTGTATTAAAACATGGTTTAATTGTTATTGATTGTTCGTGGAAAAAAATTTTAAATTTTAAAGGTTTTAACGCATTAAACAGCAGGAAATTGCCTCCCTTAATCGCAGCTAATCCCATAAATTATGGTAAATGGGAAAAATTAAGTTCAGCCGAAGCTTTAGTAGCAGCACTTTTTATAACAGGTTTTAACGATTTTGCAGAGTTATTACTTTCTAAATTTCCATGGGGAATGCAATTTAAGAAATTAAATCAAATATAAAAAAAGAAAAAAGAAAAAGGATTATTAATCCATTCCGCCGCCCTTAGAAAGCCCGGACGCGGCAATTACATCATCAATCTTTAATATCATCGAAGATACTTCCGTTGCTGATTGGATGGCTTGAGATAAAACTAATAAAGGTTCAATTACACCTAATTTTGTCATATCATCCGGTTTTCCAGTATCAATATTAATACCAAAAGACGCTCCAGTTTCCGCCTCGTGCTTAGATCTCAGTTCAACAATAAGATCTACAGGATTATGCCCCGCGTTTTCAACCAAGGTTTTAGGAATAATTTCTAAAGAATTGGCATAAATTTCAATCGCTAATTGTTCCCTGCCTCCGATTGAACGCGCGTAGGATCTTAATCGTTTTGCTAGCTCGATTTCAGAGGCCCCCCCACCAGGTAGTATGTATGGGATTTCTATTGCTGCTTTTACAACGGAGAGCGCGTCATTTAACATTCTTTCTGCCTCATCGACTACGTGTTCGATACCTGCTCTTATTAAAATGCTAACTGCCTTTGGATCGGCACATTCGGAAATGAATATCATTTTGTCATCTCCAATCTTCTTTTCTTCTACCATTCCAGCACGTCCAAGGTCTTCGGCAGTGATTTCAAATATGTTATTTACTATTCTAGCTTTTGTTGCTCTGGCTAATTTTTCCATATCTGATCTCTTGACCCTGCGAATTGTTATAATATTTTCTTTTGCAAGAAAATTTTGAGCTTTATCATCAACACCCTTTTGGCAAAATACTACATTAACTCCTACTTCCTTGAATTTTGCAACTCTATTTTTTAACATGTTCGATTCTTCTTCAAGGAACTTGTTTATTTGGTCGGGTGTTTGGACTCGAATTTCAGCATCGAATTCTGTTTTCTCAACTTCTAAAGCAGAACTGATTAGGGCAATTGTAGCGTTTTTAATAGACTTTGGCATCATTGAATGAACAATTTCTTTATCAACGATAATTCCATCGATGCTATTAGTGTCTAAAAGGCTTTTACCTTCTTTTTTAATGATTTGAATTTGATCTAAATCAATGACGATATTTTCTCCTCGCTTCTCTTTAATTTGAGATACAGTCTTGACAGCGAGATTAGCAAAATGATTTTTTACCCCAGCTATCAATTTGCTGTTCATGGATGTTTCTGCAACTTTTATCAATGTTTTTTTGTCGTTAATATCAATTTTTGTTGCTAGTTCTTTTAAGATTTCTTTGCTTTTCATGAGAGCTTTTCTGTATCCTCTAAAAATGATAGAAGGATGCACTGATTGTTCCATCAATTCGTTAGCTAAATTTAACAATTCTCCAGCAATGATAACACTGGTTGTTGTACCATCTCCAACTTTATCATCTTGAGTTTTTGCTACTTCAACAATCATTTTTGCTGCTGGATGTTCGACGTCTATTGTATCTAATATTGTAGCACCGTCATTGGTTATCGTAACATCGCCCAAACCATCTACAAGCATCTTATCCATTCCTTTTGGCCCTAGTGTAGTTCTAACGGCTTCTGCTACCGCTATTGCGGCGGCAATATTGTTTTTCTGAGCATCTTTTCCTTGTTTCCTTTCGGTTCCCTCTTTTAAAATGAGAATAGGGACTCCAGATAATTGTGCCATTTTATTTTCACGTTTTTTTATTTATGTAAAAAATTTTCTTTATATAGATCTCTAAGTCATAAAATTAAAAAAGTTTACGAAAAATAAATAGGGATAGATTTCGCTTCAAATAAGAGAAAAAAGAGATTATGATGTTAACTTTTTTATTAAATCCATCATGTGAGTTTCATGCTTTTTGACATTTTCAACACGGAGTAAATATTTCTCGTATAATCTTTTTTTAATATCTTCTAGGAGATCAATAGATTTATCGACTTCACCCCTTGATGGAGATCCTTGACTTATTCGATTTTCTAAGCACTTTTCCAAATCCATTATCGAATTTAAAGATTCTTCGGATAAAGAAACACTTTGCCCAGTCACTTTTAGTATTTCTTTTTCAATACTCTTCTTTTCCATTGAAATAGTAGTGGATTTTGAATTCTTAACTAAGGTAGCAACAATTTCATGAGACTGTCTAAATGCTATTTTATACTCATTTACTAAAAATTCTGCTAGATCCAATGCTAACACATTGCTCTCGTTAACCGCTTCAGCCATCTTTTCTTTATCAAGTTTAATTGAAGAAAAAATTCCCATTAATATAGTAATGATCGATTGTAATAGTTCAAATGAATTTTTTAGCAACATCTTCAATTCTTGAAAATCTCTAAAATACCCTGAGGGAATTGCTTTTGTTATCATTGAAGCAGTAAATTGATTTGAGATGATCTTCGAAAGTTTTGCACGTGTTAACTCTAAAGTGTCAGGATTTTTTTTTTGAGGCAGTACACTCGATACCGAACAATAACGATCATCTAACTCTATAAAACCGAATTCTCTTGTCTGCCAAATCATTAAATCTTCCACCATCCGGGAGAATTGAATTGAAATTAATGAAAGAAGATTTAGTGATTCGATAATGTAATCTCTAGAACTAATCGCATCAATAGAGTTCTCAACGATTTCTTCAAAACCTAGTAATTTAGTAGTCCTTTTTCTACTTATTTTAACACTTGTTCCTCCAATGGCGCACGCTCCTAAAGGATTCGCGTTAATCCTCTTATAAACTTCTTCAATTCTTTCTAAAGCTCTCGTGATTTGAAAAGTGTAATTATTTATGTAATGGGAGAACACGCCCAATTGCCCTCTCTGAAGATGCGTATACAAAGGCACGAATATGTTCTTAGAATTTCTCGCAAGTTCTTGTAAAACGTCGAATAGTTTAAATAAATTATAAGAGAGATCGTTTAAATTGTTCCTCATTTTTAATCTAATGTCAACTGATACTTGATCGTTTCTAGAACGGCCTGTATGGATTTTCCCCCCAATATCAATTCCAATCTCGTCAATCACGCATTTTTCTATGAATGGATGAATGTCCTCAAATGAATCGTCTAATACTATCTCGTTATTTTGGAATTTTTTTTTAATACTTTCTAGAGAGAGTAAAATTTGTTTTATCTCGTTTTCGAGAAGAATTCCTTGTTCGAATAACATTATATCGTGAGCTTCCGTTCCAATGATATCTTCTTCTGCAATCCAGAGATCATCTTTAAGAGAAGATAAGAATTGTAAGACTTTTTTGTCCATCTGTCCTTTTAATCGAGTTCTTAAAATGTCTTTTCCCATTACTATCACATGTGTTGTTTAAAATATCTTTGTTCAAATAAATATAGATGGGAATTAATAATAATATTTATATTACTCTCTTCACATGGTTTTTAATTCTTAGCATTGTCTCATTTTCAATTAATCTCATTTATTTTTCATTAAAAAAAAAAGAATATCCTTTAACTAAATGGAAACCCATCATAATAACTATACATATATTCACGGTTTTACTACTTATTTTTGGCATACCGTTTTTTATCATGAATAAATCGGAGATTATAATGATTTCTTTTGTTCATTATATTTCACCTATAATTACTTTCAACATATCCACTGGTTTTTTTATCCTCTCGTTAATTATTTTCTTAATCCCTTTTTTAGAATCTAATGACAATACCATAACTTTAGAAGGACCCTCACATTTGACTTCAAAAAAAGGTTCCATTCATATAGGGACGGTTCTTAAGGGAAATTTAAAAAAGCACAAATTTTTCCTTAATATTAAAGACTTAGCACATCATGTTTTCGTGTGTGGAGCAACTGGTACAGGAAAAACAAATTTTATTCAAAATTTTTTAATAAATTTTTCGACTCATTATAATATTCCTTTTTTTCTTGTTGAGTTTAAAGGAGAATATCATCACCTTCAAGAACACATTAATGATCTTGTTATACTAAAACCAGGCGAGGACTTTTCCATCAACATCTTCGATCCCGAAGGGGCTAACCCAGAAATTCACGCAGAAAGAATCTTTGACATTTTAAAAAGTGGGAAGTTTCTTGATTCAAGCGTTGAATTTTCGCCACAAATGGAAAAAGTATTAGTTGAAATACTTGTAAAGATCTGTCAAAATGAGAAATTTCGATGTTGGAGTAGTTTTGAACATGCCTGTGTAGATTATCTAAAAGATAATAAATCTATGATTCCAATGTTAAGTCAAACTCTCATTAGTGTAAAAAATCGAATCAGAAGATTTTCACAAGGACCTTTAAGGGCTATGTTTGAAGGAAATCAAAGAATTGATGTTAAAGAACTATTTAATAGAAAGATTCTTTTAGATTTAAGCTCAATCATACGGTTAGGTGGGGAAAAGGAGGATGCGCTCTTTCTCCTTAATATGGTTTTAAAATACTTATGGGATATGAATTTAACAAGGGGATCTCATAATTTTCATGGAATTAAGCATTTAACAATTGTGGAAGACGCTCAGTATTTTGCAAGCAAAAATTATTCTAATCAAACGAAGCTTTCTTCATATTTAGAAGATATTGCTCTATTACAAAGAGGGACTGGAGAATGCTTGATCACTTTAGCTACACGACCTGAGATTAGCGAAGAAATCTTAGCAAATTGTGGCGTATTAGTGGTCTTTAAAAACCACATGGAAAGAGAGTTTTTATGTAAATTATTGAACCTTGATGTCGAAAATGAGAAATATATCTCAATATTGGAAAATGGAGAATGTCTTGTGAGAATTACAAGTATAAAAAAGCCATTTTTACTTAGTGTCCCTCTCATTAAACGCAAATCGTTATTAAAATCAGAAATTTCTAGAAATAATTCTATGATCTTGCTGAAAGAGGGAAAAAAAAATAAATTGAATGATGATTTGATTGATAACGCGGAATTCATACCAAAAAAAAAAAAGAATATCAAAGATGATTATGAGGAGTTAAAAACCTTTATCCACAATTTATATAATTCACGAGGAAAAAACCATTAAATTTTTAGATTAAAGTTCCAATTCATTTTATATGACATTAATAGTTGGGATAGTAGGAAAGCCTAGTAGTGGAAAATCCACATTTTTAAATGCAGCGTGTTTGACAAATGTGAAAGTAAGCGAACTACCATTTACAACGATAGATCCAAACAAGGGAGTTGCTCATGTCAAAGTAAGGTGTGTATGTCGAGAAATGAAAGTTAAGGATGACCCTAAGAATTCAACTTGTATAGATGGTTTTCGATTCATACCAATTAATCTTTTAGATGTTGCAGGTTTAGTCCCGGATGCTCATATAGGGAAAGGATTGGGAAACAAATTTCTAAACGATTTAGCTAAAGCAGATGTTTTGATACATATAATAGATGCATCCGGAGCCCTTGATAAAATGGGAAAAGCCATCAAGGAGGGAAAGAAAATTGACCCGTACGAAGATGTTTTGTTTTTAGAAAATGAAATTAACCTTTGGTTTAAAGATATAATTGAAAGAGAAGACTGGGATAGGTTTAAAAAAGCACTCGCTAGCGACAAAAGAAAGATCGTAGAAGAACTATTCAAAAGGCTTTCCGGAGTGAAAGTAAAGAAAAACCAAATTATTTCGAGCCTTAGAGCTTCAGGATTGGAAAATAAAAATCCAGGATCGTGGACCAATGAAGATCTTGAGGACTTTTCAAGAATATTGAGAGAGATTTCTAAACCTATATTACTTGCTGCTAACAAGATTGACAAGGAAAAAAGTAAGGAAAACTTGAATTCTTTGAAAGATAAATGCACGAGTCCAATAATCCCATGTAGTGCGTTAGCAGAACACGTTCTGAGAAAATATGACGAAAACAAAATTATTAGATATATTCCTGGTTCAGATGATTTTGAGATTATTAATAAAGACAAATTAAATTCAAAAGAAATTGACCTCATGATAAAAATAAAAGAGAATATATTAAAACCTTTTAACAGCACGGGAGTTCAAGATATTCTTAATCACGCCGTTTTTAGAATAACAAACCAAATTTGCGTTTATCCCGTCTCAGATACTAATTCATATTCAGATAATAACAATAATGTTCTTCCAGACGTATTTCTTGTAAAAAAAGGAACATTATTAAGAGATTTTGTTGGGGAAAAAATACATAGCGATTTAGCAGAGCATTTTATGTTTGGAATTGATGCAAGAACAAAAAAACGACTAGGAGAAAACTACGAGTTAAAGCACAACGACATCATAAAAATAACGACTTCAAGATGATTAAGAGAACTACACCCATTACTCTTGTTTCGAAGTTAACAATACATAAGCTAGTATTATTACAAGTAAAATAATTCCAAAAAATTTTAACATGAATTCAAAAAACTCTAATTCAGCTTCCGTTGCTTGAAATAGAAATAACGAGTATAGCATGATATCTTTTCATAAATGCATGTTAATAATGAATAATATCAGAAATGATTAAAAAAATTTCTCATTCATCACGATATCTAATCCATATAATTTGATAAAGTGGACCTGACGGGATTTGAACCCGCGACCTTTTGAGTGCAAGTCAAACGATCTTCCACTAATCTACAGGCCCTTTCTTGAAAAGGAAAATTAATAAAAAGTATAAAGTTCCATAATTAATAATTTTTCCCATGTCCTCAATGATTTTCACTCATTGTACGTTCATTCTTAAAAAAAGAAGAGAAAAGAAAGTTTATTAAAAACTTTCCGCATGTGTTAAAATAGGAGGTGATCCAGCCGCAGGTTCCCCTACGGCTACCTTGTTACGACTTCTCCCTCCTCGCATACTAGAAACTCGATATGACCATGCTGACCAAACCTCATT